>Ga0169931_10001795_pt1 | contig 35436 bp, 20 predicted proteins | sample Kivu_15m_20L_FD_129675 | JGI IMG/M metagenome (GOLD analysis project Ga0169931, IMG submission 129675) | Freshwater microbial communities from Lake Kivu, Western Province, Rwanda to study Microbial Dark Matter (Phase II) - Kivu_15m_20L... | ecosystem: Environmental > Aquatic > Freshwater > Lake...
AATATATATAATGTGCATACTCTTTCATGTCTCCTCTTTCATATAAGATTGATTATAAATCTGAATTAAAAAAAGCTTGCTTATAAATTAATGGAGTAAGAGTCAGAAAATCTCTTTGAAGAGCCTAAATAAAAGGTTTACTAACCGGATTAGTTTCAGAAAGATCTTATCTAACGCTATACTTCATAAAATCCTCCTCAATATATGCTAGCATTAGCTCCACCTGGAGCGGGTAAAAGCAGCACTATTGCATACATAGTGGCGACTATTCTCAATCAAAAAAAGCACTAAAATTTTATAGTTCTTACTTTCACTCGTAAAACCAAAAACGATCTATGGAAAAAACTGAATCTATTAAGCTAAACGCCAAACTCTATCATTCCAACACAATTAAAATAGTTGATGCCAAAAGTCAAAACTTTCAATTCGTTAGCAATTAATTTACTTCGTGACAAATCTATCATTAGCTAATAAAAATAAAAGAACTTTTTTGATTCTATGGCGAAAGAATTCACTTACGATCTCAATTAGTGGCAAGCGAAAACTGTTGCAAAGGTAGCCAGAAAAAAAATACACAAAATGTTGATCGATGGTTTGAATTAAAAGGATTTTTAAACAGAGATTGACAACATGAAAAACAATCAAAAAGGAGAAACTGATAACAAGATAATACAAATAGTTATAAAATACTTTGACTGGCTACAAGATATGTGGAAACAAAAACAAATTACTTTCGATTTTTCTATAATAAAATGTAGGTAGCCAATATAATTCGACACCACTTCCTGGATGGCTACTACTAAACTGGATCTTCTTATAGTCGATGAATTTCAAGACACCAACCCCGCTCAACTCAAAATGTTAGAAGCCATAATTTAACGTAATAAAAAAGATGGTATCAAAATGAAAATGTTATGTGTTGGCGATTTGGATCAAAATATTTTTACTTTTCGAGGATCAAGTATCGGCACTATAGATAGTTTTTGCTAAAACTAAAATCATAAATTCTAAAGATTTTTTTTAGCGAATAGTCATAGATTAAGCTAACCTGTTGCCTAGCTAGCTATAAAGCTTATATAAAACATTCCCTAGTATCAGCCTATCAGAAAAAAATATTATAAAAACTTTAAACTCAACGCTCTAAATACAAAATTTGTACGAAAACCTATAATAAGAAAATTTCATTCTGAATATTCTGAGGTAAGATGGGTAGTCGATACCATTTATGATCTAGTATACAAATAAAAATTACCTTACTAGGAAATAACAATTCTTCTTCGAGGTTTCAAAAACACAAACTTTTACTATAAGCTTAAAGTATAGTTGCAAAGAAGAGTTGATAAATATGGAAATCAGCCGATTCCCTACTAAACTAAATTCGGAACAGATCTATTCGGAAGATACACCATCAAGTATATTATGGCGTTTTTCGCCTACTTTTATCAAAAAAGCAAACACAAACCAGTGACTCTGATCATCAGAAAAATTCTCTAGATCTAAGGAATAGGCAAGCAAGACTAACTTTATAAAAAAATGGAACAAAGATCTTAAATAAAAAGAATGGACTATCAAAGCAATACCTCATAGAAAAAAATATAGGCTTGGAAACATTTCTTTGAGGATTTTTAAAAAATAGAAAAGAAAATCAAGTGTAAAGGAGATACTACTTTTGGCTAAGTCTGTCATGAAATATTTAAAATAATTAACCAAAGTAACTGGTTTAAAAGAAAGAAAGACATGAATTAATAACTATTGAAATAATTTGTCTAAGCTGTATAGTAATTTGTTGATATAAATGAATCGAGATAGCCAATTTTCAGCGTAGTATAACAACTTCTTCAAAGCTCTTAGTTCGATAAATAGTTCGCTCTGAAGATGGAGCTGGATGGTTTTACGTCGGGTAAAAAAGTTCAAATCCAGACTATTCATGCAGCCAAGGGACTTCAGTATAGAGCAGTATTTCTTTGTGCTCTCAATTATGCCTACACTCAAGCAGATTATTAAGAAGATTAAATCGATTTCGGCCTTCCCCAGGCTGAAAGATAAAGAATGCAAGAAAGAAACAAGTAGATAGAAGATGAAAAAAAAAGTTAAGAAGGAAGACTAATTTATACAGCTTTGACTAGAACCTAAGGTTTTTCTTTTATCACTTCATCTTAGAATGATAACTACAAGCCATTTATGTATCAGCCGCCGGAACATCCCCAGTTTGCATTTTTGAGAGAAAATGCTTAGGATTTTTAGAAAATATAATTTGATAAAGCTATAGATACAGATGTTAAGACCTTTTACTATCAGAATCGTGAAGATAAAATAGAGAAAAAAAATCAAAGAGAAGGAAAAGTTAAAATCAAAAAATAAACATTTTCAAAGCAATAATACGATTAGTGATTCTAGACTATATTATTATTTTAAAAAAATTATATTTAAGTAGCAATTTTTATAAAAATTATATGTAGCTATAATATTTTTTAATAGATGCAAATGATTGAGATGTAATCAAGCTTGGAACTGCCAGTTTGGACCAAAATCAAGTTTCTATAGATAAATTCCATCTCCATATCCAACGTATCCCAAATCCATAAAACTGCGATCAACTAGACGAATGTCGCCCACCTTTTCATACTCATAAAACTCATCTTCGTTCTAGTTTTATTATAAGTTATTATCTTCAACGTCTCCGTCTTCATTTTCAGACTAGTATTGGTAGTACTCATCCTTAGGGACTTATGGCTACAAATTGTATTTCTAATCCTTGATTTTTTCATGCTCAGCTGTCGACCTTTGTTACTTCAATAGTACATAAAATAATTTTCAGGGCTCTTCTAGTAAAGCCAGGAGTGTTTTAGAACTTAATCTGAAAGCTGTCTTCTCTCAGGATAGCAGTCAAGCATCGGCATCATAAAAGACTCAAAAAATTATGCTTGATCTTCAGTAAATTTATACCTTAATATAACATTAGTTACTTAGCAATCATCACATCTTTTAAACTCCAGTTTTGAAGTTTAGGAATGCGACACATGTTTCCGTCTTTTTTGAAATACTTTTTAGATTTCGTTCCTCTTAGTGACATTTTTTTAGGAAATCTGCCTAGCAGCTCCATCATTTGTGCAATGTGGTCATCATTTTTGCCAAAATTTTAATTGCCATCTTTGCGAGGGTTAAAAAGAAGCTCACCTGTAAGCATTTCGAATGTCATGCAGGCAAAAGACCACATGTCTGCTGTCAGATTGTACTTTGACCCAGTCAAAACCTAAGGAGCTCTGTACTGTCTTGTTTGTATCTCAGTAGCAAAGTGATGGTGCTACCAACAAGCGTTACCCAGATCAGCTATTTTAACTTTGAAGCCCTCCTAAAGCTTAGGACCTTTGTGCATGACAAGTTTAGTTGAAAATGCACTGAATAGCTATTTAGTCGTCTTTTTCTTGTTATTTTTTTGTTTGGAAGTCTGATTTTGATTAATTTTTTTAGAAACAGTTTTAGATTTGTTTTTGTTTCTTTACTGAATTTATTAGAAAGCTTTCTCTTCAAGTTTTTTCAGCTTTCTCTTATAGGTTTTCTTTTGATTTTTGCTTAGGTCTGGATCTTACAACTTTTCAACTACCTCGTATATCTGTTCTGAGTAAGTAGTACTCATTATATCATCACTTTATTAAGGTTTTTCTTCTTATTTTACTTCAGAATTTTATTACTTTTGTTATAACTAGGGCTCTTAATCTTAGACCGGACCTAGATGATACTTTTCTCTGTAAAGTTTTATCCGATCATTAAAACGCTACTGACTAGCAAGTTGACCATCTTAGACGATTTGTTTTATTTATTGTTCTGTAAGGCAAAGCAGAACATTTTAAGGTTTAAGATCAGTATGAATAACTCTACATATTCTATTGAGAAAATCTAATCCCATAAGCACTTGCCTTGCGATTTCTTTGACTAGATTCAAGGGAAGCCCCTTATAATCGTATCTTTTGAGAACCTCGAGCAGATTGACACCGAGTATCTAAAAAACCATACAAAAGTGGTTGCCGTAAGGTCCTTTGTAAAGAAAAGAGTTGAGAAGGTTTAGTACATGGCTATCATCTCGATCGAATTTCTTTTTATTGGGTTCATATTTTTTGAGAGACTAAATCCATTAAGGATGATATGCATTCTGGGCGACTTTTTGCAATATCTCAACCTGTCTTGATTATCGAATAGTTTACCTAGTCGTAGGACGCCTAAAGGTAATGAGGTGAGCTCTTCATTATCTTTATGGCCACGTAGTTGCCATATTTGAAATCTTTTGCTAACCAAACTGTCGAAAAATGACCCCATCCTAGTTTCTGGACCAACACGTAGCGATTGGCCAAAACTTATCCAATGTGACAAGGATGGTACCCGCCGATCTTATAGTCCTCGATCCCCTAATCTTCGCTGTGATCTTCATGATTCAACTTTTGAATCAGTTCTTCCAAAGTACTAAATAAAAAAATATTTTACTTGTATTAGCTTTTGCTTTCGTTTTCTGACGGCTCTTCGTTGGAATCTGCATCTTTTTATTATTTTATAAGTTGTCTTGTCGAAGGCTAAGGATGTATTTCGTCAAATTAAATGTCTTAAACTTCTTCCGAGTCATACTAGACGTCTTGTAAAAGCTCATCTACTTCAGTATTGTGGTACCTTATTCAAATACTTTGCGCTGATGAGGTTTAATTGGTGGCTTTGACATATTTAAATAATCTTTTAAAAAAATAATGATATGCATACTCATTAAATCAGCTTATTTAAATATAGGTTCGTGATGATCAGGTTCATTTTTTTGGCTTAGTTCCCGCAGGAGCTCCTAGTTTGACGCCTTGACCTTGGAAGTCAATCGAAGTTTTTCGAACTCCTCTGTGAATTCTATGCTTTCGTGGATCATACTCGTCTTCTTGATTTGATTCGATATTAGCTGACTATTTTCTGTTTCCCACTGCTCCTTTTTTCTCATCAATTCTGACTCCTGTTCCTGCGAAAACATTGCCTTTTTTCGAAGTTTCATCAGAAAAGTTAGCCTCTTTTTGCATAGGAGTTGGCTACACATAATCCAGGGGAGGTGCAAAATCGACTTCCACGTCAGCCTCAATCAAACAAATAGCCCCATATTCATTCTTAGGGGTGATTTCCAGAATATCGATATAGAAACGGTCCTTAAATACCTATATAGCAATCGTATCTCCCTCGTGGAGACAAGTGAAGTTTCTGAGCTGATACTATAGGATTGCTTTAGGGTTAGATAAGTCGATGAATTTAGTTTAATGAGGCTGAATTTTGATTTTGTGTTGAATATGACCGTACTTTTTTCTCATATCTGTGACCAAAGCAAGTGTGGCCTGAGCTCCTTAAGTGAATTTTAGCATTTTGAACATCCAATCAGGAATATAACACAGTCCCTCTTCAGCCACGAATTATAGCACTCCACAGTAAGTGAGACGATTTCCGTTCTTTAAGCAAAAAATCATGGGGTCTTTATTGGCGGAAGTCATAAGAGGGTACAGTTCGTTAAGAGCTGACGATGGCAACAAAATTTTGTCTCCTTTATTAATGTCCTCTCGAGCCGCAAAATGAGCTGGGTAAACGTGGAGTCTAGCTAGAAACATGAGTACTCTCGGAAGAAAGTGATGGTACGAGGTCCTGGTCTCACGTTGTTGACGTTACGTCCTCCGATCAGGCCTTGAAACATGTTCATTTGATTATGATTACAATGCTCTTTGTCTGATGAGCTCTTAACAGATTTGAACAGGCAATTAGTCAGTTACCTGATATTGCTAAAATGCCAGAATTAGCGGTTTTATGTTGCTAAGCTATTCTAAAAATAAGCATCAGTAAAATCAAGCGTAGGGTGATACGGAAAATGCGAGCGGCTATGACTTTTATTTTAGAGTTTTTTTAGGAACTCGAGGCGTGCTTGCCCTTCGCCAATCACTGTATCTGTCGCTCCATTGTTCTTTTACCCAGAGTTAGTCTGGAGGCGAACTTTCTTTTTACATTCTCTACATCATCTCCTCAGCAGGTCCCTAAGAAGGCGCTATGATTTATTTACGGTAGCTAAAGTTCTGCAGTTTGGAGTAAAGAGAGCTCTTAGCTGATTGTTTACTGTTCCTTTCTGCGTTCGGTGGCTACAAAATATCTTCTGAACTGCATAGCAACACATCGAATTTTTTAGGATCATGCTTCGGAGATTCTTTTATATCTTGAGTGATTTCTTGCTATTATTTCTACAAAATTGGCGGCTTGATGCTAATTTGATCACTAGCTATTTGTTTTTAAGGCATTTATTAGTAGTATAGCGTTCCTATCTCTTATGTTTTTTGGAAACAAGAATTTCCCATCGTAACGAAATATTATAACTTAACTGCTAGTTTGATTAATCATTAAATCATCAAGCAGAATAGAAGGACTAATGGTTCTATTCATATATGCATTAAGACATCTTTATATGTAAACTTGCTATTTAAATTAAAATTTGTCCTAAAAACGCACCTTAGCAATACTATGGAATTTACTGATTACTGAAACAGATACTGAGCCTGTAAGCAAAAGATTAGGAACATTTGTTAATATCTAAGTGTCACTGTGATTGACCTCTTTTTTCGATCACATAAAAAAAATTGATGATAAAAAGGTTGATCAAATTTCGACCAAAAATGGCAAGAGTGGTGCCGGTTAGCTGATTAGATGAGCAAAAGTGCTGATTTGATAAGAGTGATATTATTTCAATATTTAGTATTTGAATTCGAATGAGTTACGGACAAAGGTCAAGGCATACAGAGGAATAGACTGAGCTTAAATCCTAAGGATAGTTGTGCTTGGGTCCTTTGGGTCAGCCGTGCAGCAAAAAGCGCATATTTAAGCAGGGTAGGCGATACGAGGGTAGACATCGTCGGACGGTGCGCCAGTCGTTGGCGGATTTGACGACTGTTTCCTCCCTTCTCAAGAAGCAAGTAGCCCCATCTAATATAGGCATCGACACTCCCTTTTTTAGAACCCGGCCACTCTCCCCCTTAACACTCTAACTAGGCCGCCAAACCAGCATTTTCCTCTTTTGAGCAGTTTTAGCCTCTAAGAGACTACCTAGGTTCCATAGGAGAGCATCTCTTTTCTCAGGAAGCTAGACTGCCCATGCCGTAAGCTTCTCTGCTTACTTTTCTGAGGCAAGACCTGAGGATGAGATCGTTAGGACTAATCGTAGCTTTCTGCTAACGATTTTCATTTAAAACAGAAACAGTCTTTATGGCATTCGGAATTTTTCAAAGACTTTGCGTGCCTGAATTTCAGAAATATCATCTTGCACTTAGGACTTGTGCTTCCCTTTTTATCGCTGCAAAATATTAAGAAATAGCAGTCCCAAGAGCTTAGATATTCGCAAAAATGGATCCAGAGCAGTCAGTTGAGAAATAAAATTTGCTGAAACTAGAATCTGAAGTGCTTCTTAACTTTGAGTTCAATCTAGGTTTTCCATCTCCTCTGCATTTCATCAACCTACTTGTAGCGCGCTACAGTCTCTAAGCCCAGATTCGAAACGTGATAGTGCGTATCTGTCAAGCCTCGATCCGCAGCTAGGCCTTGTGGGGAGGTCCTTCAAGTTTATTGGCGTTGGCTTGCTTATAGTTTGTGGTTCCAGGTTTGATTCAGGGAGAAGAGGGAGGCCCGTAATTACAAAGAGAACTGCAATGGCGATGCGTTGAATTGCGACGGCTTGACTATTGATAAGCCGATGATTTCAATCTGTCGTTTAGATTCAATAAATAATAACTGCTAACAATAAAATTTGTATTTATCAACGTATCTTAGATTATTAAACTTCTAAAGGAAAAGAATTTTTATTTATCAATCTCTACTTATTTTGGCATTTCAAATCTATTTCAATCAATAAATAATCAGAATCATCACTAGTCGAGCACAATGATCTAAGGTATCTGCTGCTAGGGGTTTCTGCGCGGTGGAGGATATCCCATGAATGGAAAAATGTGATGTGTCTGACAGAAATTATGGTCAGACATAGGTCGTCCGAGAGAGTGGTAAGGTCCCGGGGCGTAGTAAGGCGGGACGTTATAGAAGGATGGAAAAAGTGAGGGATATTGATTATTTATTATTGAGTACATGTAGTTAGTATAATAGGAAGTCGTCGGATAAGTGTTCTGATGGCCTATTAAACAATTATTTTTATTCTATAAGCACAAAGGTCCTTGGAAATTGTTTATTATCGCAGGCTGATCGACTATTTCTTCGTTGGCTTTTACTCTTTTGTAAGGGTTCGATATGATTTATACTTAATCTGACTCATCGAGATTTGTTATTGCCAGTACTTATTATTGAACCTACTGCTCAGAATGCTTGACAGGAGCATACTTGCGAGTTAGGTCGAGAATATGGCTATTGAACAAGGAAATTTAAATTTTGCGTTTGTGCGGATGACTGCGAATATGCTTTGTTATTGATTCTTTACCTCCAGATAGTCTGCGTAAGTCAGCTTACATACAGAACAATAGCTATTTTTAGATCTAGGTTTGGGAAAAAGCTGAATCGACACTGGAGTACCATCTATGTTTTTTCATCAGTGTAATTAAAAAACTTTTGTTGATGCTGCAAGCACATCGATTACTTGTTTGCGTAGTAGTAATCCTAAATTTATTTTTCAATTACGATTTCCTCTTGAAGGATGAAGGCAGGAGTTGCATAGTTGCCATCTTCATTGAAGATAGGTGTGCTACGGCATTCCTCACGGCTGTGTTTTTGCTTTTTGCTGCCCCTGGATTTAGCATCGCAGAATGAAGCATTTAAGTATTGTGGGGAAGTAACTTTGGGCCCTATAGGACGTAGAGAAAAGTCATGTCTGTGGCACTTGGCTTCCAGGAAGGACTGGCGAGGCATTGAATAATTTTAAGAATATTAATGATCGCAATATGATTTTAATCATTAAGGTGCCGCATATATAGATTTTTCTTTACAATCGAAGTTTACTCTCAAAAACTAAATCAATTTATCGCATCAATCAATCCATTTTTTCTTTGTTTATTTATTATTGTAAAAAGCAGTACTCTTCTGAATGTTAACCTAAAAAAATAAATTTTTCAATAAAAAAAGTTTAAAAACTATTTAAAATAGTTATTCACTACAGAAAGATTGTCCAAAATTGATAAAAATTTGTTGACCTTTTATTTTTTATATTTTTAAACAAGTCAAACAAACCTACATTTTTTAAAGAATTTTTTCACAAAATCTGCTCAGAAGCATAAATTTTATCAATCTTGATTAAAAATAAAAAGAAAACTTCACAATTCTGCATATTCCTCGAATTCTGAAGATAAAAGATTATGTATATGAATAAAATTAAGAAAAAATAGTAATATCTTGATATTTTTTTACTATCTAGCATGTTTATAGTTCGCCTGATCAAGATAAAGGTGTTTCAAAGTTTATGTTTATATTTTTATACCTTTTTTATAGATTCCATCAGAGTTAGATATCTATTGATTAAGTTCAGATATAATGAAAAAACTTCACTGAAATAAGTGTATAAGTAAAGGACTATATATTTGCCTCATATTTTTTAGCATATCATATCATTTATCTACAGAGATAAGACAACATGTCGTCCAAATAAAAAAAGCAATACAGTCTTGAACAAAACAAACATAAAAATATCGAGGTAGAACAAATGTGCCATGCTAAAATTTAGGACTCCCCTAAGCATGAAGCTAACTCTAGGTCATTCAGCGAAACTTCAACTCTTGATACTTCCAAAGTTTTCCACACTCAAAAACTCAAGGATATCTATAAATTAAACAGCAAAATCTTGACGGGAACACCTATCACTGAGCACATGCGAGCGGTATATCCTTTCCTATATAGAGATTGAGAAGTTTTCTGATGAGCGAATGTTCGAAACAAAACATCCTCAGAGAAACTTACTGCCTCGCCTGCACCCTCATGGACCTCTATTTCATGCGAGGAGGCAGTATTTAGATCGCCCAATTCCAAATTTTCTCGATTAGTTGTCTAATACTGGCGACTAAACTTTTGTAAGATCGATTTCCTACGATCTCGTTTTAGAGTTTTAACCGCGAATAATTACTGTCTCTAGAAAAGCGTGTCAGTCTGAAGCTGAACTATGCTCTAAGTCCGCTCACTTATTACGCTTACGCCCAGCAGTGCATAGAGGCGTGGAACTCTTTCTCAGCTGACAAAATAAAGTTCAACAAGAGCTTCAGCGAACAGGCCTAAGGAGCTAACTTGAAGCTTCGAACTTTCTATTAACAGCTAGATAGTGTCTTTATGGGTACATCTATAATAACTTAGTGATGAAGACTCTCGATTACAAAATGTAGGAAATTATTTTAAATTTTTTATTTATAAAAATTTACATTATTAACAGCGAAGAAGTTGACCTTTAAAAAATAAGCTCTTAACAGGTAATTTTAAGCAAATCTAGTGCATCAAGAATCTTTTGGCTAAAGAGGAGTTTAGATAGCTTTTTAATTAGTTTCTTTAAAAATACTTCGATAATGAATGGAGTTTAAATTAAGAAATTTCGCTTTACCTTAGTAATTTTATCACTCTTTCTCCAGTCTATAGGCTCTGGAGGATCAAAACTGATTCTTAAGGAATCCATAAGATGAGAAGATGGGACATGGTGCAGACATTTCCGAAAGACTCATACGTTTTGGTTAAATAAGTGATGAAGCGTTATCCACGGATGCCCAGGGAAACTCCATGATGAATTTCAATATTAGTTCACATGACTTCTAGTATTAAATAATTCCTGATCAATGTATTTTAAACTATTTATTTTATTTCAGGATAAATGAAGCGTTTTAGACCAGTAAAAATCGTAGCTGCATCACAAGACACTGATATACTTGGCAATTATTCTAAATAGCTTTTCGATTAAGCTATCAGCAATAAAAATCAGCAATAACTCTAGCGCAATTTTTTAATGAGCATGCGTTATGATCAAAAAAAACAGGATTCTATCAAAAGAAAATTAGCTAATAAATTTTTCATAGATTCTAAAAATGTATCACTGAACATGTATGCAAAGACCATGACACTAGACCCTGAAGACTTAAAACGTAAAAATGAAATCTCCTAACAATTAAAATAGTCCTTTCATATTACAAAAACACACAGCAGAAGCATGACGCCTTCATTTACGAGTAAAAATCAAAGCTTCGATAGAGAAAATATTGATTAAAAAGCATTTTTAGGCATTTGTAAATCTGAAACAAAAAGAAAAAGATCAGATTAAAGCAGCTTCAATACAAAAATCAGCAAAATTATTGATTAATCTACAACGCCTAAAAAAGATAATACAAAAAAACGATAAAGATTGCTGAGCTCTACTGAAAGGCGACGCCAGCTTGATAAAAATTATAAAAATTAACTAAAAATAATATTAAACCAAATTATCGAAGCTGATGCTTAGAATCTATTAAAAAAAAGAAAATTAGGTAAAGATAATACTCCTGTGAAAGATGATGAAATTTTCGAGAATATTCCTAACAAGTAGAAATATACGATGACTTTTACAAAGTATATGCGTGCAAAAACTTTGAAAAATATTTCAAAAGAGGTATGTAGGTCTCAAACAAAACAATAAAACAATTATATTTAAAAATTTCAAAAATATGTTCTGAAAGAATTTACTTTTTCTGAACAGGCCAAGCTAAAACTTTCAAAAGAATTCAACAAAATTTCTTAGGATTTGCGTTAAAATCTTAGTCATAGCATATCTATTCAACTTTGATTTATATTTTTATCTTTCCTCAAGGATTAATCAGATAGTATTGCAACTTAATCAGTATTTTTTCATTTTTTCCTTTGTTTTTAGCTTATGAGCTGATCGTATCTATACAATTTTTATGAGATGAAAGTAAGTTATTTGACATATTCACTCAGTCGAGAATGATACATTTATCTCATACGTTTAAAGTAACCTTTAGCCTGTCCTAAATTAGATACTTATAGATCCTATTCGTTATCGTTCATGAATTTTTAAAGCTTTTTCATGTCTTCGTGAGTTATCTAAACTGATTATGATTCTCCTTGCAATTTCGCTACTTTTCTTTTGAGCATGTTGTTTTCTTTTTACAGAGCTTATATTTTACTTGAGTATATGTTTTTCTAGTTTTTGTTCATCTAATTTTCTACTAGTTTCACTCTCTGCGCAAATCTGAGTGTTGATAAAGTTTCATCCATGTTAGATTTATCTCCAGAAATAGTAGCAATCATAGCAGTTTTGCAGTTTCCTCCCAAAGAGTCCTTGAGAAAAGTGGTGAGTAGAGAGTTTCTATAAGGAATATGGCCCTTTCCTTTGCTTTTAGTCTTTTGATTTAAGGCAATTATGACTTGCTAAAGATAGCTTAGAGAAAGATTTATATTTTTAGCCTCGTTTAAAACAGAACCTTCAGCCATAGATTTAGATACTCTTTCTGAGCCAGCTAAATCAACTAGATTGAGCTTAGAAAAGACTTCAGTATGAGTGCTGTGATTTTTGCCAGCAATATTTAAAGTGAAAATACAGTGTGAACGAGAAGATACTTAGTTTAGATTAGTAGGGTTGATTTTTCTGTTATGATTACCAAGAAAATGATATTTAAGAGCATCTTGCTAGTTTTACACAACAAAATTTCCCATATTTTTTACTTGAAGATTGGCTTGGTCATCTTACCAAAGAGTTATTTTGGTCCACTGGTCAAAATTGTTTTCCAGATGCTTTTAATCTAATAAATCGTATGCACTTTAATTGTAAATTTCGATAAACGATACGCTTAGCGAATAACTCATAGTTCTCGATCGTCGCTAAAATTCTTCAAAAAGATGAGAGATGACTCTAGGGATGATGCCTCGATTTTACCATTCATCACCGCCGCTCATTGTGAATGTTTTGCCTGAACCTGTTTGTCCGTATGCGAATATTGTTCCGTTGTAGCCTTACAAACAGTTTTCAATAACAGTTTTAGCAACTCCTTCGAAAAGATGCTATTGATCTGAGTCTTCTTGAAAAATGCCACTGAACGAAAAGCTTTGATTATCTTTGGCATTCGAAAGTTTATTGCGGGGAACCTGAAGTTCAATAGCGTTATGATTCAAAGGAATGTAGGCTAATCTTCATAAGATGATTTTTACGGCTACTGAGTAAGACTAGATGGCTTGACTCTGACATAAACTTCTAAATGTTCTTTTGGCATTCTTAACGAATATGAATGATTCTCGATTTATAATATATAAATTTCACGATATTTTTATAAAGACCTAGTATTCCTTATCTAATTTCAACTAATTGATTAAATTATGAGAGTTATGTGACACGAATCTATTATGATTATCTTTATTCTTCAAAAATACGTTTAAATAAGATTAAAAATTGATATATAATAATATTTTTTGCGTTAGTTTAAGTAACTATTAGAGTCTTTTATCTATAATTTCCTATTTCAAATCACTAATCATTTTGATTCATATTCATGGCTTACTCAATAGATCTTTTTTATGTAAACTAATCTTTTTTTAAAATACATCGTCTTAATCTGGAAGTTATGATTGCCAGGTGACTTATGCTCCTGAAGTAATAGAATGTCGCCATTCTATATATCAAGCACAATTCCTCAATAGTAATCACTCCTATTGTTCTGAGCTGCTCCTCGATCATCGGTATTTAAGTGATCAAGTTGTAAGGTTTGAAATACAAACTTACAAAGTGTTTATCCATTTCCAGCTTAGTTCTTTTAATATCTATTGCTCGCATGACATTTTGTAATATACTAGCTATTATGCTAACATTTTAAGGAGATTTTCCTAGTTTAGTTACAACCATCGCTACTATTTTTTCAACATTTCTTTTGTCAGAAAAGTATGAAAACATCAGGTTAATAACATGAGAACGCGTCTTTTTTTGGAATTTTCTTTATCTTTTTTATTAGTAAAACGCTTGAGTTAGCTAGGGTCTTGCGTTCATACCGAAATGAATCTGTTGAGGTGGTGGAATCATGACTTAAAAGTTCTGAATAAGTAGTAACCTGACAAAATTTATAAAGAATGTCCAGAAAAAATGATTATTTAGAACTCGGTTTTATTGCTATTCTTTTTCAATATGGTTTTATTCCTAATTTTATTATTAGTTTTCTTTGTTAGGTTTGTTCATATTACTTAAATATTAAAATTTATAAATCTGTTCGAAAATAATAATTTTTACTAAGAAGCTGATAGCATTTAAACTTTTTGTTCAAATCTTTAAGAAGGTTCAAACTAATCTTAATTTTTATAGATCTAAAAAAACAAATTATCAAAAATTTTAACCAATAATAAAGACTTATATTAAAATATTTTTTCAATTTCTTTATACATTTTAAATAATTTTTTTTGATTTATAATAACTAATAGCATAATTGTTTTGAGAATTTTGAATTTTTAACTTATAAAATTTTTTAAAAATATGATTCCGTAGATTCTTCTTTCCACTTTCCTGATGAATCTGAGCTTTAATTTTTAATCCTTTAAATTCCAATAATGAGACTTATAAAGATAGTTTTTACTGCTCTTGAACATAATTGTAATAATCTGTATAAATAGTATAAATAAAATATTTTTTTGTAATCTACATATAAAGGTCATATCATTGTTTATCGTTCCCTCGAGGATACTGGAATTGATAGGTTCCTCTTACACTTTCTTACCTTCTATTCTAAGGTTTAGTTAATGTTGAACCTTCTTGTTTCACGTAGGATCCGCTCATCTTAGCAGCCGGTTAAGGGCTCTGATACTTCAACTACTGGACAGGAGTACCTGAAACATGCCCTTGGGCTGCAGACAACGTAGTTTGCTGAGTTCCTTGTATGTAACCTCTGCCAGATTGTTGGACTCTTGGGTCCTGAATGAATGATTGAGTTGCAGTAGCTCCTTGAAGTCCTGATCTGCTGCCTTATTGTCGAGAGGCGTATAGATTTTGTTGACCTGATAGACCTGAGGAAGTACCAAACTGTTGGACTCCAGTTGAACCTTGCTGTTGAATTCCTCCTTGAGTTCCAAAGCCAGAACCTGCTCCTACATATCTTACTCCGGATTGACCTGTTCCCTGAGAATAACCTGACTGACCAAATCCTTGAGAATATCCAGACTGACCTGTTACTTGAGGGTAGCCTGACCCTTGAGTAAGAGTTTAACCTCGACTCTGGTATAGCTGTTCAGGGATCGGGGATTGTTATACAGTACGTCTTTGGCTCTGATAAAGAGGATCATAGCCTGTCTGAGGTCTTTCCGCAGTATAGAAACTTTGAGTTAATTTTGCTTAGCCCACTCCACTTATAGCGCCTTGACCTGCTCTAGTTCCAGACTGACCTAAGGATTGACCTTGACCTTGTTGAGCTTGATAAGCAGCTCTTGAGCCAGAAGCCCCTTGAGGCTGATCGATATCAATTTAACGGAATTTGCTCTCAGGATCCCTTCTGAATGAGAGTCCTTGCTGTACGAGTTTAATTTATTGTTATTTATTGTAAAGATCTGATCTAAGCTGACTTATTTAGGTTTAAAGGTCAAAGTTACGGGCTTTAAGCTATTAAATCTGTTGTCTAAGCGATTAAGTCAATCCTAGCTAAGCAGTTCGAGTCAATAAGGCATTATTTTCTCTTTTTAAATCATCATATTGAGCTCTAAGCGCAGCTATCAAGCCTTAGGATTATACAACTGACGATGACGCTTCTCCTTTGACAAACTTTTGAACTTCTAGTAAGCTAGCTCTTAAAGCACGAATTTCTTAGTCCTTCTGTCTGATCAAACTAGCGATTCTTTATTCTCCGAAGCTAAGCTGATCTAGTCTTTGTGTGTGCTAGTAAGGACCAACTGAAGTTTTAATCCGACTATAGGTCTGAAGTACTGCAGACAGTTCAGTCAAAGGTCTATTTTCGTTGACAATCACTGCGATTTGATCAAGTAGCTGTGCATATGAAATTATGTTCGAACGAGAAGCTCTGAGACCTTCAGATTGTCCATTCAAAGAATGTCTCGCCCTTTATATTTCGTTGTTAGCATTTTGAAGAAGTTCAGTCATCACAAATCTTTATTGCAGGAAGCTATTTAACATGATTTGGTGATCATGAGACCATCCCCCCATAGATTCAAACTGACGCTGAATCAAAGCTGAATAATTTTTAAGACGACTCTGAGCTTAGCCCTCCGCCTTAGCTCCGAGGTCAGACAAAAAGATAAGTTTTATATCTTCGTCTAGTTATAGCTGAACACCAGTTTTTTGTTTGAGACGACGTATTTCTGCAACTAATTTTTCAACCAGAATGCCCAAACTCAACTCCATTCTCAAAGTTTGTTAGTCCTCTACTGGCATTCTAACAATTTTGTCAACTAATACCTATTTTTCAACTATTTTTTCTTCAGTAACTTTCACAATACGAGGTACTAAAATAAATTTGCGCAACTCTTATAAGAAAGCTTCGATTCCTTATATTTTCGGCTTGAATTTCTGATCACTTTTGAGAGCTCTAAGATCTTTCAATAAAAGATCAAGTTGTGTTTGAATAGTTCTTGAAAGTTCTTTGTATCTGGCTTAGTGAACTCCAATGTCAACATTAACTGCAGCTCCAGCGTCTTAAACTTCAGTAACTTAATGCACATACTTAAGGACTTCTACAATTTGAGGCATAAGAATGATTTTTTACACTATTTTTTCAAGAATGAAAGGAACTTCAATGAATTTTTCTTCAGTGACACGCACTTAGACTGGAACGTGTTCGATTCTATCAATGATTTCCAGAACTTTTTAGATGTAATTGACATTTCTGACGACCTACTTAAGCTTTTAAGCATAAACAACTTTCTCTACTAATCTTTATACTTCTTTGACTTAAGTTGTAACAACGCTCTGAGCCACTACCTTTTAGTTTTCCCTCACAACTTCTTTGAGAGTTTCAATCACTGTAGGTACTTCTACTAGTTTTTAAACAATCTTATGAACGATCTGGTTTACCTTGATCATCTTTGGTACAATTTTCTATATTTCAACTATTCTAGGGATTTCTACTATTTTTTCTTTTAATTTTTCTACTTCTATGATTCGAGGAATACTGATAGTCTTTTCTACGACTTTTTCAATGATTTGTTGAGCAGTCACGATTTGTTCCACTTTTGTTTCTACAGGCACGATTTTTTCAATAATTGTTGGAACCTACTTGAGCACTTAGTTGATATATGGAACTATTTTTTAGATCTACTGAATCGACTTCTACACAACGATTCTCTCGACGATTTTCTCAATCTATTAGATTCGCACAACCTCCTCAATAACAGGTACAATTTTTTATAGAACTTGAGGCACACTGATCACTCGTTCAATAATTTCAGGCAAGGGGACTACTTTTTATGTTACCAGATTGACAGGGACTGGGATTTCAATAGGAACTATTATTTGCTTTTCTATTTCGATAGTAGTGGGAACTTCCACCAGCTGAGGCACTATTTTTTCCACAGTAATCTAACGAGGCACTTCCTGAATAATATTTATAGGTATTTATCTTAAAATTTCTCTAGGTTAGACCAACTGCTCGAGAATAGGTACTTCGATATTTTCTCGAATGACTCTGTCGACTACTTTCTATACTTCAATATAAACTTGTTTTTATACTTCGACTTCCTTGATAACTTACTTAATAACTGGAACTTGTATCTGAACCTAAACATCTCTAACTGTCTCTCTAATCACTTCTTTTTCAACTATTTTTTATATAAACTGTGGAACTTCAATAACTTTTTCAATTATTCTTGGCACCACTACAACTTTTTCAACAATTTTTTATACCTCGACTACCTTAGGTACCTAGACCATCTTTTCAATCACTTTTTAGACCTAGACAGGAACCTACTTGATACGATCAATAGTAACTGGTACTTCTACTATTTTCTGTTCGATGTATTTTATAGGCTTAGGCACCTCGACATATACATTTACGATTTTCTAAACTTAGACGATTTCAGGCTTTCTTACAATAAACGGCTCCTTTACAATAACTTCTTTGATGTGAACTGACTATACTCGAGAAACTATCGGCTTTTATACAACTATTTCTTTTATTACTGGAATTTATCTGATAACTGGAACTTAAATGATTCTCTATACTTCAACTACGACTTCCTTTACAGTCTAAACGATTTGAGTCACAACTGTAGGAACTTACTTGATAACTTCCCTCTATACCAGTTTCTATCTGATCACTTCAACTTAATGAATCTCAGGGACTATGGTTCGGACCTAAACTATTTTTTATACCTGCTGAACAACCTCCTTTATCCTTTACTTAATTTGAACAACCGGCACTATTTTCTATACAATTTTTTAAACTATCTAATATTTGACTTCAATGTGGTTCTGGACTTCTCTGGCGTTACGATATTCGATAGCTGGCACTATTTTTTATATTATTTTTTATACTTAGACCACCTTTGGAATCTCAACTACTCGTTCGACTATCTTCTCAACAAAAACAGGAACCTAAACTATTTTTTCGACCACTGTTTCAGCTGGAATAATTTTTTATTTCAAAACCTATACCTGCTGATACTAGACCTGAATGTGGTTAATTACTCTTTCGACTTCGACTGGCTTCTCAACCTAAACAATCTTGTCTCTAAACACCTCAATCTCTTCAATTCTTGGTACCTACTTTCTCAGCTCGACTAACTTTTCAACGATAGTAGGCACTTATACTATAGTTTCGATTCTGTTGTCGCAATGTACCAGTTTTTCAATGTAAGTTTCAACCACCATAGGAGTCTCAATAGGCACATTGACAATTTTTTAGACCTCTTTTATTTTTTCGACTTCAATAACTTTTTCGACTATTTTCTAAACTGTGATGATTTTAGGAATTTAAACCACTCGATCTACAACCTTCTATACTAATTTTTCGACCTAGACGATCTTAGGAACCACTCTGAACACCTTCAAGATATCTTCCACATTAACAACATCCATAATTTCGCCTCGGATCATGCCGATAACTCCCTCATCCATCTATAACACAACTCCTGTTTTCAGTCTAATTTTCTAGAGCTCTTCTAGCAAGGCTTTGATGAGCACTCTCAGATGGAACTGGACTTTGCGTTCTTTTTCAGTAGATTGAGTGTAGACGTGGTCGACCTTCACAATTTGAGGAACATACTTGACTATCTGCACCAGTCTGTCGATTTAGTCGACTGACATGGCTTCGATCACCTATTCTCTTACAAAGTCAGCAATTTTAGGGTTAATTTCTTCTTGTAATTTTGGATACTTGAAGAAAAGTCTTTTGAGTTCGACTGCAAACATATGGATGAGTCTTTTGGTCTGGATGTCAGAAACTGGAATCTCAACTACTCTTTCTTTGCCTTCAGTAATGAAAACTGCTCCTGACTACACCATGATACCCCTAGCTTGTTCTCCTTTCAAAATCTAGAATATTCTTTCTGCCTCAATAGGGAACTGAAGATTGATATTTCGTGCCTTAAGTGCAGAGATGAATTCTCTATATATGCCAGCTGCGATGCCGAAGTTTTCCTTAATTCTGATGTAGTCCTGAATAGTGTGATAGGTATCGATTGAGTATTGAACTGATTTGTAAAGCCGGCTGTCCTTAAATTGAGCTAAGAATCCTTCAAGAACAAGCTCAATGTCAGCATCTTTGGGTCCTTGATCACCTTGAGGTTGACCTTGAGATGACTGGGGGCCTAGCCTTTATAGTTCTCTAAAAAGTTCCACCAGTCTAAGTCTGTACTTTTGGCCTTAAGATTGTTGTTGGTAAATTTTTGAACGAGAGCCATTGAAAACATCAGCTTTTAGATCGAAACTGCTGCTAACATCAGGAATATTGACTCCGTCCATAATGATTTTTTAGTTTTCACCCAACTTGAACTTATTTAGATCCAGATTGCGTCGTAAACGCACGAAGGCCTCTCTGTAAGAATTCGAGATGGCTAGCTACGCGAGGGCTGCTTGATGTTTAAGGGTGATCAGATCGTCTTTTGTGCGTAGCTGCTGAGTCAATGCTGCAACATGATTTTCTAGTTCAATTTACCTGGCAGAAGCCCGACGTAGTCTTTCTTAAATATTTTCAATTTTTTTGCACAACTCGACGACTTGGTTTTCTTTTTCATTCAGAAGCTGCGAATAGTCTAACACCCTTTCTCCTCCATTTGAATCTTTGGCAGTATATGTGATCTGTCTGCGAAGCAGTCCGTCGATCTATGACTCTGCCAACTATAGTCGCTTATGCAGATCTGAGTGTATCTGCACACCACCTTAAGCCAAAGGCGACCAGTCTCTACGCAGAGCCAGAATAATATTTCTGAGTTTGGTCAAGTTTGTGAAATCCGACTGCCCGGATACAATAACGTTGTGGGCTTGTCTGCTCCAGCGCAGCTAGCCCTCAGATAACCCTAGCTCCCTGTAGAGCTAGTGTAGCGATTCTTACTCTCTTTACATTTAACGGATAGATTATATGAATGATATAAATTGACCTTGATTAATATACTATCAGACTCAACAGTTTCAAAGGGTTTAAAAAAATAAAGTTTCATATCGTCAGACTTAAACCTTAGATTACTTTAAAAAACGTCAAAAAATTTAATTTGCAAATTGTTGTAATGAGAAAAAAGTATTTTGATTAATATAAACTGGATTAACTATAAGCTCAAAACATAGTTTCTGTTGATAATCGTAGCTGCTTATATATGCTGTTTGTTATAATTATCTTCATATAGTGCATGTTACGCAAAGAAACAGGCCATACTGACACTATTAAAAGCCGACAAAACGATTAAACTTCTCTATAACGCAAACAAAAACTAAAAATAGCTTCTCTTGCTCCCTACATGGCCGAAATATAAGTAATTTAGCCTAACCTAGAAACGTAAAAGAATGCGTTCTATTACTAAACGCTCTAAAAAAAACATTCACTAAAGCTCATCCAAGTCATTCAGAATCAAAGATCGAAGTGTAACTTCGCTTCAGAAAGAGGCAAACAATCACACTCGCGATGTTACTATAAACGGATTGGTGAACAAACTTATGGAAGAGCGATAAACCAGAGAGAGGAAAGCTAGGTCAGTACAAAAAGTTCATTAATTGGAGTTTTCTAAAACTCTCGAGAACAAATAGAGAATCGGTAAAACTAAAAGCAATAATAATTTTTTTAATGACCTGTACGTGAGGGTTCGCAACCGCTTCGAAAAAGATAAGCCGATGCGCAAAAAACTTTATCAAACTATTGAATAACAAAGGGCTCGCTCTCAACAAGCTGGAGATGTCATTAGCAAGACTCGTTCTCATCAAAATGGGGAAATCAGCATGTACAAAATATGTACTAATTTTTTTACTTAGCTTACACCAATGAGACCAAACCCACCCGTAATACACAGGCACAGGATACCCAAAATGTCACAGAAGGCGATCAAAAGCGCAAAAAAGGCAACTTCAGGCGCAACAAATATTAAGCATTAAATTCGTCGTTGGCTGAACGTGTATAGATAAAGGCGTAAGAACAGTGCATACAGTCGGATAGTCGAATATAATTAGATAAAAAGGAATCTAATGTGAGCATTAATAGATAGATGGACCGTCTAGTCAAGCGACAGATGGATCAGTTTTATCGATAACGCAACAAATAGCTCAACAACAGCGTGGAAAAATCAACAGAAAAATACTTTAACTACGAATCTTATCGTCCAACTAAATCTAAGAACGATATCTAAGGTATTAACAATCTTAATTAGTGTTCGTCAGCACTGTCAAAAATCCTTCAATTCATAAGGTCTCAAAAAGTACGATGGATGATCAGTCAAAAAATAAACAAAAAGAACTTCCACTACCACCAAGCAAACAATCACAAAACGGACTTTTAGACTACGATTTTGATTTTCATCCCTAAGGTCCTGAGGCCATCGAAGAGATGGCTGGATCATAGTAGGATCAAAGCATGCGATTCAATTAGGAGAGTCAGTTTGAGGCCCAGAGAAGAAAAGTTTAGATTGCCGACTTCAATCGAGGAGGTGTGCACTTGGAGTGGAGTGATGAGGACTGCCGTGTCTAAGACATATGATAATTTTCACATAATCATCACTCACTCAATCATATCATCTATTTTTAATTATGAAAAACAATAAAAATGTATTTTTAAAAAAACTAAAAAACTCTTTAATTAGTTATCACTTCATGATGTCCCGATAGCCAGCTAACGTTTGCTTATAAAGCTGATGCATAAGCGAATCTGAATTTTAGTATTGATGATAATTTTGTAATTGAAAGTAGCGTTGATTGACTTATTTGACACTTCCACCCTACTCTCCCCTGACGATCAGTCCTCTGACGTATCTGCTTAGATGTAAAAGTTCTTCATCATGACGGTCATCATAAAACGGGATGATTGGAATTCCATTTTCAAGCTGATAAAAATAGGAATAGGCTGCGTTGTCTACTAGCAACACATTAGATAGCTAGCGTCCTCTTAGCACTCGAAGGTCTTTAATGTATACGTTTTAGGCCGTCTGCCAGCAGTGAGATCTGAAAAGTCTGTGGCTGACGAACTCGCCTTTAGGGTCTAAATGGTCTATCACCACATTAGCATAGCACTCATGGCTAGCCGTAAAAACTATGATTTAACATAGAGCAGAAAGTTCTTTAAGCAACTGCAAGGCATAAGGTCTCACATTGACTCCAGCTTCAACTTTCTATCCAGTCGGAAACTTGATTCTTAAAGTGACGTCGTGTGGTAGTCCGAGATTATCGTTGCAGTGAATAAGGGTCTAATCAAGATCTAGAACGAGTGAATATTTATCTAAATGAATAAAGAAATACGTTTACTCGGTGGAAGGTATGCAAAATGTTTTTAAAGTTATTTTAAAGATGGTTTTTTACCCCCATTTTGCTGCAAATATTTGATGGTCATCAAGGATTGCCCTACGTGCTATTTGAAGGGCAGCATACAGTTTTTACTAATAGACTATACAACGTTCTAAACGTAATAGCATATAATTCTATCGGCATGTTTACGACCAGTGTGTATCTATTGTTTTGGCTAGTGACGGGCCACTTGAGTGATAAACTTGTGCAATTATGAGTCTTTTTCTTCACTTTTACTACTAATTTGCTTATCTTAGCTATTGTATTTTTTGGGCAAAGGAGGTCTGATCAGATACTTGTCGCTGTGAGCTTTTTTATACAGTTTGCTAGCCGAAGCCTCTTTTTTCTTGCAATTGCTTATACTTGATTTGTTTTCAATCGCACTAGTGTGCGTTTCTTTGACTTTTGAATGATTTCTTTGCGATTTTTCGCTTTTTTTCTTCTTCTTAATGACTTTCATGCTGCTTATTTTTTTTTACAGCTACTTGAGTTTGCTTTTTAATTCTCCTATTTCTTCTTGATCAGGACTAGATTCATTGAGTGGCATTTTAGTGAGATTACCTGAGCTAACTCTTCGAGGTCCCAAAGTAGAATTAGGAGCATAATAGTTGAGTTTAGACTTAGAGTTGCTATGCTTGGGCTCATTGGGTTTCTATACTCCGCTCTTATGGTTTTTGAAAAGTTGTTTTTGTGAGAGGGTGGCTTTAGGAGAGTTGAGAGAGAGATGCTGAGTAAGATTGGTACGGCTGTTGCTAATTTTTTGAACAGAAGGCACCTTGCGCATATTTAAATATTATTTTGCCAGTATAAACGATACCGTCTTACTTACAAGTGCAGTATTCTACTGAAGACCATTTCATTCAAAAATTCAATGAAATATCTAAATAAAAACCACAATATCATCTCAGAAAAACATCGATTGCTTCGATTTACTATGCGTAGTGCAAGTGGTCGGTTTGCTGGTGGTCTTCTTTCTGCAAAGCAAAGATTGGGCTGATGAACTGTTTTTAACTCGTCGTCCTTGGCAAGCTGTTTTTGGCTTCTGCAGCCACCATTCGTTCATCATTGAATCATCCTGTTTTTATTATTCTTGTCCTTAAACTTTTGGCTTGTTTTTCAGCGTGGCTGTCTGAATTCTTCGACCTTTTCCCTGAGAATTCCTTACACATCTTGAAATTTGTAGCATTCTACGATACTAGTTAGGCGGCGTCTTTGTTCCCTCATAGTCTTATACTTTGATACTTTGTTTGGTTCTCTGGAACAATGTAAAAGGCAGTTCTTGGGACTGGGTCTGCTTAAGAGCAGTTTTTGGCCGATTTTGATTGTTTTGCATTTGTTTCAGCGCATTAGTATTTTGACGGTAGGAATCAGCCAACTGATGCAAAACTTTTTTGTGCTTCTGGATTTGATCTTTGCGCAAATTGCACTAAGAAATTAAATTGTAATTCTGAGTCTGATATTTCAGGTTAGTCAAATGGATCTCCTCTATTGTTTTTGTATTATACTTTTAAAATAGCTTCAAATTAGTTTTTAAGTATTGTTTTTGACTCTGAAGCTACCCCTACACTCCGAGCTCATTCTTGATTTTTTATTTGTTTGCATCTTATCGATCATTGATGTTTTCATGTTGTAGAAGACCATCAAGTCCCTTATCTGTAAACCAACGCTTGTATATTTTTCTGAACTAGATGTTGTTGGACTGACCTTAGACCTGAGCAATCGTGCTTTCTATTTATCCGACTAGCACCCAAAGATCGCTCGACCTTTCCTGAAGTGCTTTGTTATTCATTTTAATTTGAGTGAAATCTTTCTGTTTTAGCACTATGGCTTGTTATCTTTACTCTCTCTACTAGGCTAGCTGAAGTATCTCCTGTTGAAGATCAGTTATTTGCCTTGAAAGGGCTTGTTTTTGTTTGTCCATGAACTAAATCTCTCTTGTTCCTTGCTTGCTAAGTGAGTCATAAATGATTTGATACTTAGTCAACGCCTTGTTCTCGAAAAAGTATTTGCGCAGTCTTTCTTCTTTATTATGTGTAATCTATTCGATTTCTTGCAGTTAGTTTAGCAATGTTTCTTTAACTCCTCCCAGCTCCTTCTCCTACTATCCGCTAAAAATCAATTATTAAAGGAAAAATTTCTTTTTGTTATTGAGGAAGTCTTTTCTCTACTGATACCTGGCTAGCTCTCTCTTTCCTCTTGTGATTTAGCCTTTGAGTTAGTTGCACTTGCGATGCAGCTCAACCTATTCATTTTATAACACTTCACGCATTTGTTTCACCTCATTTTATCTAACTATTTCGTCCTATTCATGCTAAAAATCTATCCTCATACGATGAGCCTTTAAGTTTATTCGCATCATCTAGTAATTGTCAGAAAAAACTTTAAATTTATTTTAAAGTTAAATTTTAATTTCCTGCAGGTTGCCCTAACATTCTTCTTTCAGGGAACTATATTCATTCTAGCAGCGTTAATGAAGCTCTTCCAATCTACCCCCGAGACTATCACTCTAAGCATAGTGCTTCAGCAGATCTTTCTAGTGATTTTTTTCTGCATCTGCATAGTTTTTTTATCTATCGATTTAGAAGGCAGCTAAATCTTGAACCAGTTTATTTTTTTCAGCCTTTCTTAAAGCTATCTGCCCGAGAGTTTCATTTATTTATGATAGTTCTTTTCTTTTGTTAGATAGAGTAAAGGCTCTTGTTTCTTTAATCCGGCGAACTTACCATTCCTTTTTGAACTCTTACAATTCATTGAAAATAGTTTTGCGTCTCTCTAGTAGATTTTTCAGTTTTTATTGTACGCTCTACAAGTAAGGTGTCGATGACGCTTAAATGAAATTGTAGTTGCTTATGTCAAACGGATTGTAATTGCCATGCGTGCTACTCCACTTGGCCTTTAGAGTAGTCAGACCTTGACCTTTGTGTCTACAAAGTAAAAATTTTTGATTATTGGTAAGCAGAAGATCAGTGATTGGCTCGTTTTGCACTCTTACTTGTTTAAGTATCCTTAATTAGCCATCTTCAAGGTTAAATAGAGGATACTGAGTTAGGATGACTTTTCCATCAATCGTACCCATGAACAAAACTTGCAGCGTTTAGTTGATAAGTAAAGATGTAACTTCTTCCCCTATATGTATTTTTTGTTGGTGAGCAAAGTTCACACAATAATCTTCGGTTTTTTGAAAAACTATCAAATCCTTGCCACAAGCAGCTAAGATCATTTTGTTAGCACTATCGTACTTTACACAGTTCGCTTCGATCATTTCTTTCTTTTCTCTAAACTCACTTATTCTTTATCCAGTTTTGATTCTGTGCACGAAAACGTCTTTTTGACTATAGAGAATCATGTCTGTCTATGATTAATTGAAACTTATTTTCCACACTGAGTGCTTCAAGTACACATTACTGAAGCTTCTCAAACGGCAGAAAGAATTAGGGTTATATATGAGCATATTGTGACTGTTATCTTCATAAACACAAAGCAATAGCAGCCCTGAACTCGTGTATCTGGCAGCCGAACATTGAATATTTTAGCTCCAAACTTCAACCAGCTCCATCTATACTTTTTGGTAAAATTTAATTGTTTTATCAAAAGCGCACATGAGTTGATGACCCAACGAGTGCACTGTTACAATCCTAGGGCTCTAGTGGATTGTATATTTGTATTTTTTATCGACATGTTCACCATAGACATAGTTAACGATGTGCGAACCTGCCAAAGCATAAATCTAAGAAGATATAATCTTTTGCAGACAAGTGATTTATCCATGCTAAATGCCAGCTGAAGCCAGTCGATAAAAAGGATTGACAAATTTCTTATCTCGTGACAGAGCTGCCGTATTGAACATGAAATACTCTATTTGAAAATTTTCCTTGCAGGCTGAACGAAAAGCAATCGCTATATTCATTTAATCAGAAGATGACTACACACCCACGATAGTTCCTTTGAGTTTTTAACTGTATTAATAAGTTTCCATCAGCTAAAGGTTTCCTTCGTTAGTCAGCTAAAAGTTGTTCAATGTGAGACTATTTTTAAAGACCAATACAATCTTGTTGCCCAAACGCACTCCTCCTTGATACTAAACGTTTTATCCATTGAAAAAATTGCTAAATTAAAAAGATCGCTGATGTTTACCCTCGACCATTAAATGGGCCTAAGACTTGCTAATCAGCAATTCACTTCCATTTTCCATGACTAACAAGTCTTCAAAAGAAAATTAACTATATTTTTTAGTAGTATTTAAAAATTATGCATCGATATCGAATTAGTAGTAACCCCTTCCTGTCAGCACCAATGCATACCTGTCGCAAAGCAGTAACTTTAGAGTAGATTATGCAATATCGATTGTTTTGATCTTAGAATGATGACTGTTAATTACCATAATGACGTGCCTATTTTTCTTTTTGCCCAACAAAAAAGCTCTTTTTTTCTATATCAGCAAAGCATCTATAATCTACCAATCCTATCCTGTTTCTATTATTATTGCTTTTTTGCCCCAAAAATAGAACTAAACTTGACAAAAAGGAGCCTTTGTTGTAAACAAAATAGTTGTCTAATTGCCTTTATGGGCTGCGAAAGAAGTAACTGGATACTGATTAGCTCGCTAAATGAAATGTTTGTTGTTTTGAAATACATTGTGCTGAATGATTTAATGTGTACGCAAACGATGTGAGCCCCAGTTAGATACATGAAATGGGATCCATCGAAGGCACAGTAACGATTGAGAGGCTTGCTGAGAGTGCAAGTGCTGTCCACTATAGTCAATTACTGACATTCGCTTCCTTGAGTCAACATTCTATAGAATATTAAAAAATTATTCAAAAAAAGGCTTTCCTGAAATACATCATTTATTCTTAATAAAAAAATATTTAAAAACTTAAAATATGTCATAAAATATACTAACAATCAAAAAAGTTTAAAAAATTCAAAAAAATTGCGATTTCTTAGATTTTTTTCCTTCTTTTAATAATAAAAATATCATTAGCTTCAAGTAATACAAATGAGAAGAGGTTAAGCATCTGAAGTCAAACCCTACAGAATATAAAACCAATAATTTGCTCGTTCAGTATATTTTAACCCTGATGGCAACTAAATAACTCCCCCTAAGTAGAAACAAATGGCTGCGTCTAAGTATGTAAACATGCATTTCAAGCTGTCTCCGCCCTAACTACCTAAGAAAAAACAAGTTTAAATCGTAACTATCAATTAGTAGCCCAAATAAGCATCTTTCTGGAGCAACTTTTCTTTTTTCAAGTGCTGCCAATAACCCCAAGAGCCTGAAAAGTAATACGAAGATTGTTAGATCTGCAATCGAAGAGTATTTAAAAACCCTCCAGTGGCTTAGGAAGAAACTGATCAGCCTTACACTAGTGAAGTTAGAATGAACAACAGAAACAATACACCTATCAACACTTATTTTAGTAGTCTCAATAAACAAAACTTGCAAAGTGATTAGTGGTATTTTAACTGAAAAACATCGACAATCTTTTACTTTTAATTTTAAATCTGTTTTTATCATACTAATCGTATCTTTTGATACATCTTTTGATATTTAATGCTAAATTCAAGCCCATTTTATTAATAGTTAAGTGTGATGTAGAAAATCTTGAATTATGTCAGAAACAACGTAAAAAAACTCAAAAAGTTTCATCCTATAGTGATAACTGATATCGATGGAGTGCTCATGAGAGGTAAAATTCCTATACCAGGTACTATCTAAGCTATAAATTAACTAAAATCAAACAAAATCCCTTTCGCTTGTTTGACTAACGGAGGAGGACAGCTTGAGTCTTTCAAAGTTGACAAAATGAATTATCTGTTCGGATAAAAATTATTTGAACCACAGTTTATGTTCATGAATCATACCCCTCTAAAGCCACAACTGGTCAAGTATAGCAAAAAAGATGGAATTCTTCTTGTAAGTGGATCAGTAAACGTCAAAAGTATTATTTAAGATTTGAAAATAAAAAACTACGTAACTGCCGATTAACTTTATGCACTTTTTCATAAAAATGACTAAGTTAAATAATCGCAAAGCTCACTTAGTTATTTTTCTCGAAATATAAATACTCAAGCAACTTAAAAAATTATTTCCTAAAGACTAAAAGTAAAGCAATTACCAACTAACTACCATGAATGGGGACAGATCATTAATTCTATTTTTTCTTTAAACGATATTTCACCCTATGAAACTACTCTCGAGGTCATCCATAATGTTTTTCTCTAAAAACAGAAGAGAAACGTGCCGCTTCCTCCTTATTTTGCTTCTCAAAATGATATTGTATGGGCCGGCGGCTATCATCGTCCCAGAATAGCTTTTGGACCTTTTAATTATATGCTCTAATAACATTGTGCACATTATGGTTTCCCTTTGAATAAATGCTACTACGGTAAACCTTAGAAAGTTGCTTTTGAGTTCGTGCAAAAATAGATGACAATAAAGTTCGGATAAGGCTGCTTTTTCATGATCGGAGACAATCCTAGAGCTGATATAAGGGGTGCAAATAATGTAGAATGGGCTTCTTTTTTAACTCAAACAGGAGTTCATCATGGTTAAGCGAATGATGTTGAAAATCCAGCAACGATGGTTGTACATAACTTCAGGGAAGCTATTGATGTGATAATGAAAATAAAGAGATAGGCACTTTACCAATGATTTATATGTAAGATTGATATCATTTATAGATGAGCTAAGTTTACGCTGATTCTACTGTTGTAAAGTTGCATTTATTTATCATTATCAGATGAAAACTAGTCGTGCATCGGTACTGTTGTATCTATTTAGTCCTTCAGATTGCATCGAATCAATAAGAGCTCCTCTGTTCGCAAACAATCTTAAACTTTCTATGATGCTAGCTTTGCAGCTCTCAACTCAGTCTCCAAAGGCGTTAAGTAAACTTCCCTTAATTCAGGCAAGCAGACCTTTCTTTGTTGACTGGTTACGATCTCAACAAACTTCGAGTATAGCCCCTTGAACCGAAAGACGGAGAGTATAACTCTGCACATCTCAACCTCGCTGATGTGCGCAAAAAATATGACGAGATGAAAAAAGAAAGAACTCTTCTATAGGAAAAATTAGAAAGAATGAAAGTAAGCTCTTTGTGATTTAGGAAGAAAAAGGAAAATTGAATATTTTTAAGGATTAATACAATGACAAGTTAGGCGAAGCTAAGTCGAAAGCAGCCATTTTGAAAGATCAGTTAGGAAAAAAAAAGGATTTAGTTGAATAAATGCGACTTTAAAAAATAGTTTTGTAGAGCCTACAGGACAGACACAAATGGGACAAAGTTGTATTCGATCAGAGAAAATACAATGCATAACAGCAGCTCGCTTTCCTCAGAAAACAGCTTAGTATCTACAAAAAGGAAGGAACTGAAATCGGTTAATCATAGGATAGAACCACTAAAGTATATATGAAGCTGACTGATGAGATCTCTCGATAAAAATAATAAAGAGAACAGCATATAAGCAACCTTTTACTGATGATTTAGTAGAAAGAAGATCTAATAATGGGAAACACTAACAGGCAAGCTGAGCTGGGATAAATAGCTTAAAGGGCCATTCAAGACAAAAACATGAATTAAAAACATTGGCGCAAAATCTTTTCGACCCACGCTTTTGTAAGCAAAATGCTCAGAAACAAAATTGACAAAGAAATGCAGAAGTTCAGTGTGGTATAGCGTGCATTCATGTAAATAAAAACAGCCACTGTAACTCGTGAGTCATATAGGGTGTCAATAACGCTTAGAGTCTCATCAATAAGTACATAAGCAAGGAAATCGTTTATGGAGAGTATCTGAGCAAGATTTCAGAAAACTAAAAAACTATCGATGATTTAATGAACTAAACAGAAAAACTCAACCAAGAGTCGAAAGCGCTTGAAATGGAACGATAAGTCTTGCATTCAGTCAAAATCAAATCCCAAGATCTACGAGGTATTACTTGAATGAGATAGATTGCCTAAAAGAGCTACAAGAGATGGATTCTAAGTACTCTAGGGCGGAGTCTTTCAGAAAAAAGATAGGGCAATGGGTGATTAGACAGCTCAAAAAGAGTGCACTTTTAAGCGGATAGTCTACCAAGCAGTTTTAGTTACCTACTAATAATTAATAACTCAAAAAAAGTCTCACTGATTTCCTAAATCAAATTCATAGCCAGGATGACGAAGCAGTTCAGGCTGAATAAAAACCTTAAGTAAGATTTGATTTACAAAGGAAATGAGTTTAAATCAAGTAATGAAGCGGCTAAGACTGGTAAAAACTCAGCAAGAGATGGAAGAAATGGACGATGAAGGAATCTAGACTATAAATGGTATATATATTATAAACTTAGAGGATGAAAAAGATTTGATAAATACGCAAAGAAGAGAGCTAGTAAGAAACAATCAGGCTTTTATGTAAGAAATAAAGAGAAAGGCCTACTAACAACTCAAATAAAGAATCGAACAAGAAGCCAAGAAAGAAAAAGCTCCTAAGGCAGCAGCCCCAGTTAAAAAAGAATAAGAAGACCAATGATCGTTCAATACATTCATGCAGATAGTAGCAATTATTAAACTCTATATAATCAAAGCTGAGACTGTAGCTTAGACAAAAATTTCATAACTGGCTGACTTCCTTTCAAAAAACGGATTATAGATGTGCTATTGCACACCTTCATCACTAGACTTTCAAATTGAGCTGCAGTTTACTTGGGCGAAAGCGTCTACCATGCTATTTCGTCTCTATTCGTATCCTTGCTAACCCTAGATTGACTCTTTTTCTATCTACTAAGCTCTCTAAATAGTGTTTGAGGAGTCTTCTGATAAGCTAAAGGTAGATGATATAGCTCTAATAGCTAGCTCAAATTTTTATAAGCCTGCTTATTTTGATCGACCTGTAAGCACTGGAACATACTTTTGATCTTAGAGTAATGATCGCAATAATTTTTGAAAAAAATATCCGCTACTTCTTGGAGATGCTTGAGGGGTGGCAGTTTATTTTAGTTTTTGTAAGTTTAGTACCACTATGTTATGGTCACATCACTTTTTTCGATTGAGACCTATTTGCTCGAGAAAAGTCCTGTTTCACATTATGCAGACATTCTCGATGTTTTTGTTTTACTATTGAGTTTGTTTATGATGATATCCCGATATTGATTGACTTTGCCCTAGGTCCTCACCATGATTCCTTTCTTTTCGCGAGTTCGCATTACTTCCAGTTAGGCCTTAAGTTGCTGGTTCTAGTTCCGCAGCTGACTATTTTGCGATCTTAGTGACTACAACTATGATATCTATGTGGGGATATGTCTAGGAAGTATGCAAGCGGAGTGCCTTCTAGCTCCTAATTTGACCGGCAGCTTGTCTATTTTCGATTGTCCAACTTAAAACTCCGAAGGGTTGAAATACATCTTAAAGGTTTGATGCGATGATGATTTTTTCATATGTTTAATTTCAAATTATATCAATCGTTAAACGAACCACAAATACACTACAAAGATCATCATATTCAATCTTCATTTATATAACTAAACTGAGTAATCTACAAAGATATTCATTTATCATTATATACTAGGTTTTTTTTAGTATTCTGGGATTTTTATTATTCTAACGGATTTATTTTTTAATTTTCAGAATTTTTTTCTTATTTTTAGTTTTTTTATAACTGCTAAGTTTAGTTTTCTTCGGACTGATTTTAAATATTTTGTGAAATCGCAAAATTTTACGATTGTTAATTGGATTTTTCTGCTTAATTTTTTGATTATTAAATGCACTACTATTTTTGCAAACTTTGTGATTAAAGACTCTAAATTTATTTAAAGGCGTCTAAAGCCTAGTTTAATTTTACATCAATTTTCTACTTTTAGTTTTAATTTTATTTTATTTCCTAAATTTATGTTTGCTGTGCACAAGATAGCTAATCCTTTTGAATTTAAGGTTGCTCTTTTTCTAGATTTTGCTAACTAAGATTAATAAGATTTTATTCTTATGTTTGTAACTTTTATCTCATGAATTTCCTTTAATCTATCCAGTTCTTGTTTTCATCTTTGAGCTCTTCAAAACTTTTATCTAGCTGAAAATCATCTTATTTTTTGTCTACTTAGTCTTCTAGCTAGTCGATTTCAAAACTTTAAGGACATTCATAGTCAAGATATGCATCAATTTTACTGATAAGAATATCTGTAAGGTCATCTAATTTGCGATCAACTTTTGCCGTGTATCGCCACACATAACGCTATAAAAAATAGTCAATTTTTTAAGAAACTGAAATATTTTTTACGTCCTAAGAACTGTTTATACCCTATTATTTTGAAAAATCTCCTCCGGCAATAAACAATTTCTATTTGATGATTCGTGCTATCTCTTTTTATCTATTTAGCAGGTTTTTATCGTTAAGCAATAGTAATATATACTTAGCTCGATCCCTTATCTATCCTAAAACTTTTTTCAAACTTTCTTGATTGCTTTAATCATTCGAATCACCATAAAGAGTTTAATAGGTTTCAAAAAGTCTATTTTTATTTCTAAATTAATCGATGAATCCACTCGCACCATGTTTAATTAGATATGTTACTAGCATAAGCAAATTTAATCGTTTTTTTAAACTTTTTTTTTCATATTTTATATCTTACAGCTTTTACTAAATGAAATTAAGAGTATTTTAGAAGTTTTTGCTATCGAATGATTGAGTTGCTAGATCTCCCATTTTCTTGATAGGCATAACTTAATGTTTTGAACTTATTATGTCTTATATAAGCAGCTGTGAATGATTAGATTATTTGAATACTTTTTCAGATAGTTTGTATACCTTAGAAGCAGCTTCTTTGAACAACCACATCAGATTATAAAACTATAAATTCTAAGCTTAAAAAAAGTTAGTTAAACATAATATTAAAAAAATCAAAAATAGTTAAGACCCATTATTTTATGTCTTTCTAACTCCTTAACTTGTCTGAGTTTGTCTAGCCAATCAAATATTTTCTTCTAGGGATCACTTTGAGTAGGTTTTTGCTCAGCATTTTTTTACTAAGATTTAAAACTTCGTCTAATTTAATTTAGTTTTCGAAAAGACCTTTCTTTTAACAGTTTTTATTTGTGTAATCGAAGTTTTGTTGAAGAAAATTAGGGCAGCAAAGGTGGTTTTGCTGACTATTAGATTTCAATTTTTTAAGTTTACTAAATTTTTTGTGGATTTATCGGAGGGATCACACGTTATTTTCTCGTATCTTTTGCACTACTCATCTGCTTTTCTGTTTTCTATAAAAGCGGCTTTTGTTGTTGCTGAACTAAAGGTGGCAAAAAGTTATCAGATATTCTCAAAATTCGTAAACTATTTAATGTAAACTCAGTTTTAGATTTAGGTTATGTAAATAATGGTTTGTGATTTGATTTTAATGGAGTCAAAAGTTTTTACTTCGGCTTCGTAATGTACTTTAAATCAGTTACATCTATATAACTGAATCCATTTTTTTAGATAAAAAGAGTCATTCGATAAGGAAAAGTAACTCTATTTGAACTAAAATCTTCGATTTAAAATGATTCCTTTAATTTTTATTTTTAACCGTAATATCTTATCCAATAGTTTTAAAAAGATTTTTTAACTCCAACATTGCGATGTTTCATTTATCTGTACATTTAATTAATCTTAATTTTCATAGCTTAAATATTTATGCTTGCTTATCTAGATTGACTCATGCCTGTTGGAAACCCATTCAGATCTAAAATTTAATAATTTTTTAAAATATTTTTGGGATCTTACTATCTTTTTGCCATTAAGCGTACTAAACTGATTTCGTTTAAGCTTGCTCTTTGTTTTTTAGATTAACTTTTGATTGTAATTTATTCCTTAGATTTGTCGACTTCGTCTTACTATTCCTGTCCTTTTGATTGCTTATTGATTAACTTCATATACCAGAAAAATGTCTGCTGGTAGTAATCGCGGCTAAAATCAACAAGATATCTTACGAGATCATTAATGATACTATGCTTAATATAGGCAAAAATACATTAGTTGGACGTATTAGTGATTGCAGCTTAAGTTTGAAATTGAACATCTCCTCGTAGTAAAAGAAAAAATGGCGATACAATCCCACGAAATCGTTTAGAAAATTTTACTAAGTTTTTTCCAAATTTATTTAATGACTAAAAGAAGGGTTGATCTTTCTCATGGCTTAATAGCTCAATCGATAGTAAGTCATTTTACTGATTGTTTGACCATTTTTGTTAGCACGCATCATCGATATTATAAAATTTTCTCTTTCGCATCGAAACTTCTCCTCTTCTCGTAGACCTTTAAATCTTTCAGGCTTGATTTCTCCATGGGTTAATTCTTGAAATCTGTCGCATCTCTCTGCAACAGTTTCATATAATTACTCCATCTCTTATTTAATTTTATTAAAAGCTTGTCGATCAAAAAACAAGAACATAAATATATTGTAAGGCCAAAATTTAGCAAAAAATATATTTTTTCAATGTGAAACGGATGATAATTAATACATTCATTTATTAAATATTTATGTAGTACATATTTTTTTCATAGGGGTTGGGGTTGGGGTTGGGGTTGGGG
>Ga0169931_10001798_pt1 | contig 35368 bp, 32 predicted proteins | sample Kivu_15m_20L_FD_129675 | JGI IMG/M metagenome (GOLD analysis project Ga0169931, IMG submission 129675) | Freshwater microbial communities from Lake Kivu, Western Province, Rwanda to study Microbial Dark Matter (Phase II) - Kivu_15m_20L... | ecosystem: Environmental > Aquatic > Freshwater > Lake...
ATGCAGGCCGGGCCGGGCCCGCGGGACGTGGGCGAGTCCTCTTCTGGGCACCAAATATACGGCCTGCGCAAGCGGGCCGTTTTGTTTGGGTGCCCGGAAAGCGAAGCACCTGCGTGCTTCGCGATTCTTTTCAGCCCCACCGAGATTTGAGGTCGCTCGGCGACATATGGTCGTACTCCTCGAAAGGCTGATGAATCCAGGGATTGGTTGGCAAATGCTCGATGTAGTAGTCCGGTTCGGCCACCGAAGCGCCCTTGCGCCAGATCACCGCGCTGCGGACCTCGCGTACCTGGGGATGGCGCTGCTTCAACAACGGAATCACCTCGACAAGCGTCGCGCCCGAATCGACGAGATCGTCGACCAGCAGCCATCGCCCGCCGGGCAGAGGAGCAGCGCTGCTCAGATGCTCGGAAATGATGAGTCGACTCTGCGTAGTCCCCGCATTCTCACGGTATGAGCTTGTGAACAACACGCCGAGCGGACGGTCGAACAGGCGGGACATCACATCGCCCACCCTCAGGCCTCCGCGGGCCAGACACAGGATCGCATCAAAGTTCCAGGCCGACTCCCATACCTTCAAGGCCAGTTTCTCGATCAGCCGGTTGTACTCGTCCCAGGAAACGTAGAGATCCTTCATCAGCGGGCTCCTCAGACAATCACACGGTGAAAGGGTGGCGCAACACAATCGTATCGAGGCGATCGGGTCCGGTGGACACCATATCAATAGGTACGCCTGCGACCTCACCCAGACGCTCGAGGTACCGTCTGGCATTGATCGGCAAGCCCGCGATGTCTCGAATGCCGACCGTGGATGAATTCCAGCCGGGCAAATCTTCATAAACCGGTTCGCAACGAGCGACCGCATCGGCGCCTGCAGGGAGGCAATCGAGCAACCGATCACCGCTTCGGTACCCTGTGCAGAGGCGGATGGTCTCCAAACCGTCCAGAACATCCAATTTCATGACCGCCAGTCCGCCCACACCGTTCAGCAGGATGGAACGACGCAACGCCGGCCCATCGAACCAGCCACAGCGTCGCGGGCGACCCGTTACCGAGCCAAATTCCTTGCCTACCGTCGCAAGGTGCTGACCCACCTCGTCCTGGAGTTCGGTTGGGAACGGCCCCGCCCCGACCCGGGTGGTATAGGCCTTCACGATACCGAGAACATAGTGCAGTGCAGAGGGGGGAACACCCGCGCCCGCCGCTGCTGCACCCGCCACACAATTGCTGCTCGTGACATAGGGATAGGTGCCGTGGTCTACATCGAGCAATGCACCCTGAGCCCCCTCAAACAGGAGGTTCCTGCCCGATGACATTTGCGCTGCCAGCTCGGCCGCAACATCGGCCACCATGGGCTCGAGGCGCGGCGCGAGCGCCAGCGCCTCATCGATCACCTGCGCCGGGTCGAGCACCTGGGCACCGAGATAACGTTCGAGCACGAAATTATGGAGATCGAGCGCCTCCTCAACCCGAGCACGGAAGCGTGCAGGATCGAATAGATCATCGAGCCGCACCGACCGACGCGCCGCCTTGTCTTCGTAGGCGGGACCGATCCCGCGACCCGTGGTGCCGATCTTTGAGGCGCCACGACGCGCCTCCCTGGCCTGATCCAATGCAACGTGGTAGGGGAGGATAAGGGTACAGGCCGAACTGAGTCGCAGGCGTGCGCCCGCATCCACCCCAGCCGCCTCGAGCTCATCGATCTCCTGCAACAGAGCCTGGGGGGATAACACAACACCATTGCCGATGTAGCAGCGCACACCGGGCCGAAGCATCCCCGAGGGGATCAGCCTCAGAACCTGCCGCTTTCCATTGATGACCAGCGTATGGCCGGCGTTATGCCCTCCCTGGAACCGAACGACTCCCGCGGCACGCTCGGTCAGCCAATCGACAATCTTGCCCTTGCCCTCGTCGCCCCACTGGGTTCCGATGATGACTACGTTTCTGGTCATGAGTTCCCCATCAAGAAGCCCGCAAAAGGGGCTGTACACGCCATTCGCCCTCCACCCGCACAAGGCTCCGGTCGCACGCAAGCCAGGCAGGGGTGGACGGCTCATCGGCCATGCAACGAATCACGATCTCGCCGTCTGCCCGCAACCGGGCAATCAAGGCCTCCAGATCAGGGTCTTCATCCGCAGGGGCGAGAATCACTGCTGGAGCGTCGCTGGCCTCGCTCAAAGAGGCCAAGTCCCGCAATTCAATCGAAAAACCGGTGGCCGGGCGAGCCCGACCGAAGGTTTCTCCCACGCCGTCGTACCGCCCGCCCCGTGCCACCGCATCCGGACGAGCGCGTACGTAGGCCGCAAAACTGACGCCGTTATGATACCGATAGCCCCTCAGATCGCCGAGGTCGATGGATAGCTCGAGCGCCGGGTGACGCTGCCAGACGGACGCCGAAACGATGTGCTCAAGCGTGTCGAGCGCCCCGCGCACGTCGGGAAGGTCCGGCAGCAACTGTCTGGCGCGGGCGAGCACCTGGGCGGCATGCGCCCCGGGTTGCACCGGACCGTAAAGCCCAGCCAGTTCGAACAGCGCGTGTCCAATCACCGGCGCGCGCTCGCGCAAAGCGGCCAGCGCCGGCCTGTCCTTGGTGAGAAGCAGCGCGTAAATCGCTTCCTCCTCGAGGTCCAGATGCTCGCGCGAATCGGACAGCGCCCTCAACAAAGCGGGGACGATGCCCATATGGCAGAGATCGATCCTGAGCGCGCGTACGCCGGCCCGGGCGAGGGACTCGACCATCAGGCTGATGATCTCGAGATCCGCGGCGACCCCCCCGTACCCGTAAAGCTCGGCGCCGAGCTGGAACGGCTCGCGAGAGGTAAAGAGCCCGGACGGGCGGGCATGCAGCACAGACCCCGCGTAGCAGAGCCGGGTGATGCCCTGGGCATCAAGCAGGTGGGCGTCGATACGTGAAACCTGAGGTGTCATGTCTGCCCTCACGCCCAAAATCCGTCCGGACGACTGATCGACAAGCTGGGCGGTACGGCCACCGAGCTCGCGCCCAGAGCCAATCAGCAGGGATTCGATATGCTCTATGAGCGGCGGGATGACCAGTTCGTACCCCCAACTCCTGAACAGATCAAGACAGTCCCGCCGCAATCGCTCGATCTTGGCCGCCTCGGCAGGCAGTACGTCGGATATGTTCTCGGGAAGTAGCCAACTGGGCATGTGCGGTCTTCGTAACGGGCCAGGCGGACGAGCTCGGCGAATGGGCCGCCGAGGCTGACAAACCCTTTATTTTAATTCAGAAAGAGCGATCAGCCCGAGGCCGAGCACGATGGACAGCAGTCCGACGAAGCGAAGCTGACCATCTCGCAGCGCACACATGCGACGCGCAAACTCTCGCCATGCATCCGGGGACAAGAAAGGCAGGAGCCCTTCGATCACCAGCACCAAGCCGAGCGCGAGGAGCAGTGCCTCGATCACGCTCCACCAAAGCGTCAGCGCCTGTCGGTCGAAGACCGATCGCGCAGGTGCCTGAAGAAAGACGATGAGGGGTCAACCACCATCACGTCACTACGGTCGCGAAATGTGCTTCGGTAGGCGTCCAGGCTGCGGTAGAAATCGGCAAACTCAGGATCGCGCCCAAAGGCTTCCGCATAGATGGCCGCAGCACGCGAATCGCCCTCGCCCTTGATTCGCTGGGCGTCGCGATAGGCCTCCGCCAAAATGACCTCGCGTTGCTTCTCGGCGTCAGCCCTGATCTTGTCGGATTCCGCGGCACCGGTCGCACGCCGCTCATTCGCGACCCGCTTGCGCTCTGACTGCATCCGGTCGAACACCCGCGACGAGACCTCAGGCGCAAAATCCACACGCTTGAGACCCACATCCACGATCGACACCCCGATCTGCAGCGAATCTTCATCGACCTTGCGTCGGACGTCGTCCATCAACTTGGTTCGGTCTCCGGAAATGATCTCGCTCACCGTGCGCTTGGCGATCTCGTTGTTGAGCGCATCACGCAAACTGCGCGAGATCCGATCGGACGCAACCGACTGGCTACCCTGCACCGAACGAATGTAGGCCTTAGGCTCGATGATCTGCCATTTGACAAAGGTGTCGGCCTGGAGATTGAGCTTTTCCGAGGTGATGAAACGGTCGACGTCGGCGGTGTCGAGCGTGAGAATCCTCTTGTCGTAGTAGGCCACATTCTGGAACGGCGGGGGCCACTTGAAGTGCAACCCAGGCCGGTCGATGACATTGCGGATCTCGCCGAGCGTATAAACAATCGCATACTGCCGCTGGTCGACCACAAAGATCGAAGACATCAGCAGCCCGAGCGCGATCACCGAGGCGAGTAGGACAGGAATGATCTTGTGCATGGGATTGGTCCAGAGCGATATCAGCGCGAGTCACGGTCACGACTGCGCAAACCGTCGCTGCGAGGCGGGGTGGCGGTACTCGACAAGGTCTCTGACGTCCCCCCTGGCTGCGACATCAGACCTGCTGCCGGCCGCGCGGGATCGACTCTCGCCCCAGATTGCTGAAGCAAGCGGTCAAGCGGAAGCGACAGGAGGTTCATGCCGCCCTGGGTGTCGACATAGACTTTGGTCACATTGCTGAACACCTGCTGCATCGCATCGGTATACATACGGTCGCGAGTCACTCTGGGCGCCTTGGCGTATTCGGCGAGAACCTGACTGAAACGCGAGGCATCACCCTCTGCGGTGGCGATCACCCGCTGGCGATAACCTTCGGCCTCCTCGCCCAGTCGTGCAGCCGTACCTCGCGCCCTGGGCAGGATATCGTTGGCGTAGGCTTGGCCTTCGTTGATCTGGCGCTCACGATCCTGAGCCGCCTTGTTGGCATCCTCGAAGGCATCCTGAACCTGATCGGGCGGCTGCGCCTGCTGAACGGTCACGTCCACGATCGTGATGCCGGACTGGTAGCGGTCAAGGATGCCCTGAGCAATCGTGCGAACATCCTTGGCGACCTGCTCCTTTTCTTCATACAAAACCTGGTCGATGGAGCGACGACCGACAACCTCACGTGTCGCGGTCTCAGCCGCCTGACGGACCGTTTCCTCAGGCCCGGCACCAAAGTTGTTGTTGAAGAGAAACGCGCGCACATCTCCGATCCTGAACTGCAGCGCAAACTGCAGATCGACGATGGACAGATCGGTCGTCAGCATGAGAGCCTCACGCAGGGTCTTGTTGCGGACCGTATTGCGGTAGCCGATCTCGACCTGACGCAACTGCTGGGCATTGACGATCTCGTGCGACTCGATCGGATACGGCATGCGCCATGTAAAGCCGGCCCGATCGACCAACTGCTTGAACTCGCCAAAGCGAAGGATCGCCGACTGGTGACCCTCGGGCACGATGTAGAAGCCGCTTCCCAGCCAGAGAAAAACCGCAACGACGCCAATGACACCGAGCCCGATGCCTGCGCCCTTCATCGAGGGGGGTTCGATGATGTCGCCTGGACCCTGGGGACCATTCGGACCGCCAGGACGGCGCTTGAACACCCCATTGAGCTTGCGGTTGAAGTCCCGCCAGAGTTCGTCGAGATCGGGCGGGCCGTCTCCCCTAGGAGGAGGCTTCTGGTCACCACCACCGCGACCCCATCCGGAGTCGTTCAGTGAAAAGATGTTGCGCAATAGCTTGGGCATGGTTCAGCAATTTGAGGTTGCAGCTGACCGCGGTCCGCCGTGATCCAGTTCTCGCACCTGGCGCCAACGCTCCAGATGATGGAGGATGATTCCGCGTAGCACGTCGAGACCCGCGCCGCTGGTGGCACTGACAAAAACCACAGCGATGCTACCACAGGGGTCAATGGCCCGGCCGGCGTCATGTCCACTGCGATCGACCTTGTTGTAGACCAGGATCTGAGGAACGTTCGATGCGCCAATTTCATCAAGCACCTTGGATACCGCATTGATCTGATCGTCCCGATCGGGTGCGGACGCGTCGACGACGTGCAGCAGCAGATCCGACTGAGCAGTCTCCTCCAGCGTGGCCGCAAAAGCCTCGACAAGCTGGTGCGGAAGCTGGCGCACAAAGCCAACGGTATCGGAGATCACGCACTCGCCGCCCGGCTCGATCGTGACGCGTCGGGTCAGCGTATCGAGTGTGGCGAACAGTTGGTCGGCCGCATAGGTCGAGGCTCCGGTCAGTGTATTGAACAGGGTCGATTTACCCGCGTTGGTGTAACCCACGAGCGATATCGCAAAAGCGGGGCGTCGGTCCCGGGCGCGCCTTTGGGTGCGGCGCTGGCGCCGGAGGGTCTCGAGCTGTTCCCTCAGCCGCCTGACGCGGGCACCGAGCATTCGGCGGTCGAGCTCGAGCTGGGTCTCGCCCGGACCGCCCCTTACCCCGATACCGCCTCGCTGTCGTTCGAGGTGCGTCCAGCCCCGTACCAACCGGGCCGAGAGATGCTCGAGACGAGCGAGCTCGACCTGGAGCTTGCCCTCGTGGCTGCGCGCGCGGCGCGCGAAAATGTCGAGAATGAGCTCGGTCCGGTCGATCACCGGCAGCCTCCACTGCCGTCCGAGATTGCGCTGCTGTACCGCTGAGAGCTCGGTGTCAAAGACAACGGCGTCAATCGGCTCCGCCTCGATCTGCGCCAGGATCTCCTGCGCCTTGCCGGATCCGATGAACAAGGCGGGGTCCTGACGCGCGCGGCGCACCTGGATGGTCCTGACCGGCTCGAGACCGGCCGACAGGGCAAGACTCAGCAGCTCGTCGGCGGCGGCCGGATCCAGTCGCCCCGCACCTAGGGCGACCGAAATCAGCAAGCAGCGCTGCTGCGGGGTTTGGGTCGATGCGCTCAGCTCTCGGCACTCTCATGGGAGTAGTTGACCGCCCGGCCGGGCACCACCGTCGAGATCGCGTGTTTGTAGACCATCTGGGTCACGGTGTTACGAAGCAGCACGACATACTGGTCGAAGGACTCGATGTGGCCTTGCAGTTTGATCCCGTTGACCAGGTAGATCGATACCGGCACATGTTCCTTGCGGAGAAGGTTGAGGAAGGGGTCTTGTAATTGTTGCCCTTTATTGCTCATGGTGGACCTGTTTTGATTTGTGGTGGAAGGAAAGATCAACGACATCTGAATGTAACGCAAATACCAATCGGATCTGGTTCGGGGCCCAGATCGCCCCGGACATCAGCTGCGGCCCGCGTAGGGATTGAAGGCGGATCTGAACTCGATCCTCAAGGGCGTGCCCTGCAACTTGAAGGCGTCTCGCACGGTGGCCTCAAGATAGCGGACATAGGTCGCGGGCACATGGTCAAGCGCGGAGCCATGGATCACGACGACAGGGGGATTGCGGCCGCCCTGGTGGGCGTAACGCAGTTTTGGACGGATCGGCCCCTTGCGCGGCGGTGCCTGATGCTCGACCGCATCATGGAGCACCCGGGTCAAGCGCGGCGTCGAGAGCTTGGCGTGGGCGGCTTCATGAGCGTGATCCACCGAGCGCATCATCGCTGCGAGGCCGGCGCCGCGGATCGCTGCGATGAAATGGACCTGAGCAAAATGCAGAAAATGGAGCTTGCGCTCGATATCGACGCGGATGCGTTGCCGGACTTCAGAGCCCGCAAGGTCCCACTTGTTGACAGCGATCACCAACGCGCGGCCAGCTTCGAGAATATGTCCAGCGATCGAGATGTCCTGGTCGCCCACGCTGGCAGTCGCATCGATCAATAGGACGCAGACCTGAGCATCCTCGATCGCCTGCAGGGTCTTCACCGCCGAGAATTTCTCGACCATGTCGCCGACTTTGCCGCGGCGCCTGAGCCCCGCCGTGTCGACCAGTGTGTAAGGCTTGCCCCCCCGCTGGAAATCGACAGCAATCGAGTCGCGTGTCGTACCGGGCTGGTCAAACGCAATCAGACGCTCCTCCCCGATCAGGCTGTTGATCAGGGTCGATTTGCCTACATTGGGTCGTCCAACCACAGCGATCCGGATCGCTCGACCGAACTCGGGTTCAGTCGTGGCTGCACCCTCGCCCTCTTCCCCGACAACGGGTTCGCACGCCGCAACAGGCTCCAGGTGTGTCTCGGGGGAAGACCGGGCCTGCATGCCAGGCAGTCCTGCCAGCGCATGATCGATCAGGTCTGCTATTCCGTCGCCATGGGCGCCCGAAACCGCAAGCGGATCGCCAAGACCCAATTCGTGAAACTCGGCTGCGACCCAGTCACGGCGCATCCCCTCGGTCTTGTTGACGGCCAAGGTCACCGAACGCGCCGAGCGGCGAAGTTCGGAGGCGATTTCCATGTCCTGAGCGGTCAATCCGTCCCGCCCGTCGACAAGAAAGATCACCGCATCGGCCTCGAGCACCGCCTGACGGGTCTGGCGCGCCATTTCGACCGCGATGCCGACCTTGACCACGGGCTCGAAACCACCACTATCGATCACGATGAAACGGCGGTCACCCACTCTGGCTTGGCCGTACTGCCGATCCCGGGTCAGCCCCGGCACATCGGCGACGAGCGCCGACCGGCTGCGCGTCAGCCGGTTGAACAATGTGGATTTGCCGACGTTGGGGCGCCCGACTAGGGCGATAACGGGTAAGCGCCTCACGCCGCACCGATCGCGAACGCATGCAGCGCGCCGCGCACCGTCTGCACCAGGGCCAAGTCACCCGCGATCAGAGGCGCACCTGCAGCGGGCTTGCCATCGGTGGGCGAGCGGGCTTCGATTGCGCCATCGTCCAGGGCCAGGGCATACACGAGACCATCTCGATCGGACAGGATCAATCGTGACCCGGCAAAAGCGGGCGCCGACGGGCTGCGGCCGGCCAGACCAGCCTGCCGCCAGAGGCTCGCACCCGAGCGCGAGAAGGCGTGCACATACCCCCGTTCGTCGCAAAAAGCGATCATCGTGCCTGTACCTGCGACACCGCCCGGCGACGATAGATCCCGATTCCAGAGCATTCGCCCGCTCGCACGGTCAAAGCATGCGATCCGCCCCTGAAATGCAACGGCGCAGACATCCTGAGCGGACACCGACGGCAATCCCACGACATCGGCAATGCGTTCGATTTCATTGGAGCCGCGGGGGACTGCGACTGCAGTCTCCCAGATCTGAGCACCGGTGGACTCGTCGAGCGCTGCCAGGCGACCTCCGGGAAAGCCCAGAAAGAGACGGCGATCCGACGCCGCAATCGACGCAGTCTGACGCAACACCAGGTTGGGGCCGGTACGGGTGAGCGACCAGATTCGTTTTCCGGTCATGCGCTCGAACCCCAAGGTGCGCCGATCGCTGCATCGCACATACACGCCCTGCTCGGTGACCGCCGGCACAGTCACGGCTTCCGCACCCAGCGTGACCTTCCAGAGTTGCTTGCCGGCAGCATCAAACGCGATGAGATCCCCATCTGAGGTCGCGAGGGCACCGAACGCGCCGCGAGCCCCCACTCCCGCGACAACCGAGCGCGCCACGCTCAGCGTCCACCGGGCCGCTCCAGTTGCCGGATCCAGGAGCGCCAGGCGGCCCTCCGGACTCGCCACCCAGATGCCCGAATGGGTCACCGCGGGCGCGCAATTGACCCCGCCAGCAAAAGGGGCTGACCACCGAGGCCTGAGGACGGCCGAACCTCGAGCGAGTGGCGGCGGCGGAGGGGCCGATCGGCTCGAAGACGACCATGGCATTGACCCGCAACCCGGCATCGTCGCCAGTGCCACCGGGGCAAGGGTGGCGACGACCAGCGACCTGCGGCGCCGCGAAGGGACAGTGGACGAAACGCTCATGCGGGTCAACCTTTGGACGGCCCAAGCGCATCCAGCTTGAGCTGCACGATCTGACGCAAAGGGCTGGTCGGCTCGAGTCGGTCGAGCGACAGGGTGTAGGCCTGGCGGGCCTCCTCGACTTTACCTTGGGCGAACAGAATATCGCCGCGGCGATCGGCCCAGGCCCCCGCAAACCGGGCTGGGGGCTCGCCCGCAAGCACCGACATGGCCTCGTCGTGGGCCTTGTCATCGAGGAGTACGCCTGCCAGTCGCATTCTCGCCAGGTATCGGTACTCTGGATCGCGCGCTGAATCGATGGCCCAGCGCAGCGGCACTTTTGCCGACTGAAGGTCCGAAGCCTGAACATAGACCTTGGCCGCTGCCAGCGCAGCCATCTGCGCATAAGGCGTCGAGGCGTAGTCGGCAAAGATCCGACCCGAAGCGTCCCGGACCCTCGCGATATCCTTCGCCGCAGCGCCCGCCCGTACTTCATCGAAGAGGACCGCAGCGGCGGCGGCCTGCCGGTCCTGGTACCAGCCCCAGAACCTCCAGCCCGAAAACGCGAGCAAGACGATCGTGATCAGCGTCAGGATGAAATTGCCATAGCGCCGCCAGAAGGCCTTGAGGTTGTCGAGCTGTTCCTGTTCCTGCAGATCATAGGCCATGGTTCGTTTCCAGAATCGTTTGATGGGGGCCGGTCATTGAGCGCAGGGATCAGCCGCGTCTTCGGTGAACGCGTCGACGATACGGTCTCGGAGACCGGCCAGAGAGACCGGCTCTTGTCGCCCCCCGCCGGCCCCGGCCGCCGCATCGCGCAACCACTTCAGACCGGCCTCACCTCGGGCCAGCTCATCCGGCCCGATCACGACGGCGAAAGTCGCGCCGCTCGCGTCGGCTCGCCGAAATTGCGACTTGAAGCTGCCGCCCCCGCAATGCATCAAGACATCGAGACCGGCATCGCGCAGCGACTCTGCCGCGCCAAGGGCGGCCGTCAAGGTCTCGTCGCCCGAATGCACGAGATAGACATCGCATTGACTCGGGTCAAAGGAAACACTCTGCTCGCGCATCAACTCGAGGATACGCTCGACTCCCAGGGCAAACCCACAGGCGGGCGTCGGTCGTCCACCGAGCATTTCGATCAGCGGATCGTACCGCCCGCCGCCACAGACAGTGAGCCGAGATCCGCCGATGTCTGCGACCCATTCGAAAACGGTGAGGTTGTAGTAGTCGAGCCCCCGGACCAGTCGGGGATTGACCCGATGCATGATGCCCCGGTGGCGGAGTAATTCCGCAATCCGGTCGAGATGCATGCGTGAGGCATCACCGAGAAAGTCGATGAGTTTGGGCGCAGATTCGACGAGCGCCTGCATGGCGGGATTCTTGGTATCGAGAATGCGAAGGGGGTTGGTGTGCAGGCGCCTGCGCGCATCGGCATCGAGCTGATCCTGGTTGGCTTCGAAATACGCAATCAGCGCCTCGCGATGAGCTCGACGCTCTTCCGACTGGCCCAGGCAATTGATCTCGAGCGAGATGCCGGTGAGACCGAGATCGTCCCAGATTCGCTGACCCATCAGGATCAACTCGACATCCGCGTCGGGTCCAGCTAGGCCAATCGCCTCGGCCCCTACCTGATGAAATTGACGATACCGGCCTTTCTGGGGACGCTCATGCCGGAACATCTGGCCGGTATACCAGACTCTCTGTGGACCATCGTGGAGCAAGCTGTGCTGGATGACGGCCCGGACGACACCCGCCGTATTCTCCGGACGCAGGGTAAGCGCCTCACCGTTCAGTGCATCGACAAAGGAGTACATCTCCTTTTCGACGATGTCGGTCATCTCGCCGATCCCTCTGACGAAAAGCCGGGTGGGCTCGACGATGGGCGTGCGGATGCGGCGGTAACCGTAGCTGCGCAATGTGGCAACGATCGAGTCCTCGAAACGACGCCAGATCGGTTCATCGCCCGGGAGCACGTCATTCATACCCTTGACGGCCTGAATTCTTTCCATCGTCGACTCAATACCCTTATTTTGCAGAATGCACCGGCCGCGCATCAGCCCTCAACATCAAGCACCGCCAAGTCTTCAGCGCGACCGTAGCGCCGCCGCACGTACTGTTCGACGATCGCCTGGAATTCCTCGGCAATCCGCTCGCCTTTCAAGGTCACATCGCGATGCCCGTCGATGAAGACCGGAGCGACGGGTGCCTCGCCCGAGCCCGGCAGCGAAATGCCGATATCGGCATGCTTGCTCTCCCCCGGACCATTGACCACACAGCCCATGACCGCCACCTGCATTGATTCGACCCCCGGATAGTGCACACGCCACAAAGGCATCTGCTCGCGCAGGTAACTCTGGATGCTCGAAGCCAACTCCTGAAAGAAAGTGCTGCTGGTACGTCCGCAACCTGGGCAGGCCACGACCAGCGGCGCGAAGGCCCGCAGGCCCATGGTCTGCAGGATCTCCTGAGCGACGATCACCTCCCGCGTCCGGTCGCCGCCCGGCTCAGGTGTGAGCGAGACACGAATCGTATCGCCAATGCCTCGCTGCAGCAGAATTGCCATCGCCGCAGTTGACGCAACGATGCCCTTGCTACCCATTCCGGCCTCGGTGAGCCCGAGATGCAAGGGGTAATCGCAGCGTTGCGCGAGTTCGGTGTACACCGCAACCAGATCCTGAACGTTGGACACCTTGGCTGACAAACAGACCGCATCGCCGGACAATCCCAGTTCCTCAGCCCGCCTTGCGCTGTCGATGGCCGAACTGACCAGCGCCTCGCGCATCACGGCTTGCGCATCGAGTGGCGCAGTCAGTGCGGCGTTTGCGTCCATCATGCGGGCAAGAAGATCCTGATCCAGACTGCCCCAATTGACACCGATGCGCACCGGACGGTCGTAGCGGCAGGCGATCTCGATCATCTTCGCAAAATTGTCATCACGCTTGCGTCCCGAGCCCACGTTGCCGGGATTGATCCGGTACTTGGACAAAGCCTGCGCGCAGTCGGGATGGTCGGCGAGCAGCTTATGCCCGTTGTAGTGAAAATCGCCGACCAGGGGGACGTCAACGCCCATGCGATCGAGATGCTCGCGGATGGCCGAGACGGCCCGTGCAGCCTCGGGTGAGTTGACCGTGATCCGAACGATCTCCGAGCCCGCACGCGCAAGCTCCTTGACCTGAATGGCCGTCGCCACAGGATCCGCCGTATCGGTGTTGGTCATCGACTGGACGACGACCGGAGCGTCACCGCCCACGCGGACCTCGCAGCCCGCCCAGCGCACGATCATCTGTCGCGAAACCCTACGGTCCTCAGATCCTGCCCTAGCGGGTCTTGAGGGTGTCATCGATCACCTCGCTCGATACGAAAGCGCGCCACGCCTTGTCTCAAAAACGGTGTCAGGTCGAAGGGCTCGCCGCGCCAGGTCACGGCGACAGCCCCCGCGTTGCCGATCACTCCACTCAGTGGCGGAGCGATATCAAAGGACCGGCTGGTACCGGCCGGCTGAGTACCGATAGCCACAACCCGGTCACCCGCATCGCGGATCTCGATCCAGGAACTGGCCGAAAAGCGCAGCACCAAACCCGTCGAGGAATCGGCGCCCGATGCTTGCTCGGATGGGCCGGTGACCTGCGTGCCGGCGGGGCCCGGAGCGACCCGCACACTACTCGGCTCAGATTTTCCTGCAGCCTGCGCCGCGCTCCCGGGCACGCCCGAGGCCTGCACGACGGATGACCCGGGTGTCTCCCCGCCTGCACTCCGGGCCAACTCGCCCGAGGACACGGAAGGCGGCAGGCTGTTGGCCAAGCCAGATGGGCCGGTCGTGGGCCCCGCTGCGGATGGCACCGGGCCGCCCAGAATTGGAGCCGACGGGCTCCGTGCCGGCCCACTGCCCAGGCTCGGCGGTGCGGGCGCATCGGGCACCACTGCGCCCGCCCGATTCGCAGAGCCATTCGATTCGCCCAGGTCGAGCAGCGACGCTCCACCACCGAAGAAAAAGGCGATCACGACCAGCCCCACCGCAGCAAGAATGGTCCAGGCCAGCCAACTCCCAGAGCCACTCACGGAGAAACCGAGCACGCCACGCCGGGGCATCGGCTTGTCCAGCGCAGGCCGGCTGATCGGCTCACCGTCAACGCCGTACTCTGCGTCGATCGCGACCAGCAGGCTCTCGACGTTGACCGAAACCGCTCGACCGTAGGCGCGCAGTGCGGAGCGAGCAAAACTCCGACCGGGCAGGGCCCGCCAGTCGCCACGTTCGATTGCCTGAATCTGCCGCGACACCATGCCCAGCCGCGCGGCCAAGTCGGACTGGGCGAGACCCCGGGTCTCCCGCGCCTGAACAAGTTGACCGACCGACTGGATGGCGGCCGGGTCAGCCGACACCGCAGGCTCCTGTCGCAATGACTGATTGGACAGACTCATGCCACCCCCATAACAGGAATAGTTCGCCGGGCCGAACGAGCGGCCAGCCGTGTTCGGTCCCGAACCTCACCCGCCAACTGCCCACAGGCGGCGTCTATGTCGTCCCCACGGGTGCGGCGCACCGTCGTCACTTTACCGCCATCGCTCAAGGACCGCGCGAAAGTGCGTACGACCTCAGCCGATGAACGGCGCAGCCCCGACTCCGGGAACGGATTGAAAGGTATCAGATTGAACTTGCAGGGCAAGGTCTGGGTCAATCCAAGCAACTGCTCAGCGTGCTCGGGGCGATCGTTGACACCGTCGAGCATCACGTACTCAAAGGTGATGAAGTCTCGAGGGGAGCGCTCGAGGTATCGCCGACAGGCGTCGAGAAGATCGGACAAGGGGTACTTGCGGTTGAGCGGGACCAGCCGATCACGAAGCGGGTCGTTCGGAGCGTGCAGCGACACGGCAAGCGCGACCGGACAGTCCTCTCGCAGACGGTCGATCATCGGTACGACGCCCGAGGTCGAGACGGTGACTCGACGGCGCGACAAGCCGTAGGCGTGGTCGTCGAGCATGATCCGCAAGGCAGCCAAGGTCGCCGAGTAATTCTGAAGCGGCTCGCCCATGCCCATGAAAACGACGTTGGTGACCAACCGGGCACCAACACCCTCTGAGGAGGGTCTCGGCAAAGGCTCATCGTCCTCAGCCTGCGTATCTGGAATGCGCCCGGTGACGCCGTCCCGGGCGAGGAGATTCTGGGCCAGCCAAAGCTGAGCGACTATCTCATGGGCATGGAGGTTGCGCGCGAAGCCCTGATGACCCGTCGAGCAGAACCGACAGTTGACTGCGCACCCGGCCTGGGTCGACACGCAGAGCGTGCCGCGCGACACCTCAGGAATGAAAACGGTCTCGACCGCATTCCCGGCCCCCACATCAAACAGCCACTTGCGGGTACCGTCGGTCGAGCAGTGATCACGGGCGATCGGCAGAGCGGAAACGACGGCCCGCTCGATGAGCAGCGCCCGAAAGCTCTGGGCGAGGTCGGTCATCGCCGCAAAATCAGAGGTTCCCCGCTGATGAATCCAGCGCGACAACTGTCGGGCACGAAAGGCTTTTTGGCCCCAGCTGGCGCACAGGGACTCGAGCTCGTCCGGGGCGAGCCCTAGCAACTGGATCGACGGGGTATCACTCATGGGAGACTTCTCGCGACTGAGACTCGGGCCGGGAGACCGGCTGAGCGCCCGACCCCGACCGGATGAATCAGCGTGCAGCGATCTCAATGCCAGAGAAGAAAAACGAGATCTCGGCGCGCGCTGTGTCAGGGCCGTCCGAGCCGTGAACAACGTTGGCGTCGATGCTGTCGGCAAAATCCGCTCGGATCGTGCCCGCCGCAGCTTTCCTGGGATCGGTCGCCCCCATCAGATCGCGGTTGAGCGCGATGGCGCCCTCACCTTCGAGCACCTGGATCATCACCGGACCGGAAGTCATGAAATCGACCAGATCCTTGAAGAAGGGGCGCTCGCGGTGGACAGCGTAAAACCCTTCGGCCTGGGCGCGGGACAATTGGGTCATCCGCGCAGCGATCACCTTGAGACCCGCACCCTCGAAACGCGAGTAGATCTGGCCGATCACGTTCTTGGCGACGCCGTCAGGTTTGATGATCGAAAGGGTGCGCTCGATAGCCATGTCGGCTCCATCCAGAAAATATGAGTTGGAAAACTAACCGAAAACTATATCATGAGAAGGCCAGCAACCTTTTCCGGACTCCCTGCGTTGACAAGGCGAGCGGCTTTTACCCTGCGTTTGCCATGGGTTTGCTTGATGTCGCTTCCGTCTGACCCAATATCTCGCCCATTCTCTCAAGGAGCAATACATGGCTTTCGAAAACAACTCTTACGATCGTTTTCCCGCGACGGTCTCCGATGCCGTCGTCCGCAATCGCGTTCTTCGCAACACCTACCTGCTGCTCGCCCTGTCCATGATCCCGACAGTCATCGGCGCCTGGCTGGGGGTTGCAATGGGATTCACTTTCTTTGCAGGCAGCCCTTTCATTGGGCTGATGGTGTTTCTCGGCGTGGCGTTTGGTTTCTTCTACGCCATCCAACGGTTCAAGGACAGCGGCATCGGCGTGCTGCTGCTTCTTGGCTTCACGTTCTTCATGGGGCTGATGCTCTCCCGGCTGATCGGCAGCATCCTGGGGATGTCCAATGGCGCGAGCCTGATCATGACCGCCTTCGGGGGCACTGCGACGATCTTTGCCGTAATGGCGGGAGTGGCGACCTTTTCCAAGAAGGACTTCACCGGCTTGGGCAAGTGGCTGTTCGTCGGTTTTCTGGTGATTCTTGTGGCCGCTGTGGCCAACATCTGGCTGCAGATGCCCGCATTGACCCTCACCGTCTCGGCGCTTGCGGTCCTGATCTTCTCGGCCTTCATCCTCGTCGACCTGCAGCGGGTCATCAATGGGGGGGAGACCAACTACGTGACCGCGACGCTGTCGATCTACCTGAGTGTGTATAACGTGTTCAGCAACCTGCTGGTGATCCTCGGCCTGACGAGTGGCGACCGAGACTGAACTTGACTGACCGGGACCGGGTAACCAACCGGTCCGCAGACAGGAAGGCGCCCCCGGGCGCCTTCTTCTCGTGAGCGACTCGCTCGGGGCCGAATGCGCGCTTCTCAGCTTCGCTCGAATACCGCCATCGACTCGACATGGCTGGTGTGAGGGAACATGTTGACGATGCCGGCTCCCTTCAGACGATAGCCACCGGTGTGCACCATCACTGCTGCATCGCGGGCGAGTGTGGCGGGGTTGCACGACACATAGACAATCCGGGCTGGCGCCTGATCCTGGCAGGCCGCGATGGCCTTGCACAATTCGACCGCGCCCTCGCGAGGTGGATCGATCAATGCACGGTCAAAGGCGCCGAGACTGCGCCAACTCGCCGGGTCGAGTTCGAAAAGATTTGCGGTGCGAAACAGGCATCGATCAGCGAGGCCATTGACTTGCGCGTTCGCCTGGGCACGTTCGACCAGGGCTCGGCTACCCTCGATGCCCACGACTTCCCTGGACAGTCGGGCGAGCGGCAAGGAAAAATTGCCAAGACCGCAAAAGAGATCGGCCACCCGACCACCTTGCTGGGGATCCAGCAGCCTCACCGCCCGCCTCACCAGCACCTCGTTGATGGCATGGTTGACCTGGGTGAAGTCGGTTGGCCGGTAGGGCATCGTCACGTCAAACTCGGGGAGCCGATAGGCCAGCCGTGAATCCGCAGCGGGACCGCGCTCGTCACAGAACAATTCGATCGAATCCGGGCCACGAGGCTGGAGCCAGAGCTCGGTCCGGGTCAGGCGGGCAAAATCGGTCAGGCAGGCGCGATCCTGCTCGCTCGGGGGGTCGAGCACCCGCAAGACCAACGCGATCAAGAGATCGCCCTCCGCACAAAGACCACAGGCCAGTTCGATTTGCGGCAGACGATCGCGAATGGAAAGCGAGGCCACAAGCTCACGCAGTGGCAGGAGCAGGCCCGACACCTCAGGGGGCAAGACCCGGCATTCGCGCATGTCGGCCACGTAGCTCGAGCCGCGCTCATGAAAACCGACCAATACACCGCCCTTTTTCGGCACATGCCGAACTGACAGGCGCGCCCGATAGCGGTAACCCCAGGACGGGCCCGCGACCGGTCTGAGCAGTACTTCGGGACGCAGGCTGCCGAGATGCTGCAGCTGATCTTCGAGCACCCTCTGCTTGATTGCGACCTGGGCCGCCGGGTCGACATGCTGCATCGAACAGCCTCCGCAGACACCAAAGTGCGGGCAGGCCGGCACGACGCGAAGCGAGCTGGGACGCAAGACTTCGACCGTCTCGGCAGTCGAAAAGCGCGGCTTGGATCGAAGCACCTCGGCCCGAACGCGCTCCCCTGGCAAGGCTCCACGCACAAACACCACCTTGCCGTCATGGCGGGCCACCCCATTGGCTTCGAGGTCGAGCGACTCGATTTCGAGCTCGATCTGCTCGCGCGGAGCGCGTGCCGTCCGATTCATGAGTCCGCCCAGGCCGCCAGGTATTCGCTCCAGTGGGTAGCACCCGAATCGGCCTGCGCCTTAAGTGCCGCTCGCGTGGCAAGGATTTCTTCCTGATACCGCTCCGCAGACCACATCCCGCGCATCAACTGGAACCGACAGTACATCAGCCAGGTGTTGACCACATCGGTCTCGCAATAAGCGCGTATCTCTGCAATTCGGCCCGCCTGATAGGCCGGCCAGACCTGCGAGCCGTCCATACCGAGCTTGCCTGGAAAGCCGCACAGCCGAGCGAGCTCGTCCAGGGGCGCATTGGCACGGGCCGTGTACAGCGCGAGGAGATCCATCAGATCGAGATGCCTCGCGTGATACCGGGAGAGGTAGTTGTTGTACCGAAAATCGCGATCGTCGTCGCCCTGCTCCCAATAGCGGCCAGCGCTCACCCCCTGGATCAGGCCACGGTAGTGCATGACTGGCAAATCGAAGCCCGAGCCATTCCAGGACACCAGCTGTGGCGTGTAATGGTCGACGAGCCGATAGAACTGCTGTACCAGTCTCGACTCAGGATCGTCGGGCTGGCCGATGCAGCGAACCTGGAGGCCTCGGTCATCACGAAGGAGGCAACCGATGGCCACTACCCGATGAAGATGAAGCGGCAGGAAATCGGTGCCCTTTTGCTCCTTTCGACGCGCGAATGCCTGCTCGGCCACCTGATGGTCGGACAATTCGTCGGCAAAATCCCAGACCTTGCGCAAGCCCGCGACATCGGGGATCGTTTCGATGTCAAAGACAAGGACTGGAGTCATGGGGAGTAGATCGCCGTGATCGCACGGGTCCGATCACCTGGGCGGAAGAAGCTTGGCAGGATCGACCGGCTGCGCAGGCGCATTGGGGGTTGGAGAACGGCGGATCTCGAAACGCAGGCGTGGCTTGTCGGAATCGGAGCTGCCAAGCTCGGCGATCGTCTGTCCCTGCTTCACCTGATCGCCTTCCTTGGCAAGCAGTGCACGATTGTGGCCATACACGCTCAGGAACTGTTCATCATGCTTGATGATGATCAAATTCCCGTAGCCTTTGGGGCCCTGCCCACTGAAGATCACTCGACCTTCGGCCGCCGCCACGACCGGGTCACCGGGGCTGCCGTCGAGATAGAGCGCCGGATTCTGCGACTCCGAAAACCCCTCCAAGAGCCGACCACGTGCCGGCCAGACGAAGCGACTCGATGCACCACCCGAGGCAGCCGGAGACGCGACAGCTGAAGGGGCCGGGTCGCGCACCGGTGGAGTAGGCTGCGCTGGCGCCGGCACGGTCGAGACGGATCCCGCGGGCGGCGACGCAGCAGGCGGCCGTGTGGCCGCAGGACTGCTGGCTGGCCCAGACAGGCTCACACTCGGCGACGACGGCGAGGCGGCCGAAGCCTGATCATTGACCGAAGCACTGCCAGCAGCCGGGCGCAGCGGTGCCTGACCGATCGGAGCCGTGTCCGAACGAATCGTCTCGACCTGTATGAGCGGCGCTTCATCAGCCGCTCGCTCAAGGGCACCCGGACGCGGGGTCGGAGCCGGCCTCGCGGGCAGGGGCTGCGCGATGGCTGCAGGCGGACGAGGTGCGGGAGCCGCCTGCGGCGGACGCGCTGCAGGCGGACGGGCCGCAGGTGCCGACGGGGTCCGCGCCGCGTCGGCCGCTCGGGGCGAGATCGTCGAACGATCCACGACCGGCGCAGGAGGGCGCGCGCCACACGCGGCAAGCAATAAGGCGCCCAGCAAGGCCGCCGAGATTCGGGTACGTCGTCGGGGGGCCAAAGAGGTAAAGTTCATCACCGAAGTCCTGTTGCGAATTGGGTTCTCAGGCCAGGCCATCGCGAAGCGGCACGAATCGTACCGCATCAAGCACCTGAAGGGTCCAGTTGGAGCTCCCCTTCCGGGTGACCCGATGGAGAGCCTGGCCGGACGCAGCTGCCACTGGGGCGAGCAAAATGCCCCCTGAGGCCATCTGCTCGAGCCAGACGGTCGGAATCTGATCGCCAGCCGCAGCAGCGATCACCAGATCAAACGGGCCCTGTTCAGGCAGTCCCACCCGCCCATCCCCATAGACGAGGCGCAGATTCGCGAGCCGGAGGGTCCGCAGATTGGCGCGCGCTCGTTCGTGCAGGCCACGAATCCGCTCGATCGAGATCACTTCGCCAAATACCCTGGCCAACACTGCTGCCTGATACCCGCACCCGGTGCCGATCTCCAGCACCTTGCAACGAGCACGGCGAGCGGGGTCGATGCCTGCGGCAAGCAACTCGAGCATCCTCGCGACGGTGTAGGGTCGCGAGATGGTCTGCGAGTGACCAATCGGCAGCGCCACGTCCTCGTACGCGCGTCCCGACAATCCAGCCTCGACAAACAGATGTCTGGGGACTGCACGCATGGCGGACAGCACATCAGGATCGCTCACCCCCGAGCGTTCCAGGCCTTCGACCATCGCAGCGACCGCGCGCTCGGAGGCTGCAGTGGGCACACGGACAGAAGGGGAAATGGGAACCGACACATCCCTCACGGCCCGGCGCGTGCCCGGTTGTGATACTCGCGCCGGGGCTCGCGGCCTCTCGTCGGCCACCTCGATCGCAGCACGGTCCATCCAGCGAGGTATTTGGGACATGTTCAGCACAGTTCGGTCGAGTGGCCCAGAAACGGGACAACTCCCGCTTGCAGGAATGCAACGCCAGCTCTAGATCGCCCAGCTTCGCACAGAATCGAGTTGGGCACGGCCCGTCAGGTCGATGTCGAGGGGCGTCACCGACACAAAACCCTGATCGACCGCGTGAAAATCAGTTCCCTCTCCGGCGTCCCGGACCGAACCCACCGGGCCGATCCAGTAGATCGTCTCGCCTCGGGGATTGTTGGTGCGGATCACGCCCTCAGTGGGATGTCGTTTGCCGAGGCGGGTGACCCGCGTGCCGCGGAGACCTTCGATCGGGCAGCCGGGGATATTGACATTGAGGAGCATCGGCTCGTCCAGCCCCTTGCGAACGACCCGCTCCAGGATCTGGCGTACCGCTCGCTCGGCCGTATCGAGGTGTTCGAACCCGCGGCGTGCAATCGAAAAGGCAATCGCCGGCACCCCCAGCAAATGTCCCTCCATCGCCGCGGCGACCGTACCGGAGTAGATCGTATCGTCGCCCATGTTGGCGCCATCGTTGATCCCCGAGATCACCAGATCCGGGCGACCTTCGAGAAGGCCGGTGATGCCGATGTGCACACAATCGGTGGGTGTACCGTTGACGTACAGGAAACCGCTGGCTGCCTTGCGGACGGACAGAGGACGATCGAGGGTGAGGGAGTTGGAGGCGCCACTGCGATCTCGCTCGGGTGCGATGACGGTCACCTCGCCAAACGAGCGAGCCACCCGCGCGAGCGTTTCGATGCCCGGCGAGAAATATCCATCATCGTTGCTGACCAATATTTTCATTTCGTCATTCTAGCCAAAGACCCGCGCAAACGCGGACCCATTCAAGGTTTCCCGCGCATGCTAGGATTTTCTGATGTCAGAACGCCACTATCACCGATTTGACACGCTTGCCGTGCACGCAGGATCGTCTCCCGATCCGACCCACGGCGCCCGGGTGACGCCCGTTTACCTGAGCGCAGCCTTCTCCTTCAGGGACAGCGATCAGGCTGCAGCGCTCTTCAATATGGAGCAGGCTGGGCACGTCTACTCGCGCATCAGCAATCCGACCACGGCCGTGCTGGAGGAACGCATGGCAGCGCTCGAGGGTGGAGTAGGAGCGATTGCCACCGCGAGCGGGCAGGCCGCCCTGCATCTTGCCATCGCGACGATCGCCGGTGCAGGCTCGCACATCGTTGCCTCCCGGGCACTCTATGGCGGCTCGCACAACCTGCTTCATTACACACTCAGACGCTTTGGGATCGAGACCAGCTTTGTAGACCCCCGCGATCCCGACGCCTGGCGGGCAGCGATTCGACCCGAGTCCAGATTGCTGTTTGGCGAAACACTGGGCAACCCAGGCCTCGATGTGCTTGACATCCCGACCGTCTCGGCAGTCGCCCACGAGGCCGGTCTGCCGCTACTGGTCGACTCGACCTTCACCACGCCCTGGCTGATGCGGCCGGCCGATCACGGCGCAGACCTGATCGTGCACTCGGCCACCAAATTTCTGAGTGGTCATGGCACCGTGATCGGTGGAGTCCTGATCGACACTGGGCGCTTCGACTGGGAGGCATCGGGCAGATTCCCGGAGCTGACCGAGCCCTACGAGGGTTTTCACGGGATGGTGTTTGCCGAGGAATCCACGGTGGCGCCGTTTCTGTTGCGTGCTCGGCGAGAGGGCTTGCGTGACTTCGGCGCCTGCATGAGTCCGTTCAACGCCTTCCAGATCCTGCAAGGCATCGAAACCCTTCCACTCAGGATGCAGCGGCATGTGAGCAATGCCCGCGTCATTGCCCGGTTTCTCGCCGACCATCCGATGGTACGGTCCGTGTCTTACCCGGATCTGCCCGACCATCCCGACCACGTTCTGGCGCAAGACCTGCTTCCAAGGGGTAGTGGCGCCGTGTTCAGTTTTGAACTGAAAACCGATCGGGCGGGCGGCCGGCGTTTCGTCGAAGCGCTCCGGATCTTTTCCCATCTGGCCAATGTGGGCGATGCCCGGTCCCTGGTCATCCACCCTGCCAGTACGACCCACTTCAGGATGGATGCGGCAGCCCTCTCGGGAATGGGTATCGGCGAGGGCACGCTGCGCGTGTCGATCGGCCTCGAAGACCCCGAGGACCTGATCGCCGATCTCAAGACCGCCCTTCGCGCGGCCGAAAAAGGCTGAGCCCTCATGCGCCTGCGATCGAGTCGGGTCGATGCCTACGCGTACTCGGGCGGGTGCCCTGTCCGTGAGGGCGAGCCGACGGTCGTCTTCATTCACGGTGCCCAGCACGACCACAGCGTCTGGATCCTGCAGTCGCGGTATCTGGCCCACCACGGATACGCCGTACTCGCACTCGATCTTCCCGGCCATGGCCGCAGTCTGGGCCCCGTCCGTTCGTCGATCGAAGATCTTGCCGACTGGGTGCTCGATGTTCTCGACGCCGCAGCGATTCCCAGGGCAAACCTGATTGGTCACAGCATGGGCTCGCTGATTGCACTCGAGGCGGCCGCGCGGAGGCCCGCTGCGGTGTGCACGCTCTCACTGCTCGGCACCTCGGCGCCCATGCAGGTGTCGCCCGCGCTATTGAATGCGGCGCGCGACGACGAGGCACGCGCTTTCGACCTGATCAACGCCTGGTCCCATTCGACGGTCAACGCCCTGCCGGGATGTCCAGGCCCAGGGTTTTCGATCTTCAACCAGAACCGGCGGTTGATGGAGCGGCAGGCCCCCGGCGTGCTCCTCAATGATTTTGCGGCCTGCAACGCCTATCAGGGCGCGCTCGAGGCGGCGGCCCGGCTGACCTGCCCCACGCTTTTCATCAGCGGCCAACGTGATGTCATGACCCCGCCCAGGGCGACCTCATCCCTGGTGGCCGCGGTGGGTGAGAGGCTGCGAACGATCGGTAGGCCCGAACCAGAGGCGATCCGCATTCCCGATTGTGGACACGCGATGATGGCCGAGAGACCCGCTGAGGTGCTGCAGGCACTGAAAACCTTCCTGAATCGGCACCTGGGCTCAAAACCCGTCGATTGAGGGCGTGGGCGGCGTCGGTTTACCCGCCGTGGAAAACACCGATTTGGGCGACAGGGCTGCGGGGCAGCCGACCCCAGCCCGCCGATAGCGATCGATCGAGGAAATCCTCGGGCAGACCCGATGCTTCGGACGCAACAGACCGGTCCTGACTCCCCCACCACAACCGGTCAAAAAGCGGCCTGAGCGTGAGTGCGCTCGGATCCTCCCGCCAGGCCCAGCGCTCCAGCCAGATGTCCCCCGGCCCGCCGACCAGGCGATGCGCGGGCCGAGCCCCCCTGGCAGCCTCGATTTCCGCAAGAGGAAGATAGCGAATGATGTAACGGGTTTCCTCGAGCAGCAGACCCGTCGCCTCGACTCGTTCGCCGTCACCCGCAAAAGCCTCTCGCAATTGGGAAACCGCCAGCGCAGCCTCAACCCGCCCCGCTGAGACCTGCAAAAGGGCCCGCAACACGATCCTCGCATCGGCAAACGACTGCCCTGCGCACTCAGGTTGCTGCCGCTTGAGCGACCGCCCCCAATGCCGCAGGTTCGCCGCGAGCAGGGCTCCCAGCAGAAAGGCGATCCAGATGGCGAACAACCAGATCAGAAACAGCGGCAAGGCCGCAAAGGCCCCGTACACCACCTCGTAGGTCGGCAACTGCCTGACGTAGGCCGTCAAAGCACGCTGGAGCGCCGCAATGATGAGCACCGAGAGGAGTGTGCCGGCCAGTGCATGCCAGCCATTGACCCGCGTGGCCGGCAGGGTCATGAAGAGGAGCCAGATCACCGTGGCACCGGTCAGCCAGGGCGCAGCCCCAAACCACGCACTGCGCAGCGCAGGCGCGCCGATTTTCTGGAGCGTATCGGCAATCAGTTCGGTGCTGAGCCCGACTGTTGCGGCAAGCAACAGGGGGCCGAGAGTCAGGAGAACCCAATACAGCCCCAGGCGCCTCGCAAAGGAGCGCCGGCTGCGAACGTTCCAAATGAGGTTCATGGTCCGCTCGATGACCCGCAACGCAGCGATGGCGGTCAGGAAAAAAACCAGGGCACTGATCGAAGACAGACTGCTCGCTCGCTCGGCAAACTCGTTCAGGCGCTCGATGACGGTTTGATTGAACGCCTCGGGAAAGAGGTTGCTGTATAGAAATGACTGGAGATCGTCCCTGAGTCGCCCAAACAGAGGCAGCGCCGCGAGGACCGCAAGCGCAATCGATACGATGGGCACCGCAGCGAGCAGCGAGAGAAAAGCAAGACTCGCAGCCGCCTGCTGCAGCCGCAGGCGGCGCGCCTGGCTCAGCATGTCGATGATCAGATCCCTGAGGCCAAGCGGGAATCCGGACAGGCCACGCCTATAATTCTGACCGACATGACCGAAACCCTGTTGCGCCGGCTGATCGTCGGGCTCTTCTGTGCGCTGATCGTACTGGGGCTCGCGTGGGAGCTTTGGCTCGCCCCTCTGCGACCCGGTGCCTGGCTGCTCGGGCTCAAGGTAGCCCCGCTTGCCATCGCCCTGCCGGCCCTGTACCGCGGTCAGATCCGCACCTATCAGTGGTGGTCGATGATCGTGCTGATCTACCTGATGGAAGGCCTGGTTCGAGGCGCGAGCGATCCCGGCACGAGCGCCGTGCTCGGCTGGATCGAGGCCGTGCTCGCGGGTGCGGCGTTCGGCGCGATCCTCTTCTACGTGCGGCTCCGGCGCCAGACGGTCTCGGACGCGCCCTGACTGCAATTCAGACATCGGCGCTCTGAAGCTGGTCCGAACGGGTCGGCACCAGACCCTGCTCGAGCCCGGCACGCATGGGCGCGAGCGCAAGCCCGAGCAATGCTGCACCGTGACGATCCAGCAGTTGCGCATCGCTGAGCGTGCGACGCCACTGGCGCGCGCCCGACAGTCCATTGAAGAGCCCCAGCAGATGCCGCAAGACCGCTCGGGCCGGTACGCCCTCCTCGACCGCCCGAACCGCAAAGTCGATCATGGACTCCGCCGCCTCGATCCGGTCCGACAGGGGATCGGTCTCTCGGTAGTAGAGACTGTCGACAGTCGAAAGCAACCAGGGTGAATCGCAGGCCGCGCGGCCGAGCATCACGCCGTCGAGCGAGGCCAGTTCGGCCAGCGCAGTGGCGTGATCGCGCAGCCCGCCGTTCAGCACGACCGTCAAGTCGGGGAAATCGCGCTTGATCTGGCGCACGACGGCATAGCGCAGTGGTGGTATCTCGCGGTTCTCCCGCGGGCTCAAGCCCTTGAGCCAGGCGTTCCGGGCATGCACGATGAAGACCTTGCACCCGGCCGCCGCCACGGTGCCAACGAAATCGCGCACGAAACCGTAGTCCTCGATCTGATCGAGCCCGATCCGATGCTTGACGGTCACAGGGATCGACACCCGATCGACCATCGCCTTGACGCAGTCCGCCACCAGGGAAGGCTCGGCCATCAGACACGCCCCGAAGGCGCCTCGCTGAACGCGCTCGCTGGGACATCCGCAGTTGAGGTTGATCTCGTCGTAGCCGACCGCCTCGCCCATTGCCGCACAGCGAGCCAGGTCGTGAGGCTCGCTGCCGCCGAGTTGCAAGGCGACAGGATGCTCCGACTCGTCAAATGCGAGCAGGCGGTCCCTCGGTCCGTGGATCAGGGCGCCCGTCGTCACCATCTCTGTGTAGAGACGCGCCCGTGCACTCAATCGGCGATGGAAGAACCGGCAGAACCGATCCGTGAAATCCATCATTGGTGCTATGCAAAAACGCCAGCCATCATTCATACGTCGTACTTTACTCGGTACGACAGCATAAACCCCATAACGGAGAACAACATGGTCCATGCAATCGAGAGTCTGTCCCGTCCTGTCCGTCATTTTCTGCTCATCGACGATCACCCGATCGTCTGCGACGCGCTGCGCTATGCACTCGAGTCGATTTCGCCGGGTTCCCAGATCGACTATGCGGGCACCTACGCCGAAGGCCGCCGCTTGCTTAGCGAGTCGCGGCGCTACGACTGCGTACTGCTCGATCTGGGGCTCCCGGACAGCGATGGCTACGAGGCCTTGAAGCGCCTGCGCGAGCTTCGCCCAGGGATACCCTTCGTGATCCTGTCGGCGGAAGCCGACCGGGAAACCATATTGCACTGTCTCGAGCTCGGTGCGCATGGGTTCATCCCGAAGTCAGTGCATCACGATGTGATCCGGCACGCCCTGCGTCTGGTTGCAGCCGGCCACATGTATGTCCCCAAGGAAGTGATCCGCGGCGAATGGGGCGCCCCGGTACGTGCGACGAACCGAGTGGCGCAGCGCGACCCGAGCAGTCTGGGCCTCACGGGCCGTCAGTGCGATGTGCTCAGGCTGATCCTCAAAGGTCTGCCCAACAAGCTGATCTGTCGCGAACTCGACCTGGCCGAAGGTACGGTCAAGATTCACGTGAGTGCCGTGCTGCGGGCACTCGGTGCGAGGAACCGCACGCAGGCCGTTGTCGCGGCCAATCAGCTCGGACTGCGGCTCGCCACCGAATGAGGGGCCTCGATCTGCGCGCAGGATCCCAGACCTGCGCGCAATCGGAGGCATTTGGCGCTAACATCACTCGCTTCGAGTTTTGGCCTTGAGGCCCGGAGCGGGAAGGACATGCCCAGAGTCAGCATCAACATCAATGGTCGGACAGTCGAGCGCGAGGTCGAAGCTCGGCAACTCCTTGTCGATTTCCTGCGATCCGACCTGGGTCTCACCGGCACGCATGTCGGCTGTGACACCAGCCAGTGCGGTGCCTGCACCGTGCGGGTGGACGGCGTCGCGGTCAAGAGCTGCACGATGCTGGCCGTACAGGCCGACGGCCGCGCCATCGCCACCATCGAGGGCATGACCGGACCCGACGGCAGCCTGCACCCGTTGCAGCAGGCCTTCATGGATTGTCATGGCCTGCAGTGCGGCTACTGCACGCCCGGGATGATCATGTCGAGCGCCTGCCTGCTCGAGGAAGAACCCGCCCCCGATGACGCGACCATCGAGCAGGCCTTGCAAGGCAACCTTTGCCGCTGCACGGGTTATGTCAATATCGTCGAAGCGGTCAGGGTTGCCGCAGCGACGATGCGTGAGCGATGAATCGGTCCCCCGAGGCACCCTGAATGAACACTTCTCCCCCTGAAATCGAGCACGGTCGCTTTGGTAGTGGCCAGTCCGTCAGACGGATCGAGGATCCCGCGCTGGTCACCGGCCAGGGACGATTCGTCGATGACTGCACTGAGCCGGGCTGCACCTCGCTCGTGCTGCTTCGCTCGCCCATGGCCCACGCACGCATCGTGTCAATCGACGCAAGCACTGCACGCGCCCTGCCCGGCGTGCTGGCCATCGTTACCGGACAGGACCTGATCGATGCCGGCGTCGGCACTTTCCCTGGCCCTGCTCCCCACTTCAAACGCCCGGATGGCGAGCCGGTCTCCGCGCCGCCACGCCGGGCCATCGCGTCCGACTGCGTGCGCTTCGTGGGCGAAGCTGTCGCAGCGGTCGTGGCCGAAACCCCGGAAGTCGCTCGCGCAGCGCGCGATGCGCTTCTCGTTGATTTTGAAGAACTGCCGGCGGTCTCGGGGCTGGATGCGGCGCTGGCGCCCGATGCGCCCCTGGTCTGGCCCGGTGCGCCAGGCAATATCGCCGCTCGCTCGTCCTATGGCGATCCGGCCGAGGTGAGTCGGATCTTCGCCCGTGCGCCCCATACCGTGGCAATCGACGTGGTCAATCAAAGGCTGGCGCCCTCCCCGATGGAGCCACGAGCGGTGCTGGCGAGCTTTGATGCGACAAGCGAGCGCCTCACGATGCGCCTTAGCAACCAGATGCCATCGAATACGCGTAACGCACTGGCGCAGATCCTGGGACTGCCCAAGGAACGGATCCGGGTCGTGGTGGGTGACGTGGGAGGCGGATTCGGGATGAAGACCAATGCCTATCCCGAGGAGGTGGTCGCTGCGTGGGCCAGCATGCGGCTCGGGCGTCCGGTCAAATGGGTGGCGGACCGCACCGAAGAGTTTCTCGCGGCGGTGCACGGGCGGTCTCTGCGCAGCCGGGCCGAAGTGGCGCTCGATGCAACAGGCAGAGTGCTCGCGCTGCGGATCGATACGCTCGCCGACATCGGCGCGCACGTCACGCCGTCCTCACTCGCGATTCCGCTCCTGATCGGTCCCTGGGTCTCCACCAGCGTCTATGACATTGCGCCGGTCGACATCAGCATTTCGGCCGTCATGACGCATATTGCGCCGCTGGGCGCTTACCGGGGCGCAGGCCGCCCCGAGTCGATCTACATCATCGAACGGCTGATGGATGCGGCGGCACGTCGCCTGGCCATGGATCCGGCGGAGATTCGGCGGCGCAATTTGATCGCGCCCGCGCAGATGCCCTACCGGAACGCAATGGGGCAGACCTACGACAGCGGCCGCTTCGAGTCGCTGCTCGATCAGGCGCTCGCGCGCTCGGATCGGCAGGGCTTTGACCGTCGGCTGGAGCAGAGCCGTAGGGCCGGGCGGCTGCGCGGTCGCGGCGTCACGACCTTCCTGGAGTGGACAGGGGCCAACGTCTTCGAGGAACGCGTGACCGTCAAGGTCTCGGCCGACGGGTTCATCGAGATCTTCACCGCGACGCAGGCAATGGGCCAGGGCATCGCGACGAGCTATGCCCAACTCGCAGTCGACATCTTCGACGTGCCAATTGATCGCGTACGCATCATCCAGGGTGATACTGACCGGGGCGAGGGCTTCGGGAGCGGCGGCTCGCGCTCGCTCTTTACCGCCGGCTCGGCCGTACGCGAAGCTTCACGGCAAACGATTGAGGTCGCGCGCGGGCACGCGGCCGATGCTCTGGAGGTCGCAGCGGGTGATCTCCAGTACCGCGGCGGCCGCTTTGAAGTGGCCGGAACAGACCTTGGAATGGGTCTCTTCGAGGTCGCTGCCCGCCAGCCGGAATCGAATCTGTTTCTCGAATCGCGCACCAAGGTCGACGGTCCCAGCTGGCCCAATGGCTGTCATGTCTGCGAAGTCGAAATCGATCCACTGACCGGCGTCGTGGTGATCGACCGTTACCACTCGGTCAACGATGTAGGTCGTGTCATCAACCCGATGATCGTGGTCGGACAACTCGATGGCGGCGCCGTTCAGGGCATTGGTCAAGCGCTCTGCGAGCAGGTCGTCTATGACGGGTCTGGGCAATTGCTGACCGCGAGCTTTCTGGACTACGCGATGCCGCGCGCGGGCATCGTTCGCAGGTTTGACACCCAGCTGGACCAGACGACGCCCTGCCTCACCAACCCGCTGGGCGTGAAGGGCGTGGGAGAACTCGGCACGATCGGCGCGACGCCGGTAGTCGTGAGCGCGGTACTTGACGCGCTCGAGCGGGCGGGTCTTGGGCACAGGGTCGACGCCCTTCAGATGCCGCTCACCTCCGAAAAGATCTGGCTGGCCCTGCAGGGCGAACTGCCGGCCCTGCCAAGCGGAGCAACGCGATGAACAATTTCGATTTTCATAGACCGGCGACCGTACAGGATGCCTGCGTCCTGATGCGCCAGACGAGTGACCCCCGGCTGATCGCTGGAGGCATGTCGCTGCTGCCGGCGATGAAGCTCGGGTTTTCTGCTCCCAGCGACCTGATCGACCTTTCGGGCATCGAAGGACTCAGCGACATCGAACGCGACGACAGGGCCTTGCATGTCGGTGCGATGACCACACACCGGGTCGTCTCGCGCTCCGCAGTCGTCCGGGCGGCACTGCCGGCACTGGCCGATCTGGCCGAAGGCATCGGCGACCGCCAGGTGAGGGCCCGCGGCACGATGGGCGGAAGCCTGGCCAACAACGACCCGGCTGCCTGCTACCCGGCAGCAGCCCTGGCCCTTGGCGCGTCGATCGTGACCGATCGACGGGAGATCGCAGCCGACGATTTTTTTCAGGGCATTTATCAGACCGCGCTGGCGTCCGACGAAATCATCACCCGCGTGAGCTTCCCGATTCCGCAGGCTGCCCGCTACATGAAATTCCATCAGCCCGCTTCCCACTATGCGCTCGTAGGCGTTTTTGTGGCCCGTTTCAACCATGGGGTTCGGGTCGCGGTGACCGGGGGCGGAAACGGGGTCTTTCGCTGTGCAGCGCTCGAACAGGCGCTGTCATCGAACTGGTCGCCGGACATCTGCCAGACTCTCGCGATCGACACCGCGCAGCTCAGTTCAGACCTGCACGCCTCCACGCGCTACCGCGCCCACCTGATCGGGGTACTGGCCGCACGGGCGGTCGCAGCCTCGGCATGACCTCGAACTAGACTGGAGCCCGCCATGGACCTCGCCCGCTTCAAACGCCGCCGCTACACCGAAGGCTTCACGCCCCTGGAATTTCTGCCGAATTTCACTCGCGAGCTGGGCGGGCCGAACGTTTATATCAAACGTGATGACATGCTGGGGCTCGCACCAGGCGGCAACAAGACGCGCAAGCTCGAGTTCCTGGTTGCGGACGCCTTGGCACAGGGCGCCGACACGCTGATCACCTGCGGAGCAGTGCAGTCCAACCACTGCCGACTCACGCTGGCAGCCGCCGCACGCGAAGGCCTCAAATGTCAGATGGTGCTGGAGGAGCGGGTCGCGAACAGTTACGACCTCAATGCCAATGGCAACAATTTCATGTTCCGGCTGATGGGCGTCGAGCGGGTCAAGGTGGTACCGGGCGGCGCGGATATCGGCCAGGCCATGCAATCACTGGCCGAGGATCTCGATCGGGCGGGCCGCAAGGCCTACATCATTCCTGGCGGGGGCTCGAATGCGCTCGGAGCACTCGGTTATGTCGCCGCAGCCCAGGAGATCCTTGCGCAGACCTTCGAGAAAGGTTTGCAGATCGACCGGATCGTGCTGGCCTCGGGCAGCTCAGGCACCCATGCGGGCATGGTCGTCGGGCTGCATGCCTTCAATGCCGACATTCCGGTGATCGGGATCGGGGTCAGCCGCGATCCCGAGCAACAGGTTCCGCTGGTCAGACGTGAGGCCGAGCAGACAGCGCAACTGCTCGGCCTGCAGCGCGACCTGCCTGAGCCCGCCATTGTCACAAATGGGCAGTACTGGCGGCCCAAGTACTCGGTCCCCAACGCGCGAATGGTCGAGGCGGTTCAACTCCTCGCCCGCACCGAGGCGATCCTTCTCGACCCGACCTACACCGGCAAGGCCATGGCGGGGCTGATCGGACTGTCGCGCGAGGGCGTGCTCAAGCCCGGCGAAAACGTGCTGTTCCTGCATACTGGCGGCCTGCCCGCGCTCTATGCGTCCATGGCCGCCGTACTGGGTGAAGAGCCGGTCGCAGACTGACAAGGGCAGCCATGAACAAGTGGCAGGACTCCGCTTCAGGCCTGCGGTTCGAATGCCGTAAAAGTGCCGCCATCGGCGCACGAGGGATGGTGGTCACCAACCACCCGCTTGCATCAGGGGCAGCAGCCCAGATGCTGCTCGAAGCCGGCAATGCAGTCGATGCGGCGGTAGCAGCCCTCTTCGCGCTCACCGTCGTCGAACCCATGATGGTAGGTGTCTTGGGCGGCGGTCTCACCCATCTGCGCACGGCCGATGGTGAGCACCACATCATCGACGCCCTCAGCACGGCGCCCGGAGCTGCCCGGCCCGACCTGTACGAGCCGGTCTCGGACGAGCTCGAACGCTATCGCGAGACCCGCGACCGCGCCAACGAATTCGGTCCGCTCGCGGTCGCAGTACCGGGGGCTTTGGCCGGCTGGTGCGCTCTGCTCGAGCGCTATGGCAGCCTGTCGCTTGCCGAGGTCATCGAGCCCGCCGAACGCCTGGCGGCGCGCGGCTTCAGGGTCACGCCTTATCTCGCCACCAACGTCGCACTGCAGGCTGAATCGCTTCGACGCGACCGCGCACTCGCGAGCCTCTTCCTGCCGGACGACCGCCCCATCCTGGCTGGAACGCGCCTGGTTCAGTCCGATTACGCGCAAACGCTCGCGCTGATCGCGCGAGCGGGCTCGGCAGCGCTCTACGAGGGCGCGCTGGGCGAGGCGCTGATCGCCGACCTCAGCGCGCGGGGCGGGCTGATGCGTCGCGATGACCTGCTTGGCTACCGGATCCGCGAGCGCACACCCGTCCGCGGCCATTACCGGGGATTCGAGGTCATCGGCCCACCCCCTCCGGCCTCGTCGGGCGTGCACATCGTGCAAATGCTCAACCTCCTGGAGGGCTTCGAGATCGGCGAACTGGGCTTTGGATCGCCACAGGCGATCCACCTGATCGCCGAGATCCTGGACATGGCGTTCGCCGATCGCTCGTTTGCGACAGCCGACCCCGACTTTGTCGATGTTCCGGTGGAAACCCTGATCGCAAAAGCCTACGCCCAGAGCCGACGCGAGGAGATCGACCCCGAGCACGCGCGCCACTGGATGGCTGGGCTACCACACTACGAGTCGGCCGACACGACGCATCTGACAATCGCCGATGCGCAAGGCAACATCGTTTCGAGCACGCACACGATCAACGGCCTGTTCGGCGCCTGTCTGCAGATCAAGGACACCGGCATGCTCGCGAACAACTACATGTACAACTTCGACCCTCGCCCCGGACAGGCTCTGTCTGTTGCTGCCGGGAAACGTGTATTCACCTCGATGGCCCCGATGATGCTGCTGCGAGACGGCCGACCTGTTGCGGCGCTGGGCCTTCCGGGGGGATTGCGCATCTTCCCGTCCGCACTTCAGGCGCTGATCAATCTGATCGACCACGGCATGAACCTGCAGCAGGCCGTCGAGGCACCGCGCGTCTGGACCCAGGGTGGCGTCGTCGAACTCGAAGACACGATCCCCGAATCGGTCGCTCGCGGGCTTGAAAAAATGGGTCATCAGGTCATTCGGGTGCCGCGCGTTGCAGGCGGCATGAATGCGATCGGCTTCGCGCCCGACGGCACGATGACCGGTGCCGCATGCTGGCGCGCTGACGGCACGCCCGTGGCGATTGCCGGCGGTCTGGCCCGCGCTGGCATCGACTTTTCGATCACCTGACAACGTTGTCATGAACAATCAAACTGGCGTCGCCCCGCGCAAGCACAAGGTCGTGATCCTGGACGTGTTGAACGACAGCAGCCTCGCCCGGTTTCGCCGACTGCTGCCCGATCCCTACGAGCTGAGCTGCGCCCGCGCGCGCGACGATGAGCATCTCAAGGCCCTGATCGCAGACGCCGACTATGCCGTATCGGGTCAGGTCGCGGTGTCGGGCGAAGTCCTGCGCGCTGCGACGCGCCTCAGACTGCTGCACAAATGGGGAGTGGGCGTCGACAACCTGGATCTCGATGCTGCTCGGGCGCTTGGCATCCGTGTGGCACGGACCACAGGGGGTAACGCGGTGCCAGTGGCCGAGTACACGCTGGGGCTGATGCTGGCCGCCACACGTCACCTCGCCTTCGGGCATGCAGAGCTCAAGAAGGGCATCTGGCGCGGCTTTCCGCTGCCTCGAGAGAGCATGATGATTTCGGGAAAGACGGTCGGTATCGTCGGGTTTGGGGCAATCGGTCAGCGGGTCGCGCAGCTGCTTTCGGGCTTCGGATGCCGGATCCTTTATACGAAACGCACACCACTTGGCCGCGAGGCGGAACGCGCATTGAACGCCGAACCGGCATCACTCGAACGCTTGCTCGCCGAGTCGGACATCGTCAGCCTGCACTGTCCTCTCACAGCGGAAACAGCCGGGATGATCGATCGCGAGGCGCTTCGCAGGATGAAGCCGAGCGCGATTCTGGTCAATGTCGCGCGCGGCGGCATCGTCGACGAGGCGGCTTTGTACCACGCCTTGAAAAACGGCGAATTGCGCGCGGCGGCGAGCGACGTCTTCGAAATCGAACCCCTGCCAGCGGACTCGCGCTTGCTGAGCCTGGACAACATGGTGGTCTCGCCTCACCTTGCAGCGCTCGCCTCGGATAACTTTGATCCGGTCGTCAATAGGATCATCGCGAATTTCGAACGAACCGAGCGCGGTGAGCCGGTGCCCCCATCCGAATCCGTCGTAGGGTGAGCCAATCGCCCGTCGCCCCTCCGACCGCCGACCGTTCAGCCACTTTCATCATTTGACCTTGCCTGGAGTACGCGCCATGTCCTTTGCACTCAATCCCCTGCCCGCCCCGATCGAACCGGGACTGATCGCGCGACTCGCACGTTGCGAGACCGCGACCATTGGACATTTGCGTCAGCAGGGCTTTGCGGATCGGCGCATACAGTCAATCATTGCGGGCAAGCGGATCGCCGGTACGGCCGTCACCGTCGCCCTGCCCGGACAGGATTCAACGATGCTCCACCACGCGCTCGGCCTGCTCAGGCCAGGCGACGTGCTGGTAATCGATCGCCTGGGCGATGACCAGTATGCATGTCTGGGAGGCGGTGTTGCGGTGGCAGCCAAGGCGGCCGGCGCAGTGGGAGCGATCATCGACGGGCCTGCGACCGATTTCTCGGAGATCCGGGGCGAGGATTTCCCAGTCTGGTGCCGCGGGCCTTCGCCGGTCACGACCCGCATCCTGGGGATCGGCGGCGCGTTCAATACGATCGTGCAATGCGGCGGTGTCGCAGTCCGCCCCGGAGATGCGGTGCTGGCCGACGAGAGCGGCGTACTTTTTCTGCCGCCGGAGGCCGTGGAAGCG
>Ga0169931_10001799_pt1 | contig 35363 bp, 34 predicted proteins | sample Kivu_15m_20L_FD_129675 | JGI IMG/M metagenome (GOLD analysis project Ga0169931, IMG submission 129675) | Freshwater microbial communities from Lake Kivu, Western Province, Rwanda to study Microbial Dark Matter (Phase II) - Kivu_15m_20L... | ecosystem: Environmental > Aquatic > Freshwater > Lake...
CGCACCACCGGAACCGGTCCCCCGGAACCGGTGTTCACCGGGGTCGGTGGATACCAACGCAGTTCGTAATGCCAATCGACACCCTCCACCCCCATCCGGTCCCCGGTGACGGTCCCGTCCACCGCACGGGACGCGACCCGCACCCGATGGAAATGCGCCGCCCGGATGCGATCTCCTCCCCCGGTGACGCACCCGACAACCGGGTCACGTCCCGAACCGTGGCGACCACCGACCCGATCGTCGACCCCACCACCCCGAACCCCGCGTCAGGACGAACCATCAACGTCACCGTCTGCACCCCGAACCCCCCGTCGGGATCCTCGAACACCCACAACACCCCGATCCCGTCCGCGTCCGGCACCGACACGTACGTCGTCACCGCCACCGCGTCCGACCGGGCCAACCACCGGTCCCCCAACGGGGTGTCCACCGCCGTCGACGTGAGCGCCGCCACGAACGCGCTGCTCGGCCCCTGACATTCGTCGCTGCGCCCACCCGGGCAGCCGTAACCCAGCCTCCAGCCGCGCTCCCAACCGAACCCTCGGGTTGTCCCCTGGCGGTCAGGACCTAGGATCGCCCCGCGTCGTACCGGAGGGGGCCCCGTGGACGATCAGGAACTGCGTGACGCCATCGCCGTCGCCAACATCCCGACGTTGCTGATGGTGCTGGTGCAACTCACCGGCGAGCGGCGATGGCTGGAGGAGCCGTACCGCCCGGTGCGGTCGATCGGCATGGGCGACAACGACTCCGGCGGGCTGCCGTCCGAGATCCAGGCGGAGGTTCGCGAGGCCGCGCACGAAGCGATCGGCGCATGGATGGCGGGCCGTCCGATGGCGATCCCCGATCCGTCACCGGAGCTCGTCACCGAGATGCTCTCGGTCGCGATGGGCGAGCCGGTGGCCGCCGAGTACGGCCCGATGATGCGGGCGCAGCTTCGCCTGGCCCCACCCGAGGTCGCGCCGATCGCAGTGCCCGACGGGTTCGGCGTCCTGATCATCGGCGCCGGGGTGTCCGGCATCTGCGCCGCCGTGAACCTCCAGGCCGCCGGGGTGCCGTTCACGATCATCGAGAAGCACCACACCGTCGGTGGCACCTGGCTCGAGAACAAGTACCCCGGGGCAGGGGTGGACACTCCGAACCACCTCTACTCGTTCTCGTTCTGCAGCTTCGACTGGAGCAAGTACTTCGCTCTGCGCGACGAGCTGTGGGCCTACCTCGAACACGTGGCCGACACCTTCGACCTGCGTCGCCACGTCCGGTTCTCCACCACCGTGCGCGAGGCCCGCTGGCACGACGACGACCAGGCCTGGGACGTCACCGTCGAGCGCGCCGACGGCACCACCGAGGTGCTGCGGGCCCCGGTGGTGTTCTCCGCGACCGGGATCTTCAACCCGCTGAAGTACCCCGACATCCCCGGCCTCGACTCCTTCGCCGGGCCGTCGTTCCACACCAACGCCTGGCGCGAGGACGTCGAGCTCGACGGCAAGCGTGTGGCGATCGTCGGCAACGGGGCGAGCTGCATGCAGACCGCACCCGAGATCCAGCCCCGGGTCGGAGCGCTCACCATCTTCCAGCGCTCACCGCAGTGGGCCGCCCCGTTCGAGCAGTTCCGTAAGGAGGTACCCCGCCCGTTGCGCGCCCTGCTCGCCGAGGTGCCCGCCTACCGAGCGTGGTACCGGCTCCGGCTCGGCTGGACGTTCAACGACCGGGCCCACCCCACGCTGCAGAAGGACCCGAACTGGTCCCATCCCGAACGCAGCCTCAACGCGCACAACGACGCGCACCGCGAGTACTTCACCCGGTACCTGACGAACGAGCTGGCCGACCGCACCGATCTCGTGCCCAAGGTGCTGCCCACCTACCCGCCGTACGGCAAACGGATGCTCATGGACAACGGGTGGTTCCGCACGCTCACCCGACCCAACGTCGAACTCGTCACCGAGCGCATCACCGAGATCGTGCCCACCGGTGTGGTCACCGCCGACGGCGTCACCCACGACGCCGACGTGCTGGTGCTCGCCACCGGTTTCGACGTGCTGCGATTCCTCAGCACCTACGAGGCCTACGGCAGGGGAGGCCGCCGCCTGCGCAACGTGTGGGACGACGACGACGCTCGCGCCTACCTCGGCCTCGCCGTTCCCGGGTTCCCGAACTTCTTCGTGCTCTACGGGCCCAACACGCAGCCGGGCCACGGCGGCAGCCTGATCTTCGTGATCGAGATGCAGGTCCACTACCTGCTGCAGCTCGTTCGCCGCCTCGCCGAGGAGGGCCTCGGCGCCCTCGAGATCCACACCGACGTGCACGACGCCTACAACGACGGCGTCGACGCCGCCCACGAGCGCATGGTGTGGACGCATCCCGGCATGGAGACCTACTACCGCAATGCCCGCGGGCGGGTCGTCGTCAACTTCCCCTACCGCAACGTCGACCTGTTCGGCTTCACCCGCCGAGCCGACCCGACCGAGTGGGAGGCCGAGCCGCAACGATCGGTCAGGGAGCCGGCGGCAGCAGGCTGACGAGCTCGTCGTCCGCGATCGTCTCGCGCGCAACGAGCGCGTCGGCGAGCCGGTCGAGCGCCTCGCGGTGTTCGGTGAGCACCGCCCGAGCCCGTTGCCGGGCCTCGTCGAGCAGCGCCCGCACCTCCGCGTCGACCGTGCCGAGCACCGACTCCGAGGTGTCGCGCGCGGCCAGCGGATCGCGTCCGTCGGCATCGCCGACCAGGCGAGGGCCGACCGCGTCGGACATCCCGAACTGCGTCACCATCGCCCGGGCGATCCGGGTGGCGCGCTCAATGTCGTTCTGGGCTCCGGTCGTCGGGTCGCCGGTCACGACCTCCTCGGCCACCCGACCGCCGAGGAGCATCGCGAGCTCGTCGTGCAGCTCGCTGCGCCGTTGGAAAACCTTGTCCTGCTCGGGCACGGCGAGCGTCCAACCGAGCGCCCGACCCCGATGCATGATCGAGACCTTGTGCACCGGCGAACAGCCGGGCAGGACGTGGCCCACCACCGCATGTCCGGCCTCGTGGTAGGCGATCAGGCGTTTGTCGGCGTCGGTCATGACCCGGTTGCGCTTCTCGGGCCCGGCGATCACCTTCTCGGTCGCTGCCTCGAGGTCGGCCTGCGTGATGCGGGCCGCGCCGCGCCGAGCGCATCCGATCGCCGCTTCGTTGAGCACGTTGGCCAGGTCGGCGCCGGTGAACCCCGGCGTGCGCCGGGCGACGACTGCGAGGTCGACACCGTCGCCGAGGGGCTTGCCCTTCGCGTGCACGGCGAGGATCGCCTGCCGGCCCAGCAGGTCCGGACGGTCGATGGCGATCTGACGGTCGAACCGTCCGGGTCGAAGCAGCGCAGCGTCGAGGATGTCGGGGCGGTTCGTCCCGGCGATCACGATCACCCCGTTGCCCTGCTCGAAGCCGTCCATCTCGACGAGCAGTTGGTTGAGGGTCTGTTCCCGCTCGTCGTTGGCCCCGGCGAGCCCCTGACCACGATGGCGGCCGACGGCGTCGATCTCGTCGACGAACACGATCGCCGGCGCTTCGGCCTTGGCCTGGTTGAACAGATCACGCACCCGGCTCGCGCCCACCCCCACGAACATCTCGACGAAATCGGACCCGGCGATGGAGAAGAACGGCACCCCGGCCTCGCCGGCGACGGCCCGGGCGAGCAGGGTCTTGCCGGTCCCGGGGGGCCCGTAGAGCAGCACGCCTCGCGGCACGCGGGCCCCGAGGGCGGCGAAGCGCGCCGGATGCGTCAGGAAATCCTTCAGCTCGGCGAGTTCCTCGACCGCGTCGTCGATGCCGGCCACATCCGCGAAGGTGACCGCCGGGCCATCGGGCTTGAACCGCTTGGCCTTGGCCTTGCCGAGCTGCATGGCACCCCGGCCGCCGGGGGTGCGGGACAGCACGAACAGCAGCACCCCGACGATGATCACCGTCGGCAGCAAGGCATAGAGCAGGTTCCCCCACAGGGTGGGGCGCTGCGCGTCGGTGCGCAGCTCGACGCCGGCGGCGAGCAGCCGCGAGGTGAGCTCACCGGCGTAGTCCGCTGGGAAGCTCGCCTGGAACTCGGTGCCGTCGCTCAGCGTGCCCTCGACCACCTGGTCCCGGTCCCGCACCGTTGCGGTGGCCACCGAGCGGGCGGTCGCTCGCGACTCGAGCTCACCGAGGGTCAGCTCGCGGCGGTCGTCCCCGCCCGATGCGGCCCACAGCGCGAGCCCGAGCACCACGACGGCGAGGGCGACGAACACCCAGGGAGGTCGAAGAAGGCGTCGCACGGCAGGGGAAGGGTATCGGCGCGGCGCGGTGGCGGACTTGACGGACCTACCCGAGCCAGCGGTGGACGGCCGGCAGGTTGCGCCAGCGCTGGCCGGCGTCGAGGCCGTAGCCGACGACCCAGTCCCCCGGGATCCGCACGCCGACGTAGCGCAGCGTGGCCAGATCCACCTGCGGGACGCTCTCGCGCACGAGCAGCGCGGCGACCTCGACCGAGGCCGGGCCCCGGGTGGCGAGCACGGTCCGCAGGTGGGCGAGCGTCAGACCCGAGTCGACGATGTCCTCCACGAGGATCACGTGCCGGCCGGCGATGTCGGTGTCGAGGTCCTTGACGATGCGGACCACGCCCGAGGAGGTCGTGGACGCGCCGTAGGACGAACACGCCAGGAAGTCGACCTCCACCGACAGCGGGATGGCCCGGGTGAGGTCGGCCATGAACACGTACGCGCCGCGCAGCACTCCGACGAGCAGCGGATCGAGCCCGGCGTAGTCGTTGCCGATCGCAGCCCCGATCCGGCCGACGGCGGCGGCGAGTTCGGCTTCGCTGACCAGGATGTCGCCGACCTCGGACCGGGACGCTGCGGTACTCACTCCGACGACCGTACCGGCTCGACCCGCAGCCGGCCCGCCCGCCGGGCCACCCGACGGCCGCCGCCGATCTCGCACGCAACCGACTCGCCCCGGGCGACGGCGAGCACCCGCTCGACCTCCGCCGAGGACGGCGGGTGTTCGGCCGCCAGCCAACGCCGGACGGCCCGGCGCGCCAGCACCACCGGCTGCGCGACGAGCGCTGGCGCGTCCGTGGGATCGACCTGCGCCGCAAGATCGTCCAGGAACGCCGCTTCGTCGGCCAGCAACGGCGCCTGGCGCGCCAGGACGGCGGTGACGTCCCGGCCCGCGACGGCATCGAGCAGGGGCAACACCTCGTGACGGATGCGGTTGCGGGTGAACGCCGGATCGAGGTTCGACGGGTCGCGAACCGGTTGCAGGCCGACGGCGGCGCAGACCGCCTCGGTCTCGGTCCGGCGCACGGCGAGCAAGGGTCGGCGCACCCGGTCCGGGTCGCGTCGCATCCCGGCCAAACCGTCGAGGCCGCCGCCTCGCAACAGGTTCGCGACGATGGTCTCGGCCTGATCGTCGGCGGTGTGCCCGGTCAGCACCCCGGCCGGCAGCACGGCATAGCGGGCGGCGCGCGCCCGGGCCTCGAGACCGGGCCCGGCCGGTACCCGCACCCGTTCCGCCCGGAACGCAGCGCCGAACCGCTCGGCGGCAGCCGCCACCACCTCGGCCTCGGCCGCCGAACCCCGCCGCAGCCCATGGTCGACGTGCACGGCCGTCACGGCGCACCCGTGGGCCACGGCCAGCACCAGCAGCGCGAGCGAGTCCGCCCCGCCCGACACGGCGCAGGTCACCGCCGTGCCCGGACCCGGGTAGTCGCAGCGCGCGAGCAGGCGGGCGAGCAGCTCAGGCGCTGACACGGGCGAGCCAGCGGGCCGGGTCCTGGATCTCCTCCGACGTCGGGAGATGCTCGGGCCGCTCCCAGCATCGGGCGACGCCGGCGTCGCCGCGCGCCGCCTCGACCGCCCGCACGAACCGCTCCCCGGCCTCGTACTGGGCGAGCTTCGCCTCCAACCCGGTGAGCCGGTGCAGGACCCGCACCGCAGCGGGGCGCGAGGCACGGCGGGCCCGCAACACCCGACCGAAGCGCTCCGCCGACGGCACGCGACCCTGCCCGGCCCGATCCATCGTGATGTCGCCATGCCCCTCGAGCAGCGACATGAGCCCGGCGAGCTCGTCGAGCGCCGCGCGCTGGTCCGGGCTGGCCAGCAGTCCGGCCACCCCGGACCGGGCGAGCAGGGCCGCCCGCTCGGCGCGGTCACGCCGGGCGAGGTCGCGCAGGGCTTCGATCAGGCGTCCGGTGTCGGGTTCGATGCCCCCGAGCACGCGCCCGACGAGCCCGAGATAGTGCCCGCGCAACCACGGCACCCCGGTGAACTGCGCCCGGTGGGTCACCTCGTGCAGCGCCAGCCAGAGACGGAACTCCGCCGGCGGGAATCCGTAGCGCTGCTCGAGCGCGAGCACGTTCGGCCCGACGTAGTACACGGCATCGCCCGAGCCCGGCGCGCCCGGTTCACCGTCGACCAGCAGGTCGTACTGGCCGAGCACCTTCTGCGCCATCCAGCCGAGGAGCACACCGAGCTCGGTGCCGGCCACGGTCCGGGTGACCGCCCGAGCCGGGGTGGCGCCCCAGCCGGTGAGGCGGGCGCCCATCGAGTCGAGCAGCGGGGCGAGCAGCCGCTCGAAGGCCACGACGTTGACCGCAACCCACCCGGGCCGGTCGACCACGGCGGCGCGAGTCGCCCCGGCGGGCACCAGCCCGGTGGTCATCGTCACCAGACCGACGGCCTCCTCGGTGGCCTCGCCGAAGTCCGACGCAAGCCCCGCCGCCCGGTAGGACATCGCCAAGGGCTCCGTTCCGGCCACGCGACCGGCCACGCGCTCGGCAAGCCTCCAGTCGACCACCGCCGACCGGACGACCGCCGGCATCCGCCTATCGCTTCTGGCGGGTGTTCTGGCGAGCGCGGTACTGGCCGGCCGTCACGTTCTTCAGGTAGCCGACGACGAGTCCGGCCACCGTGACCACGGCGGCGACCGTGAACACGACCCCGATCCACCAGTGCCAGATCCGTGCGGCGAACAGCATGCCCGGGACTCTAGCGGTCGGTGTCGGACCGTCCCAGGTCGTCGGCGAGCTCGGAGCCGAGCCCCTCGAGCGCGTCCGGACCGAAACACGCCTCGAGCCGGGCCGCCAGGCTCTCGGGCAGATCGGTCTCCCGGCAGGTCCGGGCGATCACGATGCGCAGTTCGGCATGGAAGTCGAACGCCTGCAGGCAGTCGAGGCAGCCGTCGAGGTGGGACTGCACCCGCACCCGCCGCTCCTCACGGAGCTCACCGTCGAGGAAGCGGTAGAGCTCCTGCAGGGTGTCTTCGCAGTCCGACATTGGTCACGTCCGTGGATCGGCGACGGGCAGCAGACCGTGGGTGGTCGCGTATTCGTACAACCGCTTCTGCATGGACTTTCTTCCCCGGTGCAGCCGGGACATCACCGTGCCGATGGGAACCTCGAGGATGTCGGCGATCTCCCTGTAGGAAAAGCCCTCGACATCGGCCAGGTAGACCACGATCCGGAACACGTCCGGGAGTGACTCGAGCGCCTCCCGGACCTCGTCGTCGGTGAACAGCGCCAGCGTCTCGTCCTCGGCGCTGCGGGCGGCTCGTTCGTCGAGATCACCGAGACGCCGGTAGAGGTACAAGTCCTCTACGTCTTCGACGTCCTCGGTCTGCGGCCGCCGCTGACGGGCTCGGTACGTGTTGATGTAGGTGTTGGTGAGGATCCGGAACAGCCAGGCCCGAAGGTTCGTCCCGTCCTCGAACCGGTCGTACGCCCGGAACCCCTTGAGCAGGGTCTCCTGGACGAGATCCTCGGCGTCGGCCGGGTTGCGGGTCATCCGCAGCGCCGCCGAGTAGAGCGCGGGCATCAGCGCCCGAGCGTCGGCGGCGAACCGGCTGCGATCGGCCATCCGGCGAACCTACCCGAGCGCAGCCGAACGCATCAGGGGAGCCGTGGGCCATCGGGCCCGGCGTAATCGTCGATCGCCCCGACCATCCGCTCGAGGAGATCGGCGAGTTGCACCCGCTCGCCAGGGTCGAAGCGTCCCAGAACAGCGTCGAGCAACTGGCGGCGATGCCGGACGATCGCCGCATGCCGGACGCGTCCCGCCTCGCTGGCCCGGACGAGCACCACCCGGCCGTCGTGGGACGAGCCGGCGCGTTCGGCGAGGCCGAGTCGGGCCAAGCGCTGCACGGCCCGGGTGGCGGTCGACGGATCGACGCGCAGGGCCTCGGCAAGGGCCGACATCCGCCACGAGTCCTCCCGCACGAGCAGGTCGAGGGTGTCGACCTGGCCCGGTTCGAGGGCCTCACCCCCGTCCCCGAACAGCAGCGGTCGCAGCGCCGACATCGCTGCGCCGCGGCGAAGCTCCCGCCACGCATGGCCGATGCGCGCCGCCGTGCCGTCATCGTCCGCGCTCGCACCGTCCGCGTTCGCTGCCTCGGCGTTCGCTGCCTCGGCGTTCGCATCCCTGACGAGCGGTGGCACCGGCACCACGGGCGGCTGCGCAGCCATCGTTGTAGGGTACAAGCAGTGAGCGGCTCGGACGACCAACCCCGCCGGGAAGGCGCCGGCGCCACCCCGCTCGAGGCGCTGTCCGTGCTCGCCACCGGCGAGGTGGAGATCATGCCGGGCCTCCGCCATCTCGAGCTCTACACGATGCGCGGGCTGCTCACGGTCCTGTGGCACGGGCGTGGCGACGAGCCGGCCGCCGTCATCGCGTGCGGTGGGGCGATGGGCGGCCTCCTCGGCCCGGCGGACGGCCTCTATCACCGCCTCGGGGTGGAGCTCGCCGCCGCCGGCGTCGCCATGCTGCGGATCAGCTACCGGCGACCCAACGACCTCGACGCCTGCACCCTCGATGCGGCAGCGGCCGTCCAGCTCGCCGTCGGGCACGGGGCCGACCGCACCGTGGCGCTCGGGCATTCCTTCGGTGGGGCCGTCGCCGTCCGAGTCGCGGTCGCACTCCCCGACATGGTCGCCGGGGTCGTCACCTATGCCACGCAGTCGGCCGGGTGCGAGGTGGCCGGTGGCCTCGCCGGCCGACCACTGCTGTTGTTCCATGGCGACCGCGACGAGATCCTGCCGGTGGAGGCGAGCGAGGTGGTCCGGGCGATCGCCGGCACCGGCGAGCTCGTCGTGCTCCCCGGCGACGGCCACCTGCTCGCACGCAGCGCCGACATCCTCCACGAGCGCACGCTCGAGTTCCTCGTCGCAGCGTTCGCGTCGAGCTGACCGGTCCGACACGCGCTGCTGCGGTCCGGGGCGATGCACCCCGGACCGCAGCAGCGGCGACCCTCAGCGAAGGACCCTCAGCGAGGGACGGTCACTCGACGATGGTGAACTTGGCGACGATCGTCTCGAGCTGGGTCGACATCTCGTTCAGCTGACCGGACAGCTCCTGGAGCTGCGAGGCCTCACGGGAGGAGTCCGACGCCGCGGTCGCCACGCCGTTCACCGCCCGGGTGATCTCGCCCGTCGTCGCCGTCTGCTCCTCGACCGCTGCGCTGATCGAGGTCTGGCTGTCGGACACCTGGGTGATGACGTCACGGATGTTGCTGATCGACCACACGGCGCTCTCGGCGCTGTGCTGGATCGAGCCCACCATCTCGTTGATCGACTCGGTCGCCTTGGCGGTCTGGGTGGCCAGGTTCTTCACCTCGTCGGCGACGACGGCGAAGCCCTTGCCCGCCTCACCGGCCCGGGCGGCCTCGATCGTCGCGTTCAGTGCCAGCAGGTTGGTCTGGTTGGCGATCGAGGAGATGAACTCGAGGAACTTCGAGATCTGGGCGCTCGCGTCCTGCAGCTCCTGCATCGTGCTCGACGCCTGCTCGGCCTTGTGACGGGCCTCGGTCGAGATGCCCGCCGCGCTGACCGACCCTCGAGAGATCTCGCCGATCGCGGCGGTCATCTCCTCGGCGGCGCTGGCGACGGTCTCGGCCTGCATCGACGTGTTGGAGGAGCTGTCGGCGAGCGAATCGGCGACGCCGGCGACACCGCGGGCCGAGCGGGCCAGCGTGGTCGAGGACGAGGAGATGGCCTGCAGGCTGTGGCGCATGTTGTCCATCGTCTCGGCGAGGTCCTTCGACATCGAGGCCATCTCGTCCCGGCCCGAGAACACCTCGGGGCGGCGCAGGGTGCCGTCCGCTGCGTCCTTCAGCGTCTGGCGCATCGACCGCACGGCACCCGACACACCGACGACGAGACCACCGAAGGCGTACAGGGCGAGGAGGAGTGCGAGCACGAGGATTCGAACGACCGAGGACTTCTGGTCCTCGAACCCGCCGATACGAGCCTTGAGCAGCTCGCTCATGATCGGAGTGGCAGCACCATGGAGGCTCATCAGCGCCGTCACCGCTCCGTCACCGCCGGCCTTCAGGGCCTGCTCGGTCGCCAGGAGCTTGGGCTCCAGGTTGCGCTCCATGTTCGAGTTCGACGTGTTCTTGTAGGCGCGGTCCCGCAGGTCGAACACGACGTTGCCGCCACGGAAGCCCACCAGGTTGTCGGCGACGACCCACTTGCCGTAGAGCGGGCTCGACTCCTTGTCGGCGCCCAGCGCCGCCAGATCGCTGCGCTGGCCGACGGCGTCGAGCAGCGGCGGCACCTGGAAGGCGATGAGGTCCATGATGTAGTACGAGTCGAGGTCGGGATCGAGCGTCAGGTTCGAGCCGTCCGCGATCTGACCGACCAGGCCGAGCGCACCCGACACGATCGGCGTCCACGCTTCGAAGGCCTGCTCGCCGGTCGCGGTCGAGGTCGCTGCCGTGGCGACCTTGCCCTTGAGCTCGGCCCACACCTCGCTGGTCGCCTTGCCTGTGGCGACGAGTTCCTTGCCGAGCTTGGCGTCGACCGAATCGACGGCGGCCACGGCGGACTGGATGGCGGCGGTGCTCACCGGCTTGCCGGCGACCGCAGCGGAGCGGGCCTGCACCAGCGAGCTGAGGAGCTGGATCGCCGGCTCGAGGTAGGCGACGCCGTCTTCCTCCTTGGCGGAGAACGCAATAACGCTGTCCTTGTCGTCGAGATAGCTCTTCGTCACGAGAGCGAGCGGGGCCAGCAGCAGCGCCGCGAGGAGCATGAACTTCTGCGCAAACGACAGTTGTCGCATCAACCAGCGACTAGGTGCGAAGACGGTACCGATCATCCGAGGTCCTTGTGGTAGAGGTATCCGGTGGATCCCAGATCGGACGATCGGGCACCGCCTTGAGCCCGTCGACCTTCAAGATCCGGAGGATCCGATGCCAGCGACGATCGACCTCAACCGGTTCAACCCCTTCGACCCGTCGATCCAGCAGGATCCGCACCCCTGGTACCACGCCATGCGGGCGGCTTCGCCGGCCTTCGCCGTGCCGGGTATGCCCCTCTACGTCGTCACGCGCTTCGACCTCGTGAAGGAGATCGCCCGCAACACCCGGGTGTTCTCCAACGCGTTCGGCGGCCCGGGCGAGGCCCCTCGGCCCGACCTCGTGGCGAAGCTGCGCGACATCCAAGCGCAGGGGTGGCCACAGATCGGCACGATGCTGACGATCGACCCGCCCGAGCACGACCAGTACCGGGCGACGATCCAACCCCGCTTCAACGCTCGGCTCATCGGGGCGCTCCGGCCGCAGATCACCGAGATCGTCGACCGTGTCATCGACGGCTTCGTCGCCGACGGCCGGGTCGACCTGCAGCGCCGGTTCTCCACGCCCATCCCGGTGGAGGCGATCGCCATGGCACTGCAGTTGCCGCGCGACCGGGGTGCGGACATCAAGCGCTGGTCCGACGCGTCCGTCGCGGCCATCGGGACGGCGCTGACCGACGATCGGCGCCTGGAGTCCCAGCGCGAGGTGGTCGAGATGCAGCACTTCATGCACGACCAGCTGATGACCCAGCGGGCCGAGGCTCGGGAAGGCATCGTGCGGGCCATCGCCGAGGGCACCGTGCCCGCCGACGACGGCGACCGGGGCCTCACCGATGCCGAGATGATCTCGATTTTCCAGCAGTTGCTCGTCGCCGGAAACGAGACGACCACGAAGCTGTTCAACGAAATGGTCAAGCTCCTGGCCGAGAACAAGGAGTGGTGGTGGCGGCTCAAGGCCGACGCCTCGCTCGCCGTGCCCATCGTCGAAGAAGCGCTTCGCCTTGCGACGCCCACGCAGGGCATGTTCCGGCTCGTCACCGAGGACACCGAGATCGAGGGCGTGCCCGTACGTGCCGGCGCCCGGCTCATCCTCATGTATTCCGCCGCCAACCGGGATCCGGCGGTGTTCCCCAACCCTGACTCGTTCGATCCCGGCCGCCCGAACGTGCGGGATCATCTGGCCTTCGGTGTCGGCACCCACTTCTGCATCGGCGCGCCGCTGTCTCGCCTCGAAGCCGTCGTCGCGCTCGAGCGACTCGCCGAACGCTGGGACGACTTCACGCTCGCCGCCGACAACCGGTTCGAGTACGAGCCCAGCTTCGTGCTGCGGGGGCTCAAGGAACTCTTCGTCGAGTTCGCACCGACCGCGGGCTGAGCACCGACCGGTGAGAGCCGCCGGTCAGCCGGCGACGTCGACCCAGCCGCGGAAGGACTCGATGGCGTCGGTGGCGTAGGCGTAGCGACCGGTCGTCAATCTCGTCGTGCGCGTCGCACCCGGGGCGACGACGAGCTGGTCGAGCACGGGCCCGTCGGGTGCATCCCGGCGGATGGTCACGGTGAACGCTGCGGTGTCGGCGTTGCGCCACCGCACGGCGGTGTCGGCGTCGACGGTGACGTATCCCGGACAGATCCCGGTCCGGGAGAACGTCACGACCGCCTCGGCCTCGGTCATCACCTCGCCGGGGTACTTGTGCGAGCACTGGTCGCTGTCGAACGACGGCGTCGAGAACTGGTCCCAGCCGGGGCGCGCCGTCGCATGGCCGGCGTGGTCCGCCCCGTCGGTCGTGGCCCGTGTGGTCCCCCCGCACCCCGAGGCGGTGGGCAGGGCGGCAAGGAGCATCACAAGCAGGGCAACCCGGCGTCGTGCGGACATATGCCGCAATACTCGGCGGGTCCGGACCGGCAGCCCCAGGGACCTCCGTCCTGGATCGTCCCGACGGCCTGGGGGAAGGACGGGCGGGATCCGCTCCAGCGCTGGGGGGAAGCGCCGAAGTAGTGGAGAGTTCGGACCGCCGCCCGTCCCATGGCACCAGGGAATGCCATCAGCACCCGATCGATCGGACGGATGGACGCCGAGTTGAGGGAATCGCTGCAGTTGTTCCCGATTCGTTCCGGGTGCGGCGACTCCTCGTGGCGACCGTAGGCTCCCGGTGACGCAAGGTGGTCCGAGGAGGCGGTCGATGCTGGCAGTGGACGACGGCGGCGGGTTCCTCGGGCTCGGCGACAACATCCTGCCGTTGCTGGTGCTGGCCATCGGCGGTGCGCTCGCCGTCGGCAACGTGCTGGCGATCGTGCGCCCGCCGGGGGAACAGCGCGACGGCGAGTTGGCCCGCGCGCCGATCGCGCGCAGCATCGGGATGGCCGTCATCGGTGCCGTGGCGGCGATCTGGGCGACCGCCTCTCTCGTGGGTTGACCCGGTGGACCGGCTCTGTTCCGCAACGATCGACAGCCCGCTGGGCACCCTCACCCTGCTGGCGTCGGACGCCGGTTTACGGGCAGTGCGCTGGCCCGGTGAGGACGAACGTCGTGGCGGTCGTCCGGCACCGGCGGCACTCGAAAGCCCCGACCAGCGATGGATACGGACGGCCACCGAGCAGCTGTCGGCGTGGTTCCAGGGTGAACGAACCGGCTTCGACGTGCCGCTCGACCTGCGCGGCACGCCATTCCAGCTCGAGGTCTGGTGCGCGCTCGCCGCGGTCGGCTGGGGCGCAACGGCCAGCTATGCCGACCTGGCGAACGCCATCGGGCGGCCGCGTGCCACCCGCGCGGTGGGCGCTGCGGTGGGCCGCAATCCCGTGGCCCCGGTCCTGGGCTGTCACCGGATCCTCGGCAGCGACGGCTCACTCACCGGCTTTGCCGGCGGGCTCGATGCCAAACGTTGGCTGCTCGCCCGGGAGGACTCCCTACGGCCCGGGGCCTGAGCCCTCAGCAGCAGGACGACGGCTTGACCCCGAACGCAACCGGCTCGGCGGCGGGCTCGGCGCAGCAGGGCTCGGGCACGGCGTGCATCACCGGCGCGTCGGCGATCACCGTGTACACCTCCCACGGTTCGCCGTCCGGGCCGTGCACCCACACCTTGTCCTGCACCGCGTAGCAGCAGGTGGTGTTCTCCTCGACGTCGGCGACGAGCCCGGCGGCACGCAGGCGAGCGGTTGCGTCGGCGACGAGGTCGGTGCTCTCGACCTCGACGCCGAGGTGGTTGAGGGTCCCGCCCTGACCCGCGTTCTCGATCAGCACCAGCTTGAGCGGCGGGGTGTCGATGGCGAAGTTCGCGTATCCCGGACGGACCTTGGCGGGCTCGGCACCGAACAGCTTCGAGTAGAAAGCGACGGCAGCGCCGAGGTCATCGACGTTGAGGGCGAGTTGGACGCGTGACACGGAATGCCTCCAGCCGTAGGATCGACGTTTGTCGATACAACAGACCCTACTGAAATATCGAGGTCTGTCAATACATACCGTCGTCGCACAGGGAGCCGAGCATGGCGAAGGAACAGGCGGTGACCGGATGCTGCCAGTCCCTCAGCAGCACCGACTTCGACGAGACCGACGCGGCGGCGCTCGCCCCGGGATTCCATGCCCTGGGCGACCCGGTCCGCCTGCGCTTGTTCTCGCTCATCGCGGCGAGCGGCCCTGCCGGCGTGTGCGTCTGCGACCTGGTCGAGCCCTCCGGGCGGTCCCAACCGACGGTCAGCCACCATCTGAAGGTGCTGCGCACCGCCGGCCTCGTCACCAGCGAAAAGCGCGGCACCTGGGCCTGGTACACGGTCGAGGCGGAACAACTCGCCCGACTCCGCACCGTGCTGGGCTGATCGGGCCGAACGACGACCGAATCCTGCAGGCCTCGCCCCGGCAGGGCGCCGGTAGGCCACGAGAGCGGGTGAAGGGAATCGAACCCTCACTGTCAGCTTGGGAAGCTGATGTTCTGCCATTGAACTACACCCGCGAGCCAGCAAATCGTAGCCGGTGCCACTACACCCTTCCGAGCCCCCGTGGCAGATGCGCTAGGAAGAGTCGGTGATCCTGTCGGACCGTTCGATCCGCGAGGCCGTGGCCACCGGGCGGATCGCCCTCGACCCGCTCGACGTCGACGCCATCCAGCCGTCCTCGGTCGACCTCCGCCTGTCGGGCTTGTTCCGGGTGTTCCGGAACCACACCCGACCGCTGATCGACGTGAAGCAGGACATGGAGGACCTGACCGAACTCGTCCGCGTCGACAACGAGGACGTGTTCATCCTCCACCCCGGGGAATTCGTGTTGGGTTCCACCCTCGAGCGCGTGGCGCTCGGCGCCGACCTCGTGGGTCGGCTCGACGGGAAGTCGAGTCTCGGGCGGCTCGGCCTCCTCATCCACTCCACCGCCGGCTTCATCGACCCCGGATTCGACGGCCACATCACCCTGGAGCTGTCGAACGTCGCCAGCCTCCCCATCACCCTCTACCCAAGGATGAGGGTCGGCCAGATCAGCTTCCTGCAGATGACCACACCGGCCGACGTGCCCTACGGCGCCGGCGCACGCCGGTCCAAGTACCAGGGCCAGGTCGGACCGACGCCGAGCCGGTACTTCGAGAACTTCCGCTGAGCGAGGGGACGCAGACCATGAACCTCGAGTTGCTGTCGACCATCCGATCGAACGGCTCGGCCCGCTCCTTCACCGACGAACCGGTCGACGATGCGACGGTGTACCGCATCCTCGACACCGCACGCTTCGCTCCGAGCGGCGGCAACCGCCAGGGCTGGGGGGTGATCCTCGTCAAGGATCCGGCTCGCCGGGCCGAGGTCGGTCGGTTGTGCCAGCCAGGATGGCGGGAGTACGTGGCCCTGCGGGCTGCCGGATACGTCCCGTTCGCCGCCCGGGACGGGGGCGACAAGTGGCCGGGCGCACCCGCCGAGGTCGACCTCACCGCCGCCCGAGAGCGCCCCGTACCCTTCCCGCTCGGGGACGATCTCGCCACCGTGCCCGCCGTGCTCGTGATCACTGCCGACCTCCAGGAGATCGCCGCGTTCGACGCCGAACTCGACCGGCTCGGGATCATCGGCGGCGCGTCGATCTACCCGTTCTGCCAGAACGTGCTCCTCGCCGCCCGGGCCGAAGGTCTCGCCGGGGTGCTCACCACGTTCCTCGCCCGGGAGGAACCGGCCGCCCGCGCGCTGCTCGGCCTGCCCGGCCACGTCGCCATCGCTGCGCTCATCGCGCTGGGCCGACCGGTCCATCAGCCCACCAAGTTGACCCGCCGCCCGGTCGAAGCCTTCACCGTGATCGACGGTTGGGGCGGGGCGCCGCTCCACCCCGCCTGACGCGGACCGTCTGCCTCGTCAGTCCCCGACCGGCACCTTGAGGGGCGCGTCGGGCGCACCAAGGCGGCGCTCGCCGGCCTCGATCGCATCGAGGACGTGGATGGCGATGTCGGCCACCCGGACCTGGTCCTCGTCCTTGCCGGCGGCCTTCACGCCGTCGTCGAGCATGATGTAACAGAACGGGCATGCCGTCGCGACCCGGGTGGCACCGGTGGAGATGGCCTCCTGGGCCCGCTCGTCGTTCACCTTCTTGCCGGTGGACTCCTCCATCCACATGCGGGCCCCGCCAGCGCCGCAGCACATGCCCTTGGTGCCCGAACGGTTCATCTCGACGATCTGGACGCCCTTGATCGAGCCGATCACCCGGCGGGGAGCCAGGTAGACGTCGTTGTGCCGGCCCAGGTAGCAGGAGTCGTGATAGGTCACGCGCTCTTCGAGGGTGGCAAGGCTCACGTCGAGCCGCCCGTCCGCGATCAGGTCCTCGAGCAGTTGGCTGTGGTGGATCACCTCGTAGGTGCCACCGAACTGCGGGTACTCGTTCTTCAGCGTGTTGAAGCAGTGCGGGCACTGGGTGATGATCTTGCGCACCCCCATGCCGTTGAGCATCTCGATGTTCGGCAGCGCCAGCATCTGGAACAGGTACTCGTTGCCCGAGCGCCGGGCCGAATCGCCGGTGCACATCTCCGACGGCCCCAGGATGGCGACGTCGATGCCCGCTCGCTTGAGCAGCCGGGCCATCGCCTGGGTGACCTTCTTGTTCTTGTCGTCGAAGCTCCCCGCGCAACCCACCCAGTAGAGGTATTCGGCCTGGAGCGGTGCGCCCGGGTCGACCACGGTGACGTCGAGGCCCTTGGCCCAGGCGTCACGATCGTTCTGGCTCATGCCCCACGGGTTGCCCTGGTTTTCCATCCCCCGGTAGGCGTTGCCGAGCTCGGTCGGGAAGTTCGACTCCATGAGCGCCAGATAGCGCCGCATGTCGAGGATCTTGTCGAGGATCTCGATGTTGACCGGGCAGTTCTCGTCGCACGCCTTGCACGTCGTGCACGCCCACAGCTCCTCGGGCGTGATCCGCTCGAACAGGCTGTTGGCGCCGATGGTGATCTCCGGGTCGACCCCGATCGGCGGCGACACCACCGGCGAGCCGGTCGCCGCCATCACCTCGCCCGTCTTGAGCACGATCTCGCGAGGATCGAGCGGCTTGCCCGTGGCGTGCGCCGGGCACACCGAGGTGCAGCGTCCGCACATCGTGCAGGCGTCGGTGTCGAGCAACTGCTTCCAGGTGAAGTCCTCGACGACGGAAGCGCCGAAGGTCTCGAGCGAGGTTTCGGTGAGGTTCGGCATCGCCTTCATCGCACCCTTCGGACGCTGCTTGTCCTTCAGGTACATGTTCAGCGGCGAGGTGAAGATGTGCCGCAACATGGTCGTCGGCAGGATGATCAAGAAGGCGATGAAGCTGACCACGTGGCCCACCCACCAGACCTGGTGCCAGACCTCGAGGCTGCCGATCCCGTCGAACAGCAGCGCGAGCGGATAGCCGACGAAGCTCCACTTCTCGTGGGCGGGCATGCCGTCCTGCGCGATGCGGAAGGCCTCCGCACCGAACCCCGTCACCCCGATGGCCAGGAAGACCCCGAGGATGAGGGCGTGCTCGGGCTTCGACTTGATGCGGATCCGGTACGGGCGCTGCACGTAGCGTCGCACGATGGCCCAGACGACCCCGGCGGTGAACACCACGCCGGCAAGGTCGCCCACGAACGCATAGGCCTGATACACCCGCCCTTCGAGGAACTTCAGGCCCTCCGGCATCTGATGGTCGATCTCGAGCACCGTGGTGACCGCCAGCAGCACCAGGAAGCCGAAGTAGATCATCGAGTGCATCACGCCGGCAGCGGGATCACGCAGCAGCGTGCGCATGTAGACCCCGGCACGGAAGTCGGCGAGGCGTCGCTTGGCGTTTGACGCCGTCGTGGCGCGACGGTCCGGGGCGCCACGCTCCCAGTTGCGCACCCGACCGGCGAACAGCACGGCGCCGTAGACGATCAACACGGGGATCACGGTGTAGAACGCGAGCTTGAGCGGTGCCGGAATACCCCCGAAGACCTCTCGGGTGACCTCGGCGTCGCTATGCCAGTTGGTCAACAGCGGGACCACGCCGGACACGGCGGTGAACAGGCCGACGGCGACGCCGAGGCCGACGACGACCTGGTGCGGCCGGATACGACGGGGTGAGCCGTCGGTTGCGGCGGCGGAGGGATGCGCGTGGCTGCTCATGACGACCGAGACGCTACTCAACCTGCGGGGGGCCGAGCCCGCCCGCAGGATCCATCAGCCGTAGGTCTGGCGATCGAGGTCACGGATGCGGCCGGCGAGGGTGGCCAGCACCTTGTGCGCCAGGGCCGGCACCTCGTCGAGGATGCCGGTGAAGTTCTGCTGACGGATCACCAGGACCGTGCACGGCGAGTCCGTGGTGACCGTGGCGGTGCGCGGGCCCCGGTCGAGCAGGGACAGCTCGCCGATCACGGCGCCCGGGCCGAGGGTGGTCACCTTCTTGCCGTTGCGACGCACGGTGGCTGCGCCCTCGAGCAGCACGTAGGCCTCGGTGCCGGTCTGCCCCTGGTCGGTGAGCACCCGGCCGGCCTCGAGCTTCACCTCGTCGACGACCTTGGCGATGCGCTGGAGATCCTTCGCGGTGCACGTCTGGAACAGGGACACCTGGCGGAGGTGGTCGACGACGGCTGCTTTGCTGGCCATGGGGGGAGTGTAGGAGCGATCCAGCGGCACCCGTGACGCAATGTCCCAGGTGGGAGCGGATGCCTCCCGGTCAATCACCGCGTCGGCGGATCAGGGTGAACAGGAAGCGGGCGAGCACCTGCTCGGCGGTGGCCAGCAGGATGATGAGGTCGAGCGAGAGCGACCAGTTGTGGACGTAGAACAAGTCGAGGCGCCGGTACGCCGCGAACGAGGGATTGTCCCGGGCCTCCACCTGCCACAGGCCGGTGATACCCGGGAGCGCCTCGGACCTCGTCAACAACTCGGGGTCGAAGGTGGCGACTTCCTTGGGAAGCGCCGGCCGGGGCCCGACCAGGCTCATCTCGCCCCGGAGCACGTTGAACAGCTGCGGAAGCTCGTCGAGGCTCGACGCCCGCAGGAACCGGCCGACGGGGGTGACCCGCGGATCGTCGTCGACCTTGAACAGCGGTCCGCTGCGCGTATTCGACGCCGACAGTTCGGCGACCTTCGCCTCGGCGTCGACGACCATGGTGCGGAACTTGTAGACGGTGAACTCCCGCCCGTTGCGGCCGACGCGCAGCTGGCCGAACAGCACCGGGCCGCCGTCGCCGAGCTTCACGGCCAGCGCACACGCCGCAAGGACCGGGGCCCCGAGGACGACGGCGGTCAGGCTGACGACGAGGTCGAGCACGCGCTTCACGAAGAGCCGACGCCGGGCGAACCCAACCGCGCTCTCCAGGTAGAAGAGCGGTTCGTACATGATCGGGGCCGCCCGCAGCCGGCGGTAGTCGATCCCGCGCACCCCGTTGGACAGGTGGATGTGCATGCCGGCCGTTTGCAGGTCGCGCAGCAGGCCGGAAAGGGCATCGGCTGGCACAGCACCAACCGAGACCACGACTCCGCTCACCTGCAACGCTTCGGCCGCGTCGAGGGTGCTCGCCACCTCGCCGCAGTACTGGGCGGCCAGACCGTTGGCGAGGGCTTCCTGACGGTTCCCGATGACGCCGACGACCCGGAACCCGGCTTCGGGGTGGGTGGCGATCAGGTCCGAGAGTTCGGCGGCATCGCGGTCGGCACCCACGAGCAACACGTCCCGAAGGCGGCGCCCACTGCGGCGGGAGGCGTTGAGCCAGCTCCGGAACGCACTGCGGCTGACCACCACCGTTGCGAGGCTGAGCAGCCCGCCCACGGCCAGCTCCCGCAATCGGACCGGCAGCGAGATGATGCGAGCCGCCGCCACCGCAGCGACGACCGTGAGCACCAATGACCGGAACACCCGTGCCAACTCGAGCGATCGGATGGTCGCAATCCGAGCCAGGTAGAGCTCGCTGACCTGGAACAGCCAGAGCCCCGCACCGGTCGTGATCGCAACCAGGCCGATCGACTGCACGAATGCCCGCGGGCTGTCGTCCTCCAGCAGTAGGGCGAACGACCAGGCGATCAGCAACGCGGCGACGTCGGTCGCGCCGAGGATCAACCGCAGTGACCGCGCTGGGGCCGGTTCGGCCGGCCTGGCGGGATCGAACGACGCCGGCGCCGCCGGACCTGCGTGCGGACCGAGATTGGCGGCGCCGACGTTCGATCCGTCACGTTCCGCTCGCGCCACGTCGAGACCGTATGGGGGTGGGGGCCGACACGACAAGGGACGAAGTCCCTACCAGTGTTGCCTTGGACGCACCGGGCGTCGGTGTTCCTTACGCCGAGGAACCGGCCTGGGCTGCGACCGCCGCAGCGGCGGCCGAGATCGCTTCGGGGTCACCGAGGTAGCCGGCCTCGACGACCCGGAATCGTTCGTCGAGGCGGTACCGGCGCGGGACCCCGGTGGGGATGTTGAGCTCGGCGATGTCGCCGTCGGTGATGCCCTCGAGGTGCTTGATCAGCGCTCGCAAGCTGTTGCCATGGGCCACGACCAACACGGTGAGCCCGGCGCCGAGCTGCGGCACGATCCGGTCGTACCAGTAGGGCAGGACCCGGGCGACCACGTCGGCGAGGCACTCGCCGCCGGGCAGCAGGTCCGGGGCGAGGAACCGGTACCGCCGGTCGTGGATCGGGTGCTCGGCGGAGTCCTCCCCCACCGGCGGCGGCGGCACGTCGTACGACCGCCGCCACAGATGGGTCTGTTCGGCGCCGTGGCGTTCGGTCGTCTCCTTCTTGTCGAGGCCCTGGAGCGCGCCGTAGTGACGTTCGTTCAGGCGCCAATGGCGCTCGACGGGCAGCCACGGCTGGCCGAGCGCGGTCAGCGTCCGGTGCGCAGTCTGCACGGCTCGGGTGAGCAAGGAGGTGTGGACCACGTCGAACTCGAGTCCCGCTTCGGACAGGACCCGCCCGGCCGCGTCGGCCTCGGCTTCCCCACGAGGGGAAAGCTCGACGTCACGCCAGCCGGTGAACAGGTTCAGCTTGTTCCACGTGCTCTCACCGTGGCGGAGCAGCACCAGGGTCGACGACGGTGACGACATGGCACCGGATCGTACGTAGCGTCGGACCGATGAGCTGGTTCGACCGCTTCCTGCGCCACGACGAGCTGCGCGCGGCGCTCACCGAACTCGCCGCTGCCCACCCCGACCTCGTCGAGGTGTCGAGCATCGGCGACAGTCACGAGGGCCGGCCGATCTGGCTCGCCACCGTGACCGACCGGCGGACGGGGTCCGCAGCGGACAAGCCGGCGATCTGGGTCGACGGGAACATCCACGCCACCGAGCTCGCCGCCAGCACTGCGGCGCTCTATCTCGTCGAGCGGTTGTGTCGCGGTCGCGACGAACCCCGCGTGGCCCGCGCCCTGGCCGGGCGGACGTTCTACGTGGTGCCGCGCGTCAACCCCGACGGCGCCGAACTCGCCCTTGCCGACCGGCCCCGGTTCCTGCGTTCGAGCACCCGGCCGTGGCCGTGGCGGGACGGCTGGCGCCAACCCGGATTGCACCCGTGCGATGTCGATGGCGACGGCCGCGTGCTCACCATGCGCCTCCCCGACCCGAACGGGAGCTGGAAGGCCCATCCCGACGAGCCGTCGCTGCTCGTACCCCGTTCGCCGCTCGACGGCCCCGACGACGGGCCTTACTGGCGGTGCCTGGCCGAAGGCGAGATCGAGTCCTTCGACGGTGACCTCGTCGGGCGGCCCCAGCCGCCCGAGGGCCTGGATCTGAACCGGAACTTCCCGGCCGGCTGGGCCACGACGGTGCACGGCAGTGGGGACCACCCGGGTTCCGAGCCGGAGGTGAGCGCCGTCGTGCGTGCCGTCGTGGAACGGCCCAACGTCTGCGGATACGTCGCGCTCCACACCTTCGGCGGCGTGCACCTGCGCCCGTCCTCGGTACACCCCGACAGCGACCTGCCCGCGACCGATCGGTGGCTCTTCGGCGAACTCGGCGCCCTGGCCACGGCCCGCACCGGGTACCCGGTCCATTCGGTGTACGAGGACTTCACCTGGGACCGGTCCACCCCGATGGCCGGCGCGGCCGACGACTGGGCCTACGAGCATCTCGGCGTGCCGGCCTGGACCACCGAGCTGTGGGACGTGGTCCACCAGGTCACGGGGGCCCGCTCCTCGCCCCAGAGCTGGACGCTCGGCCCGACCGTCGAACAGGAGCTGGCCGTGTTGCGGTGGGCCCGCGACCGGGACCGGGGGGAGTTCGTCGAGTGGTACCCGTTCGATCACCCGCAACTCGGACGGGTGGAGCTCGGCGGGTGGGACGAACTGCGGGTGTGGAGCAACCCGCCGAGCGACCTGCTCGAGGCCGAGGTCGCACCCCACGCGGACGTGGCGATCGACTGGGCGCTGAGCGCGCCGTGCCTGGCCGTCCGCTCGATCCGCAGCACACCGCGCGGCGACGGCTGGTGGACGGTGCGCGTCGTGGTCGAGAACACCGGCTGGCTCGACACGGCCGTCACGGCCCGCGGTGCCGGCTTGGGCCGCGTCCTGCCGGTCGCCGTCGAGCTCGCGGGTCCCGTGGTGATCGAAGGTCCGGCCCGCCGCACGCTCGGGCAGCTTGCCGGTCGGACCGGGTTCCGGCTCTCGGGCGGCGCGCGCGACGACGGGACCCCCGACCGGGCCGTGGCCGAATGGCTCGTGCAGGGACGGGCGGGGGACGAGGTGACCGCCACGGCCCGGCACCCCCGAGCAGGCGTGATCCGAGCCACCGTACGGCTCGAATCTTGAGCGTCATGCACTCAATTTGATTGAGGCTCGCGTTGCGATCCCGAGGAGTCGCCCGTACCCTTCCCGGCGTCCCACGGATCGACCCCACGGAGGCCCCCCATGCCCAAGGCAGTCGGCATCGACCTCGGAACCACCAACTCGGTCGTCGCCTTCCTCGAAGCGGGTGACCCCGTCGTCATCCCGAACTCCGAGGGTGCCCGCACCACCCCCTCGGTCGTCGCGTTCTCCAAGACCGGCGAGGTGCTCGTCGGCGAGGTGGCCAAGCGCCAGGCGATCACCAACCCGGACCGCACGATCCGCTCCGTGAAGCGGCACGTCGGCACCACCTGGACGATCGACATCGACGGCAAGCGCTACACCTCCCAGGAGATCAGCGCCCGCACGCTCATGAAGCTCAAGCGCGATGCGGAGAGCTACCTCGGCGACAGCGTCACCCAGGCGGTGATCACCGTGCCGGCGTACTTCGGCGATGCCGAGCGCACGGCCACCAAGGAAGCCGGCCAGATCGCCGGCCTCGAGGTCCTGCGGATCATCAACGAACCCACCGCAGCCGCGCTCGCCTACGGCCTCGACAAAGGTGTCCAGACCGACGAGACGGTGCTCGTGTTCGACCTCGGCGGCGGCACGTTCGACGTGTCGATCCTCGAGATCGGCGAGGGCGTGTTCGAGGTGAAGTCCACCCACGGCGACACCCACCTCGGCGGGGACGACTGGGACCAGCGGATCATCGACTGGCTCGTCAACGGCTTCCGGGCCGCCCATGGCATCGACCTCGCCGCGGACCGCATGGCTGCCCAGCGCCTCAAGGAGGCCGCCGAGAAGGCCAAGATCGAGCTGTCCCAGGTGCAGCAGACGCAGATCAACCTGCCGTTCATCACCGCCACACCCGAGGGGCCGCTGCACCTCGACGAGACACTGTCCCGGGCCAAGTTCCAGGACATGACCGCCGACCTGCTCGAGCGCTGCAAGATCCCGTTCGAGCAGGCGATCAAGGACGCCGGGCTCACCAAGGGCGACATCGACCACGTCGTGCTCGTCGGCGGCTCCACCCGCATGCCCGCCGTGCAGGACCTCGTCGTCGGCCTTTCCGGCCGGGAGCCCCACAAGGGCGTGAACCCCGACGAAGTCGTCGCCGTGGGCGCCGCCATCCAGGCCGGCGTGCTCAAGGGCGAGGTGAAAGACGTCCTGCTCCTCGACGTCACCCCGCTGTCGCTCGGCATCGAGACCAAGGGCGGCGTGATGACCAAGCTCATCGAGCGCAACACGACCATCCCGACCAAGCGCACCGAGGTGTTCACCACCGCCGAGGACATGCAGCCGTCGGTGGAGATCCACGTGCTCCAGGGCGAACGCGAGATGGCCGGCTACAACAAGACGCTCGGCAAGTTCCAGCTCGTCGATCTCCCCCCGGCGCCACGGGGCGTGCCCCAGATCGAGGTCACGTTCGACATCGACGCCAACGGCATCGTGCACGTGGCGGCCAAGGATCGGGCCACCGGCAAGGAACAGTCGATGACGATCACCGGGCAGTCCACGCTCGGCAAGGACGACATCGCCCGCATGGTCAAAGACGCCGAGGCGCACGCCGAGGAGGACCGCAAGCGCCGGGCCGACGCCGAGATCCGCAACAACGCCGACAGCCTCGTCTACCAGACCGAGAAGATCCTGCGTGACCAGGGCGACAAGGTCTCCGCCGACGAGCGCAAGGCCGTCGAAGAGCCGCTCACGGCCCTGAAGAAGACGCTCGAGGGCGCCGACGCCGAGGCGACCAAGGCGGCCACCGAACGGCTGATGACGGCCAGCCAGGCGTTCAGCCAGCGCCTGTACGAAGCCGCAGCGCGCGACCAGAACGCAACCGGCACCTCGGCCTCCGGCCAGACCGGTGCCCGTGGGCCCGCCGACGACGAGGTCGTCGACGCCGAAATCGTCGACGACAAGTGATCGGGGCGGACCATGGATGCCGACATGGTGGAGACGCCCACCGAGGACAACCACGGGGCCCCCGAGGTCGAGGCCGCCGAAGCGGCCGTCGAACACGACCTCGAGGCGCTGCTCGCCGAGCGTGACCAGTTCCGGGACATCGCCCAGCGGCTGCAAGCCGACTTCGAGAACTACCGCCGCCGGGTGACCAACCAGCAGGCCGACGAGATCGACCGGGCAACCGGCCGGCTCGTCACCGCCCTGTTGCCGGTGCTCGACGCCTGCGAGGCCGCCTTCGTCCATGGCGTCGACGGGGTCGAACCGATCTGGTCGAAGCTGATCGGCGAACTGCAGCGGCAGGGCCTCGAGGCCATGGATCTCAACGGCAAGCCCTTCGACCCGACCGAGGCCGACGCCGTGGCCCACGAACCCGGCGACGGCGACCCGGTCGTCGCCGAGGTCATGCGCACCGGCTACCGCTGGAAGGGCAAGGTCCTGCGGCCGGCGATGGTGCGGGTCCGGGGCTGACCGGACCCCGTCGGACGAAGGGAGGTGGACGATGGCACCACAGCGGGAATGGTTCGAGAAGGACTACTACAAGCTCCTCGGGGTGCCGGAGACCGCCGCCCCGAAGGAGATCACCAAGGCGTACCGGAAGTTGGCCCGGGAACTGCACCCCGATGCGAATCCGGGCGACGCCGCCGCCGAGGAGCGCTTCAAGGAGGTGTCGGCCGCCTACGACGTGCTCGGCGACGAGGTCAAGCGCAAGGAGTACGACGAGGTCCGCCGCCTCGGCCCGATGGCAGCCGGGCCGGGTGGGGCGGGCGGGCCCGGCGCCGGCGGGTTCAACTTCACGATGGGCACCGACGGCCTCGGCGACCTGCTCGGCGGCCTGTTCGGCCGAGGCCGGCGGGGCGCGACCGGGGCATCGGGCCGGGGTGTCGGTCCCCAGCGCGGCGACGACCTCGAAGCGACGCTGACGCTGTCGTTCCTCGATGCGGCCCGCGGCATCGAGACGGTCCTGCAACTCACCAGCGACGCCGTCTGCACCACCTGCACCGGCTCGGGTGCCGCGCCCGGCACCTCCCCACGCGTGTGCGGCGTCTGCGGTGGCCGCGGTGTCACCGACGACAACCAGGGGCTGTTTTCGTTCTCGACGCCGTGCACGGCCTGTCAGGGCAAGGGCGCCCGCATCGACAACCCGTGCCCGGGCTGTCGGGGAACGGGCGTCGAGCGACGCCCCCGCGAGGTGAAGGTGCGCATCCCCGCAGGCGTCGACGACGGTCAGCGCATCCGCCTCAAGGGTCGTGGCGGGCCGGGCCGCAACGGGGGACCGACGGGAGACCTGTTCGTCGAGTGCCGGGTGCTACCCCACCCGGTGTTCAGCCGAGAAGGGCTCGACGTGAAGATCCGAGTCCCGATCACCTTCGCCGAAGCCGCGCTCGGCGGCGAGGTGAAGGTGCCGACTCTCGACGGGTCGGCCGTCACCCTGCGCCTCAAGGCCGGCACGCAACCCGGCGCTCGCCAGCGGGTGCGCGACCGCGGCATCGCCACTACGTCGTCGACCGGCGACCTGTTGGTCTCGTTCGACATCCACGTCCCGACGTCGATGACCGACGCCGAACGCACCGCCGTCGAGGCGCTGGCCAAGGTGGCCTCGCCCGCGCCGCGCTCCCGGTTGGAGGTGTAGCCATGGACCGCATACCGTTCCATCGGGCCGTCTACGTGATCTCCGTCGCGGCGGAGCTCGCCGGGGTGCACCCCCAGACGCTTCGGATCTACGAGCGCAAGGGCCTGCTCGACCCGGCCCGCACCGCCGGCGGCAACCGCCGCTACAGCGAGGCCGACATCGCCCGCCTACGGCGGATCGCAGAGCTGACCGAGGACGGCCTCAATCTCGCCGGGGTCAAGCGGGTGCTCGCTCTCGAAGCCGAGTTGGCCGCCACTCGAGCCGAACTCGAGCGCGTGCGGGACGAGGCGCGGCGGGCCGTGATCGAGACCGAGCGCGCCCACCGCCGCGACCTCGTCCCGCTCAGCCAGGCCGTCGTGCTGTACGGCCAGCGCCCGAGCCTGTTCGATCGCTGAGGCCGACCGGGCCGACCGCTCCCGCCCCGCTCAGGACGCAAGTCAGGACGCGGGTCAGGACGCGTCGGCGGTCACCTCGTTGACGAGGGACGAACCGGCGTCGTAGCGGCGCAGGTTGTCGAGGAAGATCTCGTTCGCCCGATCGACCGTTCCGGTGCTGGCCCCCGACGTGTGCGCGGTGATCAGCACCGTCGGCAGATCCCACAGTTCGCTGTCGGCCGGCAGCGGCTCGACCGCCGTCACGTCGAGGTAGGCACCGCCCACCCGCCCCTCCCGGAGCCCGGCGACGAGCGCCGGCTCGTCGACCAGACCGCCGCGCCCGATGTTCACGAGCCGCGCGCCGGGGCGCATCGCAGCGATCACCGCTTCGCTGAGCAGCCCCTCGGTGAGCGGGCTGAGCGGCGCGGCGAGCACGATCCAGTCGAACCGCCCGACGATCACCGGGAGCTCGGCGTACGCGTGCGTGGGCACTCCTTCGGTGCCGTCGGGACGCCGCCGCATCGCCTCGACCTCCATGTCGAAGGCGCGGCACCGTGCGACCACACCCGCACCGATCGGACCGAGGCCGACGACGAGCACTCGCGCGCCCGCCAACTCGTCCATCCGGGCCCGCTCCCAGCGATGCGCCCGTTGCGCCTCGACCGCCGCGGGCAGGCTGCGAGCCAACGCGAGCATGCCGGCGAGCACACCCTCGGCGATCGGCACTGCGCTCGATCCCGATGAGGTGGTCAACCGCACGCCCCGGGCGAGCAAGCCGTGGAAGAACGGGTGGTCGACCCCGGCCGAGAGCGTGGCGAACCAGCGCAGCGCCGGGCTGCGTTCGATCGCGTCGAGGTACTCGGGAACCCGGTCGGGAAACGTGTCGGGGGAGAACCAGGCGACTTCGACCTCGGCGAGCTCCTCCTCGGACAGGCCGGCCTCCGCCCGAAGCACCAGCACCGGGCGCGCCGTGCACCCCGCCAACCGGTCGCCGTAGCGGGCAAGGAACGTGTCGGTCACGAGTACGGATCCCCCGGCCACCGCCGCAACCTACCGGGCCCCGATCAGCGGCCGAAACGAGGCCGGCATCGACCGTCGTGGTCTGCTCGACGGTTCCGGGTCGCGGGCGACAACACCCTCCCTGGGGCATGTCCCCGCTCCGACTCGCCGTCGGCAACGAGATCGTGACGGTGCAGCCCGATCCCCGGGCCGACGTCGGCGACCTGGCCGTCGCCCTGGGATTCGGGCGCTGCTCGCTGCGCATCGACGGTCGCTGGCGACCACCGGATGCCGACCTGCGGACCACCGGGATCGGGCTCGGCTCCTACGTCGCCGACGGCGGCGCGGCCGTCGGGGACGACGACCCCGGTGACGAGCAGCCCCCGGTCCTGGTCACCATCGCCGGGCCGGCGAGCGGGCGGCGGCTTGCGCTGCGAGGCCCGAGCGTGGTGGGCGGGGCGCCATGGGCCGGACTGACGCTCGAGGGGTTGGCCCCCACCCACCTGGTCGCCGACCCCGATGGCGAGGGCGTCTCGCTCACCTGGCTGTCGGGTGAGGCGGATCGCCCGGATCGGTTGGCCATCGGCGACCGGGTGACGATCGGATGCCATCGCCTCGAGGTCCGCTCCGCGACCCACCCCGGCGCCGTCCCGCTGGACGAAGGATGCTGGACGGCGACGGCCCGCCGAGGTCACCGGTCGCCGGCCAATCCCGAACCCGTCGCCGTCCCCGAGTCAGTGCCCGACGCCCCGGGTCCCCCGGCTGCGACGGCGCTCACCACGACCGCGATCGTGGCGGCAGGATCGTTCGGGGTCGCGTCGATCACCGGGCACGCACTGCTCGCCCTCGGTGGGCTGCTCGGCGCGGTCGCCGCCGCCACGGGCTACGGGATCGAACGGCTACGGCACCGGCGGGCCCGGCGCCGGGTCGACGACCGGCGACGCTCGGCCACTGCGACCTTCCTCGACGCCGTCGCCGAGCACCTCGACGCCGTCGTCGCGTGCGAGCACCGACGTCACCCGGACCTCGATCGACTGCTCGAGGCAGCGACGTCCGAGACGGGTCCGTGGCCGCGCCGCCGAGACGACCCGGACTGGGGCATCGTCGCGTTCGCCCGGCGCCGGGAACTCCTCACCCCGACCGTGACCGGCCAGGGCCCGGCCGTGCCCATCGCCATCGCCCGGCGCGACGACGTGCCGGCGACGATCACGCTCGGCCGGGGCATCGTCGTCGGGGTCGTCGGCCCACGGACCGAAGCCCTCCCCGTTGCCCGCGCGCTCGCACTGACGCTCGTTGCGCTCCACCGACCGAGCACGCTGCGGCTGGTCGTCACGACCACCCCCGATCGCGCCGACGACTGGGCGTGGACCGAGTGGCTCGCGCCCGGCGACGGCCTCGACGTGGTGGTGGTCGACGGCCCACCCGGCCCGCTCCCGGCCGACGCGGCCGTGGTCGTCGTTGCCGGGGACCCCGCGGTCGTCCCCGGTGGATGCGACATCGTCATCGACGCGACCGGGGCAGGGGTGATCGGCTGCGACGTCGCCGTCGCCACCCGGCTCGCGCGGGCCCTGGCCCGATGGTCCGACCCGGACCGAGCAGGGGCAGGAATGCCCGAGACGGTGGTGCTCGAGGATCTCCTCAGCAGCCCAGGTGCTACCGGGACGACCCTCGACACCGATCCCGACACCTTGCCGATCGTGCTGGGCTCGACCTCGAACGGACCGCTCGTGGTCGACCTGGTCGCCGACGGGCCGCACGTGCTGGTCGCCGGCACCACCGGCTCCGGCAAGAGCGAGGCGTTGCGCACCTTGGTGCTCGCTGGAGCCCACGCCCGACCACCGGAGGACCTCTCGTTCCTCCTGGTCGACTTCAAGGGAGGCGCCACCTTCGACGCCTGCCGGTCGCTGCCCCACGTCACGGGGGTGGTCACGGACCTCGACGGCGATCTCGCCGAGCGCGTGCTGCGGTGCCTGCGAGCCGAACTCCGACGTCGCGAGCAGGTGCTGCGCGACGCCGGCGTGAGCGACCGGCGCGGGCTGCGCTCGCCGTTCGCGCGCCTCGTCGTCGTCGTCGACGAACTCGCCGCCCTCGTCGGGGAACTCGGCGGATCGAACGCCGCCCTGATCGAACTCGCCCAGCGGGGTCGGTCCCTCGGCATCCACCTCGTGCTCGCCACCCAGCGACCCGCCGGTGTGGTCGATCCGGCGGTGCGGGCCAACGTGAACACCACGATCGCGCTTCGCGTGGCCGACGAGGCCGAAGCGCGTGCCGTGGTCGGCGATGCCACCCCGGCACGGTTCCGGCGTGCTGGTCAGGCCGTGTTGCGCCGCGGCGGCGGGCCGCTCGAAACCGTCCAGGTCGCGGCGGTTCGTCATCCCGAGGTGCTCGTGGCCGACCTTGCGGCACGCTCCGAGCGCGCCGCGCCACCCGCCCGTCCGTGGGTCGCACCCCTCCCGGACCGGCTCGAGCGCTCGCAGCTCCCCCGCGGCGCCGTGGGCCTGATCGACGATCCGGATCGCCTCGACCAGCGGCCCGCCCTGTGGTCGCCGGCGGACGGGGCGCTCGTCGTCGTCGGCCCCCGCGGCAGCGGTGTGCGAACCGCGCTCGGTGCTGCGCTCGCCGCCGCAGCGGAGTCCGGGGCCTGGCATCGCTATCGGATCGGCCGGTCCGCCGACCCGCAGGATCCCGCCGTGACCGTCGTGCATCCGAGCGACCGGGAACGCGTCGAGCGCCTCCTCGTCGGTCTCGCGCGCCGGGCGGAAGCGTCCAGTGGGCGGCCCGCTGCGCCCACGGTCGTCGTGATCGACGACGTGGCCGCCCTGCGGGCCGGCTTCGAGGACCCGGCCGGCGGCCGCGTCCTCGCGGCGCTGGAGACCTTGCTGCGGGCCGGGCCGGAGATCGGCACCGCCGTCGTGCTCGGCGCCGACCGGGCGGGAGCGATCCCCCCGGCTTGGCACGTGCTCGTGACCGACACCTGGACGCTCGGCGGGACCGAGGCGTCGAGCCGGCGGGCCTGCCGACCGGGCCGGGCGATCTCGGCGCGAGACGGGCTCGAACGGCACCTTGCCATCGGTCCCCCCGGGATCCCGGGCGTCCCGACCCCACCGATCCCGGTGCTCGGCCCCTCGGTAGCGCTCGGCGACCTCGGCACGCCGACCTGCCGCACAGGACGATGGACGATCCCGATCGGCCTCGGCGACGACCTGCAACCCGTCGCCGTCGAGCTCCGGCCGGGGGAGCCGTTCCTGGTGACCGGACCCCGTCGATCCGGTCGGACGAACGCACTCGGGGTGCTGGTCGCCGGCCTGCGCACCGCCGGTGCCGACGTGCGGATCCTGGGATCGGCCGGCGACCTACCGCCGGTGCCGACGTCGGGGAGACCGGTGGTGGTCGTGATCGACGACGCCGAGCGCCGTGCCGATCTCCCCTCGGGCGTCGAGGGCGCGACCATCCTGGCTGCGGCCCGACCGGAGTTACTGCGCAGCGGGTACGGCCATTGGATCGCCGACCTGCGCCGACACCGGCACGGACTGGTGCTCGGCCCGCTGGACCGCCTCGAGACCGACGCGCTCGGCGTCCCGCCGTGGCGTACCGCGCCCCTCCGTGGCGACGCGCCCGGTCGAGGCGCCCTCGTGGCGGCGGGCGAGGCGACCCTGGTCCAGGTGGCGCACGCCACCACGCCACCTGGCGGCTGATCACCCCGTGCGGTTGCGCCGCCTGCCGACGATCACCACGGTGGCCCCGCCCATCACGACGCCGAGCGGCACGCCGATCGACAAGATGCGCCGCCAGGGCACACCGCCGGCGCGCCGTGCGGTCCGTTCCGGGGGCGTCGTCGTGGCGGCCGGCGCCGTAGTTGTCGGCGTCGTGGCCGGCGTCGTGGCCGGCGTCGTGGCCGGCGTCGTGGCCGGCGTCGTGGCCGGCGTCGTGGCCGGCGTCGTGCTGGCCGGCGTCGTGCTGGCCGGCGTCGGCACCTCGACGGGCTGCTCGAACACGCCGGGCGGCCGGACCACCGTCACCCGCAGGGTCCAGGTCCCCGGGGTCGCCGGGAGCACGCCGGCATAGCGACCCTGATCGTCGGTTGCCCGCAGGACGACCGGCGTCGGCCCGGTGCCGTCGCGGGCCACCAGCAAGCCGGTGACCGTGGACTCGGTCGCCGCGTGGCCGTCGTCGGACCACTGCACCTGGACCCGTACATCGACCCCGCCCGGACCGGGAGCCGCCTGCTCCACGGTGACGACCGCCGTCCCACCGTGGGCCTGCGCCGGGGCCGCGCCGACGATGCCGACGACGATGCCGGCGAGCCCGACGAGCGCGCCAAGCGCCGACCCGACGGATACGACACGCCATCGTCCGGGCCAAGCGCTCATGGGACCCGCACCTCGAAGCTCGTGATGGTGGGGGTACCTCGCCGCACGGCGGTCACGGTAACGGTCCACCGCCCCGCAGTGAGATCGACCGAGCGGGCGACGAAGTGGTCGGCCGTCACGAGTTCGATCGGCACGACCCGCGGCGGGATGTCCGCCGTGGCGACCTGGACCTCGACCGCGTCGACTCGGGCCTCGCCGATCACGCCCGACAGCGCGCTGAACGTGCCGTGGATCTCGTTTACCCCGCGTCGCGCCGGGTCGACCGACAGCGTGAGCACGATCGCGCCGTCCACCTTCGACCCCGTGAACGACGCGGCGACCGATCGGGCCGGGGTGGTCGCCACCAGCGCTGCGGTCACACCGAGCACGACCAGCACGATCCCCACCTCCACGCGCACGGTCCGCCCGAGCCGGCGCTCCGCCAGGGCGCGCCCGGTGTCGAGCGCAGCGCCGACCACCGGCACGAGGCGTGCCCGGTTCCACCACCCGAGCCCGACGAGGACACCGAACAGCAGCGTCTTGGCCATCACGAGTTGCCCGTACCGGGTCGTCCAGAGGTCGTCGAGGCCCGAGAGCTGTCCGGTCGCCGACACGACACCGGTGACGACCGTCGCCGCGGCACATCCGAGCGCCAGCGCAGCAAACGCCCGCACGGGCGCAGCGCCCGAACGCAGGAGTACGAGCAACGCCACGAGGCCGCCTGCCCAGGCACCGACGGCGCCGAGATGCACGACCTGGGCCGCCACGGCGACCCAACGCTGCTCGCTCGACCAGGCGTGACCGTCGAAGGCTGCGGCGCCGACGACGACCGCCGAGCCACACGCGATCGCACCGAGCCATGACTCCGTCGCTCGCCGCCACGTCCAGGACAGCGCCAGGAGCAAACCAGCGAGGCCGCGCGCCGAGATGAGGGCACCCGTGCGCTCGTCGAGCACGGCCCGGCCCAGCAGTTCGCCGGTGTCGAACAGCCCCACCCCGGCCGCCTCGGCGGTGTGGGCGACCAACTCGATGATCGAGCCGACGCCGACGGCGATGCCGCCGAGGGCGGCCAGACCTGCGAGTCGCGACCGGGCTGCGGGCGCCACCAGACCGAGGGCGAGCACCCCGAGCACGACGAGCGCGCCGATCGCGCCCACCCAACGACCGAACCAACCGGCCTGCTCGACCCCGGCCTCGTTGCCCTGCGCCACGACGGCGGCACCGGTGCGCTCCCCGACGTGGAACGTGAACGATCCCTCGACCGTGTGCCCGTCGGCGGACAGCGCGCGCCACGCCACCGTGTAGGTCCCCCGGCGGGTGGCAGCGACCGGCCGGCGCAGCACCCGGCCCCCGTCGGCGGAGGACAACGCCCCCTGGTCGGCCCGTTCGCCGGTCGGACCGATCACCCGTACCCCGCCGAGCCCGGCCGTCACCGGCTCGTCGAACCGCAGCACCACCACCGCCGGCGCCGACGCGACCACCTCGTCGCGCACCGGGGTGGTCGACACCAGCGTGGCGTGCGCATCGGCCGGGCCGGCAAGGGCGACGAGGGCGACCAGGGTGCCGATCACGAGCCCGAGGGACCGGGTCCATCGGGCGGTCGCCGGGCGCATCGACGAGAGCCTACGGCGAGCCCGGTACGGTGGCCCGGCCGCGCCTGCGAGCCACACGCCGAGGGGGTGATCCGATTGACCACCAGACTCACCGAGCTGGCCCACGGGGCTGGTTGAGCCTGCAAGCTCGCCCCCGGCGAGTTGGCGCACGTGTTGCGCCGCCTGAAACCTCGGTCCGACGACCGCCTGCTCGTCGATGCCTCCACCGGTGACGACGCCGCCGTGTGGCGGCTCGATGCCGAACGTGCCCTCGTGGCCACCGTGGACGTCATCACCCCGGTGGTCGACGATGCGCGCACCTGGGGCCGGGTGGCTGCGGCCAACAGCGTCAGCGACGTCTACGCCATGGGCGGCCGACCGCTGTTCGCCCTCGACGTGGTCGCCTGGCCCGTCGCCGTCCTGCCCACCGAATTGCTCGGCGACGTCGTCGAAGGCGCCTCGTCGATCGCCGAGGAGGCCGGGTTCGTGATCGCCGGCGGCCACACCGTCGACGGGCCCGAGCCGACCTTCGGCCTCGCCGTCGTCGGTGAGGCGCACCCGGACCGGTTGCTCACCAACGCCGGTTTCCGCCCCGGGCAGGTCCTGGTGCTCACCAAGCCCCTCGGCATCGGGGTGGCCACGACAGCGATCAAGCGAGGCGAGGCGTCGCCCGCCCTCATCGAGGCCGCCGTGGCCTCGATGACCCGACTGAACGCCCGGGCGTCGGCGGTTGCGTTGGGGGCCGGTGCCACCGGGGCCACCGACGTCACGGGGTTCGGGCTGCTCGGCCATCTCGGGCGCGCTGCGGGCGAGTCCAGCATCGACGCCGTGCTCGACCCGGCGGTCGTGCCCGTGCTGCCCGGGGTGCGGGCGCTCGCCGAGTCCGGGATCGTGCCCGGCGGCAGCCGCCGCAACCTTGATTGGGTGAGCCCCCGCCTCGACGTCGGCGGCCACGACCCGGTGACGGTGCTGTTGCTCGCCGACGCCCAGACCTCGGGCGGCCTGGTGTTCGGCGTCGCCCCCGAGCGGGCAGACGACGCCGTGGCGGAGTTGCGCGCCAGCGGGCACGACGCCGCCGTCATCGGCGCGACGGTCGCCGGCACCGGCCGGATGCTGCTGCGCTGACCAACCCGCACGCCGGGAGCGCCCTACAGCCGTTCTGTGCGTCGAACGGCTCCCCACTGCGGCCGTCCTGCA
>Ga0169931_10001800_pt1 | contig 35361 bp, 36 predicted proteins | sample Kivu_15m_20L_FD_129675 | JGI IMG/M metagenome (GOLD analysis project Ga0169931, IMG submission 129675) | Freshwater microbial communities from Lake Kivu, Western Province, Rwanda to study Microbial Dark Matter (Phase II) - Kivu_15m_20L... | ecosystem: Environmental > Aquatic > Freshwater > Lake...
AGCGACGGCAACGAATATCAGCAACTCACCTTCACCACCGCCCAGCTTGCCGGGCTCGACCAGACGGCTGTCTACACGCTTGATTTCGTCGATGCCGCCCACGGCAGCTGGGGCTGGGTTGCGTTGGACACGGTGCGCATCGCGGGCGCGCTCTACTCACCGCCCAGTCCGGTCATTACCGTCACGGGCACGCCTGCCGCGCTGAGCACCACTTACGGAACAGCCTCTTCGGCGACCAGCTTCACGGTCTCAGCCGTGAACCTCACGACCGGAATCACCGTGACCGCTCCGGCGGGCTATGAAGTCTCGGCCAGCGATGGCAGCGGCTTCGGCGGCAGCATCACCATCGGCACCGCCGGCACGGTCTCTGACACCACCGTTTACGTGCGCATCGCCGCCGCCAGCTCCGCAGGTGCGCCTGCCGGTGATGTCACGCTCGCCAGCACCGGTGCAGCCTCGAAAACGGTCGCCGTTTCCGGCACCGTTGCAGCCAAGGCCGTCATCGTCACTGCCGATGTGAAATCCAAAACTTACGGCGAAGTAGACCCCGTCCTTACCTACAACGCCAGCGGACTCGTTGGCAGTGACGCGCTCAGCGGTGCCCTGTCCCGCGCCTCTGGCGAAAACGCCGGCACCTACGCAATCGGTCAAGGGACGCTCGCCAACGCGAATTACTCGATCAGCTTCACCGGTGCGGACCTGACCATCTCGGCCAAGGCGCTGACCATCACCGCCGATGCGAAGAGCAAGACCTACGGTGATGCCGATCCGGCACTCACCTACAGCACCAGCGGCCTGGTCGCCGGCGACAACCTCGCAGGTTCGCTCTCCCGCGCCAACGGCGACGATGTGGGTGTCTACGCGATCAGCCAAGGCACATTGGATGCGGGCTCGAACTACACCGTGTCCTTCACCGGTGCCGACCTCACGATCACGGCCAAACCGCTCACGTTCACCGGAGTGACCGCCGCCGACAAGGTGTATGACGGGACCCCCAGCGCGGTGATCGACTACAGCGCGGCGTCGCTCTCGGGGGCCGTCAATGGCGACGACGTCATCCTCGACATGGAGCTGATGTACGGTGCATTCGCTGACAAAAACGTCGGCTCCGGCAAGTCGGTGTTGCTCAGCGGCTACTCGATCTCGGGTGCCGACAGCGGCAATTACAACTTCACGGCGCAGGCCGGTGTGACGGCCTCCATCACTCCCGCGCCACTGGACGTCACCGGCGTGACCGTCGCCGACAAAGTCTACGACGGCACGTCCGACGCGGTGGCGGACAACGGAGCGGTCTCGCTTTCGGGCGTGATTTCCGGCGATACCGTGACCCTTTCCTTTGAATCCGCGACCGCTGCGTTTGCCGACAAGAACGTCGGCACCGGCAAGGCGGTGACACTTGGCGGCTATTCAATCTCGGGAACCGACAGCGGCAACTACAGCCTCAACCAGCCCGTCGGCGTGACAGCCACCATCACGGCGGCCGCCCTCACGATCACCGCCGATGCGAAGGGCAAGACCTACGGCGACAACGATCCGGCGCTGACGTACACGAGCAGCGGTCTGGTCGATGGTGACAGCCTCACTGGTTCGCTCACGCGCGCTTCTGGCGAGGATGCGGGCACCTATGCGATCACCCAGGGCACGCTCGACGCGGGGTCGAACTACAGCACGATCTACACCGGTGCGGATCTGACGATCAGCGCCAAATCCCTGGCATCCTCCGACATCACGCTCACCCGTAACGAGGACGATAGCTACTCGGCCAGTGCGGTCGGAGTCGACGGCTTCACCTACAGCTACCAAGGTCGCGATGGCACGAGCTACGGCCCGAGCGCCACAGCTCCCGACGCGCCGGGCAGCTACACGGTCACCGCCACCGCGGACGACCCGAACTACACCGGCTCGAAGAGCGAGGATTATGTGGTCTACGAGACCGGCGACCTCACCTTCTCCGGTCTCCAGCCCTCCTATGACGGTAGCGGCAAGAGCCCGGTCGTTTCCCTCAATGGCACGGTCAACAACGACGTCACCGTCGGCTATCGCGCGATCGATCGCACGGCCGCTCCCGCGGTCTACAGCAACCTGCCCGCGAGTCTGGACCAGTCCTACCCGAGCCACGCGTATCAGGCGCAGCAGACCTCCGCCTTCGGCAACCTCGTCGAGCTCGGCGGCACCAACCGCGTCGGCGACCACGTCGAGGTGGTAATGGTCACCTGGGCGTCCGCCGCGATGTTCCCGGCGCAGGCCGCCGAGGATCCCACCGGTTGGCGTCACCCGCTCACCGTCAGCATCGCCGGACTGGTCGATGACGGCGATGGCGGAAGCATCCTCGAATTCACCGAGGAGTCCACGGTTCACCTTCACATCCCGTGGAGGCCGGCGACCGTCTCGGAAGGTGGCGACTATCCCTACAACGGCTATGCATTCAAAGCGGTGATCCCGCTTTCCGGCAAAGTCGCGCTGCCGGAGCAGTGCGTAGTGCTCGTTGGCTTCAACACCGGCACCTACGGCTTCGAGCCGCTCGGCTACGAAGGTCCGTTCGATTACCTCAACATCGCGATCGATCCCAACCCGGAAACAGTCGGCAGCGATCTGGATCCCGACGCGGTCTTTGTCGAACGCGACACGAATCCACCCACCGGCGCGGTGCTTGGCTACGAATCCGGATGGGAAGCATTCGGCTCGCCGCTCATCACCATCGCCGCCCGCGAGTCCGCGCTCACCGATCCGGTGTTCTCATCGACTCCGCCCGTCAACGCTGGTGACTACCACGTTTACGTGACCCATCCGGGTGGTGACGAGGCTTATGCCACGCTGACGATCCTGCCCGCGTCCCTCGCGGCGGGCGACATCACGCTCACGGACAACGGCGACGGCAGCTACAGCGCCAGCGCCGATGGTGTGAGTGGGTTTGCGATCGTCTATGAAGGGCGCAACGGCACCAGTTATGGTCCATCGGCCACGCCGCCGACCGAGCCCGGCGACTACAAGGTCACCGCAACCTCGACCGATCCGAACTACAGCGGCTCGAAGAGCACGGACTACAGCATCGCCGGTCCGCCGCCGAGCGACCACCCGGCCTACAAGATCACCTCGATCAGCATGGTCGGCTCGGTTTGCACGATGACTTGGGAGTCCCAGCCGGATGCCGTGTACACAGTGCAGGCGACCGCGAACCTCGCCGATGCCTCATCGTGGCAGCCGATCCACTCCGGTATCGCCTCGGGCGGCAGCTCGACCACGATCAGCATCGACCTCTCGACCACCTCGCACAACGGTGCGCCGAAGCTGTTCATGCGCGTTGTCACCGGCACCCCCGACTGATTCCGTTCAATTCGATTCTGGAAACCGAAACGGGATGTGGTTCGCCACATCCCGTTTTTTGTGTCCCGATGCGGCAATCGGCGGCTGTCGCCGCGCTGTGACAATTCCCGACATCCCGCTTGCGTGGGCGGATTTCCGGTCTTACGGATGTCCTGCGCCGCTGCGGGCGGGAACAACGGTGGATCCGGACGCATCATACCAATGGTCGGCGAGTGCGCGGCGCTACGCCGGATTGCGGCCGGAAAAAGGCTGGCCTTCACGCAACATCCGTTTCCTGCGGCATCGTGTGCTTCCCGGAATGTTCCGCCGGACTTCCGGCGATGTGCTCGAACCGGTCACCGAGCCGCCTGCCTCCGACAAGGTGCGCATCACCTGGATCGGCCATGCCTCGTTCTTCCTTCAGTTTGCCGGTCACTCGGTGGTCGTGGATCCCAACTGGGCGAAATGGCACGGACCGGTGAAGCGCCTGCGCCAGCCCGGATTGTCGCTGCACGGGCTGCCCGAGGTCGATCTCGTGCTGGTGACGCACGCGCACTTCGACCACCTGCACAAACCGAGCCTGCGCATCCTCAAGGCGCGCGAGGGCATCGTCGTGCCGCGTGGCAGCGGACCACTCGTGCGCAAGCTCGGCTTTCCCGCGACCCATGAAATGGCCGTCTGGGACGCACTGCGTTTCGATCGTCTCGAGGTGATCCACACGCCGTCGCATCACTGGGGTGCGCGGTTTCTCCATGACGTGCACCGCGATTACGGCGGCTACATCGTGCGCGCGGCAGGCAAGAGCGTGTTCCATTGCGGTGACAGCGCGTATTTCGAGGGATTCCGTGAAATTGGTGCCCGCCACCCGATCGATGTCGCGCTGATGCCCATCGGCGCCTACGAGGCACCGAGCGGCCGTGACGTGCACATGAATCCGGAGGAGGCCGTGCGCGCCTTCGCCGACCTCGGCGCGAAACTGCTCATTCCGATGCATTACGGCACCTTCCCGCTCGGCAACGAGCCTCACGACGAACCGGTGGAACGCCTGCTTGCCGAGGCCGACCGGCTCGGCATCAGTGAACAGGTGCTCGTTCCCGAGGAGGGAGTGGGCATCGAGTGGTGAGCCGTCACCCGCATTCGCCATGAACCGCTTGTCGTTGGTCATCCTCGCCGCGCTGCCGATCTTCGTCGCGTGCGGCAAACCCGAATCCGCAGCCCCCGCCGTAACCATGGAACCCGCCCCACCTCCCGAAATTCCCGCAGGCACCGCCACGGCCACCCTCGGCGGTGGTTGCTATTGGTGTCTCGACGCCGCCTACCGCCAGCTCGACGGCATTGTTTCCGTGACATCCGGATTCATGGGCGGGCATGTGGCCGATCCCACCTACGAACAGGTCTGTGAGGGCGACACCGGCCATGCCGAAGTCGTCCATCTCGTCTTTGACCCGCAACGGATTTCTTACGAGCGCATCCTCGCTTGGTTCTGGGAACTTCACGATCCCACCACTCTCAACCGTCAGGGCAATGATGTCGGCACACAATACCGGTCGGCGATCTTTCATCACGACGAGGAACAGCGCAAAACCGCGGAAGCATCGAAAGCCGCCGCGGCCGCGGCATTCGACGATCCGATTGTCACTGAAATCACACCGGCGTCGGCGTTCTATCCGGCTCCCGTCGACCACCAGGACTATTACTTCCGCAACAAGTCGCGCAATCCATACTGCCGCTTTGTCATCGAGCCCAAACTCCGCAAGCTCAAGCTCGATCATTGATCCATCCGGCGTCTTTCCGATAGAGAATGATCCGCGCGGAGCGTACACGGCCTGCGAAGCGACTGGGCATGCCCTGATCTTCAAGGGGGGTACTGGCAGCTTGCCCGTGATCTTTGTCAAAGCGATTGCCGCGCGCGAAGCCGGGGAGCGTCGGCATCCTGCCGGCATCGCCCCGCGTCCCGCGGGGCGGCCCGGGAATGGGACGATCACGCATCGTCACGATGCGATCATCCGAAAGTTGCGAAGATCCAATGATGGATCCGCTTCGATGCCGTCGACGAGCCAATCGGCCAGCCGTCGTGCCACGCCGGGTGCGTAGAGTGATCCTTTCGAACCGAGTCCGTTGAAGATCCAGCATCCTTCCGGATGGGGTCCGATGAGTGGCTGACTCCGGCGCACGATGGGGCGTACGCCTGCGTCGTGGGCGAAGATCTCGAAATCCGCTCCGCCGAGTCTGGTGGCGATCGTGGCGACTTTGGCGCGGCCTTCGGCGGTCGGCGATTCATCGAGTGTTTGCCATTCATAGGTCGATCCCGCCTTGAAGCAGCCGTTGCCGATCGGCACGAGCCAGCCGCCCGCGCCGACACGGATCATCGACTCGTCCCATCCGGTGGCGCGCAGGGTGAGGATCTCTCCTTTGGCACAGCGGTGCGTGCCGAGTCGCCCGCTGAGCAGTCCGGCCGCACCATCGCAGCGGACCAGCTCACGGTTCGTGTCGTCGAGGCTGATCTCGTCCTGCCGATACAGCCCGACTGATTCGAAATGTGCGCGCGATCGGTCGAGAAAAGCGCGCGTGTCGAGTCTGCCGCCGCCGCCGAGGACAACCGCGCCGGTCCATCCGCCCGGCGGATCGGCGAGAGCCTCATCGATCCACCGGGCGACTTCGGGTTGCCCGGCCTTGTGGCGGATCTTGCGCCACTCGTCACCGGTCTGCGCGAGGCGCAGCACCGGCAGTGGGTGCCACAAGCTTGTGCCGAGGATTCGCTCGATGTCGCGATAGAACGCGATCGCTTCCGGCAGAAACTCCGCGATGCGCCAGCTCGGCTCGAATTGCCTGCCGGTCACCGGGTTGACCAGTCCCGCCGCCACGCGCGACGATCCGCCGCTTCCGCGGTCGATGATGGTGAACGGGGTGCCGCGCTCGAGCAGACGCCAGGCGAGACAGGTGCCGGCGAGCCCTTGGCCGAGAATCGTCCATGCGGGGGGCGGCATCACGACGGCTCCGGCATCAGCGACTCGTTGGGATCACGCCATGCGGGGTCGTGACCCTTGGCATAGTCGAAGAGGTGTTTGTGCAGATAGGGATGAAACGATGGCCGGTGGTCTTCGGGAAGTGTGTCGATGATCGCTGCATTGAGACTTTGCGCGAGCTTCTGCATCATGTGCAGCGTGAGTTGCCGCCCTTTGCGTGCGCGCTGGACTTGCTTGTGGGTGAGTTGGTCCGGAGACGACGCGACGAGCTGGTGATTGTCGAGATTCCAGCGCGTCATCAGCAGCTCGATCGGCTGCACGCCGTGATCGCGGCCGGTCGGGACTTGGGTCGGGTTCATGAGCGTCCGGTTTACGAGAGGGTCTTGCGGTTGAGGATGCCGTCGATGAGTGCGCCTCGGGTGTCGATGCTGGTGACGCGGCGCTTCGCCTGTGGCTGCATGAGGATCTCGCGCAGTCGCATCATCGATCGCCCGCCCGACTGGCTGTCGTAGCTGTTGAACGCGATGGTGAAGCGCGCGTCGGGATCGACCGGCGCGCCCTGATGATCGAAACGGACGATTTCCTTGCTGCGGCTCATCTGGATGTCGAACGGCCAGAACACGCGGTCCGATCCGCGGTTCTCGCGTTCCTCTTTGAAGATTTCAAGAATCTCCGACGCGCCGATCTCGGCGGTGACCAGCAGGTTCTCATAAGGCAGCATGCGCCAGCAGTCGGCGATGGTGATGTCGCCCGCCGGCAGACTGCCGGTGCCGAACGTGCCGTGGAAAACGCCGTCGACCTTGGTGCCTTCGCGCTCGAGTGCTTCGCGGAAGCATTGGCAGAACAGATCGAGCACCTCGTTGTTGCGCGGATCCGCGGAAAACTCGCGGGTGGCATGGCCGATCTTGCGGGCGAGCAGTTCGCGGCTCGATTTCAATTCGGGGTCGGCCGCCTCGAGCACGGCGGGATCGGTCTCGTGAGAGGCATCCATCAGCACGGTCGATGCGATGCGTCCGACCAGCTTGCGGCTTTGCAGGTCGAAGGTGAGGTCGACCCTGCCGCAGTGGATTCCGTGATACGACGCCTGGCTGCAGAGCACGCCCTCCAGATTCCACGACGGCTGGTCCTGATGGCTGTGCCCGGCGAGCAATACATCCGCGCCGGGCGCGGTCCGCAGCATCTTGCGCAGCGGGTTTGCGAAATCATCCTGTTGGCGCCAACCCATGTGTGATGAGACGACAATGGCATCGGGTTTTTCCGCGCGCAGTTCATCGAGGCATCGTTTGAGCATGTCGCCCGGCGGTAGCACGCCCGCTCCGCCGAGCGTCTCGGGGCTCAGCCAGAACGGCAGTCCTGGCGTGACGACGCCGATGATGGCGATGCGGAATCCGCCGGTCTCGCGGATGATCCACGGGACGACCTTACGCCATTCGCCGTCTGCGGATCCGGCGGGTTTGCCGTCGAACGTGAGGTTCGCGCCGAGCACCGGGGATTGTGAATGCGCGAGGTTGGCGCGCAGCACCTGCGGTCCCCAGTCGAAATCGTGGTTGCCGAGCGTCCATGCGTCGTAGCCGAGGCGGTTGAACATCCGCATCATCAGCTCGCCTCGGGTGGAGTGGCTGGCGGCGGTCCCTTGATAGACGTCCCCGTTGTCGATGAGTAGGGTATGCGGCGTCTGGCGGCGCCAGTTGCGGATCATCGTCGCGCATCGCGCGAATCCGCCGAGGTTTTCGACTCCATCGTAGTTCCGGGTGGGCAGAATGTGGCCGTGGAGGTCGGTCGTGTGCAGGATCGAAACCGTGCGGAAGTCCTCGGGATTCGAGCGCAGGCCGGTGACCTGCGAGCCAGCCCATGCGGCGGCACACGAGAGAAACGAGCGTCTGCTGAAATTCGTGCCGGACATGCCGCGATCGTGGCATGCCCGGCAGGCATGACAAGCAAACGCGGACGAGAGCAACGGGCGGGTCGGCGAATCCCATGGGAAATCCACCGCTGGCAGGGGAGCGCGACTTGACAGCCGGGTTCCGCTTGTGCGCGATGTGCGCGTCATGGCCAAGCGTTCCATTCGGGAAATTGATCTTCGCGGCAAGCGCGTGCTGGTGCGCGTCGATTTCAACGTGCCCCAGGACAAGACCACTGGAGCGATCACGAACAACCAGCGCATCGTCGCGGCGTTGCCGACGTTGCGTCACATCCTCGACCATGGTGCCTCGCTGGTGTTGATGTCGCATCTCGGCCGCCCGGACGGCAGGCGCGTCACCAAATACTCGCTGCGTCCGGTGGCCGATGAATTGTCGAAGCTACTCGGCCGGTCGGTCCGGTTTCTCGACGACTGCGTCGGCCCGGAGGTCGAGGCCGCCTGTTCGCAGAGCGCGCTCGCGCCCGGCGATGTCGTCCTGCTTGAGAACCTGCGATTCCACATCGAGGAAGAGGGCAAGGCGAAACAAGAGGATGGCACGGTGGTGAAGGCCGGAGCACAGGAAGTCGCGGCATTCCGGGCCGGGCTGAGTCGGCTCGGCGACGTGTTCGTGAACGATGCGTTCGGCACCGCCCATCGTGCGCACAGCTCGATGGTTGGCATTGATTTGCCTGTGCGTGCCGCCGGGTTTCTGATGCAGGCCGAGATCGAGGCCTTCACCGCGGTGCTGGAATCACCGAAGCGTCCGCTGCTCGCGATCCTCGGTGGGGCGAAAATCGCCGACAAGATTCCGCTCATCGAAAATCTGATCGAGAAAGCCGACGACATCATCATCGGTGGTGGCATGGCCTTCACGTTCCGCAAGGTCATCGACGGGATGAAGATCGGGGCCAGCCTGTTCGATGCGGAGGGTGCGGAGATCGTGCCGCGGTTGGTCGGGAAGGCGCGGGACAAGGGTGTCCGCATTCATTTGCCGGTCGATTTCCTCTGCGCCGACTGCTTTGCCGCCGATGCCGCGACGCAGCTCTGCGAGGGGGATATCCCCGATGGATGGATGGGTCTGGATGTCGGCCCTAAGTCGCGGGAGCGGTTCGCCGACGTGATCTCCGCGGCAGGCACGCTGATCTGGAACGGTCCGCCCGGGGTGTTTGAGTTCGATGCGTTTGCCGAGGGAACCCGCGCGATGGCTGCCACGGTTTGTGAGGCAACCGCCGCCGGCGCGGTCACGGTGATCGGCGGTGGCGACACCGCCACGGCCGCGAAAACATTCGGCGTCGATACCAAGGTGAGTCATTGCTCCACTGGCGGAGGTGCCAGCCTCGAATTCCTCGAAGGCAAGGTGCTTCCGGGAGTGGCTGCGCTTTCGGATCAGTGAACTTGTGATCAGGATGTTTCATCATTCCCTCCACCCATGAACCGCAAACCGATCTTCGCCGCCAATTGGAAGATGAACAAGGGACCCTCCGAAACGGAGATTTTCCTCAAGAGCTTCCTGCCCAAGATCCATGGACAGGATTTTCCCTGCGAGATCGTGATCGCGCCGCCGTTCGTCTCGCTGCCGAAAATCTCGGAAATCCTGCGGGACGCCTCAGCGGGATCGGATGGTCAACCCGTGCGCATCGGCGCGCAGGACTGCTCATGCCATGACGCGGGAGCATATACCGGCGAGGTGAGCGTGTTCATGTTGCGCGAACTCCTCGTGCAGTACGCCATCGTCGGGCACAGCGAGCGCAGGACGATCCAGGGGGAAAGCGACACGCTGATCCATGCGAAGCTGCGTAAGGCGCGCGAGGCGATGCTCAAGCCGGTGTTCTGCATCGGCGAGACGCTCGCGCAGCGCGAGGCGGGCGAATTGGAGCGCGTGCTGTCCACCCAGGTCGCGGAGGGCTTGCGAGGACTCGACCCGAAGGACGTGCTCGAAACCGTGATCGCTTACGAGCCGGTCTGGGCGATCGGCACCGGCGTCACCGCAAGCTCCGCCCAAGCGCAGGAGGCCCATGCCTTGGTGCGCTCGCTGGTTGCCGGACTGCATGGTGCGGACGCGGCGTCGCGGGTGAGGATTCTCTACGGCGGCAGCGTCAAGCCGGACAATGCGGCGGAATTGATGGCCTGCCCGGACATTGATGGTGCGCTGGTGGGCGGTGCTTCGCTCGAGCCGCAAAGTTTTTTCGAAATCATCCGCAGGGGGTGTGGACGCCCCTGATTAAGTCATGAAACGGATGGCATGGATCCTCACCCTCTTGGTCGCGGCATCGGCTTCGGCGCTTGCGGACCATGTGATCGTCACCGGCGGGCCTGCCCTGCGGAAATGGGAGGACCTGCGCGTTCCGGAGGACCGCCACGACCGTTGGTGGGCGAATTTCGTGCGGGCCTCGACGCTGCGCATGGCGGAACTCCGCACGGCCGGTGGCCCCTCGGCACCCATCGTCTGGTTCGTGTTCAAGCCAGGCTACGTCACGCGCGGCCGTGAGGACGGCAAGCCGTATGTGCAATGGATCACCGAGCAGGCGCAAAAGCGCCGGGTACCGCTCATCTGGTTCGACAGCGGTCCCGGATTCATCAAGGCCTTCAACGCGCGTCCGCGTGGATCGGTGAAGACGTTGGATTTTTTCGGTCATTCGAACCGCCATGCGTTCATGTTCGACTATGGCAACGACATCATCGCCTCCTCGACCGCCTGGCTTCACGAGCGGGAAATCCCGCGATTGAGGCGCGCGGTCTTCGCGCGCGGCGCACACTGCAGGAGCTGGGGCTGCCACACTGGCGAGAGCATGAGCAGCGTCTGGCGTCAGCACCTAGGAGTGCCGCTCGAAGGGGTGAAGGGGCCGACCGACTACCGCCCGCTCAGCTTCGGCAGGATGCCCGAGGCCAAGGGGCCGTGGACGATGTGAAGTCGGTGCGGTCCGCTGCGGCAAACGACTCTCGCTCCTTGCCATCCGGGTCTTGCGGCGCTTGGATGGGGCGTTCACCCGATCATGACCTTCGCCGAACTCAAACACCTCCATTCGCTGTCGCTCTTCGATCTGATCCAGCGCGCCCGCGAAGTCCATGTCTCGAATTGGCGCGACCGCAAGGTGCAGTTGTGCACGCTGCTTTCCATCAAAACCGGTGGTTGCTCCGAGGATTGCGCGTATTGCTCGCAGTCCGCCCGCTACGAGACGGAGATCGAGCGTCAGCCGTTGATGGAGCGCGACGAGGTGATGCGGCATGCCCGCGCGGCCAGGGCCGGCGGCTCCACCCGCTTCTGCATGGGAGCCGCGTGGAAAGGCGTGCGCGGCGGAACCGAACGCTTCGAGCAGGTGCTCGACATCGTGCGCGAGGTGTCCACTCTCGGCATGGAAGTCTGCGTCACGCTGGGCGAACTCGGAGCGGAAGAGGCCAAGCAGCTGCGCGAAGCGGGAGTGACGGCCTACAATCACAACCTCGATACCTCGCCCGAGCATTATCCGAACATCGTCACCTCCCACACCTACGAGGATCGGCTGCGGACGATCCGCCACGTCCAGGACGCCGGCATGTCGGTGTGCTGCGGCGGCATCCTCGGACTGGGTGAAACGATCGACGACCGCTTGCGGATGCTCGAGGTGATTTCGAATTTCAATCCGCAGCCGGAAAGCGTGCCGATCAACTCGCTGATGCCGATGCCCGGAACGCCGCTTGCGGAAAATCCGCAGGTTGATCCGTTCGATCTCGTGCGCATGATCGCATGCACTCGCATCGCCGTGCCGATGGCCAAGGTGCGGCTCTCCGCTGGCCGAACCCGCTTGTCCGAAGGCATCCAGGCACTGTGCTTCTTTGCCGGGGCGAATTCGATTTTCTATGGTGAGAAGCTCCTCACCGCTGGAAATCCCGAGATGGAGGACGACCGCAGGCTGCTCGCCAGACTCGGACTGGACACGCTGGAGGCCGACCCCTCGCTCGAGGCACCCGCGGGCGATCCGCACAGGCCGCCATCGCCGTGCATGCGCGAGGCCGGCAGTGCGTGCTGTTGATCAATCGGTGTCCAGTCCGGCCGATCCGTCGATGACGATCACGATTTCGCCCTTCGGCGGATGTTCATCGAACCATTCGGACAGCTCGGCCGCGGTGCCGCGGTGGCAGGTTTCGAATTTCTTGGTTAGCTCGCGGGCGACGCACACGGGTGTCTCCGGCGAGATGTCGGCGAGGCACTTGAGGGTCGCCGCCAGCCGGTGGGGCGACTCGAAGAACACCTGGGTTTCGCCGGAGCGAGCCGCGCTCTCGAGGACTGTTCGCCGCCTGCCGGACTTCACCGGAAGAAATCCGCCAAACCGGAAGGCATGCGACGGCAGTCCGGACGCGACCAGCGCGGTGATCAACGACGACGCTCCCGGCAGCACCTCGAACGGCACGTCGCCGTCGATGCAGGCACGCACCAGCCTGTAGCCCGGATCGGAAATGCCGGGCATGCCGGCATCGGTGATCACGGCGATGGTTTCACCGCGGCGGGCGGCCTCGATCAGCTCGGGTACACGACGCTGCTCGTTGTGCTCGTGCAATGAGACGAGCCGCTTGCCGGTGATGCCGTGGTGTGCCAGCAACGCCGCCGACCGACGCGTGTCCTCGCAGGCGATGCGATCGGCGCGCTTCAACGCCTCCAGCCCGCGCAACGTGAGATCGCCGAGGTTGCCGATCGGCGTGGGAACCAGAAGGATGCGTGCGGAAGAGTCCATGAAGACGGGGGCGGGGGATTCATCCACCGAGGGCCTGGCGCTCGTCAGTGGTGAGCGGTTGCGGTTTCCCGTTGCCGTCCACCCTCACCGTGGTGACATCCCCCTCGGCGCAGGTTTCACCGGTCGCATTGTTGATCCTGAATTTCCAGGTCACCGAGCTCGTGCCGAGCCGCATGATCCACAGAGGCACGTCGATGCGCTCGCCGGTGACCAATGGCCGACGGTAGTCGCAGGAGGCGTGGACGCGCGGCCAACCGCCCGCAGCGCGGTCGAACACGAGCAGTCCCTTGGATCTGAGAAACGCGTGCTCGGCCCGCTCGAAATGAAGGAACGCATTCGGGAAATGCATCCACCCGCTGGCGTCCGTTTCCGCGAAGCCGATCTCGCTGCGGTGGCGGTAGGCGGGATCGGTCATTGGAAATCACTCGAACCTGCCGACCAACACCGAGGCGTTGTGTCCGCCGAAACCAAAGCTGTTGCTGATCGCGGTGCGGACATCGGCCTCCCTCGCGGTGTTGGGAACGCAGTCGAGGTCGCATTCGGGGTCCTGGTTGTCGATATTGATGGTGGGCGGCACGATGCCGTCACGAATCGACATGACGCACGCGATCAGCTCGATGCCGCCGGCCGCGCCAAGCATGTGGCCGGTCATTGACTTGGTCGAGCTGACCATCAGCCCGTTGTGCACATGACTGCCGAACGCGAGCTGGATCGCCTTGGTCTCGGCAATATCGCCCAGCCCGGTCGAGGTCGCATGGGCGTTGAGGTATTGCACGTCCTCCGGGTTTTTCCGGCCGTGTTTCAGGGCCATCCGCATGGCGTGGGCCGGTCCCGAGCCGTCCGGCGACGGCGCGCTGAGGTGGTAGGCATCGGCACTCACCCCGTAGCCGATGAGTTCGGCGTAGATCCTGGCACCACGCTTTTTCGCATGTTCCAGCTCCTCGATCATCAGGACTCCGGCACCCTCGCCCATGACGAAGCCGTCGCGGTCGCGGTCGAATGGTCGCGACGCCCGCTCGGGTTCGTCGTTGCGCAGGCTCAGCGCCTTCATGCTGGAGAAACCCGCCAATCCCATAGGCAATACGCTGGCTTCGGCCCCGCCGCAGAGGAATCCGTCCGCATCGCCGAATTTGATGATGCGCCACGCTTCACCGATGTTGTGGCTGGCGGTTGCGCAAGCAGTGACGATCACCATGTTCGGTCCGGTGAATCCGAATTCCATCGAGATGATTCCGCTGGCAATGTTGGAGATCATCATCGGAATGGTGAACGGCGAGACGCGTCGCGGGCCTTTCGTGAGATAGACGTTGTGCTCGGATTCCAGGGTCGAGAGTCCGCCGATGCCGCTGCCAACCATCACGCCGAAGCGCCGCGGATCGATCGCGGACGGGTCGAGGCCCGAGTCTTCGAGTGCCATCTTCGATGCCGCAACGGCGAATTGGACGTAGCGGTCCGACCGGCGCGCGTCCTTGGGTGCCTTGAAAAACGGGCCGGGGTCGAACTGCTTCACTTCACCGGCGATCTTACAGTCGAACGGCTCAGGATCGATGCCGGTGATGCGGGCGATGCCGCTGCAGCCGGATTTCATGCCCTGCCACGTGGATGGAAGATCGTTTCCTAGCGGCGAAAGGCAGCCGATTCCGGTGATGACGACGCGTCGCTCGTTCATGGTCGAAGCAGCGATTCTGGTGGTGCAGACCGCGGTGCGCAAGTCCCATCACGACGGTAGTGCGGAATCGTGGTTCCACCCGAAAAGCCCGCCGCGCATGCGACGATTCACCGCCCCGCAGCGCGGGCAGACCGAGGTCGAGGTGCCGCCGGTGTCGCTCCAGGCATGCAGGCAGATCCGGCAAATCCGCCGCGATGCCAGCAGCCGACGCCTTTCCCGCATCTCCCTGGCCCTGCGCAGGCATGTGGTGAGAAGCACCGCCAGAAACGCGCCCACCACCAACGCGGTGACAAACTCAGTCAGGGTCGGCTCCATTCGCTGGTTCGGGTTGGGTTCCGATGATGACCACGCCGCGGCGTGCGGACTCGGAATCGTCCGCTTGGAAGATCAGGCCGCGCATCCAATCACGGAGCAGCGCCGAGACTCCGGGGTCGAGCGGGTCCAGTATAGTGGCATCCAACACCGCTCCGCTGCGGTCGATGTGGATCAGCACATTCGGCAAAGCGGCCGCGATGACTGACAGCACCTCGTCCGGCAGATTCGGCAGACTTAAGGGAAGATCGATGCTGCGGATGCCGGTGAGTGCGGTCAGAGTGGGAATCGTGGCGTTGCGAACGAAGGTCGGCGTCGGCGCATCGGGTTTCGGCGGCCTCGGAAGCACGGGCATGCCGACGTTGGTCGGTGGTGTGGTGCGCGCATGCTCCGGCAATCGAAGCAGGACCGGCTGATATGGCGTGAGGCCTGGAAGCGCGGGTTCAATCGCGGGGCGTTCGATCGCGGGGTATGCGTCCCAACTTCCAGGATCGAATCGCGATGGAAACGGACCGCCTTCACGCGCCAGCAATCGAAGCATGCGGCCGATCGAGTCGTCGGTCACGCGCGCTGCCGATGCTTCTTGAGCGGGCCGTGATGGGGTGGCGGCGATGCGGATGCGGACCGCGCCGATCATCAAGACGAAGACGATCGTGACGAACCCAAGCGCCATCCACGTCGTCGATCCCTGGTCCGCCGCCCGTCCGCGCCAGTCGAAGATCCACTCGCGCGTGGCGCGGCGATCCGGCCTGCCGGTGTTGGAAGGGCCGACGGTCATTCCGATGTCGGTGTGGGCCCGGGATCCGATCCGAGCAGCGCGAGCTTGAATCCCATCGAAAGCGCGAGTTCGGAAATCCTTCGTTCGATACCCGATGGCGCGCCTGCGTCGGTCTGAAGCAGCACCATCGAATTCGCCGCGGCACCTTGGCCGCGCAATTGATCGAGGCGCGCCTCAAGCTCATCGAGGGACAACGGGTCGCGTCCGAGGTGAATGCGCGGCGTTTCGCCGTCGGCACTGATGGTGATGACGATGGGCGAGCCGAACCGCTCGAGCTGGAAGCGCGAGGGCGGAGGTTGAACGCGAATGCCTGATTGCCGCGTGAGCGATGGGGCCGTGAACTGGATCAGCCATAGCAGCGCCAGCAGGTTGAGCGCCGGGGCGACGTAAATCCATCCCGCGGCTTCGTTCAATGAGGAGACCAGCTTCATCTCGCGGTTTCAGGCCTGGCGGATCCTTGCTTGCGTCCCGCACTCACTTCGCCACGCATCGGATGATAGAGCTCCTCCTCCCGCGTGTCCGCGATCAAGTGAACGATTTCGATACCCGCGCGCTCGATCCTGTGGATCAGTCTGCGCGCACGTCCGGTGAAATGAAGATGAAACAGGTACATGGGCAGCGAAACCGCGAGGCCGAGCACCGAGGTGATCAGCGCGCTGAACACACTGGTCGCCACGTCGGCCGTGCCGCTGAAGCCGCCTTGCGAACCGATGCTTTCAAACGATTCCAGCATGCCGAGCAGCGTGCCAAGCAAGCCGACCATTGGCGCAAGCAGGGCCACGCCCAGGATCGCTCGGATGTTGCGCTCGATCCTCGGCACCTCCAGTTGTCCCGCCTCGCGCACGACATCACGCAGGTCGCCGCGGTCGAGGTAATACCGAAGCAGCGCTGCATGCGCCACGCGGCCGACCGGACCGGGAGCACGCGCCGCTTCGTGCAGCGCCTCGGCGTACGACCGCCGCCGGATGTGCAGCGCCAGCCCGGCGAGCAGGTCGTCCACCCGGATTCGCGCCCGGTGGAAAAAGAAAAATCGCTCGACCACCCACACCGAGCCGACAAACGCAAGGCCGACGAGGAGCCAGACCAAAGGTCCGCCGCGCTCGATCAGCCCCGAAGGTTCCATCAGTGCCAGCATCATCCGCGCCGATCGTACCGCGCCGGATCCTCTGCTGGCCAGCCTTGAAATTCCCCATGATACCGCGATGATCGACCCCATGTCCATTGAATCGATGAGTCCGCGCAAGGTGATGGTGTTCGGCGTGACCGGATTCATCGGGCGCGGCCTGCCGCGTCTTCTGGCCGATCAAGGATGCGAGGTCACGGGAGTGAGCCGCGGTCCGGGCGGCGGCATCCATGGGGTTTCCGCATGGCAAAGTGCGGGATCGTCCGACCCGTGCGGCCATCACGCGGTGGTCAATCTTGCCGGAGAGCCGATCGATAGCCGCTGGACCGCAGCGCGGTGCCATCGCTTTCATGAGAGCCGTGTTGGCATGACGCGGCGACTCGTCGCTACGATGGCGGCTTTGCCGGTGGAATCAAGACCTGCGGTGCTGGTGAATGCGTCGGCGGTCGGCGTCTACGGCGACCGCGGCGACGAGCGGCTCGACGAGCATTCCGTGCCCGGCAGCGGTTATCTGGCGGACCTCTGTCACGAGTGGGAGAAAGCCGCCATGGATGCCGCAGCACTCGGTGTGCGCGTGGTCTGCCTGCGCATCGGCATCGTGCTCGGTCGCGACGGCTCGGCCTTCCGCAAGTTGCTCACCGTGTTCCGTTGCGGGATCGGTGGCAGGCTGGGAAGTGGCCGACAGTGGATGCCGTGGATCCATGTGGACGACTTGCGTGCGGCCATCATGCACGCAGTGATGTCGCCATCCTTGAAAGGACCGGTCAACGGCACCGCGCCGTCGCCCGTGCGCAACTCGGAATTCACCCGGAGTTTCGCGCGGGCGGTGCATCGTCCGGCGCTGATTCCAGTGCCGGGCTTCGCCCTCAAACTGACCCTCGGCGGATTTGGCGGCGTTCTGCTCGCCGGTCAGCGCGCCCTACCGCAAGCCCTCCAGGCCGACGGCTTCCGTTTCCGGTTTCCCACGCTCGACACGGCGCTCGCCGACCTCCTCGCCACTCCGGAAATGGGGTCAGGCTGCAAATCTTGACAAAATTCCTTGGCGGCCGTGTGACCGCGGGTTGGAAGCAAATTGCGGGATTTTGACGTTTGAAATGGTTTGTCAAGATTTGCAGCCTGACCCCATTTTGGTGGGTGCCGGATCAGGATGCGGGATTCTTCGTATGCGGGATGCGCGGGATTGCGATGGAGGTGCGTCAGTGTTCCGCGGAAGATGTGTTGCGATTCACTGGGTGAGCCGCGTGATTCGCATTAGGCGGTGTCGCGCGCGCTGAGGGAATCGAGATGCATCGCGCGGGGTGTGGCATCGCGCATGTCTTGTGTGCCGATGTGCCCATGTTCCGGGCATCGCCGATGGACGATCGGGTTCATGCGTGCCGAACGCTGTTCGGTGCGTCGAACCCGACACCATCAAGATGAAACGATTCCTCCTCCGCCACACGCTCCACGCATGCCTGATCGGCATTTCGTGGAATCTCAACGAAACTTGTGATGCCGCCGTCATTCGCCACGAATTGAGCGATACGTTTGGATCCGGCACCAGCAGACCTGCGGGCTCCGCTCCGTGGCTGGTCATGACGCTCGCCGATGTCGAGCCGACAATCACCAGGCCGTGGACTGTCGAAATCACCTTTGCCGCCGAAAACCTCACCGGATCGGAATACGTCTCCGAGTGGTTTCTCAATTTCGACGCTGCGGTTGGCGCGGTCGGGGATCTGGTCGTGCAGGTGTCGGATGCGTCCGCCGGGGTGTATCAGAACCCGACGATCTCGCTTGGCCATGATGCATTCAAGGCTGGTCCCGACGGGCACTACGATATCCGTCTGGCGTTTGCCAGCGGCGGCGGATCATCCCAGCGCTTTGGCGCGGGCGACGTGCTGGTGCTCGGTGTCTCGCATCCGGATGTGATCGCGTTGGATGCGCGGTCGTTTGACGTGCTCAGCGCGGCATCCGGCGCGTACGGTCCGTATCACACGGCGGCGCATGTTAGATCGATCGGCGGAAGCGACAGCGCGTGGGTCCACTCGGTACCCGAGCCCTCTTCGACGCTTTGGGCGTTGTGGCTCGCCGTTATCGCGGTGATGTACCGTCACCGTCCGCATCGTTCCCAGCGATCGGTGGTGCATGACGGCTGAGCAGATCCATGTAAAAATCTTCCAATGATCGGCGTGCGGGGGCGAACGAGTTCACACGGATGCCGGAGTGAACCAGTCGGTCGATCACGGTAGCGGGATCGGTGCTTGAGGGTAGCTGAAGCCGGCCGGGGACGATGGCGTCCCCGCCGAGTCGGCGGATCACCTCAATCGCGCGATCCCATGGATCGAGTGCGGCATCATAAAGCGGATCGCCGTCATTGAGTGCATCGACCGCGCCACCGAAGACTTTCGCGCCTTCACGCAGGATGGTGACCCGGTCGCACATGAGTTCCACTTCGGAGAGCAGGTGCGAATTGAAGAGCACGGTGATGCCGCGTTCGTCGCGGAGGCGCAGGATGAAATCGCGAAACCAGCGGATGCCTTCGGGGTCGAGCCCGTCGGTTGGTTCGTCGAGCAGCAGCAGCGACGGTTCGGGCAGCAACGCTTGGGCGAGCGCGAGCCGCTGGCGCATGCCGTGGCTGTACGTGCGGACTTTCGAGCGGATGCGTGTGCCGAGGCCGACGCGGTCGACGACTTCCAGAGCGGCGGCCTGGTCGAAGCCATTCGAATATCCCGTGAGGATCCGCAGGTTGTCCCAGCCGCTCAGGTAGTCGTAGAAAGCGGGTGATTCGAAAATCGCTCCGACCCCGTGAAGGGCGCGAGAGCGGTCGGTGAGCACCGACACGCCGTTGATGCGGACGTCGCCGTGGTCGGGCATCACCATGCCGAGGATGATGCCGAGCGTGGTGCTTTTTCCGGCACCGTTGTGCCCGAGCAATCCGTGGATCTCGCCTTTGGCCACCTCGAATGACACACCGCGGAGCGCGGGTTTGGCGCGTCCGAAGGTTTTTCGCAGATCGTCGATTTCGAGCATGGCCGCCATGTCATCGTCCGGTGGCGCCGAAGCGCACCTTGTTCGAGCTGGAGTGATCGGCGTAGAGAAAATTCACCCGGCCCGAGTGCCAGGATTCCTTGTCGGTGACGAGCGGGATGCGGTCGGGCCGGTTTTCGATGCCGAAGAACGAGAGGTTGGCAATGGGTTGTCCGTTGAGCGAGGTGTTCCAGAGGTAGCTGGATCCGGAGCGTGCGAATTCCCGATCGTCCTCCGGGCAGCGGAATGCCTCGGGCGAGCCGACGTAGGGAAGCAGGAGGGTTTCGAGCACCGGCCGGTCGTCGGATTTGTCGAGCCGTCCCGCCTCGAGCACGGGCAGTCTTCCTTGATGGTCCTGCAAGTAACCTTCGAGTCCGATGCCGAGATTGCGCAGCCGATCAAGGCAGGCGGCCTCGCGCGAGCGTGCGACAAATCCGCGGGCGACCGGAATGCCGATGCCCGCGAGTGCGGCGATGATGGCGAGCACCACCAGCATCTCCATCAGGGTGAATCCTCGCGCGCTCATCGTTCGTCGAGCCGCGGGCCGAACTGGTTGCCGCGCAGTCCCTGCATCGTTTCGTGGACCGCCTGCATGAGTGGCGCGAGATCGAGCTTGGTCTCGGTGCTCGATTTTTCGAAATAGGCGCGCATGCCCTCGCGGGTGATTTTCTCCAGCAGGTCGTCGCCGAGTTCCCGCGCGCGGTTCACTTCGTCGGCCGTCCTGCCATCGGCGATCTCCCGGAGTCCCTGTTCGACGAATCGTCGGCGTTGCTCGGGGGGCATCGCGTCGAGTGATTGCATGAACCGGTTCATCGATTCGGCCACGGTGAGGTCGATGAACAACGATTGTTCGCGCGGGCTGAGCTTGCGGAAGAGGTCCTCGGTGGCGCGGCTGCGGCGGTTGGCCTCGCGCTCGTTGAAATCCAGCCGGTTGATCCTGCCAGCGATCTCGCGCAGCGCCTCCTCGCGTCGCTTGGCCGCGCCTTCCGGTGGGGTTCCCTGCATGTCCGACCAGTCGGCGAAATCCGCCTTGGCGATGGATTGCGCGACCGACTCCGCGGTGATCTTGCGTGACGCTGCGGTGGAGCGCACGGCCCAGACGGCCGACCACGCGCCGATGAGCACTACGGCGGCGAGGGTGATGGCTTTCGGGGTCCGCATGGCCTCGACCATAGGTCGGGGATGCCGGCGCGCAAGGGGGCAAATCAGCCGAGTCATGGGTTGGTTCACTTTGATCCGGGGCTTGCACCGGCGGCGGGGCGTGGCATAAGTGCCGCGTTCGCCATGCCCACTTACGATTACGAATGCCGCACATGTGGAAACCGCTTCGAGGTGTTTCAGAGCATGAAGGATCCGAAGCTGACGGACTGTCCTGTCGAGGGCTGTGACGGCGAGGTGACGCGCCTGCTTGGAACCGGAGGTGGCATCCTCTTTAAGGGTTCGGGTTTCTATCAGACCGATTATCGATCGTCCGCCTATCAGGCCGCCGCCAAGGCGGAGTCCGGTGGATCGAAAAGCGAGGGGCAGGGTCAGCGGGCGAAGCCCGATCCCGCACCGGTGCCCGCCAGCAAGCCATCGGCTCCTTCAGGCGGATCGTGAAGCGACGCACGCCGAAGTCCGTGTCGTTTGTTCTTCGCGATCATCGCTCTCCATGCGTGTCAGAACAACTCGTCCTGGCCCGGCATGACCCGGCGGAACATGCCGCAGCCGAGCTTCGGCGTTCCTTGAGCGAGTCCCAGTCTGCGGCAAGTGGCGGCGAACAGTGCCTTCCATGCGGCGGCAGCCTCGCCCGAGCCGCGCATCCGGGCGACCGCGGCGGCGCTGTTGAGCCTGCCGTCGTGCGTCGCGCGGATCCGGTTGAGAATTTTTTCCTTCGCCATCGGCCGGTGAGCGTCGAGCCATCCGGCAAACACATCGGCCACCGCGCCGGGCAGGCGCACCAGCGAGTAGGAGGCAAACGACGCGCCGTGATCCGCCGCTCTGGCGAGGATCGATGGTAGTTCGGAGTCGTTGAGCCCCGGGATCATCGGCGCGGCGCTCACGCCTGTGGGAATCCCTGCATCCGCCAGCATGCGGATCGCCGCAAGTCTGGCGCGCGGCGATGATGCCCGCGGCTCGAGAATCCTCGCCAAGTCCGGGTCGAGCGTGGTGATCGATAGATAGACCGCCGCGGCCCCGTGGCGTGCGAGATCGGCGAGGACATCGACATCGCGCGCGACCAGCGCGTTTTTCGTGATCACGACCACCGGATTGCGGAATCGCGCGAGCAATTCCAGACAGCCGCGTGTGATGCGCAACCGGCGTTCGACCGGTTGGTAGCAATCGGTCACGCCCGAGAGGCTGATCACCCCGGGTCGGTATCGTGGTCGTGCCAATTCGCGCTCGAGCAGGGCGGGGGCGTCCTGTTTCACCAGAATCTTTGCTTCGAAATCGATTCCAGCGGAAAATCCGAGGTATTCATGATAGATCCTCGCGTAGCAGTAGGCGCAGCCGTGTTCGCAGCCACGGTATGGGTTGAGCCCGTAATCGAAGCTGAGGTCGTCGGCGTCGTTCGGGCTCAGCACCGACTGTGTGTCATCGCGGAGGTACACCGTGGGATGCCGTGGGGCGTCGTCATCGGGGTGAGCCGTCGGATCCGCTTCGATCCGCAGGGTTTCAAAGCGGTTGGGCGGATTGCATCCCGCGCCCCGTCCACGGGGTGGCATAGGCGTGCCGGACGGCTCGGTGGTCATCGACATGCGGGAGGATGCCTGATGATGGACGATTCCGCTGTGTCGGCAAGTGGATCGCTTTGCCGCATGCGCCATCGACTTCCGCAGCCGGTTGGTGCATGCTGCGGCCGCATGTCCCGCCAGTACACGCTGCACCGTCCGGCCGCCACCCGTTCCTCGGGCATCGACTACCGCGCGGCGCTCAACGACGACCAATACGCGGCGGTGACCTCCGGGCCGGGTCGGGCCTTGGTGATTGCCGGCGCGGGCTCCGGCAAGACGCGCACGCTCACGTATCGCGTCGCTTGGTTGATCGACCACGGGGTGGATCCGCGCGAAATCCTGCTGCTCACGTTCACCAACAAGGCCGCCCGCGAGATGACCGGGCGTGTGCGCGAGCAAGTGCCGCAGGACACCTCGGCGCTGTGGGCGGGCACGTTCCATTCGATCGGCAGCCGCATTCTCCGTCGGCATGCCGAGGAGATCGGCTTCACCCGGTCGTTCTCGATTCTCGATCGCGATGACCAGAAATCGATGCTCAAATCGGTGATCGAAGCGTGCAGGATCGAGACGGGCCAGCGTCGGTTTCCCAAGCCCGAGGTGTTGGCCTCGGTATTCAGTCTGGCCGAGAACACGGGATCGGCGATCGAGGAGGTGATCGACACGCGTCATCCCCATCTGATCGAGTGGGAGGATGAGATCGCGAAGGTGCACAAGGCCTATCTCGAGCGGAAGCTCGCGACCAACTCGATGGACTTCGACGATTTGCTCGTGCGCACCGTCGGCTTGTTTGAATCGCATCCCGACATCCTCGATCTCTACCGCCTGCGCTTCCGCCACATTCTGGTGGATGAATATCAGGACACCAACGCGGTGCAGGGACGGCTGGTGGACTTGTTGGCGGGTGGGGACAACAGTCTGATGGCGGTGGGCGACGACGCGCAGTCGATCTATTCGTGGCGTGGTGCGGACATGTCGCTGATTCTCGGGTTTCCCGAACGTCATCCGGGGGCAAAGGTGTACACGATCGAGACGAACTACCGCAGCGTGCCGGAGATCCTTGATTTGTCGAACGCCGCGATCCGCGCCAACCGCGGACGGTTCGAAAAGTCGCTGCAGGCCGCGAGGCCGTCGGCCGGGGTCAGGCCAGCCGTGGTGCCGCTGCCCGACCCGCAGTCCCAGGCGGCTTTCGTCGTCCAGCGGCTGTGCGACCTGCACCAGAACGGCATGCCGCTGGGTGAGATCGCGGTGCTTTACCGCGCGCATTTCCAAAGCCTGGAAATCCAACTCGAACTCACCGCTCGCGGCATCCCGTTCGCGATCACCAGTGGTCTGCGGTTCTTCGAGCAAGCGCACGTCAAGGACGTCGCCGCCTTCATGCGCTTCGTGGTCAATCGGCGCGACGAGGTCAGCTTCACGCGGATGGCCGGACTGCTGCCCGGCTGCGGTCCGGCGGCCTGCGCGCGATTGTGGAGCCAGTGGCTGGTCTCGGGCTGGGCGGACCGCGACACGCCGCCGCCGGTGTGGTCGGACGTGTTGCTCGGATTCAAAGTGCCGAAAAAATCGGAGACCCACTGGCGTCAGCTTTGTCACACGCTCGACGAACTCAGTGCCGACGGCGTGCCAGCGCGTCCGCCGGAAATGATCTTCAGCATTTTGGAAGGCGTGTATGACGATTACCTGCGCGCGACCTTCGACAATGCCGACACGCGTCGTGCGGACATCGAGCGGCTCTCCGAGTACGGCGGCGGCTTCGAGGATGTCGTCGAGTTTCTGGCGCAGTTGTCGCTGATGAGCTCCGCCGACGGCGAGCCGAATGGGAAAGGCGAAGTCGCGGATGAAGCGAAGGTGACACTCTCGTCGATCCACCAGGCCAAGGGGCTTGAGTGGGGAGCGGTGTTCCTGATCTGGCTCGTCGACGGGCAATTTCCCAACGGACGTGTGCTTGAGGCCGAGGACGACGACCTGCTGGAGGAGGAGCGGCGGTTGTTTTACGTCGCGGTGACGCGTGCCAGGGACGAGCTTTACCTGACCTATCCCTTGTTCAATCCGAGATCCTACAGTGGCGACGTTGTCTGCCGTCCGTCGCGTTTCTTCGAGGATTTTCCCCAAGAGTTGATTGAACACTGGAACGTCGGCGACGGTGGCTTTTCCGACGAGATTCCCTTTTGATGTCGAGCGGCCGCCCCGCGTGATCGCGGGGGAGGGGTGGAACAGCCGACGTGGTTGTGCCCAGCGACCGGACGTCCGCTGATCCATGCTTGGCGGATGCCCGCTGATCATGCATCGTCCGCGCCTCTCCCGAGCCCCATGAAAATCCTCAGCCACAAGGATCCCGGATATGCCGCGTTCGTTCGCAAGCTGCACCGCCGCGCTTTGCCCGAGCCGGGGGTTCGTGATCTCGTCGCGGAGATCATCGGCATGGTCGCCGCCAAAGGCAACGACGCGCTCGTCACGCTCACCAAGCGGTTCGATGGCGCGTCGCTGAAAAAGTCCGCGTTGTTCGTGAGCGACGACGAACTCCGCTCCGCGACGCGCCGCACCGATGCGGCGACGCGCAAGGCGATTGAACGGAGCTTGGCCAATATTGATCGCTTCGCGAAACGCGGCCTGCGCAAGGACTGGTCGGCTCGCAATGCCGAGGGCGCGGAGGTGGGCGAGCGATTCACGCCATTCAACCGCGTCGGCGTCTATGTGCCGGGCGGCAAGGCACCGCTGGTCTCCACCGCGCTGATGACCGCCGGCTTTGCCAGCGCGGCCGGTGTGCCGGAAATTCTCGCCGCCACTCCTTGCGCGACCGACGGATCGGTGAACCCGGCGCTGCTGCATGCGCTCAGGGCGGCGGGAGTCACCGAGGTGATCAAGGTCGGCGGCGCGCAGGCGATTGCCGCGATGGCACTGGGAACCCACACGATCCGGCCGGTGGATTTGATCGTCGGCCCCGGCAACCGCTTCGTCGTCGAGGCCAAGCGCCAACTGGTCGGCGCGGTTTCGATCGACCTTCTGCCCGGTCCGAGTGAAATCCTCGTGTTGAGCGATGCGAGCGGCGATCCTGCGTTCATTGCCGCCGATTTGCTCGCCCAAGCGGAACACGGTGGCGACAGCGTCGTGGGGCTGATCACCGATTCGAAGACGCTGCTCACGAGGGTCCGCAAGGAACTCGAGCGTCAGTCGGCGGAACTCAAACGCGCCCCCATCATCCGCGACGTGCTCAAGTCGGGCACTTTTCTGTTGCACGTGCCGTCATTCGAGGAAGGCGTGGCGCTGTGCAACGCTTTCGCACCCGAACACCTGTCGTTGATCACCCGCGCCGAGAAGCGCTGGCTGCCGCGCATCCGCAGTGCCGGCGCCGTGTATCTCGGCAACCTGTCGCCGGTGGCGGTGGGTGACTTCCTCGCGGGGCCCAGCCACACGCTGCCGACCGGTGGCGCCGGTCGATCGTTCTCCGGCCTGCGGGCCGACATGTTCCAGCGGCGCACCAGCATCGTGCGCATGGATGCCAGATCCGTGCGGAAGTCGCTCGCGGTCGTGCGTGAGTTCGCGCGGATCGAAGGGCTCGACGCCCACGGACGGTCGGTGGAACTGCGGACCGAGTAATGCCGCCCCGGGCGGGCAACTCCCGCGCCGTGTGGTCAGTGCGTCACTCGCATCGGCATCAGCACGTAGAGGAAGTTCCCTTCGATGCGGATCACGCCGGGGCTCATCTCGTCGATCAGATCGAGATAAACCGTTTCGGTGTCCAGGTTGCGCAGCGGAGCTTGGAGGAACTCCGGGTTGAAGGCGATCTGCATCGCGGGGCCCTGGTAGATCACGTCCATCGACTCCTGCGCTTCGCCGACGTCCGGCGAGTTGGCCGTGACCTCGATCCGGTTCTCGCCGAAAATCAATTTTACCGAATTCGATTTCTCCGACGAGAGCAGCGAGACGCGGCGCACGGTTTCGAGCAATGCCTCGCGATTGATGACGACCCGCTCGTTGCTGTCGCCGGGGATCACCTGGCGGTAGTTCGGGTAATTCCCGTCGATGAGCTTGCTGCACAGCAGGGTGTCGCCGGTCTGGAAGGAAATCTGGTTATCGGTGAGTTTGACGATCGTCTCACCGGTCTCGCCGAGCAGGCGCTGCAGTTCGTTGACCGCTTTGGACGGCACGATCACATCGGTCTCGTGCGAAGCGGGGAACTCCAGGTCCGCATCGACCATGGCCAGGCGGCGGCCGTCGGTGGCGACCAGCGTGAGCTTGCCGTCGCGGAACGACGTGTAGATGCCGTTGAGCACGTAGCGCGTCTCGTCGGTCGAGATCGCGTAGGACGTTTTGCGCAATCCGTCGCGCAACACCACCTGCGGGATCTTGAACTCGCGCGCCTTCGTGAAATCCGGCAGGGCGGGGAACTCGGCCTCGCCCAGTCCGATGATCTTGAAAAACGACGGACCGCTGCGGATCGACGCGATGTTTTTGGAGTCGACTGCCACCTCGATCTCACTCGCGGGCAGTTCGCGCACGATGCTCACAAGGCGTCGCGCGGGCAGGGTGGTCGAGCCCTCCTTGTCGACCTGGGCTTCGACGGATCCGGTGATGCCGACGTCCAGATCGGTGGTGGTGAGTTGCAAGCGGCCATCCCGGGCCGTGAGCAGGACGTTCGACAGAATCGGCAACGTGGTCTTCGAGCTGACCACGTGCTGGACTTTTTGCAGTCCGTCGAGGAAGGCTTCCTTGGAAATGCGGAACTTCATGGGAATCGGGTTGCCAAGAGTCTCCCCGTCGGCCCCCGCTTGGCAAGCCTTCTGTGAAGCCAGCAGGAAGATCAGGAAATCACCGCGATTTGGCACGGATTTCCACAGTCTCCGCCCCGGCTTGTCAGGCGCACTCGGTTGCGTTAGTGTTGCGGTTTCCGGTCACTTGACCATGGCCGCATGACTCGCCCCGACCCATCCAAGGCCGATCTCCGCCGGGAAATGCGGCGATTGCTTGCAGATGGCCGCCACGACCCGGAACCGGTCCGCCGCTCCCTGTTGCGCTGGCTTGCAGAGCATCCGCAATGCGTGACGATTGCCACATACGCCGCCCTGCCTGGTGAGGTGGATCTGATGCCGGCGGTCCGCGTCCGGCCCGAGCGCCGCTGGGTCTTTCCCCGCGTGGTTGGTGAGAGCCTGGTGTTCCACCAGGTGACCGAGCCCGAGGATGACCTTGCTCCTGGCGCATTCGGTGTCGCAGAGCCGCTCGCATCGCTGCCGCTTGTGCCGATCGGGGAAATCGATGCCTTCCTATGTCCGGGGCTTGCCTTCGATGGTTGCGGCAGCCGACTCGGGCGGGGCAGGGGATTTTACGACCGCCTGCTGGCGTGCGCGAGACCCGGAGCCATCAAACTCGGCATCGCATTCGCTCACCAAGTCCGCGACACCATTCCTTGCGAGCCGCACGATGTGCGTATGGACGTGGTCATCCGACCTTCCTGAGCGGGGGTATGGCACAATGCTGTCGGCTGCGCTGCGTGCCCGTCCTCCGGAAAGAGAGCGGTTCCTAGCGTCAATTCAGCCGCATGCGGAATTCCGGGATGCGCGCGAAGAGGCGCTGACCGTCGGCGGTTTCGCCAAAGAACGCGCCGGATGCGCGGGCGCTGCCGGCGACGACGTGGTAGCTGTTGTAGGAAAAACAGCCGCCCGGCTCGATGCGCGGGTTGCGGCCGACCACGCCGTCGCCCTCGACTACGGTCGTGCTGCCGTCGTGTTCCAGGATCACCCATTTGCGTCCGCGGATCACCACCGCGACATCCGACTCGTTGCGAATGCTGATGAAGTACACAAATGCGAACGGCTTGTCGGCCGGAGCGTCGAGGCCGGGCATGAGCACCACATCGTCCACTGTCACCACCAATCCCGCGTGCTCGTGAATCGCTCCGTCCACGTGCGCACCATCGCCGTACCGCCGTGGGCTGCCAAGCACGAATCGGAGTTGCCGCCGACGGCGGATCGGCTATGTCTGAGGCATGATTCCTGCTCCGCCGGTTGCGCTCAGCATCGCGGGATCGGATTGCTCCGCGGGCGCGGGCATCCAGGCCGATCTCAAGACGTTCCAGCACTTCCGCGTGCACGGGCTCACCGCCGTGACCTGTGTGGTTTCGGAAACGGCGGAGGTCGTGCGGGCCGTGCATCCCGTGCCGGTGGATGTGGTGGCCGACCAACTGTCGTTGATGCTCGAATCGTTCCCGGTGGCGGCGATCAAGACCGGCATGCTTTATTCCGCCGCGCATGTGGAGGCGGTCGCTTCGATTCTCGAACGACAGCGCCTGCCGCGGTTGGTCGTCGATCCGGTGATGGTCGCATCCACCGGTGTTCCATTGCTCGAAGCGGATGCCGTCGATGCCTACCGCTTGCGTCTGCTCCCGCTGGCGCGGCTGATCACGCCGAACCTGCCCGAGGCGGAAGTGCTGCTGGGCCGCGGGATCCGCGATGCGGCCGGACTCGAACCGGCGGCTCGTGAACTCGCGGCGATGTTCGGCACCGCGGTGTTGTTGAAAGGCGGGCATCTCGAGGGCGACGACTGCATCGATGTGCTCGTCGAGGATGGCGAGGTCAGCCGGTTCACCGCCCGGCGCATTCCCTTGCCCGGTTCGCACGGCACCGGCTGCACGTTTTCCGCGGCCATCACCGCCGCCCTGGCCCATGGAGACCACCTCGCCGACGCCGTCGCCCGCGCGAAGGCGTTTCTCGGCGAGGCTCTCGCCGGATCTTATCGTTTTGAAGCAAGCGGCGGACCGCGCATCCACGCGCTCAACCAGTCCACCGTGCGCCTCCCCGAACTGCGGGATGGACGAAGCGATCGAATCACGATTGGATGACCCGCGTATGGACGGGGGCGACATTCATTCCCTGCTGGAAAACAACCGGCGATGGGCCGAGCACGTCCGTGCCGAGCACCCGGCGTATTTCCAAAGTCTGGCGAACCAGCAGCGCCCGAACTACCTGTGGATCGGCTGCTCGGACAGCCGCGTGCCCGCCAATCAGATCACCGGACTCGCGCCGGGGCAGGTTTTCGTTCACCGCAACGTCGCCAACGTCGTCGCCGAAACCGACTTCAACGTGCTGGCGGTGATCCAGTACGCGGTCGACGTCCTGCAGGTGCGCCATATCATTGTCTGCGGCCATTACGGATGCGGTGGCGTGACCGCCGCGCTCGAGAATTTCCGTCACGGCATGATCGACAACTGGTTGTCGGGCATCCGCGCCTTGCGGCGTGACCACGCGGCGGAACTCGACGGGCTGGATGCTGCGGCTGCTGCCGATCGCTTGTGCGAGCTGAACGTCCTCGCCCAGGCGCGCCACGTCGCCCGCACCACGATCCTCGAGGATGCATGGGCGCGTGGCCACGAGGTCGCGATCCACAGTTGGATCTACCGGCTCAACACCGGCCTGATCCGTCCGCTTGCCGATCCGATTGCCACGCCGATCGCCTGATCGCACGCCGATTTTCCGAGCGAATTCCGGTTTCGCTTGATTTTCCGGACGGATGGGTCATGCTGGGTTCTCCAGTGGGGGGCGTCCCGGTTTCGACGGGACGTCGGACGCGCTGGTTGCACGTGGAGGTTGATCGGCGGGCCTCCTAAAAAGCCGTTCAAACAAACAAATGCAGACTCGAACGAGCTCGCATTGGCCGCTTAATTGACGGTCACGTCAGAACCCCGACGCCTTCTAGGGGGGATGGCGACACCTTGAAGGCTGGGCGGCAGGTCGGGAAACCGGGCAGGCCGCCGAGATCCAACAGGTTCCTAGGAACGGCAACGCCGCAGGCGGGCCAAGCCGATCCGAATCCCCAGACCACCTGCTAAACGTGTAGAGACCATCGCTGAAGGCGTCCCGGACAGGGGTTCGACTCCCCTCGCCTCCACCATCGGATTTACAAGGATTTTTTCAGCAAAAACCCTTTGCTTACACTCCTGCTTATACCACAGGAATACGGGGGCGGTTTCCTCGACCGCCGAGCTCTCAAAATCCATCCGCCCAGGCTCGCCTTGCCCGTTCCCGCCGCTCGCGCAACTCCGCAATCCGGGCATAGATCGCAGAAGGTGTCTTGGGCATTTCTTCGTCCATAGTCCCCAAGTCGGACGCAAAAAACCACCGCATTGCCGCTCGGATCATCGGCTTCTTGAGTAGGCGACTGGCACTCGCTGCGGCACCCGCTCGACTCTTGGCATAGGGAAAGGCGATGAGGTATGCGCGGGTGGCAGTAGAAAGACCGAACCCGAAGCCGCCCCGTCTTGGCCCCACAGACGTGCTTTCCAGAGCAAATCGCCAGTGCCGAATGCTCATTTCCTTGGGAATTGTCGAACTTGGAGGAGGTAGTTTCGCGGATATGTTTTCGCTAAGTTTCGTGGCGACGCGCGACGGTCGGCCCACCGTCGGTTTGCGTTCGGAAATGCTCACCCAGCCCGCCTCCTCGGCCTGCTCCACCTCCCAGCCCCAGATGGAAAAATTCCGCCACAACCGCCGCAGGGAACACGTCCCTCCTTCGCGCTCCAAGACCTTGAGAAGGCGGTTGAGACGTTCACGGGAAAGCAGGTTTTGACGCATGCCTGACGCTACTTGGAATACGCGGAATTTCTAGCCTGCACCGGCGAGTGGCACGTTGCGCCTCCACCTCAGTATTCCAAAGCACACCAACGGAAAATACCGGACGGCTGTGTCTTGCCAGCCCCCGCCCATTCTGCCAGCCTCCTAGCCATAGAAACGGGGCTCCTTTGACCCCGGAAATCCCACTTTCCCCATGGCCATCAAGAAATCCGACCTCTACTCCTCTCTTTGGGCCTCCTGTGACGAACTCCGCGGCGGTATGGATGCCTCGCAATACAAGGATTACGTCCGGTTCATGCTCTTCATTAAATACGTCTCCGACAAATACGCGGATTCCGATGACTTTGAGCCGCCAGTCGTGATTCCCAGGGGAGCCGGCTTCAAGGACATGATCGCCCTCAAGGGGAAGTCCGACATCGGCGACCGCATCAACACGGAGGTGATCCAGCCGCTCGTCGATGCCAACATCCGCCTCTCCAAGAGCGATTTCCCGGACTTCAACGATCCCAACAAACTCGGTGAGGGCAAGGCCATGGTTGACCGACTCACCAACCTGATCGCCATCTTCCAGAAACCCGAACTCAACGAACTGCCCCTCGCGGCGGAGAACTGGAGGTAGTGATGACAGCGAAACGTAAGGATAAAAAATCAATGACCGCCACTTCAATGGATAAGAAAGCAACACTGAGAAAGAGGATGCTTTCATATGGCTTTGAAGCATCAGGTCCGTTCCCATCCGGAAGCATTCTTTTCGTCAATGACCCAAAGCTTCTTATGGATGGATGCGAAAGTTTGGCTATCATTGAACCGAACCCGGATAGGCAGCTCTCCAAAATCTCCAAAGGAGCGAAGGGCAGCCTGTTCGCACGGGGTCGCACGGAAGATGGGAGGATTTCTGAATGGGCAATCGCCATGGCCTACCTTTCGATGCCGGAGAAACCTGAATTTCTCAAGCAACGATTTCTGTCACGATCCCAGTGGGCATTGATCATCAAAACGGTTCAAGAGCATTCATCTGATGCCGCGGATTACACGGACTGGACGCTCAAGCAGGATTTCAAGGAGTTTATCGGAAACAGGATTGTTGAGCTGATAGAAAGGTCTGGAAGCGAAGGGTTGCATGATCTCGCTAAAGTTCTCGAACTGATCGAAAAAAAGTCCGAAATTTCTCCTGCCCAATACGGGCTCTATCCCGCTTTGACACGCGAAGAGCAGGATTTTTGCACCTGCCTGGAACGCCTGACTTGTGATGTGGAAGACGTTCCAAACCAGAAGCAAGTCAGGGAGGCATGGCTTGCGATGAGAAAGGGGCGCAATGAAGACCATTTTAGAAGCGTGAGAGATAAGCTGGGCTTCGGATGGTTGCCCGCGGCAAAGCGGGGCAAGAACCGGATTTGAGTGGGAACCAGGTTCCGGCAACCTAAGTCCCACGCGTTTATCGCAGCATCCGGCATACTGCTGCCGATGAACGCATCACCAAACCACTCCCAACTCGTCGGCGCAGAGGACTGCATCAAGATTGTCTTTCCCTGCGAATCCTCCCGCCCTGGCCTTCGCACATTCCGTCAGTGGCAGGCCAACCGTTTCTTCGCCTTCCACAAAATCGGCAAGCGCACGTTTTTTGATCCAGAGGAGGTCCGCGCCGCGCTGGATCGCCGCTTCAAGATCAGCCCCGCCGATCTCCAATAAACCAACCGTCCTTCCTCGTGAAAGGACGGCTCCGGCGGAATCGGAATCACCGGAAACACACCCTTTGCGAGTCAGGCCACAACAAAGAAATACAACATGACCGCACCAATGAAAACCAAACCCACCACCACAGATGCCCCGACAGGAGCCGCCAGCTACAATGCAATCCGACCGGAGTGGATTCGTCCGAAAGACGTGCCTCGTTTCTTTGGCTTGGGGCGCACCGCCACCTATGCCCTTCTCGCGGAGGGGAAGGTGAAAAGCGTCTCCATGCGCAAAAGGGGGCAACGCCATGGCACGAGAATTATCTCCTACGATTCGCTCAAAAACTACCTGGAATCACTCGCGGAAGGAGGTGAGCCATGAAACCAGAAAAGCCCGCCCCAGGCGGAGCGAGCTTCTCGGGAAAGTCGAATGGAAGCCGACGCCCGGAAGCTACCGCCACAGACGCCACGCATCAAGCAGGAACCGAAAGCGATAGCATGAAAAATAAACCACGATCCGTGAATGAAGACACGGTTAACGAAGGAGCAGGAGAGAAGAAGCCATCCTTGCGCGACACACTCATCACGGCAGGGGACCTTTTGGTCAAGAAACTGGCTCCCCGCCCAAGAGTTCTGGGCGCATGGATGAAGGAAGGCGATCTTGGCTACATCTTTGCGCCGCGCGGTCATGGCAAGACCTGGCTCGCAATGCTGATCGGCAATGCCATTGCAGAAGGCACCGCGCTTGGGGAATGGTCTGCCGGTGAACGGACTCGCCGCGTGGTCTATTTCGATGCGGAGATGAACCTTCCGGATGTCCAGGAGAGGGCGAAGCTTATCGGCATCGGCTCCCAAGACTTTCAGTGGCTTCAAAACGAGCTGGTTTTTGATCAGCTAAGACGAGGACTGAACATCGCAGAAGTCGCGGATCAGGCCGCAATTTCGGAAATGCTGGATGAAGGTGACGTGCTCATCATTGACAACCTCAGCACCGCAGCATCGGGCATGGCCGAAAACGACAACGACGCGTTCGACCAGATCAAGGATTGGCTTCTATCCCTTCGTGGTCGGAGAATCACAGTGATCATCGTCCATCACGCGGGCCGTAACGGATTGATGCGTGGTGCATCCCGCCGGGAAGACATGGCACATTGGATCATTTCCCTCAAGGACGACAGCGGCGATGGTGAAATGAAGGCATGGGTGACGGATTTCAAGAAATGCCGGAACTGCCAAGCCATGGAAGCTCCATCACTCCGGTGGACGATCCAGACCCGCGGAAACCAGTTGAGCTTCACTTGCGAGAAGCACTCAGGTCCTGAGGCGATGTTCGCATTGATCCGTGACGGCGTTGAGAGCGCCAAAGAGTTGGCAGAGGAAATGGGAGTGACTGCCGGATGCATCAGCAAGTGGGCGAAGAAACTGCTCGTGGCCGGCCGCATTTCGATCAGCGGACGCAAATACAAACCAGCATGATCCCTCATGGGCCATGGGTTGAATTGCGTTCGTTTCCATCCACGCATCTCATGGGTGAATTTCGGAAACGGTCCCATCTCTGTGGAAACGACGATGGCAACGAAGTGGAAACCAGCGGAAACGATCTTTCCGATTGGGAAACGAACCGGAAACAGAGTCAAAGTCTTGTGGAAACGGCGATGCAATTTTTCAGAGAACAATTATCCCTGCGGTTTCCGTCCCGATGGATGTCACACCCATGACCAACACGACACCCAGCCTCGATCTCACCCGTCTCGAAAAGGTCCGCCATTCGGGAGACATCACCACCGCCCGCTGCCCTGCCTGCGCCGAGGGAGATGGCGACCGGAAGGGCAAGCACCTGATCATTTACCCGAGCGGAAAATTCGGCTGTGCCGCCATGCAGGGTGACCCATTGCATCGCCGCCGCATTTTCGCACTGGCCGGCATCGTTGGCGAACGGGAGCATGATCCCGAGCAAGAGGAGCTACGGCGGCAGCGGCGTGCCACAGAGCAACGCCAAGCGCAAGAACGGCAGCGCCTGCTGGCCACCCTCCGCCAGAAGCGCCAAAAGCTTATCGCACGGCATGGATGGGATGATGTCCACGTATGGGAGGACAGTCCGCAGCGCATCGACTGCGATCTGGTGGAATACGACCCGCGGCATTTCCTTGCCAGCCTCTTCCCGCAGGAGGCCATCGTCTGGACCGGCGACGTGTTTCACAGCGGCATCCGTCATGCGGACTACTGGCGAACTGTAGAGGCATGGCAGGAGGCCCCGCCCAAAGAGATCGGCCCGATGACCACGCCCGCGGTCTGGAAGCCAAGAACGATCTGTCGGACCGCCGGCAATGTGCTCGCCGCCCCCTACGTGGTCCTCGATTTTGACGGCTTCGACGGACGTAAGCCCGAGAAACCCGATGAAATCGAAAAACACCGCCGCGATTCCCTCGCCATAATCCGATGGATTCGCAAAGGACTCCAGTGGCAACTCGCAGCAATCGTCTGGACCGGCTCCAAAAGCCTGCACGCTTGGTTCCACACGCCGCCGCCCGTGGTGATCCAAAGCCTGCGAGACACTGCCGAGTCCCTAGGGATCGACGCGGGCCTCGTCGGCCATCCAGAGCACCCGTGCCGCTTGCCCGGGCAAATCCACTCCAAGACCGGGAAA
>Ga0169931_10001801_pt1 | contig 35358 bp, 36 predicted proteins | sample Kivu_15m_20L_FD_129675 | JGI IMG/M metagenome (GOLD analysis project Ga0169931, IMG submission 129675) | Freshwater microbial communities from Lake Kivu, Western Province, Rwanda to study Microbial Dark Matter (Phase II) - Kivu_15m_20L... | ecosystem: Environmental > Aquatic > Freshwater > Lake...
CCAAATCTAAACATATCTGGATTCATCCATTTGTCGCCTAACGTTTCTTTCAATACAACTAGATATTTCATAGCATCTTTTGTAGTTTTAATTCCACCAGCTGGCTTCATACCAATTCTTCTATGAGTTGCCATTTCAAAATCCCTAATTGCTTGCAGCATTACAAGTGTTACTGGAAGTGTTGCTGCAGGTTGTACTTTTCCTGTTGAGGTCTTTATGAAGTCAGCACCAGCCAACATTGCAATCCAGGATGCTTTTTTAACGTTGTCGTAAGTTTTCAATTCACCTGTTTCAAGAATTACCTTCAAATGAGCGGATTTACAAACTTGTTTAATTGACTGAATTTGGTCATAGATATCTAGAAATCTTCCTTCGTGAAATGCTCCACGATCAATTACCATGTCGATTTCATCTGCACCCTGAGAAACAGCATCAGATGTGTCTTGCAACTTAGCCGCCAAAGAAACTCTTCCTGCTGGAAATCCAGTAGCAACAGCAGCAACTTTTATTGTTGTACCACTTAAGTTCTCTTTAGCAATTGAAACTAAATCACTATAAACGCAAACTGCCGCAACACTTGGCACATTTGGATCTTGTGGATCGGGTCTTCTAGCTTTGGCACAAAGGGTTTTAATTTTTCCTTTTGTGTCCATACCTTCTAACGTCGTAAGGTCAATCATTCGAATTGCTAAATCAATACCTTCAGCTTTTGCTGTTGTTTTGATTGAACGAGTACCAAGTTTAGCTATTCTTTCTTCAACACCAACTTTGTCAACACCTGCAAGGCCATTCAAAAATTTTTTAAGAGCAGATTCGCTATCAGTGGCATCACTAAGAAGCGGTGGCAATACCAAGGGATCGTTTTTTAACACGTTCACAGCGTATCCAAGTAGGTAGAAAGCTAAATACTTGTGAGGAGTTGGTGAACGGAATCGGCCAATAAATCTAATTCTTTCTTCGCAATTATTAGATTTTCTTGAGGATTTCCATTTTTAGTCGTGACTTCTAGGTAGCACTTTAACTTTGGCTCAGTACCACTTGGTCTCACAATTATTCGCGCATTTTTTGTCACTAACCTGATACCTGAAGTGGGTGGTAATCCATCAATTCCGTTGTTCATATCTTCCACTTTTTCTACGACAAATTCTCCAATTTGTGTAGGTGGGTTTGTAATCAACTTTTTTGTTATATCTATAGCTTTCATTACAGAATCAAATCGAAAACTCAACTGTTTTGTTAAGTGAACACCAAACTCTTGATAAATAGAATTCAATATTTCAGAAGCAAAGATATTATTATTCTTCAAATAAGAAAACAATTCAACGACGCGTAATGCAACTGATATTCCGTCTTTATCTCTTACAAATTCAGGATCTGTGCAATAACCAATTGCCTCTTCGTATCCAAAGATAAGTTCATCTAAATGTCCCATCCACTTAACACCCGTTAAAGTCGTGGCACCTTTTAAACCATTCGCCACTGCCATTTTGGGAACAAGCGAACTTGAAACGATTGAAGCAACCATTTGTCCCTTTAGTTGCAAATTATTTAATTTATTTCGCTTGATTAACCACCAAGCGACTAGAAAACCTAATTCATCTCCACTCAGAACTTGCCATTTGCCACTTTCAGGTATTGCCACCGCACATCTATCGGCATCAGGATCATTTGCAATTGCAACATCAGCATTAATTTCTTGTGCAAGTTTTAACAATAAATCCATTGCCCCAGGTTCTTCAGGATTTGGAAATGACACGGTAGGAAAATCGGGATCTGGTTTTGTTTGTTCTTTGACATTTATAGATGGATTAAACCCTGCAAGTTTCATACATTTATCAAAGGTTTCTTGGCCAACGCCATGCATCGGGGTAAAAGCGACTTTAATTTGCCCATACTTATTGTTAACCAATTGAGCAGCTCTTTGGTGGTATTGAGAAGTTATGTCTAATTCTTTCCACCCAGGTGTTAATTTAATTTGATTCGCCATAGGGGCAGATTTAATTAACTCTGCTATTTCTCTGTCCATCGGTGAAATAATTCCTGCACCCAAATGGTCATAAACTTTATAACCATTATCTCGAGGCGGATTATGAGATGCAGTTATCATCACCCCAGCATCGGTACTCAAATGCCTAACTCCAAAAGCCAAAACTGGAGTTGGAATTTGGGAGGGAAGTCGAATGACCTCTAAACCAAGACTCATAGCAACACCGCAAACATCTTGTGCAAATTGATCAGACATATGACGAGCGTCATTGCCTACAATTAATTTAGGTTTTTTATTTGGATATTTTTTTAATAAGTATTGGCACAACCCATAAGTTGCTCTGATGACAACGGCACGATTCATTCTTGATTGCCCTGCATCAATTTCAGCCCTTAATCCTGCGGTGCCAAATTCAAGCTCACCAGCAAAAAGAGAACCTAATTTATTTAGATTTTTACTTTTAATTAAATCCAGAACTTGTTTCTTAGTATTTTCATCAGGATCGTGATCAGCCCAGTTTTGGGCGATTGAAATCAATTTTTCACTCACAGTTTTTCAATAACTTTCTTTAGTAAATCACCCATTCGCGCAGCGGCAGCTAAGCCTGCCGCTAATACTTCTTCATGATTTAGATGCTCACTAATTAAACCGGCACCTGGATTTGTCACCATTGAAATTCCCAAAACTTCTGCCTGGGCCTCGCGAGCAGCAATGGCTTCAATAGCAGTTGACATACCAACTAAATCTCCACCAATTTTAAGTGCCATTTGAACTTCAGCTGGTGTTTCATATTGAGGACCATGAAATTGAACATAAACACCTTCATCAAGTGTTGGGTCTATTTCTTTCGCAATTTTTCTTAATCGCTTTGAATAAATTTCACTTACATCTAAAAACTTTGGACCAACAAGTGGTGTTGCTCCAGTTAAGTTGATGTGATCTCTAATTAAGACGGGTGTGCCTGGTTTCCATTTAAGTTGTAACCCACCGCAAGCATTTGTTAAAATAACAGTTTTGACACCACTGGCGATTGCAGTTCTAACAGCATGAACAACAGCGGCAGTGCCTCTACCTTCGTAGTAATGCGTTCTACCCATTTGAATAAGTGTTTGGTAATTTCCAACTTTCACACTTCTAAGTTTTCCTGCATGACCTGCAACTGCAGGGGCAGAAAATCCTGGTAAATCTGTGACAGCAAGTTCAGCATCTGCTTTCCCCAAAGCTTCAATTGCTGGGGTCCAACCAGAACCCAAAACAACTAAAACATCGTGTCGGGTGATTTTTGTTATTTCAGCTAATTTTTGGGCTGAGAGATTTGCCAATTCGTAGGGGTCTTTGCTCACGAAGTAACGCTACTACTTGTATGTGTAGCGAAGAAAACACATTGGCATAAGCGTTGAAAAAGTGTCCAACCTAGGAATAAATGGGCCTGTGACATAAACTATATTTTTGTGCGCTTTCTAACCCCACCTTCATACGATCTCACCTATGACGACGTATTCATGGTTCCTAGCTACTCTGAATTAACTTCCAGAGTTGATGTTGATTTAAATTCTCATGATAAAACTGGAACCACGATTCCTTTAGTTGTAGCAAACATGACTGCGATCTCTGGTCGAAGAATGGCAGAGACAATTGCTCGCCGTGGAGGTTTAGCAGTAATTCCTCAAGATGTTCCAATTGCTGTTATCACAGAAATAATTAATTGGGTTAAAAGTAGACATAAATTTTATGACACACCTTTAACACTTAATCCTGAACAAACTGTTACTGATGCTATGGGAATAATTCATAAAAGAGCTCATGGTGCAATTGTTGTTGTGCGAGATGAAAAACCTATTGGAATTATAACTGAGGAAGATTGTAATGAAGTTGATCGATTTACTCAAGTAGAGCAAGTAATGAGTAAAGAGCTCATCACCATTACAGAAAACTTAACCCCCCGAGAGGCATTTGATTACTTAAATGACAACAGAACAAAACTTGCACCTGTTGTGTCCAAAGATGGAAAACTATTAGGAATATTGACAAAAATTGGTGCACTACGCGCCAGTTTGTACAACCCAGCTCTTGATAAGAATGGTAAATTGATTGTCGCTGTAGCACTAGGAATTAATGGAGATGTTTCAGCAAGGGCAGAAAAAATTATTGCAGCAGGGGCTGATGTTTTAGTAGTAGATACAGCTCATGGACACCAAAAGAAAATGATTGAAGCATTACAAGCAATAAAATCTTTAAAACCTGCTATTCCAATTGTGGCAGGAAACGTGGTAACAGCAGCTGGTGTTAAAGCATTAATTAAAGCTGGTGCAGACATCGTAAAAGTTGGAGTTGGACCAGGTGCAATGTGTACAACTCGTATGCAAACCGGTGTTGGCAGACCACAATTTTCTGCCGTTTTGGAATGTTCTCAAGAGGCTAAAAAGTATGGCAAAACAATTTGGGCAGATGGCGGAGTAAGACATCCTCGTGATGTTGCTTTGGCACTGGCAGCTGGTGCAACACATGTGATGATTGGATCTTGGTTTGCTGGAACCTATGAATCACCTGGTGATTTACAAGAAGATTCTCAAGGCAAATTATTTAAAGAATCTTTTGGAATGGCTTCAGCTAGAGCAGTAGCTGCACGAACTAGTGGCGAAGATGCATTTGATAGAGCCCGCAAATCATTATTTGAAGAGGGAATTTCAACTTCAAAGATGTATTTAGATCCTAATCGACCAGGGGTAGAAGATTTAGTAGACGAAATAATTGCCGGCCTTAGATCTTCATTTACTTATGCTGGTGCAAAAAATATTTCAGAATTTGCAGAAAAAGCTGTGGTCGGAATTCAGTCGGCTGCAGGCTATGCCGAGGGTAGACCTCTTTACACATCTTGGACAAGTTAGAAAATTAAAATGGGGGCCAGATTTCTCTGGCCCCCATTTCCTTGGGAAATTATCCGAGTAGGTTGTTAATCGGATAAGAGGAGAAATAAATAACAAATGCAATTGCTACTACCCATAACAATGGATGGATAGTTTTTGATTTGCCAGTTGCAACTTTCAACACAACGTGGGTAACAAATCCTGCACCAATTCCTACTGCAATTGAGTAAGTAAATGGCATCAAGATAATTGTTAAGAACGCTGGAAGTGCGATTGTTACATCTGTCCAGTCGATATCTTTAATTTGCGTCATCATCAAGAAACCAACAATGAGCAACGCTGGAGTTGCAGCTTCGTAAGGCACTATGGCAACAAGTGGTGACAAGAATGTTGTTAACAAGAATGCAATTCCTGTAACTATGCTTGCCAAACCTGTGCGAGCTCCTTCACCTACACCTGATGCTGATTCAATATAAGAAGTATTTGAAGAGATACCTCCTGCACCACCAGCCATAGCTGCAATTGAATCAACAAGCAAGATTCGATCTGCATTTTCTACGTTTCCATTGCGATCTGCTAGTTCTGCTTCTGCACCAATTGCAGTCATCGTGCCCATGGTGTCGAAGAAGTCAGTGATTAACAAAGTGAAAACTAGTAGAGCTGCAGCCATAAAGCCTGCTGTTGCAAAGCCACCAAAAAGATCAAATCTGCCTAGTAGTCCAAAGTCAGGTGTAGCAATAATTGAACTCGGGATTGCTGGCACATTCAAATTCCAACCACTTGGGTTGACTTTGTCTGGTGCTGTAAATAAAGGTCCAATCTTAAATACTGATTCGAGAATTACCGCAAGAACTGTTGCTGATAAAACTCCAATTAAGATTGCACCTTTAGTTTTGCGTGCATACAAGAATGCGATCAAGAGTAAACCAAAGATGAAGACCACTACTGGCCATCCAACTAGATTTCCACCTGCGCCAAGTTCAACTGGAACCGGTCCTGTACCCGGAACTTTTCGAACAAATCCTGCATCCACTAAGCCGATAAGTGCGATGAATAAACCAATACCAACAGATATTGCCAGTTTTAATTGAGTTGGTATGGCTTTGAAAATTGCGACACGAAAACCAGTTAGGACTGCAATCGTGATGATGATTCCTTCCAACACCACAAGTCCCATTACTTGTTCCCAAGTCATGTAGTTTGCAGCAATTCTTGCCACAAATGCGTTGATGCCAAGTCCAGTTGCCAGAGCTAATGGAAAATTAGCAACAGCTCCCATCAATATTGTTAAGATGCCTGCAATTAATGCTGTTGCTGCTGCAATAGCTGCAAGATTTGGACCGTCACCGCCACCTAAGAATTTTCCATTAATGTCTTGAGTAAAACCCAAAATCAATGGATTCAATACCACGATGTAGACCATTGTTAAATATGTAACAAGCCCACCGCGTACTTCTTGACCTACGCTGGATTTTCTTTTCTTAATTTGGAAATACGAATCCAATGTTGCCATCAGCTAAATTTTTCCCTCCCCAGAATTAGTTGCGAGTCAACTAATAGGCAAATTTTATTGAACCCACTGCCTTTCAGGGGGATAAACACTCGAAAGAGTTTGCTCTTTATTTAGGTGGCAGAAATGAAATATTTCCAAAAGTTACAGTATCTGTGGCAGATGTGACTGTTGTGAGTAATGAGGATCCTTCACTCAAGCCCAATATTTCAAAGTCTTGTTCACTAAATTGTTTCACCCAGGAAGGCCAAGGTTTATTGAAGTGAGCCAAAATAATTTGGTTTTTCAATATATTCAAACCCCGACCAATATCTTTGCCACCGGGCATAACAACTCGTGAGCCAAAAAGCATTGCCCCAGCACTAGAGCCCATTAACACTGCACCATTTATTAGCGCATTTTGAATAGCTACTTCTGCATCAGTATCGATAAATGCGTCGACCAATCGAGAGGGAGTTCCTCCAGCAAAATATATTGCAGAAGAATTTTCTAATTGAGAAATATTTTCTGTTGTTAAATCTTTTTCACTCAATATTGGACTCATTAGAGTTTTAATACCTAAGGAGTTGAAATGTTTTTGAGCTGTTTTATAGGCAAGTTCTTGAGTAGGAAAGGGTGCTGTCACAACTACCAAAAGGGCAGAAGATTTATCAGTTCTTTTCTCTAACGCAGCTAAATCTGCTTGCTGGTATGAGGTACTAAATTCATTACCACCAGATGCCAGAATCCAGCCCGACATTTTTTAACTGCTAACTTTTCTATCCAAATACCAAGTTCTAAAACCTGCCACGATTGAACCAATTATAAAGAATGCAGCTATTGCATAAGCGGCATTTTTAACAGCTGGAATAGTTGCTGCATAAAAACCAGTTAAGGTAATTCCAACACCCCAACTAATGGCTCCCACAAAATTACTGGAAAGAAATTTGTAATAGTTCATTCGGCCAATTCCTGCGATTGCTGGAATTAAAACTCTGGCCCAAGGGGCATATCTTGCAACAACTACTGCCCACCAACCATATTTGTTATAAAAGTTTTCTGTTTTTTTGATGGCAAGCTGAGTTTTTTTGCCACCACGTTTATCTAAATAGGGTCTGCCGTAATGACGCCCAATGATGAATCCGACTTGATCTCCAAAAAAAGCTGCTATCGCAACACCAGTAACTAAAATAACTACATTTATATTTGCTGAACTTGCAGCAATTAATCCTGCTGCGAAAAGAAGAGAATCTCCTGTAATAAAGGGCACAAAAGCGCCAACAAAAAAAGCAGTTCCTACAAAAACTAGACCCCACACAATTAGGTAAAAAATAAAAGGACCAAGTGCATCAAGCCAAGAATTTAGTTGGCCATCTAATGCTGCTTGAGGTAACACAAGAACTCCTTCAAAATCTGACTACTTATATAAGCGTAGTTATGTGATTGCAAGTGCGCATCACAAATAAGCCAAATACAATGATGTAATGAGTCACATTGGATTTTTATTCGACCTTGATGGCACTCTGGTCAACTCTAAACCTGCTGTTGAAAGAGCCTGGATTCAATTAGCAAAAGAAGCCCAAATTCCTGTTGAGAAAATGGTGGGGCTACATGGAATTCCGGGGGAGCAGTCATTGCGCATGCTTATGAAAGATCGTGATGAAGCAGAAATTATGAATTGGGTGCAAAGAATTGAATATCTTGAAATGAGTGATACTGATGGAATTACGGCAATTAATGGTGCTAAAGAATTATTAACTGAGCTTAACGATAAAGAAATTCCTTGGACTATTGTCACATCGTGCACAATTCCCCTTGCCCAATCAAGAGTTAAAGCAGCTGGAATCCAATTGCCCCATAATGCTGTAACTTTTGATGATGTTGAACTTGGCAAACCACATCCTGAGCCATTTATTTTGGGTGCAAAAAGAATTGGATTAAATCCAAATCAATGCTGGGTTATAGAAGATGCACCAGCTGGAGTTAAGTCAGGAAAAACAGCGGGCTGCACTGTTGCTGCAGTTTTAACGTCTCATGATCAAACTCAATTAATTGAAGCAGATCATCACTTAAATCATTTAGATGAGTTATTACCACTAGCTTTTAATTAATTGTGCCCCCGGCGTGAGTCGAACACGCGCGCATGCCTTCGGAGGGCAACGCTCTATCCACTGAGCTACGGGGGCTAATTTCAATTCTTAAAAATTAATTTTTAAGAATTAGTTATCCGCCGTCGAATCTTTTTTTCAGCAATAAATGACATAACTGGAACTGTTCCTGCTAATAAAACTAACAAAGTTTGAGATAAAGATAATTTTGTTCTACGCGATATATCAAAAGCTATTACTACATAAATCATATAAACAATTCCATGAAGTTGAGCAAACCATGGAATTTCAGGGCCAAGTGTGTATTTGATAATAATTTCAATTGTAAAAAGAATTAAAATCACACCAGCTAAATAGGCAATGAACTTGAAACGAGCTAATGCTTTTTCCATCTAGTCATCCCTCTTTTTTAACTGGCCGGTTCTATTTAAGTATTCATCTTGAAAGAATCTTACCCAAAACCAGGCAAGGGCTATGGCAAAGAAAACCCACTGAACGGCATAAAAAGAGCTTTGTAAACTTATGACCACTTCGCCAGTTAATGAATCGATTCTTGCGCGCCTGATCCACTGCCAGATTCCAAGCCTTAAACAAAACATAATGCCCAAAATGGTTGCAATATGAAATAGCAACCATTTTCGTTCCGAAGCGATTTTCCACATATACATAAGCGTATGGCGCAATACAATTTTCACTTAACACCTGCCTACGATTAGAACATGACTCCAGAAGAACTATCAAAGATCATTAAAAAAAGTCTCGAGTCATTGATTGCTGCAAGAAAACTTGAAATTTCTCAGTCACCCGAAATAAAAATAGAAAGACCAAAAAATAAAGAACATGGAGATTATTCCTGCAATATTGCCTTAGTTGTTGCTAAACCTGTTGGTAAAAATCCTCGTGACATCGCACAATTATTTGTTGATAAATTAGAGGCAAATCCAAGTATTAAAAAAATTGAAATAGCTGGACCAGGATTTTTAAATTTCACTCTAGATTCAAAAAGCATGGGCGAAGTTGCTAAAACTATCCTCCAGCAAGCAGATCAATATGGCCACACAGATTCTTTCAACGGGGAAACAATAAATATTGAATTTATTAGCGCTAATCCAACAGGACCTCTTCATCTAGGTCATACTCGTTGGGCAGCGGTAGGAGATGCGCTAGCAAGAGTTTTAGCTGCAAGTGGAGCAAAAGTTGTCAAAGAATTTTACATTAATGATCGAGGTGCTCAAATAGATAAATTTGGTATCTCAATTTGTGCTGCTGCAAATAATGAACCAATTCCAGAAGATGGTTATCACGGTGCCTACGTTAAAGAATTAGCAAGTGAGATCACAAAAGATAAACCACAAATTCTAAAATTAAGTAAGCAGGAGCAAGAAATTGAATTTAGAGAGGAAGGTTATAAACGACAATTAAAACAACAACAATTAGTTTTAAATGACTTTAGAACTATTTTTGATGTTTGGTATTCAGAAAGATCCCTTCATTCCAGTGGTGCTGTTGAAAAAGGCTTAAGCAAGCTTAAAAAATATGGTCATGTTTTTGAAAAAGATGGGGCAACTTGGCTTAAAACCACAGATTTTGGTGATGATAAAGACAGAGTTTTAGTTAAAGCAGATGGTGAATATACCTATTTTGCTTCTGATACCGCCTATTACGTTGACAAACGAAGTAGGGGATTTGAAGTAAATATTTATCTTCTGGGAGCCGATCATCACGGATATGTAAACAGATTAAGAGCAGTAGCTGCATGTGCTGGAGATAATCCAGACAAAAATGTGGAAGTTTTAATCGGTCAACTTGTAAAAATGTTAAAAAACGGTCAAGAAGTCAGATTAAGTAAAAGAGCTGGAAATATCATCACTTTAGAAGATCTAATTGATGAAGTAGGAGTTGACGCAGCTCGCTACACATTAATTAGATATCCGGTAAATACTTCTATAACTTTAGATATTGATTTACTAACTTCACACACTAATGATAATCCTGTTTTTTATGTGCAATATGCGCATGCTCGGATATCTGCTGTGTTAAGAGCGGCTAGTGAAAAGAAAATTGATTGGCAAAAAAGTTCATTCAACCCTGCAGCACTAGTGATGCAACAAGAAACAGAATTGCTAGGTGCGTTAAGTGAATTTCCTCGAGTTGTTGCAAGCTCTGCACAATTAAGAGAGCCTCATAGAGTGGCTAGATATTTAGAAGAATTAGCAACTGCGTATCACTCTTTTTATTCATCATGTCGAGTTTTGCCACTAATTGGTGAAGATGTGACTGATGAGACTATTGCTCGCTTGATGTTGTGTGCGGCCACACAACAAGTATTGAAAAATGGTCTTTCACTGCTAGGTGTGAGCGCGCCAGAGAAAATGTAGGTAGTGCCCCTGTGCGCCAATCGGGCATATCTGCTCTAAGGTTTTGTGCATGACAAAAATTAGATCCTTTTTCGCAAGTGCAATAGCAATTGCTTTGACAGTTTCATTAGGTGTAACAGCATCAAGTGCAGCTGAGGGAGCAAGTCCACTATCTGGTCTTCCAGGTGGTGCTGGCAAACCAGTAATCATGGTCAAGATTGACAACGTTGGTCCAGCAAGACCACACACAAACATTTCTAAAGCAGATATTGTTTATGTGGAACAAGTAGAAGGTGGATTAACAAGAATTGCAGCACTTTACAATTCTTCATTTCCAACAAAAGTTGGTCCCGTTAGATCTGCACGTATTTCTGATTTAGAAATATTAGAACAATTTGATAAACCAGGTTTTGCATATTCTGGTGCTAATAAAGCATTGTTAAAAACTATTGCTAAAGCTCCACTTGTGCGTCTTGGTCCGGGATTAAATGGAGTTAAATATTCCAGAGATAAATCTCGCCGTATTCCGCATAATTTAATGTTGGATCTTTCAGCAACTGTTAAAAAAGCTAAAGGAATAGGTGCGGTAAAAGATATTGGTTTAACTTTTTCTGAAACCGCTCCAGCTGGTGGAAAGAAAACAACAACTTTTAAAGCACAATGGCCAGCTTCAAGTGTGAGCGGTAAATGGAATGGCAGTGGTTGGGCGATAGCACTTGATAACAAAGCGCAAAAAGACAAAGCAACTGGAAAAGCTGTGGTTGCTCAAACTGTTGTAGTGCAATTAGTAACCCAAACTCTTTCAGGCCAAGGGGATAAATTTGGTGGCAGAACACCAAAGATTAAAACCATTGGATCAGGTAAAGCATTTATTTTGCGAGATGGGCAACGCTATGACGCCGAATGGTCCAGACCATCTGGTGCTTCAGGTACTTCCTTTACGGTAAATGGTGAAGTGGTGCCATTTGACGTTGGACAAGCTTGGTTCCTTTTGGTTCCAAATAATTCCAAGGGAAAGTATTCATTTAAATAAACAATTAGTAGTACACCTACTGGGTGGGTCCTCTTGTGTTGGTTAGCCTTAACACTAGGAGTCCCACCCAGTAACTATTTAAAAAGGAATTTTTCACATGACAGCACCTATTGATGCTTTGGTCGTGAATGAAATAAGTCAGCACATTTGGCCTTTGGGTGCAAAAAGAAATAGTGATGGGGCACTTGAAATTTCAGGTGCTGATGTGAGGGACTTGGGTAAGAAATATCTAACTCCACTATTTGTTTTAGATGAAACAGATCTTTTAAGTAGGGTAAGAAAATATTTAAAAAGCTTTGCTTCACAATCCCACGGGAATAAATTAACAAAACCAACTCAAATCTTTTATGCCTCAAAAGCGTTCACGGCTACAAGGTTTATTGAATTAATTGTTAAAGAGGGTATGGGAATAGATGTTGCCTCTGAAGGTGAATTAAGAGTCGCACTTGCTGGTGGCTGTAAACCAGAAAATATAGTTTTTCACGGAAATAATAAATCTTTAGAAGAGTTGGAATTTGCACTTGATAAGGGTGTGGGAATTTTTGCTGTTGACTCTTTTTTTGAAATAGCAAGACTTGCTCAATATTCAAAAAAAAGAAATGTGAAAGCTAAAGTATTAGTTAGAGTCACTGCCGGAATTGAAGCTCACACACACGATTTTGTGGCAACTGCTCACGAGGATCAAAAATTTGGCTTTTCACTTGCCGCAGGTGATGCTGACGAAGCTGCAAGAATTGTTATCAAAGAAGAAAACCTTCATTTCTTAGGACTTCATTCTCATATTGGTTCACAAATATTTGATAATAAAGGCTTTGAAATAGCAGCAACCAGACTTGCTGAGCTTTCACTAAGAATTGTTAAAGAACATAATGTGCAAATTGAAATGTTAAATCTTGGTGGGGGAATGGGAATTGCTTATGTTGAAAGTGATGCACCCTTAGCTATTGAAAAAATGGCTAGTGAATTAGTCGATATTGTTCATAAACTATTTACTTCAAATGGTTTAGCAATGCCACAACTTGCATTTGAACCCGGAAGAGCCATAGTTGGGCCTGCCATGATCACTTTATACACAGTTGGAACTACAAAGAATATTCAATTGGAAAATGGTGACAAAAGAACTTACGTTGCAGTAGATGGTGGAATGAGTGACAACATTAGAACTGCACTTTATGGCGCGCAATACAGTGTCACTTTAGCTTCACGTTTATCGAATGCTCAACCAATGCTTTCTCGTATTGTAGGTAAACACTGTGAGTCTGGTGACATAATTGTGAAAGACTGTTATCTACCAAGTGATTTAGTTCCAGGAGATTTGTTAGCGGTAGCAGCAACTGGTGCATATAACAGATCAATGTCTTCTCAATACAATTTAGTCACCAGACCAGGTGTTATTAGTGTTAATAACAATAAAATTACAGAAATATTAAGAAAAGAAACTTACCAAGACGTATTTGCTACTGACCCAGGTTTGTAAATCTTTCTCCACTAACAACTAAAGCAACACCACTTAACACAACAGCACCGCCTAAAAATAGTGGCCAATCAACTGGTTCACTCAAAACTATCAACCCCAGCATTACTGCAATTACTGGATTTACATACGCATAAGTTGAAGCAAGGGATAGAGAAGTGTTGTTTAATAACCAGATGTATGCGCCATAACCAACAATGGAGCCAATTAAAACCAAATAAATCCAAGCCCATTTTGAGGTAGGAGACATTTGTGTAATTAATTCAACTTTAAATCTCTCACCATTAAAGAAACTTGCAATAATTAGAGCAAGGCCTCCAAATAACATTTCATAAGTTGTTAAGACAAATGGATCTTTTGGTATAGGAATTCTTTGAGTCATAAAAGTACCAAAAGCCCAAGCAATGTTACCTATTAAAATCATGAACATCCAAAATTTGACTTTTGAGGGATCAGCTCCTGGAGCAGGACCAGCTCCTCCCGGTAAAACAATTATTGCTACACCAATTAATCCAAGAAAGATTCCAACTAATGTAATTCTTTTAGGTCTTACCCCAGTAATTCTTTGAAAGATTGTCACCCAGATTGGTAATGCTGCAATTATTAGAGCAGCAATTCCTGATGGTACATATCTTTCAGCCAAAGTTAAATTTCCGATACCAAAACCTAATAGCAAACCACCTAAAAATATTGATGACATTAATTCAGGTCTGGTTACCTTTAAAACACTTTTGCCCTTAAAAATTAATAAAATTAAAGCCAATATAAAAAAAGCAGCAACAAACCTCAAACCCATAGATAGAAGCGGAGGTGCTGTTTTTATAACTAGTGCAATGCCTAAGTAAGTAGAACCCCAAACAAGGTAAACAGTTACCAGGGCAAACCAAACTTTTGGTGTTATTCGCTTAGCAACAGTAGCCACAGCACATCTGACCACATCCTTAATGAGAGACTTAGAACTGGACCTACTATTTTGTGTAAGGACGATTAACCGTGGCCGAGGCTCAAGTTCGTCCTATTCGAATTGCATTAATTGGCGCAGGAACCGTTGGTTCCAAAGTTGCATCTTTAATGTTGGAACAAGCAGATGACCTAGAAGCAAGAAGTGGCGCACCACTTATTTTAGTTGGAGTTGGTGTTAAAGACGGTAAAAAGTCAAGACCACATATTCCTGCGGAATTAATCACAACCGATATTCCGGGTTTACTTGCAAAAGACATTGACATTGTTGTTGAAGTAATGGGCGGTATCGAACCTGCCAGAACCTACATTCTTGATGCCATGTCAAGAGGAATAAGTGTTGTTACAGCCAATAAAGAACTACTTGCTCGAGACGGTGCAACATTGGCAGCAACTGCTGAAAAAAATAATGTTGATCTTTACTACGAAGCAAGTGTTGCTGGAGCAATACCTTTACTTCGCCCATTAAGAGAATCACTAGTTGGCGATCGCGTCAAAAAAGTCTTAGGAATAGTTAATGGAACAACAAATTATATTTTAACTAAAATGGATGAAACTGGTGCATCATTTAAAGATGCATTAGCTGAAGCACAAAAATTGGGTTATGCCGAAACAGATCCTAGTGCTGATATTGAAGGAAATGATGCGGCAGCAAAAGCTGCAATTGTGGCACAACTTGCATTTCACACTCGTGTAACAATTGACGATGTTTATTGCGGAGGAATTTCTAAAGTTTCAGCAAATGATGTAAAAGCTGCCAAAGAAATGGGATTTGTAATAAAATTACTTGCAATTGCGGAAAGACTTGATGAGCAATCAGTTGTGGTGAGAGTTCATCCGGCCATGATTCCAAGAAGCCATCCTTTAGCAAGTGTGCGAGAAGCATTCAACGCTGTTTTTGTTGAAGCAGAAGCTGCAGGTTCTCTAATGTTTTATGGTCGTGGAGCAGGGGGAGCACCAACTGCATCTGCAGTTTTGGGTGACCTAGTTGCAGTTGCTCGCAATAAAATGAGTGGGCGACGTGGACCAGGTGAAAGTATTTATGCTGATCTAAAAGTCAAGCCAGTTTCAGAAGCCATGACTAGTTATTACATTTCACTTCAGGTTGCAGATAAACCAGGTGTTTTAGCACAAATTAGTCAAAAAATTGCTAATAACAATGTGTCTATTCAAACTGTGAGACAAGATGGCTTAGAAAATGCTGCTCAATTAATAATTAGAACTCACAGAGCGTTAGAAAAAGATCTAGCAAAAACTCTTGGTGATTTAAGAAATCTCGATAGTGTCAAAGAAATTTCTGATTATATGAGAGTTGAAGGCGAGTAACAATTAATGGCTGCAACAAAAAACTTATGGCGAGGGGTAATCGAAGAATATAAAAGTCGATTGCCCATTAGTGCTAAAACTCCAATTGTTACTTTAGGTGAAGGTGGAACACCTTTAATTTATGCCTGTAATTTAAGTGAAATGCTTAATAATGAAGTTTATTTAAAAGTAGAGGGATGTAATCCAACCGGTTCTTTTAAAGATAGAGGCATGACAGTTGCTATTTCTAAAGCAGCGGAAACTGGCGCAAAAGCAGTAATTTGTGCCTCAACTGGAAATACTTCAGCATCAGCCACTGCTTATGCCGTTAAATCTGGCATGAAAAGTGCTGTGTTAATTCCTGATGGAAAAATAGCGATGGGAAAACTTGCCCAAGCAATAGTTCACGGTGCATCAGTATTACAAGTTCAAGGAAACTTTGATGACTGTTTGGTATTGGCACAAGATTTAGCAAATAATTACCCAGTTGCTTTGGTAAATTCTGTTAACCCATTTCGAATTGAAGGACAAAAAACTGCTTCATTTGAAATTATTGATGATTTAGGTGATGCACCAGATATTCATGTGCTCCCAGTAGGAAATGCAGGAAATATAACTGCTTACTGGAAAGGTTATGTTGAGTACAAAAATGATTATCTGGCAACTAAGTTGCCACAAATGTGGGGATATCAAGCAGAAGGTGCTGCACCCATTGTGGATGGTGCACCGGTTTTGAAGCCAGAAACAATTGCTACTGCAATAAGAATTGGAAATCCTGCATCTTGGCAACAAGCAATATCTGCACGGGATCAATCAAATGGAAAAATTGGCAAAGTAAGTGATGAACAAATTTTGCAGGCTTATCATTTATTGGCTGAAAAAGAGGGTGTTTTTGTTGAGCCATCTTCTGCCGCAGGTGTGGCTGGATTATTAAAGGCAAAAACTAATAATGAATTACCAAGAAATAAAGTTATCGTGATTACAGTGACTGGAAATGGTCTCAAAGATCCACAATGGGCACTTGAAGGATCCAAGGAACCTGTAAAAATATCTGTGAATGCAGATTCAGCAGCAGAAGCTTTGGGGTTGAAATAAATGTCAAAAGTAACAGGAGCTGTCAGAGTGGTAGTTCCTGCCTCCAGTGCCAATCTTGGCTCAGGTTTTGATTCTGCAGGTCTTGCTTTAACTATGTTTGATGAAATTGAAGCATCATTTACTGACAAACCAGGTGTGCAAGTTGATGTGGATGGGGAAGGAAGAAATTCTCTACCAAAGGATGAAAATCATTTAATTGCTCGAGTGATGTTAAAAACTTTTGCTAATTTATCTATGCCAGTAAATGGACTTTATCTTCGTTGCATTAACAGAATTCCTCATGGTAGAGGACTTGGTTCTTCTGCCGCAGCAATTTCTGCAGCAGTAGTTGCCGCAAGAGCTTTAGCTGGCACTCAAGGAACCAGAATGGATGATAAAGGTGCTTTGGAATTAGCAAGTTCCATTGAAGGCCATCCCGATAATGTGGCAGCTTGTCTTTATGGTGGCTTCACAGTTTCTTGGATTGATGAAAATTCATACGCCCGGGCTGTAAAAATTAACCCCCACCAATCAATAATTCCAGTAGTCATGATTCCCAAATTTGAAGTTGACACCGAACAAGCAAGAGCATTACTGCCAACTCATTTGCCTTATAAAGATGCCACTTTTAATCTTTCTCGATCTGCATTATTAGTCCATGCCATGACAAATGATCCTGACTATTTATTTGAAGCAACCTCAGATCGAATCCACCAGAAATATAGAAGACCTTCCATGCAGTCAGCTTCTGGTTTAGTAACAAATTTAAGAAAGAAAAATTTTGCAGCCTATATTTCTGGCTCTGGTCCAAGTGTTTGTATTTTGACAAACAAGGAAAAAGTTGAGGAAGTAATTTCTCTGGTCCCAGAAGATTTTGAAGCCCAACAATTAGAAATTGCCACAACGGGAGCAAGTGTTCAATAGAGCAATTTTGAGGTTAGGCAAAACCCTGGGCTAACCCCGTGCTTGAGATAAGCCCCCTAGTTCTGCTATCCTTGTGGTGTCCGGCCGATATGGGCCAAAGATGGCAAATACACAGAGTCAAATTCGCTAACTTTATAAACCAAATTAAAACAGGTCCGGATCTCTCACACGAAACTAACTTAAACAAATTTTAATAAGTGTGAAGAAGTATTGAAAGGAAAACTCCTCAAGGTGACTGACACCTCGTCAAAGCTATTGCCTGAATTAAGGCAAATGGCTGCAGCTCTGGGAATTCCTGATGCAGCAACAATGCGAAAAAGTGAACTTGTCGAAGCAATCGACCAACGCGGAAATGGTGAAAATAAAAGTATGACCACAAATTCTGAAATTCCAGAAGATGATGTAATCGAAGAATTTAGAGAAGAATCTGATACTCGAGTAGAACGTGAAGAAAGAAGCGACGATCGCGGCAACTATAACCGTGAAGATCGCGGCAGTTACAACAGAAATGATCGCGGTAATGATGACCGTGGCGGTTACAGAAGAAATGATCGAAACGATCGCAATGATCGAAATGGTGATAGAAACTCTCGTTCTAGATTTAGAGAACGTGGTTCTAGAAGAGAACGCGATGATTTTGAAATCAAAGAAGGCGATGTATTGCTGCCAGTAGCAGGAATTATTGATTTATTAGAAAACTATGCATTCGTTAGAACTTCTGGTTATTTACCAGGACCAAACGATGTTTATGTTTCTATGGGATTAGTTCGTAAATTTGGTTTAAGAAAAGGTGACGCAGTCACCGGTTCAATTCGTCAACCTAAAGAAGGCGAACAAAGACAAAAATTTAATCCATTGGTTCGTGTTGAAACTATTAATGGTTTGGAACCAGAAGAATCAGCCAAGAGATTAGATTTTTCAAAACTCACCCCACTTTACCCACAAGAGCGTTTAAGACTTGAAACAGAAGCAAATAACTTAACCACTCGTGTAATTGATTTAGTTGCACCAATTGGTAAAGGTCAACGTGGTCTGATTGTTTCACCACCAAAAGCTGGTAAAACTATGGTCTTGCAAGCAATTGCAAATGCAATTACTACCAATAACCCAGAAGTTCATTTGATGGTTGTTCTTGTTGACGAAAGACCAGAAGAAGTAACAGATATGCAACGCTCTGTTAAGGGTGAAGTTATTGCTTCAACTTTTGATAGACCTGCAGAAGATCACACAACTGTGGCTGAACTTTCAATCGAAAGAGCAAAACGTTTAGTGGAAATGGGTCACGATGTTGTGATCTTGCTTGATTCCATGACACGTCTTGGTCGTGCATATAACTTGTCAGCTCCAACTTCCGGAAGAATTCTTTCTGGTGGTGTTGACTCAGCTGCTTTGTATCCACCTAAGAAGTTCTTTGGTGCTGCAAGAAACATCGAAAACGGGGGATCATTAACAATCATTGCTACAGCTTTGGTTGAAACAGGTTCTCGTATGGATGAAGTTATTTTCGAAGAATTCAAAGGAACAGGAAACATGGAACTTAAACTCGATCGCAAACTTGCTGATCGCAGAGTATTTCCTGCTGTTGATATTGATTCTTCAGGCACAAGAAAAGAAGAAATCCTCATGTCTCCAGATGAATTAAAGATCATTTGGACACTTCGTCGAGTGCTACATGCTCTAGATGCCCAACAAGCAATTGAGCTCTTACTCAACAAGTTACGTGAGACAAAAACTAACTTTGAGTTCCTCTTGCAGGTACAAAAGACCACCCCAACAACTAACGGCGATGACGCCGAATAGAATTGGTACCTAAGAAAAAGAAATAGGAGCACTACAGATGAAGCCAGAAATTCACCCAGATTACGATTACATTATTTTGCGTGATAAATCTGCTGACTTTGCAATTTTAACCAAATCAACTCTTAAACCAAGTCAAAAAATGGTTTGGGAAGATGGCAAAGAATATCCAGTAGCTGATGTTGAAATTTCATCTGCAAGTCATCCTTTCTACACTGGTAAACAAAAGATTTTGGATACCGCAGGTCGCGTATCAAAGTTCGAAAAGCGTTACGGCAAAAGCGCCAACAAATAGCTAATCTTACGGGCGTCGGTTTAAAACACATTTAATTGTGTTTTAAAAAACCGACGTCCGTTTTGTTTTATAAAAAAACAGATGAAGAAATAGTTAGGAGATGATGAAAAAGTGTTCGAAGGCGTAGTTGATTTAGCTGCAGAATTAGTTGAATTAGAACACAAAATGTCTGATCCAAAACTTCATTCTGATCAAAATAAGGCCCGTCAAGTTGGGCGCAGATTTGCTGAATTAAAACCCATTGTTGCTACTTGGCGCGAATACCAAAAAGCTGTGGAAGATCATCAAGCTGCAGTTGAACTGTCTATGGATGATTTTAGTTTCAAATCAGAAGCAGAAAAAATAGCAGCAGTTGTTCAAGATTTAGCAGACAAATTACAAATGATGTTAATTCCTCGTGATCCACTTGATGGCAAAGATGTGATCGTGGAAGTTAAATCAGGTGAAGGTGGAGAAGAATCTGCTTTGTTTGCTGGAGACTTAGTGCGAATGTATTTAAGGTTTGCAGAAAAACGTGGCTGGAAAGCAACACTTATTGATTCGGTTGATTCGGATATGGGTGGAATTAAGAATGCTTCAATTTCAATTAAAGCTAAAGGAAATCCAGAACTAGGAACAGCTCCTTATGCATGGATGAAACATGAAGGTGGTGTTCATCGTGTGCAAAGAGTGCCTGTTACTGAATCACAAGGACGAGTGCATACATCTGCTGCTGGAGTTTTAGTTTTTCCTGAAGCAGAAGAAATTGATGTGGAAATAAACAATGAAGAGATAAGAGTTGATGTTTATAGATCATCTGGTCCAGGTGGTCAATCAGTAAATACCACGGATTCAGCTGTTCGAATCACACATATTCCAACTGGCATTGTGGTTTCTTGTCAGAATGAAAAAAGTCAATTACAAAATAAAGAATCTGCCTTAAGAATATTAAGAGCAAGATTACTATCAGCTGCCGAAGATGCTAGAGCTCAAGAAGAATCAGCATCTCGCAAATTTCAAGTAAGAACAGTGGATAGATCAGAAAGAATTAGAACTTATAACTTTCCCGAAAATCGTTTAACAGATCACCGTACTGGTTATAAATCACATAATTTAGATCAAATACTTAATGGTGATCTAGATCCTGTTTTACAGTCATGTGTTGATATGGAAATCACACAAAAGTTGGCTGAGGTTGGAGATACTCGTTGAGTAAATTAACAAGAAGTGTTCTTGTTGATATTGAGTTAAGACTTAAAAATGCTGGTGTGCCAAGCCCTAGGTTTGATGCTGAATCTTTAGTTGCTTTTTCACTTGGATTAGAAAGAAACCGTATTGGGTTATTAAAAGAAATAACTGATGAACAATATCGAGAAATTGAAAAGTTAGTAGAAAAAAGAGTCAGAAGAATCCCCCTACAACATCTTGTAGGAGAACAGGGCTTCAGGCGTTTGGTGTTAAGTGTTGGCCCAGGAGTTTTTATTCCCCGTCCAGAAACAGAATTGTTAGTGGAATCTGTAGTTAGGTATTTGCTAGATCAAAAAAATGAAAGACACACCATTATTGATTTATGTGCTGGTTCTGGTGCAATTTCATTGGCGGTTGCAACAGAAGTTAAAAACTGTGATGTTTATGCAATAGAAAAATCAAGTGAATCTTTTGCTTACTTGATTAAAAACATTGATAAATCTCAAGAAAAATTGAATGGACAAAATTCGAAAGTTATTGCATTAAACAAAAGTATTGAAGAAGAAATAAATGAACTTGACTCATTGAGAAAAAAAGTAGATGCAGTTATATCTAATCCACCATATATTCCAAACAAAATGGTGCCACGTGAACCAGAAGTTAAAGATCATGAACCAGAAATAGCACTCTTTGGTGGCAAAGATGGACTAGATGTTGTGAAAGTTGTTATCGATATTGCCAAGAATTTATTAAAACCGGGGGGCTTTGTGGGCATTGAGCACGCAGATGTTCAAGCCTCAAGTACAAAAGAGACTGGGGTTCCCTATTTACTAATTGAATCAGCTTCATTTCAAAAGATTGAGGATCGAAGAGACTTAAATGGATTACCTAGATATAGCGTGGCGATTAAATCATGATTCGTAAATTTTCTATGGATAATCCCATCGAAAGAAAAGATGGGATAGCAGCAGCAGCTGCAGCTGCTAGACGAGGTGATTTAGTTGTTTTACCAACTGACACTGTTTATGGTCTAGGTACTGATTCTTTTTCAAAAAATGGTCCCACAAAGTTATTGGCAGCCAAAGGAAGAGATCGTGATATGCCAATTCCAGTTTTAGTTGGACACACAAAGGCTTTAGATGGTTTAGCTCAAAGAGTTGATCCCATTACCAAAGCATTAGCAGAAGCATTTTGGCCAGGTGCGCTAACAATTATTGTGAAGTCTCAACCAACTTTAAGATGGGATTTAGGAAATACTAATCAAACAGTTGCACTTCGCATGCCATTAAATCCTGTTGCCATTGAATTATTAAACATTGTTGGACCAATGGCAGTTAGTAGTGCGAATAAAACAGGTCAACCAGCAGCTACAAATGTGGATGAAGCAATTGCGCAGTTAGGCGAAGCTGTGACAATTTATCTTGATGGGGGACAAACCCCTGGAAATGTTGCTTCCACAATCATCGATGTTTCATCAGGTGAAATAAAACTACTTCGTCAAGGTGCCATTTCTATTGAGGAAATTCGTCTCGTAGTGCCAAATATAGATCTTCTGCCATAGTATTTGTACAGAAAGTAAAACAGGAGGCAATTTTAAAATGGGTAATTCAAAGTTCTGGGGTCCAGATTGGGATTCACTTGAGAACCAAGATCCCGAAGTTGCTGGCTTGTTATTAAAAGAATTAGAACGTGCCCGCGGTGGATTGCAATTGATTGCAAGTGAAAACTTCACCTCTCCAGCAGTTCTTGCAGCATTAGGTAGCACATTTAGTAATAAATATGCCGAAGGTTATCCCGGTAAACGTTATTACGGCGGATGTGCTGTTGTTGACGAAGTTGAAATAATTGGCATTGAAAGAGCAAAAAAATTATTTGAAGCAGATCATGCAAACTTGCAACCACATTCAGGAGCAAGTGCAAATATTGCTGTTTATGGTGCTTTCACAAAACCTGGTGACACAATTTTAGCAATGAGCCTTGCTCAAGGTGGACACTTAACTCATGGCTCCCCAGTTAGTTTTTCTGGTAAATGGTTTAACCCAATAGGTTATTCCGTTGATCCCAAAACAGAATTAATTGATTATGACAACGTTAGAGATTTAGCAAAACAACATAAACCAAAAATGATAGTTGCGGGTGCAACTGCTTATCCGCGTTTAGTCGATTTCAAAGTAATGAGAGAAATTGCTGATGAAGTCGGTGCTATTTTGTGGGTTGATGCAGCACATTTCATTGGTTTGGTTGCTGGAAAAGCAATTCCAAGTCCTGTGCCATATGCAGATGTTGTTTCATTTACCACACACAAAGTTTTGCGCGGCCCACGCGGGGGAATGATTTTGTGCAAAGCACAACATGCCCAAACAATTGATAAAGCAGTATTTCCCATGATGCAAGGTGGACCATTAATGCATGCTGTTGCAGCAAAAGCTGTGGCATTGAAAGAATGCGCAACACCTGAATATCAAACTTATGCCAAAAAAGTTGTAGAAAACGCTAAAGCTTTATCTGAAGGATTAAAAGCAGAAGGAATGCGTCCAGTAAGTGGTGGAACAGATACTCATCTTGTGCTACTTGATTTAACACCAATTGGAGTTAATGGTAAGGATGCCGAAAAGCGTTGTGATGCATCAAGAATTACTTTGAATAAAAATCCAATTCCAAATGATCCACTTCCACCAATGACAGCAAGTGGTATCAGAGTTGGTTCACCATCTGTTACAACCCAGGGTATGGGGGTAAGTGAAATGCGCCAAGTTGCTTCATTTATTGCTCAAGCTGTGAAGAGTGAAACAGGCCATGACAAGATTGCTGAAGAAGTTAATAAACTTTGTAGAGCATTTCCCGCCTACCCACAAAAGTAGGTAGTCAACAGAGAGTAGTAAAACTTTGCGCGAGTATTTGTTAGTACTCTTGGCAACGGCTTTCATTACTTATTTAACAACTCCAATTGCTCGCTATACCGCTCTTCGTTTTGGTTTTATGGCCAAAGTTCGCGATCGAGATGTGCACGATCGACCAATTCCACGATTGGGTGGTTTGGCAATGGTGGCAGGTTTGTTAGCAGGTTTATCACTTGCTTCTCAATTACCTTTAATAAGTAACGTTTTTAAAGATGGACAACAAATAAGAGCACTCTTGGCTGGTGCTGGAATTTTAGTTTTATTGGGAGTAATTGATGATAAATGGTCAGTTGATGGACCGGTTAAATTAGCTGGGCAAACTTTAGCTGCTGGAGTAATGGCTTCTCAGGGAATTTCACTTATTTGGTTACCGTTGCCATTTGTGCAAGGAACACTAAGTCTTGATCCTTTGACAGGAGTTTTGTTAACAGTATTAATTGTTTTAATCACAGTTAACGCAGTGAATTTCGTGGATGGCTTAGACGGATTAGCAGCAGGAGTAGTTGGTCTGGGTGCGGCAGCATTTTTTGCTTACAGTTATTTACTAAGTGTGGAGTTTGGTTTCTCGCGAGCAACTCTTCCCACACTTATTTCAGCATTATTAGTTGGGGTAACTTTAGGATTTTTACCCCACAACATGTTTCCTGCACGAGTTTTCATGGGAGATACAGGTTCGATGTTAATTGGTTTGATGTTAGCTGCTTGTGCGATTACTTTGACTGGTCAAACAGATCCTGGTGCCTTGGAATTAACTTCAGTTCTACCTAGCTTTTTACTTATATTTCTTCCTTTAGCTGTGATTGCAGTTCCATTGTTTGATTTAGCTTTAGCGGTGTTAAGAAGAACTAGAAGGGGTGCCAATATTTTTACCCCTGATAAAGAACATTTGCATCACCGTTTGTTAGAAAGAGGTCACTCTCATAGAAGAGCTGTGATGTTGATGCATGCTGGAACTGCTTTGTTAGCTTTTGCCACAGTAAGTACTGCGTTTATTCCGTTTCTATATTCTTTGTCCGCACTTATTGCGGGATTGGCTTCTTTGATTTACTTTGGTAGGAGAAGAGACCCCAAGGAGATAGTGGTTGCATAAATGACGATTGAAAACAAAATTATTGTTTCAGGTTTAGTGCCCACCTTGATTGTGGGAATTTTATTTTCTATCGGATCAGGCATTTTCACAGACGCACAAGCAGGATATTCGGCATTAGGGGGAATGGTTTTAACTTTGGCCTTTTTTGTTTTTGGTCAATACGTAATTGGGCGAGTTTTATTAACTAAGCCTGAAATTGGTTTAGGAGTAGCCATGATTGTGTATTTAACACAATTAATTGTGTTACTTGTGTTAATAAAGTTACTAATGGACGCTGCGTGGCTTGATGGAAGGTCATTTGGCATCGCAATTTTTGCCTGCACACTTTCTTGGTCAGCAGGATCTGTTTGGGTGATGGCAAAACATAAAAATGTGGTGATTGAACCTGTAACCCCCCAGGCTTTGAAGATGTCAAAAGACGACTAGCCTTTTATTGGTGAGCGAACAAAACAACTTTCGAACCCGCAAGACAACCTCAGATGATCCATGGGCAATTTTTGGTCGTCTGGTTTCTGGAATTTTAATCTACGGAGGCCTTGGTTGGTTAATTGGAACTTGGGTAAACAAAGTAGAAATGTTTGTAGCTGCTGGAGTGATTCTAGGAATTGCTTTAGCACTTTATATGACTTACAAACAATTAAGTATTAAACCGTAAGAAAGGAAAGAAAAAAGTGAAGCCAATTAGAGGTTTAACTCATGGCTAACTTTATTTCTTTAGCTGAAGTTACCTGTAAATTTGGTGACCAGGCTTGTCCGTTTCCCGCGCCGGGAGCAGGAATTTTTGAATGGCGTGCTATAACTTCTCTTAATCTTGGATTAACTTCAATTGATATAACTAAACCCGTAATTTTGGCCCTACTTTGCACAGTAATTGTAAGTGTGGTTTTCTTGGCAGCTTTTGCCAGACCAAAACTTGTTCCAACAGGATTACAAAACGTTGTTGAAGTTGGTTATTTGTTTGTTCGTGACAACATTGCCCGAGAAATTATGGGTAAAGATGGTGATCGCTTTGTTCCTTTTCTTACCTCGTTGTTCTTCTTTGTGTGGACCATGAATGTGATGGCAATTATTCCGGTGGCACAATTCCCAGTCTCATCTCGTTTTGCTTTCCCAGTAGTTTTGGCACTTATCGTTTGGTTTGTTTATCTGTACCTGGGAATGAAAAATCAAGGTGTGGTTGGTTACTTTAAAAACATTGCTTTTCCACCAGGTATGCCAATAGGAATTTATCCTTTACTTACCCCAATTGAAGTGTTATCAACAATCATTATTAGACCAGTTACTCTGGCCATTCGTTTATTTGCCAACATGTTTGCCGGCCATTTACTTATCACCGTTTTCACCGTTTCTGCTTGGTATTTGCTCAATCTGACAAATTTTGTAGGTTTTGTCTCAGTAATTGGATACTTAGGTTCCATAGTTTCTTTCTTCGTGACTATCGTCTTAACAGGATTTGAAATGTTTATCCAAGCACTTCAAGCCTTCATCTTCACGTTGCTAACAGCTGTATTTATCTCCAGCTCGTTACACGCGGAGCACTAAAGAAAAAGGATTCCTGCAACAAATAGTTGTCGGATAAAGAAAGAAAAGGAAAAGGGAAACATGATGATCCTCGCGGAAATCACTGGTTCACTTGGTTCGATCGGTTACGGTCTAGCCGCAATTGGTCCAGGTGTCGGAATCGGCATCATCTTCGGTAACGGTGTGCAAGCAATTGCTCGTCAACCTGAGGCTTACGGTGTAATTCGCCAAAACATGATTTTGGGTTTCGCACTTGCAGAAGCTTTAGCTTTGATTGGTTTCGTTGCACCATTCGTTTTCGGCGCATAACTAACAACCAAAAACTGGAGTGTGAATATGAACTGGATCCTCGCAGCAGAGGGTGCAGGAGGCAATAGCAATGTTTTATTGCCACCAACTTATGAATTAGTCATAGGAACAATTGCATTTTTTACTATCTTCTTTTTGCTCTCAAAGTTTGCTTTGCCAAACATTAAAAAGACATTAGAAGCTCGCACAGAATCAATTGAAGGTGGAATTGCAAAAGCTGAAAAAATGCAACAAGAGGCCTCAATAACTTTGGCGCAATATCGCCAACAACTAGCTGATGCTCGAAGTGAAGCAGCAAAGATTCGTTCCACTGCAGAATCCGAGCGCACTAACTTAATTAGTGAAGCTAGAACTGAAGCTCAAGTTGTGGCACAAGGAGTTACTCAACAAGCAAATGCTCAAATCGCAGCTGAAAAATCTAAAGCGGTAAATGAATTACGCCTAGATGTTTCTAATTTAGCTCTTGATTTGGCAAGCAAAATCGTTGGCGCATCTTTACAAGATGACCAACGAGCAAAGGCAGTTATTGATCAGTTCATTAAAGATCTTGAATCTGCTGGGGGTAAACGCTAAATGTTGGGTGCTAGCAAAATCGCTAATCAGTCATTAATCAAACTTGTTGATTCTAATAAAAATCTGCATACCTTTGAAAATGGCGAAAGTGTGCTTTTGTTAGCCGATGCTATTTCTGACAGCAAGACATTATTAACTACCCTTACTGATTCAGGAATTTCACCTGAAGCACGTGCTGGTGTTGTTAAAGATGTTCTGGCCAAAGCTGGCACAACAGAAGCGGTTTCATTAGTAAGTGAAGCTGTAAAAATGCGGTGGAGTCAAAACCAAGATCTAGTGCAAAGCCTGGAAGCAAGTGGGGCAAGGGCTTTATTTGCCGCTAGTGAAGTAAAGGCTGAACTAGATCGAGTTGAAGATGAAGTATTTGCATTTGAGCGAGCAATTGCTGCAAGCGGGGAACTTGAATTAATGCTGGCAAATCCAAATATGACTGCTAAAGATCGAGCAAATGTGATTAATGATTTAGTGGGGAAAACTTTTAGCCCAACTGCTATTTTGTTAGTAAATCACGCGATATCTCATCGGCATGGCAGATCAATTACTTCAACATTGGCCGATTTGCAAAAACTAGCCGCAGCAAGAAGAGGAAGAGTGCTTGCTGAAGTTACTGCTGCAATTGCTTTAACCAGTGATCAAGAACAAAGACTTACCAAAGCACTAACAGCAATTTATAAACAAGATATTCAAGTACAAGTAAGTATAGACAAAAAAGTTATAGGCGGAGTTGCAGTAAGAGTTGGCGATGAAGTTATCGATGGCACAATCGCAAGCCGTTTAGCACAAGTAAAGCGCCAGCTCGCTGGCTAAAACCAAAACTTCCTGTGTTTGCAAAGTTTGCAAACACAAAAGATAGAAAAAGTAGAAAGGCAGTATCAAAGATGACCGAACTCCAGATCAAACCTGAAGATATCCGGAGTGCAATCGAGCGCAACGTTGCCAATTTCAATCCGAAAACTTCCAAGGATGAAGTAGGACGTGTAGCCGAAACCGGTGACGGTATTGCCCGCGTTGAAGGTTTGCCATCAGCAATGACAAGTGAATTACTTGAATTTGAAGGTGGACTATTAGGTGTGGCTCTCAACTTAGATGTTTCAGAAATCGGTGCTGTTCTTTTAGGAGATCCTTCAGGTATCCAAGAAGGACAAGAAGTAAGACGTACCGGTCGTGTATTAGAAGTTCCTGTGGGAGATGGTTTCTTAGGAAGAACTGTTGATCCACTAGGAAATCCAATTGATGGTTTAGGTGCCATTAAAGCAAGTGCACAACGTGCTCTTGAATTACAAGCACCAACTGTAGTTGAACGCCAACCTGTTAAAGAGCCACTTGAATTTGGTATTAAAGCAGTAGATGCAATGACAGCAGTAGGTCGTGGTCAACGCCAATTAATCATTGGTGATCGCGGAACTGGTAAAACTGCATTAGCAATCGATGCGATAATTAACCAAAAACAAAACTGGCAATCAGGAGATCCAAAGAAACAAGTTCGCTGTATTTATGTGGCGATCGGTCAAAAGGGTTCAACTATTGCATCTGTTAGAGCAACTTTAGAAAAATACGGTGCACTTGAATACACCACCATTGTTGCCGCAACTGCATCAGATCCAGCTGGTTTCAAATACATCGCCCCTTATGCAGGTTCTGCAATTGGTCAACATTGGATGTATGAAGGAAAACCTGCGTTAATTGTGTTTGACGATTTAACAAAACAAGCAGAGGCTTATCGTGCAGTTTCCCTGTTGCTACGTCGTCCACCAGGTCGCGAAGCTTATCCAGGAGACGTGTTCTATTTGCACTCTCGCTTATTGGAACGTTGCGCTAAATTGTCAAACGAATTAGGTGGCGGTTCATTAACTGGATTACCAATTATTGAAACCAAAGCAAATGACGTTTCTGCATATATTCCCACAAACGTTATTTCAATTACAGATGGTCAAATCTTTTTGGAAACAGATTTGTTTAACTCAGGAATTAGACCAGCTATCAACGTGGGAATTTCAGTTTCTCGCGTGGGTGGATCAGCACAACCAAAAGCAATGAAAAAAGTTGCGGGACGTCTTCGTCTTGACTTAGCTCAATTTAGAGAATTAGAAGCATTTGCTGCTTTTGGTTCTGATCTTGATGCTGCTTCAAAATCACAACTAGAACGAGGCTCACGCTTAGTTCAGTTACTAATTCAAGGTCAATATGCACCACTACCAATGGAAAAAGCAGTTGCATCTCTGTGGGCTGGAACTACGGGAAATCTTGATGATGTTCCGGTGGAAGATATTGGTCGCTTCGAAGTTGAATTCCATAACTATTTAGATCGCGAACATGCTTCAACTTTGGCTGCCATTAGAGACACTCGTGATCTAAGTGATGACAACGTTGAAGACATCAAAAAAGGTATCAACAACTTTAAGAAGCAGTTTGTGAAAGCAAATGGTCAACCTTTATTGGTTGATGCAAATGTTGAAGCATTAGCTGTTGAAGATGTTGAACAAGCCCAAATCAAAGTTCAGAAAAGAGCTTAAAGGTTAATTATGGGTGCCCAGTTACGCGTATTTAGAAGACGCATTCGCTCGGTTAATGCGACCAAGAAGATCACTAGAGCAATGGAATTAATTGCCTCTAGTCGAATCATCAAGGCGCAAAACCAAGTGGCTGCGGCTACTCCATATGCCACAGCACTTTATAAAGCAGTTTCTTTAGCAGCCTCAAATGCTCGCGGAAACCATCCTTTGTTATTAAACAAAAAAGATGGCAAACGTGCCGCAGTTTTGTTGATCACAGCAGATCGAGGTTTGGCAGGAGCCTACTCTGCAAACATCTTGAAAGAAGGCGAGAGATTAACTGAGCTATTACGCGATGAACAAGGAAAAGAAGTTATTCCATTCATTGTGGGCCGAAAAGGTCTTGGTTACTACAAGTTTCGCAACAGAGCAGTAGCAGCAAGCTGGACTGGAATTACTGATAGACCAACTTATGACGATGCTCGAGTAATAGCTAAAGCGTTATTAGAAATTTTCTTAAAAGAAGAAGCACAAGGTGGTGTTGATGAAATCCAAATCATTTACACCCGATTTGTAAACAGAATTTCTCAAGTTCCAGTGGTGCAAAGAATTGTGCCTTTGGAAGTTGTAGAAGAATTAGTTCAAGCATCAGCAAAGATGACTGAAGTTGATACCCATAAACCAACTTTGCCTCTTTATGATTTCGAGCCATCACCAGATGCTGTGCTTAATGAACTACTACCTAAATACATTGAATATTTGGTGTATGCAGCTTTGTTACAAGCAGCAGCTTCAGAACACGCAGCAAGACAGCGTGCCATGAAATCTGCAACTGAAAATGCTGAAGATCTAATCAAGAGTTTGACCCGTCGTGCTAACCAAGCACGTCAGGCCGAAATTACCCAGGAAATTAGTGAAATTGTCGGTGGCGCCGACTCACTAAAGTCCGCCAACTAGGAGAAAAGAAAAATGAGTAGCATAACAGAAACAAAGAATGTAACCGGAAGAGTTGCACGCGTTACTGGTCCAGTTGTAGACGTGGAATTTCCAGTAGATGCGATACCTGAATTATTTTTTGCTCTAAATGTTGAGGTGACATTGCCAGGAGCAGAAACAAGAACACTTACTTTAGAAGTAGCTCAACATATTGGTGATGGAATGGTTCGCGCCATTTCTATGCAACCAACAGATGGTTTGATTCGCGGCGCCACCGTGAAATCAACTGGTTCTCCTATTTCTGTTCCTGTGGGCGATGTAACTCTTGGACACGTGTGGAACACCCTTGGTAAACCACTTGATGTTACAGAATCAACATTGAAAATTAATGAACGCTGGCCAATTCATCGTCAACCACCAAAGTTTGACGAACTGGAACCAAAAACAGAAATGTTTGTGACTGGTATCAAAGTTATTGATCTTTTAACACCTTATGTAAAAGGTGGAAAGATTGGTTTGTTCGGTGGAGCAGGTGTAGGAAAAACGGTTTTGATTCAGGAAATGATTTATCGTGTTTCTGAAAACTTCGGTGGAGTGTCCGTGTTTGCCGGTGTTGGAGAAAGAACACGTGAAGGAAACGATTTATTTTTGGAAATGACCGAGTCTGGCGTTATTAACAAAACTTCACTCGTGTTTGGTCAGATGGATGAGCCACCTGGCACTCGTATGAGAGTTGCTCTTTCAGCACTAACTATGGCTGAATATTTTCGTGATGTGAAAAACCAAGACGTTTTGTTGTTCATTGACAACATTTTCCGTTTTACCCAAGCAGGTTCTGAAGTTTCCACGCTGTTAGGCCGTATGCCGTCAGCTGTGGGTTACCAGCCAACACTTGCTGATGAAATGGGTCAATTACAAGAACGAATTACTTCAACTCGTGGTAACTCAATTACTTCGATGCAAGCAATTTATGTTCCAGCAGACGACATCACAGATCCAGCACCTCACACCACGTTCGCACATTTGGATGCCACAACAGTGTTAAGCCGTCCAATTTCAGAACTTGGAATTTATCCAGCAGTAGATCCTCTTGATTCAACTTCACGTATTCTTTCACCACTTTATTTGGGTGAAGAACACTACGCAGTTGCCCAAAGAGTTAAAGAAGTTCTACAACGATACAAAGATTTGCAAGACATCATTGCAATTCTTGGTATTGATGAACTAAGTGAAGAAGATCGAGTTCTTGTGGGTCGTGCTCGAAGAATTCAAAGATTCTTATCCCAAAACATGTTCGTAGCAGAAGCTTTCACCGGCCAAGCTGGGTCTTTTGTGCCGTTGGAAGAAACTATTGCCTCATTTAGATCTTTAACAAATGGTGACTATGACCATCTTCCAGAACAAGCATTCTTCATGGCAGGAAACATTGAAGATGTTGAAAAGAACGCAAATAAATTGGCAGGAAAGTAACTAACTAATGCCATTAAATGTTGAAGTTGTTGCAACTGACGGGAAAGTCTGGTCAGGGCAAGCAAGCACGGTTGTGTTAAGAACTAAATCAGGTGAAATTGGTTTACTTCCCGGACACGCACCTTTGCTTGCTTCACTTGACGATGGCCCCGTCACCATCAGACCACTTGAAGGCAGTGAATTAAAAGCAGCAGCACATGGCGGATTTGTAATTGTTGATAGTAACAATGTGATTGTGTTAGCAGAAACAGCTGAATTAGCCAGTGATATTGATGTTAAACGTGCTCAAAAAGCAAAAGATGAAGCAACAAAATCAGGTGATAAAGAAGCACTGAAAAGAGCAGAGTCAAGACTGACTATTGCGGTAGGTTAGAAACTAGATATCCCATCAAAGGAGTTTTAGATGTCCAAGCAAGTTGTGACAGAATTAGTAGTTAATACCAGAAAAAGAAATAGAGCAACGACTTTTTTTCGACCAGTTTTGATCATTCCGATTTTAATATTTGTGAGTACTTTTTCATCCAATAATTCAGGTGCGGTAAGTATTTCATTTATATTTGCAGTTCCAGTACTTCTGGCTTTAGTTTTTAGAAATATTTATCCTAGCTACATTTATGGTTTCAATCAGTCATTTTTGGAACTACAAAACAGAATCTCACTTTATGCTCTTTATTTAACGGATGAATTTCCATCAATTGAAAAAAGCAAATATGTAAATATCACGCTGCCAGATGTAAAAGGTGGTAAAGCACTTAATAGATGGCTTCCATTAATCAAGTGGTTACTGGCAATTCCACTTTATATAGTCGGAGTTGTTTATTTGGTGGTCACAGTTATTTACACCATCATTGCTTGGTTCAATATCTTGTTCACAGGTAAATATCCAAAATTTGCAATTGACTTTGTGGTGGGAACAGTCCAGTTCTGGAACAGAGTCACCGGGTATGCATTTATTTTAGTAACTGATGAATATCCAACTTTTTCAGTAAAGCCCACCAACTAAGGAATTAAATAATAAGTGCCAACTAAATAGTTGGCATCTATTTACATTTCTACGCGTTTAACGTTGGCGCCAAGTCCTGTTAGATTTTCAACAAAGTTTGAATATCCACGATCAACATGGTGAACTTCAGTTACATATGTAACATCATCTGCCACTAAACCTGCCAAAACTAAAGAGGCGCCAGCTCTAACATCGGTTCCTTCAACTGGTGCTCCTGAAAGTATTTCTTTTCCTCTAACTAAGCAATGGTGACCATTGATCTTCACATCCGCACCTAATCTTGCTAATTCATTAACAAATCTAAATCTTGCTTCAAACAGATTTTCAGTAACCATGGAAGAACCTGTTGCAATTGCATTAAGCGCAATCATTTGAGGCTGTAAATCGGTGGGAAAACCTGGATAGGGAAGGGTAACAATGTCAACTGCTTTTGGTCTGGTGTGCATGGAAACATTTAATCGATCTTCAACTGATTTAATTTCAGCACCAGTATCACGTAACTTTTCTAAAACTAATTCCATATCACTTGGTTTTACTCCATGAATTGTGATATCTCCTTGAGTCATGACTGCTGCAATTGCCCAAGTTCCAGCCACAATTCGATCAGGAACAACATCATGAGTTGTGGGATCAAGTTTTTTCACACCTGTAATTTCTAAAACACTTGAACCAATACCATTAATCTTTGCACCCATTTTTACCAACATGTTACAAAGATCAACAATTTCTGGTTCGCGAGCAACGTTATCTATATTTGAATTTCCTTTAGCCATAATCGCTGCCATGACAACGTTTTCTGTGGCACCAACACTTGGAAAATCAAGAGCGATATTTGCTCCACTTAATCCATTTTCTGCTCTAACAATTAAATAACCGTGTTCGGAATGAACATGGCAACCAAGTTTTTCTAAACCTTGCATGTGAATATCAAGTCCGCGAGATCCAATTGCATCACCACCTGGAAGAGCAATGTCTGCTTCACCACATCTTGCAACTAGTGGTCCAAGTACCGAAATAGAGGCACGCATTTTTCTTACTAAGTCATAGTCTGCTTTGTGGCCGATTTTTGCTGGTACATCGATTGTTACAGTTGATGTTGAAATATCGTGTTCAACTTTGCAGCCAAGTCTTCGAAGTAATTCAGCCATAATTTCAACATCTAATATTTGTGGGACGTTTGTTAAAGTTGTTAATCCTTCTGCCATGACAGCAGCAGCCATAAGTTTTAGAACGCTATTTTTTGCACCAGGAACACGCACGTCACCCTTAAGGGGACCGGATCGTTCAACTCGAAATGCTTCCATGACTCACCAGAGTACCCAACCAAAGTGTGTAAACACCAATTCACACATAGGCTCTACTCATGGTTAATCTCACTCGCATCTACACCAGAACTGGTGATGATGGAACTACTGCTTTAGGGGATATGTCCCGGGCTTTAAAAACAGATTTAAGGTTAGAAGCTTTTGCTGATGTTGATGAAGCAAATTCATCCATAGGTGTGGCAATTGCCATGGGAAATCTAGATGAGGATGTTAAAGACTTTCTTACTAGAGTTCAGAATGATCTATTTGATGTTGGTGCTGATTTAGCAACTCCAGTTGGTAAAAGAAATGACACACCACAATTAAGAGTTAAACCTGAATATGTTAATGATTTAGAAAAAGCAATTGATCACTACAACTCATTTCTTAAACCCTTGAGTTCATTCATTCTTCCAGGGGGAACACCTGGAGCTGCACTTTTGCATGTGGCAAGAACAATTGTGAGACGTGCTGAAAGATCAACTTGGACAGCATTTACTGCTCATAAAATTGTGATGACAGAAACTCCTGCAAGATATTTAAATAGACTTTCAGATTTGTTGTTTGTGCTTGCCCGTTACAGCAATAGAGCACAAGGTGATGTTTTATGGGTTCCAGGAGCCCATAGATAATTTAGACTCGTCCGCGAATCAAATTTCTTGCTTTAGTTTCATCCTTAGGCCACACCATTAATTGTGGTCCTTCCAAAGTAAAAGCCAAAGTGGCTTTTATATTGTGGGCAATTAATTCTTGGCGAAGTTTTTCACCTTCTGCGTAATTGGCTGGATTTCCAATTGCTACTAAGACTCCATAATCATCTTTGAAGCTTGCTTTGGTTGGGCGTTCAATTAGAGAAGTTTTTTTTGGACTAAAACCCCATCTCAAAAACAGCACCAGTATTAATAATCCCAAACCAACAATCA
>Ga0169931_10001802_pt1 | contig 35350 bp, 24 predicted proteins | sample Kivu_15m_20L_FD_129675 | JGI IMG/M metagenome (GOLD analysis project Ga0169931, IMG submission 129675) | Freshwater microbial communities from Lake Kivu, Western Province, Rwanda to study Microbial Dark Matter (Phase II) - Kivu_15m_20L... | ecosystem: Environmental > Aquatic > Freshwater > Lake...
TTATATTGAGGCTAGAGATGTAGCCAAACTTTCCAGACTAGCCAACGATAATGTTTACGAAGCTTTGAACCTTGTAGGTAATCGTGCCAAAAACATCGCAGTGGAATTAAAAAAAGAATTGCATTCCAAACTAGAGGAGTTTGCCGCAGCAACAGATACCTTAGAGGAAGTTCATGAAAACAAAGAACAAATTGAAATCTCCAAATTTTATGAGAGATTACCGAATCCCTCTACCATTGCATTGATAGAGTTTATGGATGAAAAGCAAAATTACAGAGTGAAAGACTCAGAATAATAAAAGAATTAAACTTTCATATGGCTGCTACATTGTAGTAGCCTTTTTTTTTGATATTTATGATTTGGAAACAAAATTTCACAATTGAAGGATTAAACCAACTTTCTGAAAATACACTTGTAAGTCATTTGGAAATAAAATTTACAAGATCAGGAGATGATTTCCTTGAAGCTACCATGCCTGTTACATCGATTACCGTCCAACCCATGCGTATTTTACATGGAGGTGCTTCGGTTGTACTGGCAGAAACATTGGGTAGTGTCGCTTCTTCATTAGTAATACCTGACTTACATATTCAATATCCTGTTGGCTTAGATATCAATGCAAATCATTTGAGGTCTGTTAAAGAAAATAGTATTGTGACCGGAAGGGCTAAACCGATTCATTTGGGAAAATCAACCCATGTCTGGCATATTGATATTTATGATGAAAATCAAATTCCTGTTTGTGTAAGTCGTCTTACGATGATGATAAAAAATGTATGAAAAAATTTCCGGCATCTTTTATTAACAAATTAGATCAAATACTTCCCCTAGCGGCCGATAGATCTCTATTTGTAGAATCTTTACTTCATGAGTCACCTATAAGCATCAGATATCATCCGGTCAAGTCGCAGAAGTCATTATTTGAAAATGAAGAAAAAATACCCTGGTGTAGCCATGGTTTTTATCTGGAAAAAAGACCTTCATTTACATTAGATCCATTTTTTCATGCAGGTTGCTATTATGTGCAGGAATCCTCCTCTATGATTTTGGATTATCTGTGTAAGGTGCTAGTGTCTGGAAATAAACCCTTAAAAATCCTTGATTTATGTGCTGCCCCAGGAGGTAAATCAACCCTACTTGCCTCTGTTTTAAATAAAAATGATTTATTAATTTCAAATGAAGTGAATCGGTCACGTGCCGAAATTTTAAGTGAAAATGTTCAAAAATGGGGCTACAGCAATCATTGGGTTACCTGTAATACTCCCAAACAGTTCGGGGAAAATCTTCCTGATTTTTTTGATATTATCTTGGTTGATGCTCCCTGCTCCGGGGAAGGCATGTTTAGAAAACTGGATCATAGTATAGATGAATGGTCTGAAGACAATGTAAAAAAATGTCATATCAGACAGACAGAGATTTTACAAGATGTTTGGCCTGCGCTCAAAAATGAAGGTTTACTTGTATACAGTACCTGTACTTACAATACGATTGAAAATGAGGAAACTATCAGATCATTTTCTTCAACTCACTCATGTTCGAGTATAGCTGTAGATTTTCCTTCTGAATGGAAAATTCAAGGCTATGAAAATCAAAAGCAAATTGTTTACCGATGTCTTCCCCATTTGGTTAAAGGGGAAGGATTTACTTTTAGCATTTTACAAAAAGAAGAAACATCACCACACAAACAAAAAATAAAATCAAAGGCTGTTAAATTTACAACTTCAGGTGGCACTGCCGATTATCTGAGCAAAGATCAATCATTCCTGCAATTTCAACAAGATGATTTATTATTTGCTATCCCAGAGGTGCATGTAGAAAGTTACAAGCTTTCCAGCCCCTTGATTTATTTTTTAAAAAAAGGGATACATATTGGGTCCCAAAAAACTAAGGGTATTCTATGGAATCCTATGTTATCCTTGTCTTTAGATCTTAATCTGGCATATTTTGAAAAAATACAGTTGGAGAAAGAACAATGTCTGGACTTATTGAGACTCCAAAATCCACTGTTAAAAGCATTGGAACTAATAAATGAAGGTTGGGTCTGTTTTATGTTTCAGGATAAACCATTGGGGTGGTTGAAAAATATGGGATCCAGATACAACAACTACTATCCCAATCATTGGAAAATTCGTCTATCAAAATAAAAATTCAATAGAAAATCTCAATAATTTTTATTGATTCTCAAGCATATAAATTGATCAGTTTATACTAATTTTGTGTAAAATTATAACATGGAAAATAAAGATTATAGAATTCTCATTGCTGATGATGAACCTGATATTCTTGAGTTTGTGAGTTATAATTTACTCAAAGAGGGTTTTAAGGTATATACTGCCAAGAATGGATCTGAGGCCTTACAACAGGCAAAGTTACATCTTCCTCATCTAATTCTTCTCGATATCATGATGCCTGAACTTGATGGTGTTGAGGTATGCAGAGAGCTAAGGTCCAATAAAGAATTTAAGAACACGATTATTGCCTTTCTCACTGCAAGAAGTGAGGATTATTCACAAATTGTTGGTTTTGAAGTGGGCGGTGATGATTATATTACCAAACCTATACGCCCAAGAGTATTAATCAGTAGAATTCAGGCACTATTAAGAAGATATCAAATTCCCAGCACTGACGAAAACGAATCTGAGATTCTACAATTGGGTAATATCATCATTGATAAAAACAAGGTACAGGTGCTGAAAGACGGCATTGAATGTATTTTAGCCAAAAAGGAATTTGAGTTATTTTACCTACTCGCGTCCAAACCGGGTAAGGTTTTTACTAGAGATGAAATTTTCAAGGTTGTTTGGGGGAATGACGTAATTGTGGGAAATAGAACCATTGACGTACATATTCGCAAAATCCGTGAAAAAGTTGGGGAAGACCTTATCAAAACGATTAAAGGAATTGGATATAAATTTGAATTTTAAGTGTAAATTGGAACTTCTATTTATACCCGATGCTTTTTTCTACCAAAAATCCTACACCTAAAATTTTAGCTTTATCTACTGCATTGACCCAATCAGTAATTTTTGCTTTGATCCTGATTTTGTTTTGGCTATTGGATCAAAGTATTTTTCCCTTCTATTTCGTTTTTATTGTTTTCACTTTACAACTTTTTATTTCTTATCTGATCATTTTCAATGCACTTACTAAATTCATTTATGAAAAAGTTAAAGTGATCTACAAGTCAATACATAGCCTGAAAGCCCCCAAACAGGCTGCCAAATTAAAAATAGACATGTCATCACCCATACTGGAGCAAGTCGAAAAGGAAGTAACGGAATGGGCAAAAGATTGGACCAAAGAAATTAAGTATCTAAAAAGAACGGAACAATTCAGGAAAGAATTTATTGATAATGTATCTCATGAATTAAAAACACCCATTTTTAATATGCAGGGATATTTATACACACTTCAGGAGGGAGCTATTGATGAATCAGAGATCAGGGATAAATACTTAGCTAGAGCCATTGATAATGTAGAGAGAATCGCACTCATAGTGCAGGATTTAAATCAAATTTCTAAATTTGAAACAGGTGGAATCCAATTGGATTATAAAAAATTTGATATTCTGGAATTGGTACAGGAAGTGCTTTCTGATATGGAAATCAGCGCTGAAAAAAAACAAATCAGTCTGGAGCTAAAGGAACATGCTCACAAATCTTATTTTGTCTCTGCAGATAAAGAAATGATCAGGCAGGTGCTCACCAATTTAATCTCAAATTCCATAAAATATGGAAAAAATCAGGGTAAAACACTTATAGGATTTTATGACCTGGACAAAAATTTACTTGTAGAAATTTCAGATACAGGTAAAGGAATTTCTCAGGAACATCTCCCCCGACTTTTTGAAAGGTTTTACAGAATAGACAAGGGTAGATCAAGAGAGGAAGGAGGTACAGGATTAGGGCTTTCTATTGTAAAACATATCATTGAGGCTCACAACCAAACAATTAATGTTAGAAGTCGTTTGGAGGTGGGGTCAACATTTGGGTTTACCTTGGAGAAAGCTCAAAAAAATTAATGTCATTTTTTGAACATATAAGTATAGTCACCACTGTAACTTTCATAAAATCCTTCTAGTACAACTTCATCCTCTGCTTCCAGAACAGCATTAAAAAAATCATCAAGTGTTTTGATAGGTTTTCTGTTTACAGAAAGTATGATAAAACCTTTTTCCATATTTGTTTTGTGAATTACAGATCCGGGTTTGATTGACAGAACCATTATTCCTGTTTTAATTTTATTCTTCTTCAATTCTGCATCTGACAAAACCTTGAGTTCGATTCCCAAATCAGATAATAAAGACTCTTTGTTATCAAATTTTTGATTTTTTTTACTGAATTGACTATCTACAATATTACCTGAGTCTTTTAAGGAAATATCTAGTTCATAAACCTTTCCATCACGAAAATAGGTAATCTTTACTTTCTGACCAGGTCTGAACATGGCAACCTGTTCTTGTAGTTCCGGAGAGCTATTCACCTCCTGTCCGTTAACCGTTAAAATTACATCACCTTTTTTTATACCTGCATTTTCAGCGGCACCTCCGGCGTTCAAACGGTCAATATATACTCCTTTGGGCGCTCCCAATCCCAACTGCTCAGCCTGCTCATTACTAACATCTCTGATTGTTATTCCTAAAAATCCCCTTTGTACCGAGCCAAATTCAATGATATCATTGGCAACTTTTCTGGCCAGGTTGATAGGTATGGCAAATGAATAACCTTCGTATCTACCTGATCTGGTGATTATGGCAGTATTGATACCTACCAAATTACCCTCTGTATCAACAAGTGCCCCTCCACTATTTCCCGGATTTACCACAGCATCTGTTTGTATGAATGATTCGACTGAATATGTACCTTCCAGTATATCAATATTTCTACCTTTTGCAGATACGATTCCTGCAGTAACTGTAGATGTCAGATTAAAGGGATTGCCCACAGCCAAAACCCATTGCCCAACATCGATTAGATCTGAATTGGCATACTTAAAAGCCGGTAACTGAGCTGATTTTAGCTCTTTTTCCTTAATTTTTACAACTGCTAAATCGGTGGAGGGATCTGTACCGATTACCTTAGCATTAAATATTCTCTTATCATTGAGGGTAATCCTAACTTCTTTAGCTGATTCAACCACATGATTATTCGTGAGTATGTAGCCATCTCCACTGATGATAACACCTGAACCGGTAGAGGCTGACATATCAAAATTGGTTTCACTGTCAGACTTGGAGATGGTTTTAATATGCACTACGCAGGGTCTGGCTCTCTTGGCTGCCTCCGTAAAAGAGGAAACATTGGTGATCTCTGGGTGAAATCTTGGTCTTGTATTTAAGTTGTGATTTGCAAACCTAACAGGAGCCTGATTTTGATACACATATTCGTTCACAATACCTTTTTCAGATAAGTGATACATCACCAAAGCAGTAATTGAAGAACAAACTATGGAAATCAAAACGGTTGTAATTATATTATACTGCCCCGCCCCATTAAATTTGTTCTCCATAAAATGAAACTTTATCCACTTAAAAATAAATTAGTTAACAAAAATAGGAATAATCAACTTAATCACTCAATTTTGTCATGAATTTGTTAAAACAACACTTCAAATTATGAGAAAAAAGTCTTCTATACCTGAAAACGAAAGTTCTGAAGATAGGAAGAAGAGAGTCAGACAAGAAGCTATGGAATTACTTTTTGGTAAAAATCCCCAGTTAAAGTCAGGTAATATTTGGGGGAAATCTTTTACCCTTATTTCTGCTATCGGGTTAGGTATCATTTGTTTGATTGTTTTAATTGGTGTGCTATCAGGTAATATCCGACTAGAAGAACAAATGCAAAAAAGCAAGGAAATGCAGGTTAAAGCAAACTCATCAGGCGTTAAATAATCTAATATTTCAATAAACTATTTCAATGATTCGCGTAGGTATATTTTTTGGAGGAAATTCTAGGGAGAGAGAAATTTCTTTTGCAGGCGGAAGAACAGTATTTGACAATCTTGACAAATCATTATTTACAGCGATTCCCATATTTATTGACAGCTTGGGACAAATGATAGAATTGGATTGGTCATTTCTTTACAAAGGTACGATTCGTGATTTTTATCCCCCCGTTTCTTTTCTTCCGGAAAGTGAGCACCAATTTCAAATTTATATTGAAAGTATTGCTGACTTAGATCATGAAACTTACAATAAAATTCAACAGTCCATTGGGCAACCGATTCAAATCAGTGAACTTAAAAACAAAATTGATTTTGCTTTTCTAGCATTGCATGGCACAGGAGGTGAAGACGGACAACTCCAAGGCTTACTGGAATTGCTTCATATTCCATACAGCGGATCAGGTATCAGGGCTAGCAGTATCGGCATGGACAAATCTTTCCAAAAAAAAATAATGCAGTTTGCTGGTTTTCATAGCCCTGCCATGGATATTATTGAGAGAAGGAACTGGAAAAATAGCATTGATACTCTTCAGGATTCAATTCAAAAAATAGGATTTCCCTTAGTAGTAAGGCCTGCCAATCAGGGATCTTCCATTGGTGTTTCTATTGTAAATCATTCTGGTGAACTCAAAGAAGCGATAGACAAAGCTTTTTTTATTAAAACGCTAAGCCCTTCCTTTTGGCTGAACTTAAAACAGGAAGAGAAGATACAATGGCTCAGAGATTTTACTGATATCAGGTACGGATTAGGATTCCCGATTCAAATTTGCGCTGAAACAATAGAGAGCCAAACGATATATCATCCGGAAATATTTTATAATTTTTTGGAGGAATATGCTAAAAATCACACACTTGATCTTACAATAGAGGCCTGGAATGCTGAGCAAAAAGTGGTCTTGGAGGGTTTTATAAAGGGTAGAGAATTTTCTTGCGTTGTAATTCAGGATGAAAATGGCAAACCAATTGCACTTCCACCCACAGAAATTATCAAGGGCGCTGAAGTTTTTGACTACAGATCTAAATATCTGGCTGGATTATCCAGAAAAATTACACCTATTGATTTGCCCGACGATCTGATACAATCCATTAGTGTAGCTTGTGAAAAACTATTTGAATATATAGAGTTTAATGTTTATGCCAGAATCGACGGTTTTATTCAAGAGGATGGAAAAATAATCTTGAATGATCCCAATACTACCTCTGGAATGTTACCCTCATCTTTTTTCTTTCATCAAGCAGCAGAAATTGGGTTGAATCCTTCGCAATTTTTAACATACATAATACACGCTTCACTGATTCAAAGAATCAGAACCCAAATGAATTTGTATTCCTATGATGGATTGTTAAAACGCCTTGAGATCCTATTGGAAAACCGAAAATCCGTTGCTCAAGATAAAAAGAAAATTGGCGTCATTTTGGGTGGTTATTCCTCAGAAAGACATATCTCCGTAGAAAGTGGAAGAAATATTTATGAAAAACTATCTAGTTCGAACCAATACGATGCCATTCCTATTTTTTTAAGTGGAGAAGAAAATCAGTTTAGCCTTGTTCAGTTGCCGATTCATTTATTGCTGAAAGATAATGCTGACGATATCAGAGATAAAATAGAGAATTTTTACGTTCATCCCTTTACCCTTGAGGTTAGAAACAGATGTAAAAAAATCATAGGCAAATTCGCAGGAAATCATCTAGTTTTTGAACCAAAACCAATTGAATTAAGTGCGCTTGATAAGATTGTAAATCAAGTTTTTATTGCCCTTCACGGGAGGCCCGGAGAAGATGGGCAATTACAAAAATTGCTGGAGCAACTCAAGCTACCTTTTAATGGCTCAAGTTCACATTCTGCAGCGCTTACCATTAACAAATTCGAAACCCTTCAAAAATTAAAAAAATTCGGTTTCCTGGTAGCAGATCAACATTTGGTTTCAAAAATTGACTACGTAACTAACAAAAATTCTACGATAACTGAGATAGAACAATTATTCCAGTATCCCTTCATTGCTAAACCAGTAGACGATGGCTGCAGCTCTGCAGTGAAAAAAATAAAAAACAGAAGACAGCTACAATCCTATCTGGAGGCACTATTCAGATCAGAAGAAGAAATTGATGATCAGTTAGCAAAAATGCTTGAACTCAAAGCAAAGGAAGAATTTCCTACCAAAAACTTTGCCTTGATAGAAGAACTGATACAGGCAAATGGGGCGCTGCATTTTTTAGAAATAACGGGTGGGCTCTTAACTCATTTGAATCAAAAGGGTGAAGTTTTTTATGAAATTTTTGAACCCTCTGAAACCCTTGCAGGAGGAGAAGTCTTGTCTCTCGAAGAAAAATTCTTAGCAGGGGAAGGTCAAAATATTACTCCTGCACGATTTGCTTGTAAAGGAATTTCTCAAGAATTCGTATCTGAAAAAGTAAGATCTGACCTTGAAAAAGCTGCAAAAATACTTGAGGTAACAGGATATGCCAGAATAGATGCCTTTGTTAGGATTTTTGAAAACGGCCAGGTCGAAACACTCATAATAGAAGTCAATTCTCTTCCTGGCATGACACCTGCCACCTGTATTTTTCATCAATGCGCGTTAAACGGATATAAACCTTCTGATTTTATAGATAAAATTTTGAATTTCGGTTTACAAAGAAATGCCTTGTCGAATTAATCCCCTTTACTATTTCTTTTGTAGAAACAGCGCATAAACGGGTAAGTGATCGCTGTATCCCCCAATATATTTCCCAAAGGAATAGGTTCTGTAAGGTGATCCTTTATATCTGCCTTCTTTATTCAGAAGATATGGTTTTCTGAATACTTCAGCCTTGTAGAAAAAAAAGCCTTTTTGTCTCTTGTCTAAAAAAGATTCGGAGATGATAGTTTGATCAAATAAATTCCAGCTGTCATTGTAAGTAAGGGTTCCATCTCCGGTTTTATATTTTTCCCACATCGGGTTATACAAGGAACCATTTTTCACTTCTTCCACCTTACCTTTTGCATTTAAAATATCTTTAACTGATTCGTTAACAGGATCATCATTTAAATCTCCTGTGATAAATATTTTTGCATTTGGGTTCACAATGAAAATAGAATCTACTGCTTTTCTGACCAGAGAAGAAGCATAATTCCTTTTTTCAATAGATGAAGCACCTCCTCTTCTGGAAGGCCAATGATTTACAAAAACATGGATGGTATCAGACCCACCTAAAATTCCTTCAACATAAAGGATATCTCTGGAATAATATCCTCCAGAACCTTCCTTCAAAAAAACGGGAATAGCTTTGTGAGATAATTCTTTGAAATACTTCGGATTGTACATCAAAGCCACATCTACTCCTCTGTTATCAGGAGACTCTTCATGCACAACCTTATAATTTCTTTTCTGAATCAGTGGCTGCTGACTTAAATCTTCCAATACTGATTTATTCTCAATTTCAGCAACACCAAACAAAGCCAAACCATCCGGAGTATATTCTGTAGCTATTTCAGAAACTACCTTGGATAAATTTTTCAATTTATCCTTGTAAACAAAACCAGTGTACTGATTGGCTCCCTCAGGTAAAAACTCAGCATCATCCTTATCGGGTGTGTCCAGGGTATCAAATAAATTTTCAAGATTGTAAAAACCCATGGAAATGATTTTGTAATCGACTCTTTCCTTTTCCTGGGATTGAGCTTTAAAACCAAAACATAGTAAAAAAAACAAAATCAGTTGAACTCTCATAACTAAATATTTATACAAATATACAAGGCAATTTCCATTCCAAACTTCTTAAGATTTATTATTTATTAAATCTTAATATTTGTTAACATCCCCAAAGAAATATTTAATATCTTCGAACCGTTTTTCAAAGATTGTCAAATATATCTGAATAGATTTCCATGAACAAGATTTTCATTTGTCTTTTTTCACTTTTTATTTTTACCAATAGTTATCTTTTTGCTCAACAAACTTTAATAAAGGGTAAAGTTATAGATGCCAACGGGACTCCGGTTAGCTCTGTACAAATCAAGCTAGAAGAAAGTGGAGAGCTCACCAGCTCAGATGAATCAGGTGCTTTTGAGTTGAATTGTTCTATTCAGGGTAAGGTACAGCTCGTTTTCAGAAAAGAACAATGGAAAGTATATTTTCAGAAGGTTGAAATAAATTTTTCAGAAGCAGAAATCAATCTGGATCCTGTAATTTTAAGCCCTGAGGATGGAGTAGACCAACTTTCAAGCGAAGAGTTGATTCCATCTGTCAGTTTAACGGATGCTGAAGTAAATGATGCAGGTGGAACTCAAAATGTTTCTGGAATTTTAACATCTTCTCGAGATATATTTTTTAATACGGCTGCCTTTGCTTTTGGTGCTGCCCGTTTCAGCATAAGAGGATACGACTCAGAATACTCCACTGTTTATATCAATGGCATTCCCATGAATTCTCTTGAAAATGGTAGAGCAAGTTGGACCTTATGGGGTGGTTTGAATGATGCTTTCAGAAGCAGGGACAATACCATTGGCTTGGGGTCAACAGATTACACTTTTGGGGGTCCCGGTGGTGCCACACAATTTGATATCAAAGCTTCCTCTCAATGGAAACAAATGCGTGCCGGAATCGCAGTTTCAAATCGAAGTTATGTATACAGACCCATGTTTATTTACTCAACAGGTTTGCTTAAAAGTGGGTGGGCATTTTCTATTTCTGCCTCATACAGAGGTGCAGAACAGGCGCAGGTTCCAGGTACCTACTACAGTGCCGCCTCGTATTATTTGAGTGCTGAAAAAGTTTTTAACAAAAATCATAGTCTCAATTTATCTATTTTCGGCGCTCCGAGAGTAAGTGGAGGAAGAGGGGCTGTTACAGAAGAACAACAAAACATTGCCAGAAAAGCCTATGGCGATGAAGGCTATTTTTATAATCCTTATTGGGGTTGGCAAACTAAGGCCGATGGTTCTGGCAGAATGGTTCGCAATAGTCGTTACAACAGTTCTCATATTCCGGTTGCTATCTTGAGCCATGATTGGAATATTGATGATAAACAAAGCTTAACCACTTCTTTTGGTTATCAGTTTGGGTATAATGCCAGCACGGGGCTAAACTGGTATAACGCAGCAGATCCCAGACCAGATTACTACAGAAAATGGCCCAGCTATTTTGACAACACCGACAGCATGGTTGCCAATCAACTTTACAGTCAACTTATACAAAATCCTGATCAGCTTCAAGTGAATTGGGATAATTTTTATGAAGTAAATAGGAATAGCATCGATCCTGAATTTTCTAACTCTGAAAAAAGAGCAAGATATATTGTAGAGGAACGTCGTTATGACATTCAACAATATAGTTTTAACAGTATCTACAAAAACTTCCTGACTGATCAGGTTACGATTAATGCTGGATTGAAGGGTCAATATTTTATTAGTAGAAATTATAAAGTTATTGATGATTTATTGGGTGCCGATTATTGGGTGAATACCAATCAATTTGCCGAAAGAGATTCTACAAACAACCCTAATTTTGCCCAGAATAATCTGGATAACCCTAATCAAATAGTAAAAAAAGGAGATGCCTTTGATTACGACTATGAATCACACATTCAAAATGCCTCCACTTGGATCCAAGGCATATTTAACCTGGGTAAACTGGAACTTTTTGTTGCTTCAGAACTAAGTATCACTCGGTTTTGGAGAGAGGGCAATCTTAGAAATGGTAGATTTCCTGATAATTCCTTGGGTAAGGGGAAAGAATATTTCTCATTTAATTATCATTTCAAAGGAGGCGCTACCTATAAAATCAATGGAAGAAATTATCTTTTCCTGAATGGCAACTATGGCAACAAAGCTCCATTTTTCAGAGATGCTTATGTCTCACCTTCCTATCGCGACCAATTGGTTGACGGTATTCAAAATACAACAATTTATGGTGGTGAACTAGGCTACATTCTCAGTGCACCCAAACTTAAGGCCCGGGTTGCAGGTTATTTCACTCGTTTTCTAGATGATTATTATAATAAAAATTTCTATTCTGAAAATGCCTTTATCGGTGAAGATGGCACGGGACAGAGCGGATTCATAAATTTTGTGATGACCAATGTTGATAAACAACATATGGGACTGGAACTCGCTGTTCAGTATGAGATTATCTCAGGATTAAAAATAAGTGCGGTCGCTTCTATTGGTGAATTTATTCACATTTCCAGGCCTGATATTAAAATTTATCTCGACAATGATCCCAATGTTCAGGTAAATTCCAAAACTGCTTACATGAATAATGCATATGTTGCAGGTTCGCCTCAGATGGCCTATAATTTTGGAATCAACTACAACGCCCCTAAATTTTGGTTTTTCAATATCAACTTCAATTATCTGATGCGTAATTTTGTAGATATAAACCCTGACAGAAGAACAATTGAGGCTGTGTCTACCAATAACAATCCAGTTTACCAACAACAATTTGTCCAGCCCGGATCACAACAATGGCAAGATATTCTCTCCCAGGAAGAATTACCTCATATTTTCACCATCGATATTTTCGCAGGTAAATCTTTCAGAATAAAAGTGGGTGAAAAAACTTCATTCATTTATATAAATGTTGGCGTCAACAATATTCTGAATAACAGAAATATACTTACAGGTGGATTTGAACAATTAAGGTATGATTTTGAAGGAAACGATCCTTCAACATTTCCAACCAAGTATAATTATGGATTAGGCATTAATTACTTTGCCAGTATAGTATACAGATTACCCATTTAATTTTTAACAATAGCGAACTCACTATGAAAAATTATTTTTATTTACTCCTTTTCTCTTGGATCACACTCAGTTTAGGTCTTGGTAGTTGTAAAAAACAATTTGACGAACCACCAGTTTCTGAATACCCAAGTATTACCCCCAATGCAACAATTGCAGAAGTTAAAGCCTTACATACAATAGGCAATACAGCAGATTCTATCACGGACAGTCTGGTAATTGAAGGTATAGTCGTTTCGTCTGATGAAAAAGGAAATTTCTACAAACAACTTATTATCCAAGACGATAGTGCAGGAATAGAAATAAGAATTGAAATGAGCAATTTATATAACGATTATCCAGTAGGTAGAAAAGTTTGGGTAAAATGTCAAGGACTGTATGTTGGAGATTATCAGGGGAATCATCAATTGACAATCAATGCCAATGGAGATAGAATTCCGGAAGGACTACTATCAAAATATATTGTGGCCGGACCTAAAGATCAGTTGGTTCAACCTAAGGTTGTAACAATAGATCAAATAAAGAATACAACAATTTATAGAAATATGTTGGTTGAATTATCTCAGGTTCAATTTGCAACTTTAGATACAAATCAAACTTATGCAGATGCAGTTGGTCAACTTTCACTGAATCGAACAATTCAAGATTGTAACGGGAATACGATTATATTGAGAACCAGCGGATATGCCGGATTCGCCTCTGACCGAACAGCTTCAGGAAGTGGTATTGCCTTAGGTATACATACTAATTTTGGCTCAGACGCTCAATTATATATCAGAGACGTAACAGACCTAAACCTAATAAACACAAGATGTAGTCCCAGTACAGCAGGTAATTTAATTTCAATTGCTACCTTAAGAGCCAGCACTATAATTCCAACCAACAGCAAAATCAGAGCCTATGTAATTTCTGACAGGGGAACTTCAAACATTGTTGGCCAAAACATGGTTGTGATGGATGCAAGTGCAGGTATCACAGTGCGTTTTACAAGTACACACAGTTTCAATGAAGGGGATGAATTAGAAATTCCACTAACTGGTGGAACTATAAGTGATTTTAATGGTCTAATGCAACTTGAAGGAATCTTGAGTTCAAATATTACATTAGTTTCAACAGGTAATGCTGTACCACCTTTATATACAACCACTGTCCAAAATCTTATCACCAATGCCGAATTGTATGAATCCTGCTTAATTAAAATACTCAATGCCAACATAAGTGGTGCTACAACCTATTCAGGGACATTAACACTGGCAGATGCAACAGGATCTGTTGATTTATTTACCAGATTTGATGCTACTTTTGCCGGTAACACAGTAGCTTGTGGAAATATTGACATCACAGGGATAATGGGGCAGTTTACAACCTATCAGGTAAGTGTAAGAGATCCTGCAGTTGATATTGTTGGAGGAACCCCTTGTGGTGGTGGAGGTGGGTCCACAATAACTTCCATCAGATCAGCCAGAGCTCTGTTCACTGGTGCAAACACAACCTTAGGTACCAATTTAAAAATTAAAGGAATTGTAATCTCTGAAAGAAATGCGGCAAACCTTGTTAGTCAAAATCTTGTATTGCAAGACAGTTCAGGTGGAATCGTAGTCAGATTCAATGCAGCACACACATTTAATGTAGATGATGAAATAGAAGTAAATATTTCAGGGGCTACTTTAGGAGAATTTAATGGATTATTACAAATTTCTGGTATTGCTACAACAACGGCAACCTTTATAAGTGCTTCCAATACTATTACCCCGAGGATTGCCACAATTAGCCAAATTTTGGCTAATGCAGAAACCTGGGAATCAACTTTGGTAAAAATTAATGGAGTAAACAGTATGACTGGGGGCACAACTTATGGGGCAAATACAGGTAATATAACATTAAATGATGGTACTGGTACTTTAATCATGTATACTAGATCAGCTGCTACATTTTCCGGAACGAATCTTCCTACTGTATTTCCTGTAAATGTTACCGGCATTGTCGGTCAATATGACACAACGGTGCCGACTACTTCAGGGTATCAAATTTTGATCAGAACCACAAATGATATAAATTAAAAATTACACAATCTAAGTTTCAAAAAGTTTATTTTTTTTTCAGAATAACTAAATTAATATTTTAAAAATTTTATATTTACAAATTGAAAGTGGCAAGTATGCTAATATACTCCGCTTTTAAAAGGTCAACCTTACTATTACTAAACTAAGTGTATTTACAAAAAATTACAGCGAAAATGAGAATCTTCAAAGCTTTGCTCTTTGCACTACCTATGACCATTTGCGGCTCCGTAATAGCGCAAGATGTTCATTTTACCATGTTTGACATGGCACCTATGACACTAAATCCTGTCTACACAGGTTATTATTCTGGAACTTTCAGAATTGGAGGAATTTACAGAAGTCAGTGGCAAGGTTTAGGAATGAATGTATCAAACCTACCCGATAGGTTCGCAGGTTATCAAACGCCATCAGCTTATGCTGACGTTTCTTTAGGAATTTTATCCAAAAAAGGTGGCGATCTTAAAAGTTGGTTAGGTGTAGGATTAAATTTTTACAATGATCAGGTTGACAGATTGAATACAATGAGAGCAGAACTTTCTGTAGCTTATCATTTAGGATTAGGGAGAAGAGGCAATACACGCATCTCTTTAGGTGTGAAAGGTGGTTTGTACCAATCCAGAATCAAAGATGTTACAGGTTTGATATTTGAAGATGAACTTACAAATGGTATTACAGTAAGTGCAGATGATGCCGTTTTTGGAGGCACAAACAACAGTTCGGCTCCTGACTTTAGTGCTGGGTTAATGGTAGCTCACGTAAGTACCGGATGGGGTATTGAAGTGGCCGGATCATTAAACCATTTTACACAACCAAGTCTTAATTTTGGGACATCCACAGAATATAAATTACCTATGAACTTTGTAGGAAATGTAAAAGCTTATGTTTCTTTAGCTCCCAAGTTTACATTAAGACCAATGGTTTTTGTTCAGAATATGACAAGAGTTTTCGAATTGAATATGCAGGCAATTTGCGCCTATCATTTTAATAATACAAAAGATATCAATCTTTTATTTGGTGGTGGTTACAGACTAAATGATGCAGCCTTTGCCAGACTTGGATTTGAATTAAAAGGTTTGACTATTGGTGCAGCTTATGATTTCAATTTATCTTCTTTGAGCCAGGGTGCAAACTACACAGGTAATAATAAGAGAGCTATGGGTTTCGAAATAGGTGTATCTTATATAGCTAAAATCTATAAAGAACTTGTTGTTAAAGAAATCCTTTACAATCCTCGTTTCTAGTTTTATAGATTTATTTCTATTGTTTTATTGTTTATGTTAATCTTTTATAAAATGAAAAATATATTTCTTTCTCTACTTGTAATACTCTTAATTGTAACTACAAATTTTGCTCAACCACCTGCAGGGCATCCCCTTGAAAAGATTGAGATGCTTGCTGGCGATAACCTAGAAAAATACGATACCTGGAATGCATTGGATTTGTATAAAAAAGTATTTGATAAAAAACCAGATGACGCTAAAGCAGTTTATGACGTAGCTTATACTTATTTTCTTTTACGCGATTATCCAGATGCGGAAGAATGGTTTAAAAAACTTCTAGATGTTGACAAAGACGGTATATACAAATTATCTAAATGGTATTATGCCTATTCTTTAAAATTGAATGGTAAATACAAGGAATGTATTCAAGTGTACGGTGATTTTATTGCAACATACCAGGAAGCTGATGCGGAAAGATTAAAGGCTTTAGCTAATATTGAAATTGAAGGTGCTAAATGGGCAATTAAAGTTACTCAACCTTATGAAGAACTTATCATAACCAATGCAGGTAAAAATATCAACTCTCCTTTGATGGAAAATTATGCTTATCCTGTAGGTCGTGAAAAAATGATTTTCTCTTCTCTGAGAAGCGATACTATTATTTTTGTTGACAAAGTTGAAGATGACAGCAAGTATGTAAAAATTTTCAGTTCAGACTATGATAGTCAAACCAAAGAATGGAAAGAGGCTAAAGAATTTGAAAAAGCTATCTTAAATGTAGAAGGCTTTCACTCAGTGAATCCTACTTTCAACGAAGATATGAGTAAATTCTATTTCTCAAGAGCCAAGCTAACTGGTAATATGCTTGAAAATAGTCAAATCCTTGGTTCTAAATACAATGGTGTAACAATGTCAGAACCAATTGTATTAGATTTCAACAGAGAGGAATACTCATGTAAAAACCCCGCTGTAGGAAAAATGAATGGAATAGAATATCTATTCTTCTCTTCAAATATGCTAGGTGGCAAAGGAGGATATGATATTTGGTATGCAGAAATCATGGAAGATGGATTAACCAGACAGCCCTTGAATATGGAATCAGTAAACTCCATTGGTGATGATGTTTATCCTTTTTATGACCAAAGAGACAAAACTTTGTATTTTGCTTCTTCTGGTTTTCCTGGCATGGGTGGTTTAGACATGTTCACTTCCACTATGAAAAATGACGGATCTTGGGGTGAAGTAAAAAATATGGGTCCCGGATTTAATACCAGCTTAGATGAATTCGGTTTTATTATTACCAGAGAAGGAAAAGATGACTGTTATGGTTATTTCATTTCCAACAGAAATGGTACAACTACAATTCCGGGTAAAGTAACTTCTACAGATGATATCTTTTCTGTATTGATGCCAGACAGATGTAATGTAGATGTAACTGTAAACATTTATGATAATGATACAAAATCACCTATCAATGGTGCTACAGTGCAACTGATGGATAAATCAACTGGAAAAGTAATCGAAACAATGAATCCATCCGGAAGTTCTTGTACTTTCTCTTTGGAGCAAGGTAAGGAATATGATGTTGTTTCAACAAAAGAAGGATACGAAACATTGATGCCAGTATCTATCGATACCAGAAAATCTTCTCTTGAAAAGAGATTCGGAAAAGTTGAAAAACCCATGACATGGGAAGAAAAAACTTATGTAAAAGAAACTGGTTTAATTGTTGAAACTTTCAATAGAAAAACAAACGAACCACTTTCCGGAGTAAAGGTTATCGTAATGAACGCAAATTCAGGAGAAGTAATGAAGGAGTCTGAATTAGCTAACAGCAACAGACATGAATTTAAAATGGCAAGAACCAATGACATCAAAATCAAAGCCAGATTGGCAGGGTATGTTGGAGAAACCAAATCTGTGGCTAAGGCTGACATGAAAACAATTCAAAAACTTTATTTAACACCCCCTCCTATTTTTATTAATGTTTATTTCGACTTTGACAAATCTAATATCAGAAAAGGTGCTGCAGATACTTTGGATGTTATTGCTGGTATTCTTACTGAATATACTGATATGATTGTAGAAGTAAGAGGTCATACCGACTCAAAAGGTTCAAATGAGTACAATGATAAATTGTCGGTAAGAAGATCCAATGCTGCTATGGAATACCTTGTAGCAAAAGGTATAGATGCTACTAGATTGATACCTAAAGGATTTGGTGAAGTTGAGCCAATCGCTCCTAATGAAAAAACAACAGGTGAAGATGATCCTGATGGAAGACAAATGAACAGAAGAGTAGAGTTCAAAATCATTAAGGGTGAAGGTGCCGCAGAAGAGAATACAACATCAGAAGTTCCTGCTGAAGAAAAAAAAAAGTAGAAACAACCAATGAAAATAAGCTTCCTCCTACAACAGTAAAATTCGATAAATCATCTCATAACTTCGGAGCAATAAAATTCGGTGAATCCAGAGATTTAACTATAGAATTTACGAATACGGGGAAGTCTGATTTTAAAATTGAATTTGTACAAGGTGGATGTACTTGCACTGAACCTTTAGAATGGACAAGAAAACCCATTCCCCCTGGTAAAAAGGGATATGTTAAACTTAAATTTGACAGTTCTAAAGCTGAACCCAAAAAAGGATATAGCTCAAGTGTTGAAATTTATGGAAATGTAAAAGACGATATGCTGCTCTACTTTTTGAATGCAGATATCTACTAAGAATAAAAAAAGTCCTTACCTTTAAGTACGGACTTTTTTTATGCAATTCATCGAACAATTAATAAACATCGTAGGTAGGGAAAATCTACTGTCAGAAAAGGCAGCCCTAGTCGATTATTGTCATGACGAAACTGAAGATATAACTGTCTATCCTAAATTTGTTGTATTTCCTAAAACAGTAGCTCAAATATCTTCCATCTGCCAATTGTGTAATCAATTCAAACAGTCAATAACAGTTAGAGCTGCTGGTAGTGGATTAGCAGGTGCTGCCATACCTGCACCCGATTCTATTGTAATATCCATGATGCATTTTAACAAAATCATTCAAATTGATGCAGAAAATTTTCAAGTAACAACAGAACCAGGGGTTATAACTGAGGACTTACAAACAATTTTAGCCACATATTACATGTACTACCCTCCAGATCCAGCAAGCAAAAGCTTTTCAACCATAGGTGGAAATGTTGCTACATGTGCAGGAGGACCTCATGCAGTAAAATATGGTGTTGTTAGAGATTATGTTCTAAATCTGGAGGTAGTTTTGGCAAATGGTGAAATTATTTGGACAGGTGCTAACACTTTAAAAAATGCAACAGCATATAATTTAACTTCATTATTCGTAGGAAGCGAAGGAACCTTAGGAATTATAACTAAAATTGTCTTAAAGACAATAGCTTTACCCCGATATAATGAACTGATTCTAGTTTCATATCCAAATATTCAGAAGGCATGTTCGAGTGTTGCAAAATTATTTCAATTAGGATATACACCTTCAGTTCTTGAGTTCATGGAGAGGAAGGCAGTAGAACTAAGTCTTTCCTATTTACAAATGAATCAACAAATCATACCTGAGCAAACTGCCGCTCAATTACTCATTGAAATTGACGGTAACAATAAAGAAATGCTGGAAAGGGAAATCAAAGAGATTTATAATGATTTATTAGATACCGGACCCATTGAAGTGTTGTATGCTGAGAGTCAACAACAAAAAGAACTGTTATGGACTATTAGAAAGAATATTGGTAAGGCTACCAAACAAAATAATATTTACAAAGAAGAAGACACTGTTGTTCCGAGAGCCAATTTGCCAATTCTAATGGAGTTCGTTAAACAATTGGGGGATCAATATGGTTTTGAATCTGTATGTTATGGTCATGCCGGGGATGGTAACCTACATATCAACATACTTAGGAATAATTTAGATGATCATTTTTGGAATAATCAATTGAAAGAAATAATTCGATTACTATTTCAAAGAGTGAAAGAACTTGGAGGAACTATTTCAGGGGAACATGGAATTGGTTTGGTACAAAAAGATTATCTGGATATTGTATTTAGTAAAACAGAAATTGAATTAAGGAAAAAAATTAAAGCGGTTTTTGATCCAAATAATATTTTGAACCCTGATAAAATTTTCAAATGAGGTTATTGATTGGTCTTTTATTCATTTTTCTATCAATACACACCCAAGCCACGCACATAGTGGGTGGTGTAATGGGGTATCAATGTTTGGGGATCAATAATACCGGCGATTCAGTACGGTTAAGAATAAATCTAAGAATTTACAGAGATGCGATTAATGGACAGGCTCCCTTTGATAACCCGGCTATTGTTGGAATTTTTACAGGAAATAACAGTACGCCATATCTCAGCTTAGAACTTTATAACCCTGTTATCACAAATGCCCCCGTAGCTCTAAGTAATCCATGTTTGAGCGTTTCTCCCAATTCAGTAGCTGTAGAGGAGGCGATATACACAACCGTAGTAACTGTTCCAATTAATAGTCAGGGTTATACGCTAGCCTATCAAAGATGTTGTCGAAATCAATCTATCAGTAATTTATCAAATCCAGGTTCCGTCGGGGCTACCTATGATATTTTTATAACACCACTGGCCTTACAATCCTGTAACTCTAGTCCTAATTTTAACAACTATCCCCCTATAGTTATTTGCAAAGATCAACCCATTAATTTTAATCATGCAGCAACAGATCTGAATGGGAATCGTTTGGAGTATTCTTTTTGCCACCCACACACCGGAGCGAGTCAGGCTCAGCCTTTACCAAATCCACCCTCAGCACCTCCCTATACATTGATTCCATTTTCAGCAGGATTCACTCCAAATTTTCCTATGCCGGCCAATCCACCCTTATCAATAGATCCACAGTCGGGATTACTAACCGGAGTCCCCAGGCAAAATGGACAATACGTAGTGGGTGTATGTGTTTCGGAATACAATAGCTCTGGTGCATTGCTCAGTACTACACTAAGAGATTTTCAATTTAATGTGGTTGATTGTTATTCCAATCTTCAAGCAATTATTAGAGCTGATTCAGTGAGTCCTGGGGGACAAAGGTATATTTTAAACTCATGTAATAACAATACGATTAGTTTTACCAATCAAAGTACTGCTAATCCGCAAAGTTTGATTCAAACCTATGAATGGTCTTTCAGTTTAAATAATGGTAATTTTCTGAGTAGTAATTTACAGAATCCTACGCTCACATTTCCCGGACCAGGTAATTACTCTGGCTGGTTGGTATTAAATCCCGGACAGGTTGATTGTACTGATACAGCTTTTATCAGGGTAAATATTTTTCCACCTTTGGTAGCCAGATTTGATGTCCTGATCGATTCTTGTAATCCTAATTTACCTCCCATTCGATTTTTTGACCGTACAACAAATACAAGTTCAAATCCAATTCAATCATGGACATGGAATTTTGGCGATAATACAAGTTCTAGTCTACCCAATCCGATTCATAATTATTTAAACCCTGGGGTCTATATTGTAAGTTTACAGGTTCGTGATAATAATAATTGTATAAGTAACTTTACAGATACAATTTCCTGGTACCCCCCCGCTCGAGTTAATTTTACTGCTGATGATAGTTCAGGATGCCGAGAACATGTAGTAAACTTCACGCACAACTCTTTCCCATTTGGCCCCGGATATAGTCTAAACTGGAATTTTGGGAATGGTAACACAGATACAATAGGGCCTACTGTGATTCAAAATTATACTGTAGCTGGTAATTATACAGTGAGTTTGCAAATAAGATCACCTTGGGGCTGTATTTCAAATCAAACCAGAAACCAATACATAGATGTATTTGAAAATCCTTTGGCCCAATTTAGTTATAGTTATGATAGTTGTGATTACAGCCCCATTCAATTTATCAATAATTCTGTTAGTCAGCAGCTAGGGGCATCTATTGTAAATTATCTATGGAATTTCCAGGATGGCACGACTAGTAATTTAATTAGTCCCAGTCATCTGTATCTCAATGCGGGAACCTACCCTTTAAGTCTTCTCATTGAAGATTCAAATGGTTGTACAGATTCTATAGTAGATAGTGTCAGATGGTATCCCAGACCAGTTCTCAACGTATCAATACCAACAAGCCCGAGTTGTGCCCCCTACTCTATTTTTTTTGACAACCAATCTTATCCCATTAATGGATATACTACACAATGGAACTTTGGGGATGGTTCTTTCTCTACTGTTGCCAGTCCAACGCATATTTATGTGAATCCGGGTATCTATCCAGTTTCTCTTCTCATAACCTCTCCTATCGGATGCCAATCTGTATTTAGAGATACCATTCAGGTTTATGAACCTCCGCAATCCAATTTTAATTTTACTTTTAATCCTTGTACTATAGGCCCAATACAATTTGATGAAATTGCACAAACTAACAGTAATAATGATTCAATTTCCTCCTACATTTGGAGTTTTGGAGATGGTAATTCCTTTTCTACGAGAGATACACAATACCAATATACCAATTCTGGCGACTATCAGGTTCTGTTGATTATTACAGATATAAACGGTTGTTCTGATACAGCTTCAAGAAACCTCAGATACTACCCAAGCCCTATTGTTGATGTACAACCTAGTGACAGTATCGGGTGCCAACCCTTATCCATTAATTTTATAAATAATTCATATCCAATTAGTGGTTACACAACCACCTGGACATTTGGAGACGGAGGAGTTTCTAATTTGGCTTCACCCACTCATCTCTATCAAAGCCATGGAATTTTTTTGGTACAATTAAATATATTATCACCCACAGGTTGTCGGGGTGACTATGCCGATACCATACAAGTTTTTCAAATCCCCAATGCGAATTTCTCCTACAGATACGATTCCTGCGCTTTCAGCGGTGTTGAAATTTTTGATCAATCCACTACTAATTTAAATGCTACCCCTATCATTTCATGGGAGTGGGATTATGAAATTAGTCCCAGTTTTATTGTCAATAATCAAATCATAGATACAATAATCAGTTTTACTCCCAGAGATACTTATTCAATTCGATTGGTCGTTATAGATTCCAATGGTTGTTCGGATACCAACCTCGTAGATATTGCTTATTTCCCGGCACCAGTATTTCCTGTACAAGAATTCAGTACAGAGGGTTGTTTGCCCTTAACGATACCTTTTGTAAATAATCCCCTCAACAATTTTCCTGGATATCAATTTCTGTGGAATTTTGGGAATGGTCAATTATCAAATTCTTTTGATTCTTCATACATCTACACGACGGAAGGTATATATTTCCCGCGACTTATTATCAATACACCTGCAGGTTGTAGGGATACTTTTGTTGATACCATCATAGTAAATGGAAATCCTATCGCGAGATTTGATATAAGTTATAATCCTTGTGACACTGGACTTGTTCGCTTTAGAAATTTATCGATACCATCACAACAAGGAATTATAAATTCAAGTAATTGGGATTTTGGCGATGGTACAACGGGTAATCTTCCTCTTAGTTTTCATCAATATCATTATCCGGATACGGGCTTCTATCAAATTTCTCTACAAGTCACTGATGACAATGGCTGTACGGACGATAGTTCCTATATGTTTTATTGGCGACCTCAACCAGCTTTTCCAGTTTTAATCCCTGATAGCAGAGGCTGTGTACCCCTGCAGGTTGTTTACAACAACCCATTGTATCCCTCTCCAAATTATAACCTGCAATGGAATTTTGGCGATGGCAGAACAAGTACCTTAGCAAGTCCAGAAATTCAATATAATACGGCAGGCATATATACCTTAAGACTAATTGTAAGATCTCCAATAGGATGTATAGACACCAGTTACAGTTATCATGAGGCCCTAATTGTACCTGAAGCTGGCTTTACTACACAACCAGAGGTAAATCTCATATCGATATTCAATAACGATGTACAATTTATAGATCAGTCCATCAATGCCGCTGCATGGAATTGGAACTTTAATGATTTGGATCAGTCAACACTCCAAAATCCAACCTTCAGTTTTCCCGATACTGGCTGGGTCCGTGTAACACAAATAGTAACACATCCGAATGGTTGCCGCGATACAGCACTGTTTAATTTAGATATCGTTCCTAAAATATCTTATTTTCTTCCTAATGCCTTTACACCAAACAATGATGGGGTGAATGACATTTACATGGGTGCTGGACATTTTGAATATATTCAGGATTTTTCTATGCAAATCTATAATAGATGGGGAGAAATGATTTATGAAAATAAAAATCCCTTCGACTTTTGGAATGGTCGAAAATTTAATACTGGTGAAAGATGCCAGCTAGGTGTTTATGTGGTAGTGGTCAGAATAAAGGGACCGAGAGGATTTGAAGAAGAAATCAGAGGATTTGCCACTATAGTTGATTAGTGAATCTTCGATGCAGGACTTACTTTTTCATAAAAACTCAGATTTCTTTTGATCCCTAAATAGCGAATATAAAATTCACCCTGAATCAGCTCAATAACAATTCTGGCAATTTTTTCTTTATTCCCATTAATTTCCTCACCAACAAATAGTGTTTCAGATACTTTTGAAGCTCGAAATTGATTTACATTTACATGGGATGACGATTCTTTTACTTCACCCCAGATATCATCCCCATTCACATTAAAACTAATCCTAACATCATTTTTAAGAACTATAAAAGCATATGAATGTATTGTATCTACTGTTTCAGAAGAAGATTCATCCCTTATATGTTTCGTATTTTCTTGTATGGTATTGGATTGACAAGCCCAAAAGCATAAAAGAAGCAGGGGTACTACAAAATAGACAGAACTATTTTTGCAAGGCATCGGAAACCTGATTTATCACAAATTGCCAATCATCAAAATTAGTCACAAAATCTAAATCGTCTGCATTGATTATCAAAAGTTTACCTTCGGAATATCTGTTAATCCACTGCTCGTATCTTTCATTCAATAATTGCAAATAGTTCAAACTCATATTATTCTCATATACCCTACCTCTTTTATTAATATGATCAACTAAGGTGGGCACAGATGCCTTCAGGTAAATCATTAGATCCGGTGGGGCAATTTGTGAATTCATCAATTCAAATAAACGGAAAAAATTATTAAAATCTCGCTCAGACATTAATCCCATATGATGAAGATTCGGGGCAAAAATATGAGCATCTTCATATATGGAACGATCCTGAATTACTGTTTGACTACCCTCTTTTATTTTTAAAACTTGTTCATACCTGCTATTTAAAAAGTATACCTGCAGATTGAATGACCAACGTCCCATATCGCTGTAAAAATCTTCCAAATAAGGATTATCGTCTGTCGATTCATAATTCACAACCCAATTAAAATGCTCACTTAATTTTTGACTTAAAGTAGTTTTGCCAGCACCTATATTGCCGGAAATTACGATGTGTTTAGCGTTCGTCTGAAATGTCATAAGTTTGGTATATGCTTTGTGACAAAAGTATCAAATTTTAGTTTGATATGAAAACAAGTTTGTAATTTTGAAAAAATAATTGCCTAAAGAAAAAAGAATGACATCTACTGAAAAACAAGTACTTATAGACATCCAGGAATTAAAAAAAGTATATACGATGGGCGATCAGACTGTACATGCGCTTAGATCTGTTGACTTACAAGTTTACAAAGGCGACTACATGTCATTGATGGGACCATCTGGTTCTGGCAAATCAACATTAATGAATATGATTGGTTGTTTGGATAGTCCGAGTTCCGGGAAATACATATTAAATCAAAAGGATGTAAGTGATATGACAGATGACGAGTTGGCTACCATTCGTAACAAGGAAATAGGTTTTGTTTTTCAAACTTTCAATTTAATTCCCAGATTGAGCGCATTGGAAAATGTAGCTTTACCTTTAATCTATGCTGGTTGGAGCAAGAAAAAAAGAATTGAAAGAGCTGAAGAAGTTTTAATTAGTGTGGGTTTGAAAGAAAGAATGGACCATAAACCCAATGAACTATCGGGAGGTCAAAGACAAAGAGTTGCAGTGGCAAGAGCTTTGGTAAACCACCCTTCATTGATATTGGCAGATGAACCTACCGGAAATTTAGATAGTAAAACTTCTATTGAGATCATGGCACTATTTGAAGAAATTCACTCCAAAGGAAATACGATTGTCATTGTAACACATGAGCCGGATATAGCCCATCATACCCACAGGATTGTAAGGCTGAAAGATGGGGTTGTTGAATCGGATGAAACTAATCCCAGCCCGATTTCTGCTTTCAAACATTAAATTGCAAAGGCTTCGAAAATATTACAAAATTAGATGTACAGCTCTTTAAGTGAGTATAAGTTCTCTGAATAATTGTTATATTGTGTAACAATACAATGTAAACAGGTATGCAAAAGGTAAAGTTTGAGGTTGAATATATTTCTTATGCAAATGAGTTAGAATTGGAAGAATCAGAAAGATCACTTTTATCTTTAGCCAAGGAAGCCCTGCAAACTTCATATTCTCCATACAGCCAATTTAAAGTAGGTGCAGCTATATTGCTCGCCAACGGAGCCATTGTTTTAGGTAGCAATCAGGAAAATGCAGCTTATCCTGTTACCTTATGCGCCGAGAGAACTGCATTTTTCTCAGCTGCTGTCCAATATCATAATATTCCTATAATAGCCGCAGCGATTACAGTAGAAACACAAAAGAAAAATATGCAAAAAGCAGTTTCTCCTTGTGGTTCTTGCAGGCAAGTTATGCTGGAATATGAATTAAAAGGAGCACAAGACATTAAATTGATCTTACAGGGAGATGCAGGTGAGGTATTGATTTGCAAATCTGTTAAAGATATTTTACCCTTATATTTTGATGCTAGTTATCTGTAATACCTATGGCACAGAAACAATCCAAGACCAAAGAAAATCCAAAAAAACCAAGCCTTGAATCGCAGAACTCCGAAATCAGAAATTTAAATCTTTTACATAGGAATATCTCGATTGCACTTAGTCTACTCGTTTTTATTCTTTACGGGAATACCTTATACCATCAATTTGCCTTTGATGATTCCATTGTTATCGTTGAAAATTCTTTTACACAAAAAGGAATTGCAGGTACTTATGATTTGGCCACAAAAGATTTTTTTGAAGGGATTTACGGTCCAGGAGGCATGGAACTTACAGGTGGTCGATTCCGACCACTTTCCCTGGTTAGTTTTGCCATTGAAAATCAACTTTTTGGCAAAGAAAAAAAGAATCAAGACGGCAGTATAAAAAAAGATACAGAGGGAAACACACTATATGACTATCCTCCTTTTTGGGGTCATTTGCTCAATATTTTATTTTATTTCTTCTCAATTTTACTTAGCTACCATTTACTCAGGATTTGGTTTCCAGATTATAAAAACGAGCTAAATATCATTCCACTTTTAAGCTGTATGATTTTTTTAACACACCCTATACATACAGAAGTTGTTGCCAATATCAAAAGCAGGGATGAGATTTATGCCTATTTGCTGTTGATTCTTTCATTGTTCAGTGTACAAAAGCCAATCTTCCAAAATAAAACAGTTAGTTTGTTCCTTGCTTGTTTGTGTTTCATGGGTGCCATGCTTTCAAAAGAAAGTGCCTTTACCTTTGTGTTGATATATCCCATCATTTTTTACACATTTAATTCTATCGATTTCAAAACATCTTTGGTTCGATCAATTCCATTTTTTGTTATGGCTTTTATCTACTTTGTTTTACGCTCATATATGGTGGGCGAAATTAAGGCTGAAACCAATACAGATTTGATGGAAAATCCATTCTATCAAGTTGATTTACCTAATAAGTTGGCTACGATTTCTTTAGTTCTCTTCAGCTATGTTAAAAACTTATTTATCCCGATACAACTATCAAGTGACTACTCCAGAGAACAAATCACAATTGTAAATTTTGGAAACCCCTGGGCTATTCTGGGCCTGCTGTTCCATGTATGTTTGGCTGTATATGTGCTCATTAAAGTATTAAAAAAGGATGTCATAGCTGTAGGTATTTTAATATATTTCCTACCTCTTTCCCTAACAATCAATTTATTTTTTAACATCGGGGCGCCTATGGCAGATCGTTTTCTCTACATACCCTCTTTTGGCTTTTCAATCATTGTTGCCTATATCATCTCCAGGTATGCCGGCTTACAATATTTTTCACAGTTGAAATCTAAAATAATCTTCACCTCAGTCATTGGTATATCAATCCTGTTATTTTCATGGAAAACCATAGATAGAAATCAAGATTGGTATAACAATGAAACCCTGTTTGCCGCAGATGTAAAAAATGCGCCTTCTTCTGCAAAAATGAATTATTATTATGCCAACACACTATTTAAAAAATTTATCGATAGTGAAATCAAAGACAGTAATTTGCTCGTTATTGCAGAGAAACATTTTAAGGCAGCCATTGACATCTATCCTAAATTTCATACAGCGCAATATAATCTGGGTTTTATAGCCAAAACAAAAAGAAATGGAAAGGAGGCGGAGTCTCATTTGTTAAAAACATTATCCTTACAACCCGGTTATTTGAATGCAATTGAAATGCTTGGACAAGTTTATGGTGAATTACTGCAGGATTTGCCAAATTCTGAGAAATATATTTTACAGGCAATTGCCATAAACAAACAGAGAGGCATAAAGGAGTCTCTTGCTTCAAATTACAAAAATCTGGCTATCGTTTATGCCATGCAACAAAAGTTTGAAAATGCAATTAATATTTGCAAGGAAGCAATATTGCTTAGCCCTCAAGATGCCAATATTTATATGAACATGGGAATTATCTATCAGCAGATGGGACAAGGCCAAGCTTCACAAGAGGCATTTGAAACAGCATTTAAAATAAACCCTGCTTTAAGAAAATAATCTTACACAGGAAATTTAAGCCTACTGGGAATTATGCTGAATTATTTCTTCGGCAACCAGCTTTGATAATAATCTTCCAATTCTATCCCCAAACAGTGTTCTGTCATATATAAGGGCTTAAAAGTATCTATCATTACTGCCAGCTCCAAAGTTTCTTTGGCGCCAATACTTTTTTCAATGGTACCTGGGTGTGGCCCATGAGGTATACCACCCGGATGCATTGTGATCATCCCTTGTTCAACATGTGCTCTACTCATAAAATCTCCATCCACATAGTAAAGAATTTCATCACTGTCTATGTTACTATGGTGATAGGGTGCGGGTATTGACAAAGGGTGATAATCGTAGAGTCTGGGCACAAAAGAGCAAACAACAAAGCCACCGGTTTCAAAAGTCTGATGGATGGGTGGAGGCATATGTATTCTTCCGGTTATAGGTTCAAAATCATGTATTGAAAAGGCATAGGGATAGCAGTATCCGTCCCATCCAATTAAATCAAAAGGATGATTATAATAAGTATAGGGATAAATAATATCTTGTTTTTTTATAAAGAACAGAAATTCACCTTGTTGATCTATTGTTTGTAAATTTTCAGGTTTTCTGATGTCTCTCTCACAAAAGGGTGCGTGTTCCATGTGTTGTCCCCATGCATTTCTGTATCTTTTAGGTGTTCGGATGGGTGTGGGAGATTCTGTAATCAACAGCCTATTATTTTCATCATTGAAATGTAGCTGATATAATGTACCTCTTGGAATGATGAGGTAATCTCCATAGGAGAATGCAATTTCACCATACATGGTTTTGAGAATACCTGAACCCACATGAATGAAAATCATTTCATCGGCATCGGCATTTTTAAAAAAATAGTCAGTCATCGACAACTTAGGTGCAGCCAAAATGATTTTGCACTCGTTGTTTACCAACACAGGTTTTCTACTCTTAAGATAATCGGCTTCCGGTTCGATTTGAAATCCTTTCAAGCATCTTGGTTTCAATTGATTATCTGTGAAGAATTTGGGTGCAATACTAAATGGTTCCCCAACCTGAGAGATTTGTGTGGGGGGATTCACATGATAGAGTAAAGAATAAATATCGGAAAAACCTTCTGTGGAAAACAACTCTTCCCCATATAAACCTCCTTTTGGATTTTTAAATTGTGTATGCCTTTTGTTGGGTATCTGTCCGAGACGATGATAATGCATAAAATCTTTTTTTAAATTAAAATCTAATTTAGGAACTAATTAAGAAAAACAAAATCTGAAATAAAAATCTAACGGGAACTAATGGGCTATCAATCCACAATAATTATATATTTCATTGATAATCAAATCAATTTCTTTCGGATAATCAATCCAATGCTTTTGATGATTTACACCCTCCCAAATACTGATTGTAATCAATTTTCTTACAGAACCATAGGTAATTGCCAGCCTTAGTTCTACAGGTTTAGGCTGTTCTTTCAATCGATTGTAGCACTCAAAATTAGCACAATTGTACTGTGCATTCATTTCAAAAAAAGATTGGGATTCGATGAAAGCCATTAATTTTTCCAGCTTTGCCCTACCCATGTTTGATTTAAATGTTTTCAGACCTTCTTTTTCGGTTAGAATTTGTCTCAGGATGGTTCCGTCATTCTCTATCTTTATCAAATTCCGAAGAACTACATTCTCTTTTTCTAAAAATCCGCCCCCCAAGAGTTCTATTTGCATGAAATTACCATTTGGAGCTGACTTTATTTCTTTTGCAGGAAAAAGGCTTGTTTTATTTTGCGCCTGAGTTTCAGTCTCATTAGAGTCTTTTGGTTTAGGGGTGACTATTGGTTTAAAGTATTGAATTTCCGGTTTTTCACCAGGATTATAAGTAAAATATTGTGTACTTGTATCTGCCAGTCTGAAAAAATAAAGTCGATAGGTGTTTCTGGTTTTAGATTTATATTCGAGCGCTAAAATTTGTTCATTACACTCTGCAACGAGCCAATTCGTTCTTTTACTGAAATTATAGGTTAAAACAAATTCTTTAGGCTGGGCATTCCATCGATCTGTAATCATTTGCCCATTTAGAAAGGTATAAGAGTTGCCATCGTACTTGAACCAGATTTGATGCTCGTATTCTTCATCATCTTTGAATAGCACTTCATTTTTATCAACATGCAGGGTGTAGGAAAATTTCCAACGCGTATTACTAAACTGATGTTGAAAAAAAAGAGAATCTCTCTGAGCAAAGGCTATCTGACATTGCACAAAAAAAATTAAGACAAAGAAAAAAATATGTTTTTGCATTATACAATTGATTCTCCTATAATCCAGGCACCTGTCCAGGCAGCTTGAAAATTAAATCCACCAGTAAGTGCATCAATATTCAGAACTTCACCTGCCAGGTAAAGGCCGGGTATTTTTTTCGACTCAAATGTACTAAAATTAATTTCATTAAGCAATACTCCTCCAGAGGTCACAAACTCTTCTTTATGCGTACTTTTTCCTTTCACATGAAAGGTAGATTCTGTTAGTTCATTACAAAAATCTGTCAATTGTTTTTTATTTACATCAGCCCAGATCAAAGTTTCAGGAATTTGAACAAATTCCAGTAATCGCTTCCACAAACGTGATGGTAATTGAAAAAGCTGATGCGCTGAGATTTGTTTTTTTGGATTTTGACTTTTATACACCTGTAGGGCTTCCATGACTTGCTCTTTATTTCCTGTAGAAGCTGCCCAATTTACCTTGATGTTAAAATCATAGGATTTTGCATAAAGTTCAGGAGCGAAATAGGATGAAAGCTTTAAAATTCCGGGGCCACTTAATCCCCAATGTGTAACCAAAACAGGACCTTCAGCGAGTGATTTTTTAAACTCAGGAATGGTTACATGAACCTGTGGCACAGAGATTCCGGACAAATCCTTCAGTCTGCTATCTTTAATATTAAAGGTAAAAAGAGAAGGTACAGGTTCAGCGATTTGCAGACCCAATTCAAAAAGCATATTCCATATTGCTGGGCTACTTCCTGTGGTAATTACCAGCCTATCTGTTTCAAAGGAATCTTTTGCCTGCATGTGAAAGATACCATTTTGGTACACTATTTTATCCAACCTTTGTTGAGTAAGAACGCGCACGCCCAATCTTTTGGCCTCATCCCTCAAACATTCTACAATAGTTGCAGAATCATCTGATTGAGGAAACACTCTCCCGTCATCTTCAATTTTCAATTTTACCCCTCTGTCTTCAAACCATTCCATGGTATCGGCACAGGCAAAACGATGAAAAGGTCCCAAGAGCTCTTTACTACCTCTCGGATAATATTTTATTAAATCCTGTGCTGACCAGCAAGCATGCGTGAGATTACATCTTCCACCGCCAGATATGCTTACTTTCTGCAATACATCCTTTGATTTTTCAAGTATTAAAACTTCTCTATCGGGATTTTGATCTGCTATTTTGATAGCAGCAAAATATCCGGCAGCACCGGCGCCAACAACAATTATGGGGTACATTTATTTATATATTTTTTTCTGATTTAACCAATTTCTATATTTTCTTGCATTAACGGCATGCTCTGCTAAATTTCTGGCAAACTCATGATGTAAGGGTTGAGATGGCTGAGGAACAGCAGCGCAAAAAAACATGAAGTCGTGCTTTTTATACTGAAGAACAGCATCTATAGATTGTATGGAAGCCATACGTATAGGTCCCGGGGGCAAACCATCGTACTTGTATGTGTTGTATGGAGAATCTAATTTCAACATTTCTTTGGTAACTCTTTTTACAGAAAAATCTCCCAGGGCAAAAACAACTGTTGGATCAGCTTCCAACCTCCACCCTTTTTTCCTAAGTCGATTTAGATAGACGCCTGCAATCGTTGATTTTTCGGGGCCATAAGTTGTCTCTGCTTCCACAATAGATGCCAAAGTATATATCTCAGCAAGGCTTAGCCCCAAATCATTTGCCCTAGCTATACGGTCTGAATTCCAAAATCTTTCAAACTCTGCTTCCATTTTCTTTAAAAAATCCTTAGGTTTTACATTCCAATAAAATTCGTAGGTATTTGGAATAAAAAAACTTAAAATTTCATTTTCTTTCAATTGATACTTTTTAAAAAAAATACTATCAGTGAAAAGGGAATCCAATTGTATTTTACTAATTTCCAAATGCTTGGAAATGTATTCAAAAAGTAAGTCTTTGGTTCTGTGATTTTGCAAGGTAAGTCGCTGTGGAACATTGCCCGCTTGCAGGGCCCTGAGTAAATGCCTGATGGTTTTTATGTTACTGCTCACTTTAAATTTCCCTGCCTTGATCCTGTATCTAAAAAAAAGAGCTGTTTTAATAAATTGATCCGGGTCAGATATTATTTTTTTCCTGGTCAACTCCTGGGCCAAAGAATCCAGATTAAACCTTGAAGGAACATAGATAAATGTCTGTTCGGGTGAAATACGGGCTTTGGCTTGATATAAATTCCAAAACCTAAAAAAAAAGAATCCAAAACTTATCATGACGACCAAAATCAAAATGTAGAAAATCCATTTGAATTTTCCCTTTAAACCATTTTGATTATCCGATTGGTTTTCAGAAACTAAATCAGCCATTAGTACTGCTCATTTGTATTGGGAAAATCCCCCGATTTAACATCATTTATATATTGCTCGGTAGCCTTTTTCATCAATTCAAATAAATTCAGATACCTTCTTAAAAACCTGGGATGAAAATCTTTAGTTATACCCATCATATCATGTGTCACCAATACCTGGCCATCGACATGAGGACCAGCGCCAATACCAATGACAGGAATGAAAAGGGATTCTCTGACCAATTTAGCAAGTTCAGCAGGAATTTTTTCTAAAACTATTGCAAAACATCCCAGATCTTCAAGCATTTTAGCATCCTCAATCAATTTTTTTGCTTCAGCCTCTTCTTTAGCCCTGACAGAATAGGTTCCAAATTTATAAATGGATTGTGGTGTAAGACCTAAGTGACCCATCACAGGTACTCCAGCCGTTAAGATCCTTGTGATACTTTCTGCAATTTCAGGCCCACCTTCAAGTTTCACAGCATGACCTCCTGTTTCTTTCATGATTCTGATGGTAGATTCAAGAGCTAATTTCGAATTTCCCTGATAAGATCCAAAGGGAAGATCTACAACGACCAAGGCTCTGTCTACGGCTCTGACAACAGATTGCGCATGATAAATCATATGTTCCAAGGTTATCGGTAGGGTTGTCTCATGACCTGCCATCACATTGGATGCACTATCCCCTACTAATAAAACATCAATGCCGGCGGCATCCAATATTTTTGCCATAGAATAGTCATAGGCAGTCAACATCGATATTTTTTCTCCTCTTTGCTTCATGGCATGAAGCACATGCGTTGTTACTTTCTTTATAGGTATGTGAACAGACATATATTTAATTTAAGTAATATGGGTTCAAAAATAATATTTGTTCATCAATTAGGTGAATATACATGAAAAGACTTAAACTTTAAGTCGAATTGAATGTATATACTTGAGTAATTCATCTTTATTTATAACTTTGTCGGATTAAATAATTAATTATGTTTTCAACACTTACTAACAGATGTAAAGTTATCACAAGCCTGGCTCTTGTCTTTATTTTGTTTAGCTCCTGTGATAATAATCTTGAAGTCATCGGAGAATGGAAGGAAATACCCATTGTTTATGGTATATTTAGTCCAGACCCAGACAGCATTGGCAATGAAAAAGTAAATTTATTTAGAATAGAAAAAGCCTTTCTCGATCCTAATACCAGTGCTTTTGAAATTGCACAAAGACCTGATTCTCTATACTATGGACCAAATGACCTGCAGGTTATTATCTATGAAAGAAAGGAATTTGACCTAAACTATATTGCATTGGATACTCTCGAAAGAGTTGATGCATTTGCCAGATTTGGCATCAGTAGAGATAATGGAATTTTTGCCAGTACGCCCAACTGGGTTTATATGATGGATCGACTGCCCACAGGTAGCACTGACAACAGATATTATAAGATGGTTATTAACAATTTGGTAAATGGTAAAACTTACACCAATTTTTGTCGCGGAATAACTATGGGTAGTTATAATGCAACTGATCAGTATTTTACAGACTTTAATGTTATTCTACCCTTCAGAAATCCAGCTAGACCATTAAGATGGGCTCGTATCGACCCTGCAAGTAATGAATGGATCTTCGACAAAATTACAGTAAATTGGTCTCAACCATCTAATGCGGCCATGTATGATGTTACTGTCATTTTAAATTATGAAGAATTTCAGGTTGACACTAATGCCACTGGCGAGCCGCTGATACCTCCTGGTACGAGGGTAAGTAAAAAAATAGCTTGGAAGGCCATACGTAATTTTAATGCGCAAGGTGAAACCAGATTATTTGCTCCCTTTACCAATAATCCGAATGATTTCTACTATCTATTTACTAAGGGTAATGGATCCAGTGTAACCCAGGATTTGAATGGAGAAAATTTCTTTACCTTCCTCAGTACCAATCTAAGTAATGTGACTGGCACCAATATAAGAAGATGTGCTGGGAA
>Ga0169931_10001803_pt1 | contig 35344 bp, 26 predicted proteins | sample Kivu_15m_20L_FD_129675 | JGI IMG/M metagenome (GOLD analysis project Ga0169931, IMG submission 129675) | Freshwater microbial communities from Lake Kivu, Western Province, Rwanda to study Microbial Dark Matter (Phase II) - Kivu_15m_20L... | ecosystem: Environmental > Aquatic > Freshwater > Lake...
AAAACAAGTTGTATTTGCTGTGATTGGGGATATGACGTTAGTACCAGTGTTTGAAGCAGCAGCATTTTTAGAAACTGAGGGTATAGGGGTAAAAATAATTTCTGTGATTAATCCCCGTCGTTTATATCGTCCTAATGACACTGCTTGGGATACTTGTTCCCAACCGGATGGTGGGTTTTTAACTGACGAAGAGTTTGAGCAGTTATTTAGTGGGGATGGATTAATTGCTGTAACTGGTGGTGCAAGCGCTATGTTAGAGCCAATTATGTTACGCAGTTCTATTAAACGAGATAGTTTTGCTTGGAAGCGAGGAGAGACTACAGCTAGTGCAGGTGAGTTAATGTCCTTCAATGGCTTAACTGCGGAAGCATTGACTAAGCGTGCAATTGAGTTAGTCCATTAGGTATTAGATTCCTGTTTGATTGGGGGTGCGGGATGTGGATTCCTACATCCCTGGAATAAAACTGGATCTTGACTTCATTTTCCCCTTGGTTGGTTGACCTGCTCTTGATTCCAGGGTATAAATGGGGATATGCGCGATTTCTCTATCTGTTAAATCGTACTGTTCACAAACCAAACTTAACCGATTCCCCGATGTTTTCATCGGATTAACAGAATGGGTCAAGTTTCCTTGAAAGCAAACTAGGGTGTTGGTTTGAGGTTTAATCTTCTGAATTTGGCGATTATTTGATTTCAACACCAACTCCCCCCCTTCCATGTTTTCTGGTACTCGCACGTAAAGAACCGTCACTAAACTTGGTGGTTCAATAGTTTTACAATAAGAGCGTAATGAACGGTCTATATGTGGATCCACCTGAGAACCTTCTTGGAGTAGTAAAGGATTCAGATAAAATGCATTACAATTTGGTTGTAGTGCTAAATCTAAATAGGGCTTAAAAAAGGGAAACTTCTCGTGGACTATCTTTATCCCCTGTCTTTGGAAAACCACAGAAAATCCTTTTGTCTGAATAAAGTCTCGATTGAGGTTATTGGTAGTAAAGTATGGACTAGCTTGGATTTCTCCCCCTAGGTCTTTTAGGTAACTACTTGGAAAAATATTGTTTTGTATTTGGTAGTATTTCACAGATTTCTATCTACATGCTTATCTATATTTGAAGTTTATTTTTAAAAACCTTTACCTAATACTTTCTAAAATCCTCCCTATCATACCATTAGCCTGATTGCTATAACCACCTCCAAATAAATTAAAATGATTTAAAATATGATACAAATTATAAAGAACTTTCCGTTTTTCATAGCCTGGCGCTAGGGGAAATTCTTCTTCATATCCCTGGTAAAAACTGGGAGGAAAGCCACCAAAAAGTTCCGTCATGGCAATATCAACTTCCCGATCGCCAAAATAAGTGGCCGGATCAAAAATCACTGGCTCACCATTAATTGTAAATCCCACATTTCCTCCCCATAAATCACCATGAACTAGGGATGTTTCTGGTTTATGGTCAGCTAATAAGCTAGGAATGACATCTAATAGTTTTTGTTCTCCGGGAAAATTTCCACCCCGTCTTCTTGCTAACTGAAATTGGTAACCCAGTCGGTTTTTAAAAAAAAATTCATCCCAGTTTAACATCCAACTATTAATTTGTGGTGTGGAACCAATAGTATTATTTATATGCCAACCAAAACCCTGATCGCTAGTAGTTTTGTGCATTGCTGCTAAATTTCTCCCCATTTGTTGCCAGCTTTTATTATTGCCAGCTGACATTTCCAACCATTCTAATACTATGTAACTGCCATTATCTGCAGTTCCCCAACATAATGGTTGGGGAACGCGGATAGTTTTAGTGTTATACATTTGTTGTAAACCCAGCATTTCTGCTGCAAACATTTCTCCCTGGGATGGTTGATTGATTTTGACAAAGTAGGTGATTTGACCATTGCTAATGGCATAACCCTGGTTAATACATCCACCACCTACTGAAGATCTTTGGTTGGTTTGGAAATTTTGCCCCGTTACTTTACTGATTTGCCGATCTATTTCTTGCCACATTCTTTTCCCCTAATCATTAACCTTGTTTATTATCTTGGTTTAATAATAACTGCTCGATAGTCCTGTGGCGAGAGATATTTTTGTGCAGCTTTCATTAGGTCATACTCATTCTGCATTTGGATGTGTTGAGGATAATTAAATGCTGGATCTAAATCACCCACCAAACATTGATAATAACCATACAATCCAGAGCGATCGCCTGGTGTTTCATTATTGAAAATAAATCTATTTGCGACTCTTGTTTGTATACGGAGAATCTCTGACTCTTTAACTAATTCCGTTTGCAGTTTCTCCAAATGTTCAACTATACCTGTTTCTACTGCTGCTAAATCTTCCACATTACATTTAGCGGAAATGGTGAATAGTCCCTGTAGTTTATAATTACTATTACTGACAGAAATTGTAGAAACCAATCCCCTTTCTTCCCGTAAATCCTGTACTAATCTGGAGCTACGTCCTTGTCCTAATATCCCCGCTAATACATCCAGGGCATAAGTATCTTTTAGTTCGCTCAATCCTGGTACTCGCCATAAAACAATTAGTCTAGCCTCTTGCAAACCTTCATCGGTAAATTCGTAACGGGTAATTCCCTTAAATGCTGGTTCCTGATTATCTGCAAACTCTGGATAAGCTGGGTGATCTGAAGACCTTGCCATCTTTTCTTCAAACCCTTGAGCTACAATTTCTATCAGCTGGTCCACTGGTAAGTTACCAACAGCTACAGCGGTTATAGAAGAAGCTTGATACCAGGTCTGATGAAATTCTCCCATTTGTTGGGGTGTCAACTGAGAAATTATGCTTTCTAAACCCAGTATGGGACGGCGATAGGGCAAAAAATCAAAGGCCGTTTCCATTAGACGGCGCGAAATTCGCCTTCCTATACTATCCTGTGAACGCCTAATCTCTTCCAAAACCACTAGTCTTTCTGTTTCAAAAGCATCTGGGGGAATGGACGGGTTACAAACTAGATCTATTTGCAGTGGTACTAAATCCTTAAAGTCTTTAGGTGCACTGGTTATATAAAATTGGGTATAGTCCTGACTTGTGGCTGCATTAGTAATAGCGCCTCGCTCTTCAACACGACGCTCAAACTCACCACTAGCTAAATTTTCTGTCCCCTTAAATATAATATGTTCTAAAAAATGGGCCATTCCATTAATGGAATCGGACTCTACAGCAGAACCAACATTTATCCACACATTTAAACTAACTGCTTCAATTGGCATTTGTTCCGCAATGATGGTCAACCCATTGCACAAGGAATGTACCCTGGGTTTTTGAAGAGGTGGAGTTTTTGGCAAGGTTAATATCATTTGTGGTGGTGAGGTCTACTACTCATATCCTAGGGTTTATTGAATCGATTCCCCCACTTCTACTATAGCAGATAGTTTGGTAATCTTGGAGAACTACCAAACTATCTCTCAGTTAGGTTCACACCGGAAGCGCTGATGGAAAAACGGAAAGATTAGCTGTTGTATCAGTGGAACTTAGAAATTTTTCAACTAATAGTTGCTCAAATATATTGAATGAGTCTTGCCAATTTGCTACTGTTTGTTGTAAGTCCTGTATTCTCTGTGAGGGACTATTTCCCAATAGGGGATAGTTAAAGTTACCGGAAAATAAAATTGCCCCTACCACTTTATCAGGAAACTGAACTGTTGCTTGGTTAATACTCAAGTTCAAAACCCCCCTTTCTAAGGGATAACTTAACTGTAGACTCGCTCCTACTCTCTTTCCTCCAAATTCTTGCCATGACCCCGGTGTCAATAGCCTACTATGGATGTATTGATAGGCATCTGCTTCAGAATTAAAAAGAACAAATCCCCTTGGATTTATACCAACCTGTTTATACTCTATCTGAGAGAGTTTTTCTACTAATTTATGAGTAATATTTGATACTTGAATTTCCTCCAGAGGTTTTTGCGATAGGTTTTCAACCATGGTCACACCATTGGGATGGACAAAAATGCCCAATCCTGTGTTAAATAAAATTTGTAACACTCCATTGTTGTAAACCGGTTGTTTGGCTAACTCCCATTCGCTAGGAATGATACCAGTGTATTTTAAAAAGTCCGGATTAACTACTGCGGGATTCAAGTCCTTGGCATTAATAGAGATTGCCAATTCCTGAAGTTGTAAATTTGCACTCATCGTTGTTATTGCCTATTGTTATTAATCCAGCAATACTGGATCTCAAATAGTCATTTTACATACAATTACTTTCTCATTTCCATAAATTTCTATGTCTTTCAATTTAATTTTATAGCCTATTTGTTGATGGGTACTGCTCTCGGGATAAACGGTGTCCTACAAGTGGCTAAGGCTATACAATTATGAGTGGTAGTATTAAGAATTGTAAATTAAATGTCTAGTTTATCTCTAAACATCGAGCAGTCTCGTGTTATTGTTATTGGTGCGGGAATAGGTGGCCTTACCGCAGCAGCTCTATTAGCACGTAAAGGTTATCAGGTTTTAATTGTGGATCAAGCTTTGATTCCTGGTGGTTGTGCTTCAACTTTTAAACGTCAAGGATTTATTTTTGATGTGGGTGCAACTCAGGTTGCAGGTCTGGAACCCGGAGGAATTCATTACCGAATTTTTCAGGAACTAGATATGGATCTACCCCCAGCTACACCCTGCGATCCTGCTTGTGCGGTTTTTCTTCCAGGGGAAACAACTCCCATTAATGTCTGGCGCGATCCGCAAAAATGGCAACAGGAACGTCAACAGCAATTCCCTGGAAGTGAACCCTTTTGGCAATTATTAGCTACTTTATTCCGTGCTAGCTGGGAATTTCAGGGAAGAGACCCTATTTTACCACCGGGTAATTTGTGGGATCTCTTACAGTTGATTAAAGCTGTGACTCCCAGCACCTTTATTACTGCTCCGTTTACTTTTATGACTGTGGGTGATGCTCTCAGATTATATGGTTTAGACCATGATATAAGACTGAGAACGTTCTTAGATTTACAACTTAAATTATATTCCCAGGTTAGCGCCCAAGAAACAGCTCTCCTTTACGCTGCTACCGCTTTAAGTATATCCCAACTTCCTCAAGGACTATATCATTTACAAGGTAGTATGCAAGTGCTGAGCGATCGCCTGGTGAAATCTTTAGAAAAAAATGGCGGTCAATTACTAATGCGTTATATGGTGGAAGGGATTAATGTGGAGGATGGCAAAGCTCAAGGTGTAACAATCCGCAATCAAAGGACTGGACAAGTATTTACAGAGACAGCAGATCACGTGATTGCTAATGTCACAGTGCAGAATCTCATGGAACTACTGGGAGAAAAAGTCCCCTCTGGATACAAGACAAGAATTGAAAAACTCCCCCCTGCTTCCGGTGCATTTGTGGTATATTTGGGGGTGGAACAAAGTGCTATCCCCCAAAATTGTCCACCCCACTTACAATTTATGTATGATATTAATGGACCAGTAGGAGAAAACAACTCCTTATTTGTTTCTGTCAGTCATGAGGGGGATGGTCGGGCACCTGCGGGAAAAGCAACAATTATAGCTTCATCCTTTGTGGATTTCGCTCCCTGGTGGAATAGTGACAATTATCCACAATTAAAGGCAAAATTTACTCAAGAGGCTATTTCTCGACTCGCTGAATATTTTGATTTGAACCCAGAAACAATTATTCTCGTCGAAGCTGCTACACCTAAAACCTTTGCTGACTACACAGCTAGACACAAAGGAATCGTGGGTGGTATTGGTCAAAGAATTTCTACTTTTGGCCCTTTTGGTTTTGCCAATCGTACACCCGTTAGGAACTTGTGGTTAGTTGGTGATTCTACCCATCCAGGGGAAGGTACTGCTGGGGTGAGTTACTCAGCTCTCACAGTAGTTAGACAAATTGATGACCTACAAAGAAGGTTGTCCCGGTGATAGCAATGGGGTTGTGGGTACTGGAACCAGTTGTTCTTTCCACGTTCTAATTTGTATTTGGGCATCCGCATAAGCAGAACTACTACGAGGGACTAATCTGGCAGTTTCAATACTCCTGACCAGGTCAACTTGACTTTGGGAACGAGCAATCTCTAATATTTGCTCACCCCACCGATCAATGGCAACGTTGATATCCATGCGTAAAACATTACGCCGAGAAACCCGATTGGCTAACCGTATGGCCTGGGACAGGGCGTCCGCTGTGCCTATACTAGCCAGTTCTCGCGCTTTTCTCCAATTTTCTCTGGCACGTATTTGCTCTTGCCATGTATCAATTACTGCCTGCGCTTCTCCTGCTAATGCTCTCCCGGATATGGCAATTTTTCTCGCCTCCTGTACAGCACTATTCAAGTCCCCACTTTCAGCTAACACTATAGCCCTATCTAAATAGGGTTGGTCTTCAATACGCTGAATGCTGGCATTCCAGGAGCGGATTCTCCTTCGTGCTTTTGAGTATAGGGCTCGACCTGAAGAAATCTGACTGGCTTCGGCGATCGCATTTTGTAAAGAGTTAATATCTCCGGCATTAGCAATTTGTTCTGCTCGGTCTAAATAAGGTTTGTCTTGAATGGTTTCTATTTGGTCATTCCAACGATTAATTTGGGTTTGAGCTTCTTGGGCGCGAGGGTTTTGAGATGGAACTTGTTGGGCTTGAGATATGGCAGCTCTTAAATCCTCAATGGTACCCCCACTAGCTAGATCCCGAGCTTGTTCTAACTTAGTTATATCCTCAATTTCTAATTGCCAAAGAGAAATAAGTTCTTGAGCTCGACCATATATCCCCCGGGAAGGATCTATTTGTTGGGCTTGAGAAATGGCATTCTCCAAGCCTAAAATGGTTCCTAACCAGGCATTTCGTTGGGCTTCTCCCAAATCTATAAAATCATCAATTTCCGACTGTAAGGAGGGAATAGGAGGGATTTTTCCGGCAATTTCCAAACCCCGATCTGCATCTCTTCTCTCCATTTGAGCTTGTGCTAGTTTCAGCATTTTTCGCCCAAATTGAGGAACTAATTCCTGAGCCTTCTTGTACAAGAAGCTTTCTGATTTAACCGATTTTACTAACTTAATAGCTGCTAAAATATCATTAACAGAATTACGATCAGCTAATAAATCAGCTTTATCTAGTTTGTCACCATCTTCCCGCGCAGTTACAATAATTTGATTTAACTGGTCGTATTTCGTGGTCGACCAGAATCTATTATTAATGCGCAGTAATTTGGATGATAGCATAAAAGCTGATTGCCAACGCCTGTTTTCTAGTTCTCCAATGGAGGATTGGTAGATTTCCTCAGCTGTTGACCAGGTAGATTGCCATTTGAGAATTTTCTCCTCCACAAACTGACGATCTTCCAAATTTTCTGGAATTTGTTTAGCAGTAGCTATTGCTTCCTCCAAATTTCCTACTTGGAAGCTCTTCTCCGCCAAATTTATAATGTCCCGTGACCACTCCTGCAATAGACCATTAATTTGTCCTCGCAAAGGATGATCTTGTGGTAAATCCTTCACTAAGGCTATAGCTTGTAATAAGTCACTAACCGTCTGCTTGGAAGCAGCCAGGGTAGCACAGTGGACACGCATAGAAGCACTGGCTAAAGGCCAGAATATTCTAGGACAGTTGGGAGCGGAGGGTAGTTTAAGTAAGATTGATATTGATATAATACCCATGCTGCTGGGAATAAACGCTAGGACGAAAAACCACCATATCCAGCTTTTCTTCCACATTGCTAATTCCCATATCTTACCGGATAAAACAAAGTCAACAGGTCTATACCAATTGTTTTCTTTACCTTTTTCGTGTAAGCCATTGTTATTTTGTTGCTGCATTAATGAGCCAAAACTGCGATCGCTATCCTGAATAGCGTTCTCACCGGATGATTGATTGACCTGGACTTCTGAATCTGGGGACAATCTTGGATTTTGCTCTGGTTTTGTGGTCTCAACCGGAGAAAAACCTCCAGAAATATCCTGATCTGTCATCTCTCACACCACACTAAATTGATTAACAGTCCATTCTGACAAATTTATCCTATCAACTCCAGAAGGTAGTGCAGGTGCGGTCCACTCTATAGACTGACACCCACTCCGATTCTGTAAAACCTATCCAAAAATATATACCTCAGGGAATATGCTTAATTTTAGTATTATTTTACCATATTAGAATAATTTAACCTTTAACATTTTGTAAATCCACAATTAGTTGGGCCAGATTATCACTGCTTGCTTGATAAACACTACCACAAAAATCGCAGGTAGCTTCAGCTCCGTTGTCCTTAAGAATCATATCTTGTAATTCGGACTCTCCCAACATTTTTAACGCTCCTAGCACGCGCTCAAAGGAACAACCACAATGAAAGTGCAGAAGTTGAGTTTCAGGAAAAATTGTCAGTTCCATATCCCCCAATAAATCCTCAAAAATGTCGGTTAAGCTTTTACCTGCTTGTAATAATGGTGTAAATCCAGATAATGTTGACACTCTCGATTCCAGTGTTTCCACGAGAGCTTCGTCTCTGGCAACCTTTGGCAGAACTTGAATTAAAATTCCTCCAGCTGCAGTTACACCACCCGAACCAACAAACACACCTAATACCAAAGCGGAAGGGGTTTGCTCAGAGTTAACTAGGTAATGGGTGACATCATCCCCAATTTCTCCGGACACCAGTTCTACCGTACTAGAATAGGGATAGCCATAACCAATATCTTTAACTACATACAAATACCCTTTTCCTACAGCACCTCCCACGTCCAGTTTACCCTTGCTGTTGGGTGGTAGTTCTATGGATGGGTTGCCCACATAACCCCTGACTGTGCCATCTAGTCCAGCATCTACTAATATACCCCCTAATGGTCCATCTCCCTTCACCCGCAGGTTAATTCTCGCACCAGAGCGTTTCATCCCTGAAGCCATTAACAAACCTGCTGACATAGTTCTTCCCAGAGCTGCTGTGGCTACATAGGAAAGTTTATGGCGCACTCTTGCCTCTTCGGCTAACTTTGTGGTGATTACACCCACCGCTCGAATGCCACCATTTGCTGCTGTGGCCCGCATTAGTTTGTCCGCCATAAACACCTTTACTATTCCAAAACACTGCTCAGTGTGACCACTTGGCTTTAAACACCGGAGAAAATTCTCTCCTATAATCATTATATAGTTAGTGCTGACTCTCCTCTAAAAATTGGGCTAAAAGCTGTCGATTCTGGTATAATCCTAGCCACCCACAAGATTCACAATGCCCATTTTTAGGTCCATACCGTTTTTACTAAAACTATAAAATAACAACTATTATGTTAGGTAATTTTCAACAAAGCCAATTGCGCATAGAAATAGAAGCATCCTCCCAAGCTATTCATGATAGTCTTGTGTTTCCTTCACAATTACGTGAATGGCTACCATTTGCAGGCCTTCCCCCATCCATGCCAGAAAAATTGACCCCCGGTTTTGATTTCACTACTTCTATAGGATACGTAACTATATATCATCATGTGGATGTTTTGAAAGTTAATTGTTTGCGCCTACTTCTTAGTGGCGCTATTGACGGTTTTCATGAGTGGTATTGGGGAGAAGGTTGGCTACAGTCCCGACTAGAGGGTGTGTCACTCTTACCCTTGAATTTGGGTCAAACTCTCAGTTTGTTGAGACTACGTCATTTTTTGACCGTTCCCTAGTTACCTGTGTGACTTAACTACCAATACGGAACAATGCGCTTCTTCCATTACTTGTGTACTGACGGAGCGCAAAACGATTTTTTTCATGCCTGTCAATCCACGGTTCCCAATCACCACTAGATCGGCTTTATAAATATTTGCTAGTCTGATTATTTCATCCGCAGCATCCCCTGAGACCAGTTCTAGTTGGCTTTTTACCGCCAATTTTTCTTGGTAGGTTTGCAATTGCTTTTCTACCTGAAAATAAGACAATTTGGGTAAGTCTGGATGAGGACGATCAGCTGGCAATTCCGTGGCATCCGATGATGGAAATACGTGACAAAGAATCACATGCGCATTCTGGGAAAGCATAAGACTCCCTAAGGTCTCTATCACTCTCTCCGCAATTTCGGAATCATCTAAAGCCACTAAAATAGTATTTAACAACGCTTTTACTTCCTTAACTCAAAATCACCCTAGTTTCTTTAGTTTACTCCATTCCACCTCATTTCTAATTAATCCTGATGAAGGAATTCCCCCGCAGTTGTAATCTGCGGGAATATGGTCAGGAATGAGAAAGCCTATTTATGCTTCTAGCTATCAGCATCAAATCTTATACGTACTGAATCCGCATGAGAAGGTAAACCCTCCGCCCTAGCCAAGGTGGTAATGGCACTGGCTACTTTGTCAAGTGCACCTCGGGAGTATTGTATAATACTTGAGTGTTTGAGGAAGGTTTCTACACCTAAAGCGGAGGCATAACGAGCAGCACCGGATGTAGGTAGGGTATGATTGGGACCGGCTAAATAGTCACCTACCGCCTCTGGTGTAGAATCGCCCAAAAAAATCGCCCCCGCATGACGGATATGCTGAATTAGTGACCAAGGGTCTTTTACCTCCAATTCCAAATGTTCCGGGGCAAATATATTAGAAAATTCCGCCGCTGCTTCCAAAGATTCCACAATTACGACCAGTCCATAATGGGCGATCGCCTTTTCTGTGTCTATCCTTCTGGGGTGATCTACTAATTGTCTATCTACCTCTAACTGAACCTTTTTGGCTAAACCAGTGTCCGTAGTCAATAAGATTGCCGCTGCCATAGGATCATGTTCCGCTTGAGCTAACATATCTGCCGCCAGATGTTTGGGATTAGCAGTTTCATCGGCAATAATTAACACCTCACTCGGCCCAGCTAAGGAGTCAATACCCACAGTCCCGTATACTAGTTTTTTGGCTAGGGTGACATAAATATTACCAGGCCCCGTAATTACATCTACCTTGGGAATGGTTTCTGTACCGTATGCTAGAGCTGCGATCGCCTGGGATCCCCCAATGCGATAAATCTCGACTATTCCAGCTTCTTGAGCAGCTACCAATACCGCCGGATTAATTACTTTATCAGGACCTGGTGGCGTGACCATGACTATCCGAGGTACGCCTGCTACTTTAGCCGGTATGGCATTCATTAATACTGTACTAGGATAGCAGGCCCGACCACCGGGAATATATAGACCCGCCCTATCTACGGGTGTATAGCGTTTACCTAGAACCACTTCATCTTCCCCAAAGTGCACCCAGTTTTTTGGTACTCTCTGACGATGAAAAGCTTCTATTCGTTCACAGGCCAGCCTAATTGATGCCAACAAATCCTTCGATATTTGTTGGTAAGCCACGTCCATCTCAGAACCTTTTACCCTCAATTCCCCCGGTTCCAAGGTTTGGTGATCAAACTCGGCTGTGTAGTGGAGTACGGCTTTGTCGCCTTGGTTTTTTACAGACAACAAAACTTCTCGTACTGTTGCTTCTTTGTTAAACACCTGTTCTTCCTGGGTACGTTCGCAGATGCGTTGTAGTTCGGATACAACGTTTGCCTGCTGAGTGATAATTCGCAGCATGGAGTAGTAAGGACAGTGCCAAAATTAGAGTTTTTTCCCTTGTGATCATTAGTTTGGCTTTTTATTCTTTCGGATAAACAGCTACCACTAATTTTCTTCTCTAGCTTAACCTGCTTTTTTTTAATCCCACCAGTATTTTGACCTATCATTTATCGCTGTAAAAGCTTTAAAAACAGTTTGGTGATCTTATACTCCCTAACCAGTCCGTGATATACTGGAGTAGTTTGGGGAGTAGCTTGGCAGTATTAGCGGTATTAATCATGAGTTTTTTATTTCTAGACCCTATTATAACCTATTTTTTTTGCCGAACTTTCTCCATCTTTACCAACTCTTGACCGGACTTTACAAAAATTTTGTTAAAAATTGTAAAATTTTTCCTAAAATTTTTCTGTGGAATTGCAGCACTTGCAAATTTCGTGCTATCCTAGTATTTCTAGTAGTGTGTGTACATATTAATTGATAGTTTTTTTGGGAACTGACCGTGGCAAACACAAAATCAGCACTTAAACGCGCCCAAATCGCGGAGCGTAACCAACTGCACAACAAAGCATACAAATCAGCAGTAAAGACGCTGATGAAGAAGTACTTTGCTGCAGTGGAGGCCTATGCTTCCAACCCTACGAGCGAGTCTAAACAGTTGGTGGATGAGAGGATGTCACAAGCCTACAGCAAAATTGACAAAGCTGTTAAAAGGGGAGTGTTGCATCCAAACAGTGGGGCTAGAAAAAAATCTAGATTAGCACGGAAGCTCAAACCATTGACCCAACCAGTTTAGGAGTCAGAATAGTCACTAATTTGTAATTCGTAATTCGTAATGGGAATAAAGCTAAGATAAGTCGTTAAATCAAAAAAACCGGTTGATTTTGGTTTAGTGACTACTTGAACCTGGTTATGGATTATGGATTAGCAAATTATGGCAAATCAGGAGTTGTTGTCACTGGTAACTGAAAAATGCAATTAATAGATAGCCACGTACATCTGAACTTTGAAACTTTTAAGCCAGATTTAGAGGCAGTGAGACACCGTTGGCAAGAAGCAGGGGTAGCGCACCTAGTGCATTCCTGTGTTCATCCAGGGGAATTTGCCAGCATTTGGTCTATAGCTAAACAGTTCCCGGAGGTGAGCTTTGCCATTGGGTTACATCCTTTGGATGCTGATAGATGGGAAGAACACACAGGAGCTGAAATAAGAAATTTAGTCCACCTATCTAACCAGTCAAATGCTCCTGTTGTAGCAATTGGGGAAATGGGACTAGATTTTTATAAAGCCAGCAACCGTGAGCAACAACATAAGGTATTTGAAGCCCAACTGGCGATCGCCACGGAATTAGATTTACCGGTAATAGTCCATTGTCGGGAAGCTGCTGTAGAAGCGAGAGAGGTGCTAGAAAAATGGCGAGAAAGGGAAGGAGACAGGGTGCGGGGTGTGATGCATTGTTGGGGAGGAACACCGGAGGAAACCCAATGGTTTTTAGATCTGGGTTTTTACATTAGCTTTAGTGGTACAGTTACCTTTAAGAATGCGAAAGCTATACAATCCTCAGCAGCGATGGTAGGTAAAGATAGAATTTTGATTGAAACTGACTGTCCATTTTTGTCACCCACGCCCAAGAGAGGAGAGAAGCGTAACGAGCCAGCCTATGTAGGCTATGTAGCAGCGCAGTTAGCAGAAATCCGAGGAGAAACCGTAGAATCCATAGCTGACCAAACGACTGCCAATGCTTGTAGACTGTTTGGGATTAGACTGGAGGAAACAAAAATTCAGCCAAATCCATCCTGATACCGAGAATAACCTGGCGGATCCTTGATTTTTGGTGTCTTAAGAACGAGTGTAGATGAGGTCTGGATAAATAGTATGAACAGAGAATTAATGAGCAAAATGTACGTAATGAGTAGATTAGCCACCACTCGTCAACAGTTAGCAGGAGCAAGGTTTCCAAGTTTATCTAATTTTATTTTTTTATTGGGCTAAAAGCGGCGTTCTCAGAACAAGTTTAACCAGGTTGATAAAGGTAGAGGCATGAACAACGAAAACTATATGGAACCATCCTTTCTATTACCAGATCTAATTGAAATTCAGCGTTCTAGCTTTCGCTGGTTTTTAGAAGAGGGTTTAATAGAAGAGCTGAACTCATTTAGTCCTATTACGGACTATACGGGGAAATTAGAACTCCATTTTTTAGGACATAACTATAAGCTAAAAGAACCAAAATATAGCGTAGAAGAGTCAAAAAGAAGAGATAGCACATACGGTGTACAAATGTATGTGCCCACGAGATTGCTTAATAAAGAAACAGGTGATATTAAAGAACAGGAAGTATTTATAGGTGATCTACCGTTAATGACGGATAGAGGAACCTTTATTATTAACGGAGCCGAGCGAGTAATAGTTAATCAAATTGTGCGATCGCCCGGAGTATATTACAAATCAGAGATTGATAAAAACGGGAGAAGAACATATTCTGCCAGTCTAATTCCCAACCGGGGAGCATGGCTAAAATTTGAGACAGACCGTAATGATTTAGTGTGGGTAAGAATAGATAAAACCCGCAAATTGTCAATTCAGGTACTACTTAAAGCATTAGGACTATCAGATAACGAAATTTTGGATGCTTTAAGGCATCCAGAATACTTTCAAAAAACCATTGAAAAAGAGGGACAATTCTCCGAAGAGGAGGCCCTTCTGGAGCTGTACAGAAAGCTGAGACCTGGGGAACCACCCACGGTAATGGGGGGACAACAGCTATTAGAATCACGCTTTTTCGATCCCAAACGTTACGACCTAGGTAGGGTAGGTAGATATAAACTCAACAAGAAACTGCGCCTTTCCGTTCCTGACACCACTAGGGTTCTCACCCCAGGGGATATCCTATCTGCTGTGGACTATCTCATCAACCTAGAATACGACATTGGTAGCATTGATGACATTGACCATTTAGGAAATCGCCGAGTTAGAAGCGTTGGTGAGCTGCTTCAGAACCAAGTAAGAGTTGGTTTGAATCGTTTAGAGAGGATCATTAGAGAAAGAATGACCGTCTCCGATGCTGAAGTTTTAACACCAGCATCACTAGTCAACCCCAAACCCCTAGTAGCAGCCATAAAAGAGTTTTTTGGTTCTAGCCAGCTAAGTCAATTCATGGATCAAACCAACCCTTTAGCGGAACTAACCCATAAACGACGCTTGAGTGCTTTAGGTCCTGGTGGACTAACCAGAGAGAGAGCTGGTTTTGCCGTGCGAGACATTCATCCCAGCCACTACGGACGCATTTGTCCTATTGAAACGCCAGAAGGTCCAAATGCGGGGTTAATTGGTTCCCTAGCTACCCATGCTCGTGTTAACCAGTATGGATTTTTAGAAACACCTTTCAGACCCGTAGAAAACGGAAGAGTTTGCTACGAAAAACCTGCTGTTTACATGACAGCAGATGAGGAAGACGACCTGCGAGTTGCACCTGGTGACATTCCCGTAGATGACAACGGACAAATACTAGGAATCCAAGTACCCGTTCGTTATCGCCAGGAATTTTCCACCACTACTCCCGAACAGGTAGACTACGTAGCTGTGTCACCAGTACAAATCGTCTCAGTAGCCACCAGCATGATTCCCTTTTTGGAGCATGATGATGCCAACCGAGCCTTAATGGGTTCTAACATGCAAAGGCAAGCAGTACCCTTATTGAAACCCGAGCGTCCCCTAGTGGGAACTGGACTGGAGGCCCAAGGTGCCAGAGACTCAGGTATGGTAATTGTTTCTCGTACTGATGGAAATGTGGTGTATGTAGATGCGACCGAGATTCGTGTTCGGGTCAAAGAAAAGGCCGCTCTTACCAACCGTGAAAGCGAAAGTATTCCCCATAAACCCCAGGAAATTAAATACGTTCTCTCCAAATATCAACGTTCTAACCAGGACACCTGTCTCAATCAAAAACCCCTAGTGCGGATTGGGGAAAAAGTCATAGCAGGTCAGGTATTAGCAGATGGTTCATCCACAGAAGGGGGAGAATTAGCATTAGGGCAAAATGTTATTGTTGCCTATATGCCTTGGGAAGGGTATAACTACGAAGACGCAATTTTAATTTCTGAAAGACTGGTTCAAGAAGACGTTTATACCTCAATACACATTGAAAAATTTGAAATAGAAGCAAGACAAACCAAACTAGGTCCTGAAGAGATTACCAGAGAAATACCCAACGTTGGGGAAGACGCCCTTAGACAATTAGACGAACAGGGGATAATCAGAGTAGGGGCGTGGGTAGAATCAGGAGACATTCTAGTAGGGAAAGTGACCCCTAAAGGAGAATCAGACCAACCACCAGAAGAAAAACTACTCAGGGCGATTTTCGGAGAGAAAGCTCGCGACGTGAGGGATAACTCCCTGCGGGTTCCCAATGGGGAAAAAGGAAGAGTAGTGGATGTGCGACTATTCACTAGAGAGCAGGGAGATGAACTTCCACCGGGAGCCAATATGGTAGTGCGGGTGTATGTAGCCCAGAAACGTAAAATCCAGGTTGGTGACAAAATGGCTGGGAGACATGGAAATAAAGGCATCATTTCCCGAATTTTGCCCCTAGAAGACATGCCATACCTTCCCGATGGCACCCCAGTAGATATAGTCCTTAACCCCCTAGGTGTACCTAGTCGAATGAACGTAGGACAGGTGTTTGAATGCTTATTGGGTTGGGCGGGTCACAACCTGGGAGTACGCTTTAAAATCACCCCCTTTGATGAAATGTACGGGGAAGAATCTTCCCGACGTATAGTTCACGGCAAATTATGGGAAGCTAGGGAAGAAACCAGTAAGGATTGGGTATATAATCCCGAAAACCCCGGCAAAATCATGGTTTATGATGGACGCACGGGCGAACCCTTTGATCGTGCGGTCACAGTGGGGATAGCCTATATGCTCAAACTTGTCCATTTAGTTGATGATAAAATTCATGCTCGCTCCACAGGTCCTTATTCCTTAGTCACCCAGCAACCTTTGGGTGGTAAAGCACAACAAGGAGGTCAAAGATTTGGAGAGATGGAAGTGTGGGCACTAGAGGCATTTGGTGCTGCTTACACATTACAGGAACTGCTAACTGTAAAATCAGATGATATGCAGGGACGTAATGAAGCATTGAATGCCATTGTTAAAGGAAAAGCTATTCCTCGTCCTGGCACTCCTGAGTCCTTCAAAGTGTTAATGAGAGAATTACAATCTTTGGGATTAGATATTGCGGTACATAAAGTAGAAACCCAAACTGATGGTAGTTCCCTAGATGTAGAAGTGGACTTGATGGCCGATCAAGTATCTCGTCGCACTCCTCCCCGTCCAACATACGAATCCTTTTCCCGTGATTCCCTGAATGAGGACGAGTAATTAATCAGTAATTACACTAGTTAACAGATGGGGAAAGGGGACTAACTTGACCTGGCAAATATAAATCTCATAAATCACAAACGTTAGAACAATCTAGAACTAAATTTACTTAACTATGCGCTCCGTTCAATCTAATCAATTTGATTACGTTAAAATTGGCATTGCTTCACCAGAACGTATCCGCGCTTGGGGGGAACGTACCTTACCTAATGGTCAGGTGGTTGGCGAGGTGACAAAACCTGAAACCATTAACTACCGCACCCTCAAGCCAGAAATGGATGGTTTATTTTGTGAGCGGATCTTTGGCCCTGCTAAGGATTGGGAATGTCACTGTGGTAAATATAAACGGGTTCGTCATAGAGGTATTGTCTGTGAGCGCTGTGGAGTGGAGGTAACAGAATCACGAGTTCGCCGTCATAGAATGGGCTTCATTAAGTTAGCAGCACCTGTAGCCCATGTTTGGTATCTCAAAGGCATTCCTAGTTATATTGCCATACTACTAGACATGCCCCTACGAGATGTTGAGCAAATCGTTTACTTTAACTCCTATGTAGTTTTAGAGCCTGGTAATGCTGACATACTCGTTTATAAACAACTATTAACAGAAGACCAATGGTTAGAAGTTGAGGATAGGATTTATAGTGAAGATTCTCAATTAGTAGGGGTAGAAGTAGGAATTGGTGCAGAAGCTTTACTACGTTTATTATCAGGTATTAATTTAGAAGAAGAAGCAGAAAAACTGCGGGGGGAAATTGAAGCAGCAAAGGGACAAAAACGGGCTAAACTGATTAAACGTCTGCGGGTAATTGACAATTTCATTGCCACTGGTTCCCAACCGGAATGGATGGTGATGTCGGCCATTCCAGTCATTCCACCCGATCTCCGTCCCATGGTACAACTAGACGGTGGTAGATTTGCTACCAGCGATTTAAACGACCTCTACCGTCGGGTGATCAATCGCAATAATCGTTTAGCTAGACTACAGGAAATCCTGGCCCCGGAAATCATTGTCCGCAATGAAAAACGCATGTTACAGGAAGCAGTAGATGCTTTAATTGACAATGGTCGGAGAGGACGCACCGTAGTAGGAGCCAATAACCGTCCATTAAAGTCTCTGTCAGATATCATAGAAGGTAAACAGGGGCGATTTCGGCAAAACCTCCTGGGTAAAAGAGTAGACTACTCAGGACGTTCGGTTATTGTAGTTGGTCCCAAATTGCAAATTCACCAGTGTGGACTCCCCAGGGAAATGGCCATAGAATTGTTTCAGCCCTTTGTGATTAATCGTTTAATTCGATCGGGAATAGTTAACAATATTAAAGCAGCCAAAAAACTCATTTCTCGTAACGACCCTACTGTTTGGGATGTTTTGGAAGAAGTCATAGAAGGACATCCGGTTATGCTAAACCGTGCCCCTACGCTGCATAGACTAGGAATTCAGGCCTTTGAACCCATATTAGTAGAAGGAAGAGCAATACAGTTACATCCTCTTGTTTGTCCGGCATTCAATGCTGACTTTGATGGAGATCAGATGGCTGTTCATGTTCCCTTGTCCTTAGAAAGCCAAGCGGAAGCAAGACTGTTAATGTTAGCATCCAACAACATTCTTTCACCTGCTACGGGTAGACCCATCGTCACACCCAGCCAAGACATGGTTTTGGGAGCCTATTACCTCACTGCTGAAAACCCCAATGCTACCAAGGGAGCAGGCAAATACTTTGCCTCCCTAGATGATGTAATCATGGCATATCAACAAGATCAAGTGGAACTACATGCCTATATTTATGTTCGATTCGATGGCGATGTGCAAACAGGACAACCGGATAACGAACCCTTGGAAGTTACAGAAAACGAAGATGGTAGCCGTACTGTCTTGTATAAATTTCGTCGAGTACGAGAAGATGCCCAAGGGAATTTAATTTCCCAATATGTTTATACAACTCCTGGCAGAGTGATTTATAACAAAGCAATTCAAGATGCTTTAGCCAGCTAATTATCCATCCAGTTTGTCCTATTCTCCATTTCTTAACCCACCATGACAGAAAAAATGATTTTCCGTAACCTTGTTGTCAACAAAGGTCAATTAAGAAACTTAATTTCCTGGGCATTTACCCACTATGGTACCGCCCGGACAGCTGTGATGGCCGATAAACTAAAAGACCTAGGATTCCGGTTTGCGACCAAAGCCGGTGTATCCATTAGTGTAGACGATTTAATGGTTCCTCCCTCTAAGAAGTCCCTTTTACAGGCAGCTGAGGCAGAAATCTTGAGTACAGAGGCGAAATTTAAGCGTGGTGAAATTACGGAGGTAGAGCGTTTCCAAAAAGTAATTGATACATGGAATAGTACCTCTGAAAATCTCAAAGACGAAGTAGTTAATCACTTTAAAACTACAAATCCTCTTAATTCAGTTTATATGATGGCCTTTTCCGGAGCCAGAGGAAACATATCCCAAGTGCGACAACTAGTGGGAATGCGCGGACTAATGGCAGATCCCCAGGGAGAAATTATTGACTTGCCAATTAAGACCAATTTTCGGGAAGGACTAACAGTTACCGAGTACATTATCTCCAGTTATGGTGCGAGAAAGGGATTAGTAGACACAGCACTACGAACCGCTGACTCAGGTTATTTAACCCGACGGTTAGTGGATGTTTCCCAAGACGTGATTATTAGGGAGGTAGACTGTGGAACCCTAAGAGGTGTACCCGTACGGGACATGACAGAAGGGGCAAAAGTATTAATTCCCTTAGGGACAAGACTAGTAGGGAGGGTTGTAGCTAAAGATGTTATTAATCCTACAACTGGGGAGATTCTGGCAGCCCGAAATACACCAATTTCTGATGAACTAGCAGGGGAAATCCACAAAGCGGGAGTAAAAGAAGTATTAGTAAGATCACCATTAACCTGTGAAGCTGCCCGTTCCGTATGTCAACATTGTTACGGGTGGAGCCTGGCCTACGCCAAAATGGTGGATTTGGGCGAAGCAGTGGGAATTATTGCAGCTCAAAGTATTGGGGAACCCGGAACCCAATTAACCATGCGGACCTTCCACACTGGTGGGGTATTTACAGGAGAAGTTGCCCAACAGGTGAGAGCCAAAATCCCAGGAACAATCAAATTTTCCCGCAGCTTAAAGACCCGCCCCTATCGGACTCGTCATGGAGAAGATGCTTTATATGCTGAAACCAACGGCAATTTGATCCTAGAAAGTACCACCCAGGAGCATCAAGAAATTTCTGTGACCCAGGGTTCCACACTGTATATTGTCCCGGGTCAAAAGGTAGAGGTGTCCGAATTGCTGGCCGAAGTAGCTCTAGGGGGTAAAACAACTAAAGCTAATACAGAAAAAGCAGTAAAAGATGTAGCTTCTGACTTAGCGGGTGAAGTAGTATTTTCTGATGTTTTAGCGGAACAAAAAACTGACCGTCAGGGAAACACCACCACAACAGCAACAAGAGGTGGTTTGATTTGGATTTTGTCGGGAGAAGTTTATAATTTACTCCCCGGTGCAGAATTGGTGGTCAAAAATGGAGATAAGATTAATGCCAATGGGGTATTGGGGGAGACTAGACTCAATACCGTACACGGAGGAGTGGTCCGCCTACCTGAACCCATTCCTGGTCGTCCCACCAGAGAAATTGAAATCATTACAGCTTCTGTAATTTTAGACCAAGCAACAGTCACAGTTCATAGTTCCCAAGGTAAAAATAATTATTTGATTCATACTGGTCCAAGACACCAGGAGGAAATCTCCAATGAGAATATCAGTGAGGGATCTTTCCAATCCCAAACATTTAATCTCAGGGCCACACCCGGAACCAAGGTACAAAATGGTCAAGTTGTAGCTGAATTGATTGACGATAGGTATCGCACTACCACGGGAGGAATGTTGAAATTTGCCGGAATTGAAGTCCAGAAAAAAGGCAAAGCTAAACTCGGTTATGAGGTAGTAAGTGGAGGAACCTTATTGTGGATACCTGAAGAAACCCACGAGGTTAATAAGGATATTTCTCTACTGTTAGTAGAAGATGGACAATTTGTGGAAGCAAGCACAGAAGTAGTTAAAGATATATTCTGTCAAACCAGTGGAGTGGTGGAAATTACCCAGAAAAACGACATTCTGCGGGAAATAGTCATTAAACCCGGCGAACTTTTGATGGTAGATGATCCAGAAGCAGTGCTGGGGAGAGATAATACCTTTGTTCACCCCGGAGAGGAGTTACTAGGAACTACTGTAACGGAAATGCGTTACATTCAATATGTGGAGTCTCCCGAAGGACCAGCTCTTTTGAGTCGTCCTGTGGTGGAGTTTGAGGTCTCATCCCACCCCGATTTGCCTTCCACTACTTCCGTTAGTCAACAAACTGGAAGATCTATACAATTAAGAGCAGTACAGAGGTTGCCATACAAAGATGGGGAGCGAGTAAAAGCTATAGATGGAGTTGAGTTACTCAGAACCCAACTAGTATTAGAGATTGAACAGGAGGGAGAGCAAGACCATGCTTCTCCTTTAGCAGCAGATATTGAATTAGTCCCTGATAGTGAAAACTCTGAAATTCAACGCCTGCAGTTAGTGATTTTAGAGTCTCTGGCACTCAGGCGAGATATGGCAGCTGATGCCACCCAAGGTAGCACTCATACTACCTTAGAGGTGGAAGATGGTATTACCATTCCACCTGGATCCGTAGTAGCAAGAACTCAGATTCTGTCTAAGGAGGGAGGAATCATACGAGGGGTACGACCGGGCGCAGAAACGGTTCGACGCTGTCTTATCCTTAGAGATACCGATATGATTATCGTTAAGACTAATCTTCCACCTACTGTGAAAAAGGGAGATCTATTGGTACAAGGCACGGAAATTGCTCCAGGAGTAACAGCTCCTGTTTCTGGACAGCTGGTGGATATTAGTCATCAATTACCCCCCAACAACAATCAACAAGAACAACTTGTAGAAGCAGCATACTCCTTGAAAATTCGCACGGGTCGTCCCTATCGGGTTAGTCCAGGAGCAGTCTTACAAATAGAAGACGGCGGATTGGTACAAAGGGGAGATAATTTAGTTCTATTGGTGTTTGAACGCGCAAAAACAGGAGATATTATCCAAGGGTTGCCAAGAATTGAAGAATTATTGGAAGCTCGTAAACCCAAAGAAGCATGTATTTTATCCCGTCGTTCTGGGGAAGTAAAAGTAGTTTATGGGGAAGGGGATGAAAACCTAGTCAGTCGGGAAGCATATTCAGTCAAAGTTGTAGAATCTGATGGTGTGGTCATAGATTATCCTTTAGGGCCAGGACAGAATTTAATCGTTCCCGATGGTGCGATGGTGGAAGCTGGTCAACCATTAACTGATGGACCTTCTAACCCCCATGAAATTTTAGAAATCTTCTTCAGTTTAGGATCTGAGGATGGACTTTACGCTTGTGCTAGTCATGCTCTACAAAAAGTGCAAAGCTTTTTAGTGAATGAAGTACAAATGGTATACCAGTCTCAGGGAATTGACATCGCAGATAAACACATTGAAGTCATAGTCCGACAAATGACTAACAAAGTGCGCATTGATGATGGTGGTGACACCATTATGTTACCTGGAGAACTAGTTGAATTAAAACAGGTAGAGCAGGTAAATGAGGCCATGTCAATTACCGGGGGCGCTAGATCCCAGTACACACCGGTATTATTGGGTATAACTAAAGCATCATTGAATACAGATAGCTTTATTTCTGCAGCCTCCTTCCAAGAAACCACAAGGGTGTTGACAGAAGCAGCGATTGAGGGTAAATCTGACTGGTTAAGAGGACTCAAAGAGAACGTTATCATAGGAAGATTGATTCCCGCTGGTACTGGTTATAATACTTATGAAGAGGTAGGAGCAATTGAGGACTATGGTACAGATGTGGCTACGAGTGTATTAGATGAGGTGGATGATCCATTAGATATGGTTTTAGATGACCGAACCGCCAAGCTGTATAGTTTAGATAACTCTGGACTAGATGGGACTTATGATGATAGCTACGATCATGATAATACCTATGGTAGTAACCATAGTACGGCTTTAGAGGATGAAGATGAGGATCTAATTACTGATGAAGTAATTACGGGTGTAGATGAAGATGAAGACGAGGATGATTATGAAGACGAGGATGAAGATGATTTTGATATAGATGTAGATCTGTAATCATTGATGTTTAACCATTTGGGGGAATCATTTCCCCTTTTGTTTTTCCATCCCTAGAGTAATATGAATTCCAACCTAGAAAATTTAGAGTTTATTGATTATATTGACCATGGTGGTGAATTACCTATACAACTTGAAGGTAAGATAGGGGTTTACGCAATTTTTAATCAGGAAAAAATTTTGCAATTCATTGGTTATTCTCGTGATGTTTATCTCAGTTGTAAGCAACATTTAGTTCGTCAACCCCATAAATGTTATTGGTTAAAAGTCCACACTATTGAACGTCCTGACCGAAAAATTCTATCGGAGATTGAAAATAGTTGGATTGCCCAAAATGGTAGTTTACCACCGGGTAATGGTGAGCATAAACAAATATGGACTAATGCCATTAATGTCCAAGAGCTAATGACTGATACAGAAAAAGAGAATTATCACAATCCATTAATTGATGATTTAGCTAAGACTAAAGTGTTAAAGAATGTATCACGTCGAGTAGAGTCAGAAATATTAGAACTGTTGACAGCAAGAGGGTTAAAAACTCAAATTCGCTTTAACCCCAAGTTGAAAGAGGAGGGTTTACTAGATTTAAAATAACCTCACTTCCAGATGGTAGTGTAATCCGAATTATAATTTAGAGGAGTTCCCTACCCAGGAAAAGACTTCTCTAGTCCAAAATGAATCATCATAATTACCTTTAAACAGTCAAACAGATAACCATGCTAGAACAAGGTACTATCAGTATACACACTGAGAATATTTTCCCCATTATCAAGAAATCTCTCTATTCCGATCATCAGATATTCCTGCGCGAACTCATATCTAACGCAGTGGATGCGATCCAAAAAATCAAAATGGTCTCCCGTGCTGGGGAGTATGGTGGAGATATAGGGGAACCCGAAATTACCATTGCCATTGACAAGGAGAAGAAAACCCTTTCTATCTCCGATAATGGTATTGGGATGACTGGGGAGGAAGTAAAAAAATATATTAACCAAGTAGCTTTTTCTAGCGCAGAAGAGTTTATTCATAAGTATGAAGGAAAAGCGGATCAACCAATTATTGGTCACTTTGGTTTAGGCTTCTATTCCTCCTTTATGGTTGCCAAAAAGGTTGAGATAGATACCCTTTCTTACAAAGAGGGTTCACAAGCAGTACATTGGAGTTGTGATGGTTCACCGGAATTTACCTTAGATGAATCTTCTCGCAATAGTCGTGGTACAACGATTACTTTAACGTTAATGCCCGATGAAGAAGATTATTTAGAGACAGCTAGAATTAAAAACTTGGTTAAAACCTACTGTGATTTTATGCCAGTTCCCATAAAACTGGATGGGGAGGTGTTAAATAAACAAAAAGCACCTTGGCGAGAATCTCCCAGCACTTTGACCCAGGAAGATTATTTGGAGTTTTATCGCTACCTTTATCCCTTTCAGGAAGAACCTTTATTGTGGGTTCATTTGAATACAGATTATCCATTTATTATTAATGGAATTTTGTATTTCCCTAAAATGCGTCCTGATGTGGATGTAACCAAGGGACAAACTAAGTTGTTCTGTAATCAAGTTTTCGTCAGTGATAATTGTGATGAAATCATCCCCCAATTTTTGATTCCTATGCGGGGTGTTATTGATAGTACAGATATTCCTTTGAACGTTTCTCGTAGTGCATTGCAAGGCGATCGCACGGTGAGGAAAATAGGAGATTATATCGCTAAAAAGGTAGGTGATAGGCTAAAGGAACTCTATAGAAGCGATCGGGAACAATATATCAAAGCTTGGAAGGATTTAGGGACTTTTGTTAAGTTTGGAGTTCTCAATGACGAGAAATTTAAAAAACAAGTGGAAGATATACTTGTTTTCCGAACTACTGCTAAACTCACGGAAAGTCCCGCACATGAACCAACAGTTGAGGTGCAGTCAGCGGAGAGTGATATTTGGCAAGATGTCAACAAGAGCAACACCAATACTTTGCCCTACACCACCCTGAAGGAGTATCTGGAGCGGAACAAAGAGCGTCAGGAAAATAAGGTATTTTATAGCACTGATGAAGTTAGCCAAGCTACATATATAGAGCTACACAAAAATCAAGGTTTAGAAGTTCTATTTATGGACTCATTCATTGATACTCACTTTATTAATTTTCTAGAAAGGGAATATCAGGATGTTAAATTTACCAGGGTAGATTCTGACCTAGATAACACATTATTAGATGATAAATCAGGGGAAATTGTAGACCCGACAACACAGAAAACCAAGAGTGAAACCATCAAGGAGTTATTTGAGAAATCCCTTAACAAACCCAAGGTAAATATTCGGACTGAAGCATTGAAATCCGATGATCCTCAAGGGACACCACCAGCAGTAGTGTTATTACCAGAAATTCTTCGTCGTCTACGGGAAATGAATGCCATGATGCAACAACAAAATGCCGATTTTCCTGAAGATCACATTTTGTTGGTGAATACGGCCCATCCTTTGATTCAAAACCTGGTTAGCTTGAACCAAGGCACTATTATTCAAGACGGTGGTGAATCACCAACAGGAAAATTGGTGAAAATGATTTGTCAGCACGTTTATGATTTAGCGTTGATGTCTCAAAAGGGATTTGATGCAGAGGGGATGAAGTCCTTTGTTGAACGTTCTAACGAGGTGTTAACCAAGTTAACTTCAGCAAGTTAAATAGTTCACTGGGGGGAATAAGTAGGGAGGTGCAATTATTTGATCTTATATTTAATTCCACCCACCCACTTAGGTGGTAGGTAAAATTTAAATTGGTTTTTAAAAACATCCTACCCCAACCCAACATCTACATTACATTTATATGTTTTACCAGAAAAACTATAATCCCTATTAATGAAATTATAATTGCCCCTATAAGCATCAGTTTAACTAGGTCTAAACCTTTTGATAACTGATCGTTTGTATGGGCTGTTTTTTCCATTCTCTGTGCTACTGTTGGATTCCCCGTGGCTACTATCACCTCAAATTTTAACTCAAAGGGTTGCCAATTCTCTCCTGACCTTGGTTTTCCCGTTAGTTGCAGTTCATAAACTCCTGGCTTAGGAAATGTAATTTCCGCTCCTGGTATACCCTCATATCTTTCCGCATTCATAGGTTTTAAGGGTGGTTCAACCAGGGCGGGTTCCCCGGGTGTATGTGGTTGGGCATAAATGGCTAAGTGACAATTACAGTCTTTTAAAGGCACGGTTTTACCACCTTTTTGAGTTAAAGCAAACCATACTGGTGTAATTTCACCTGCACGGGCCCGATCCTTAGGTTCAATGTGAAGAGTAGCTCCTATATCATTTGATATTTTCACTGTGTGAGCATTAACTATATTGGTGAATGTTGCTGTTATTAGTATAAACAACAAGTAGAATATTACTTTATGCCTGTATTTATTTGGTTTAATTAACATATCAGTAAATGTCCATTATTTTTTCTGCTTTAAAGGAGTATAAAATTCTTTTAACTTAAAAATTGACCAAATTAAGGGCGATCGCATCATTAAAACCGCGAGTATAATGAATATTAATAATAAGGTTGCTATCTGATTAAAGATAGTTAACTTTAAAGCTCCTAAATAGGTAGAACCAATCAAAACTGCATGAATAGCAGTCAATATCAAAGCTGGAATCGTCAAAAGATGGATTCGACGCCAGTTTGGACCTAGAGACTTTTGCATAAAGTCAAAACTTGTAAAAGCAGCAGGAGTCATAAAAATTAAAGCCAAAACACCTGCACCCATTCCCCACTGAAATTCCACTGGTAAAAACCAAACAGCTGATAAATTCCATGCTAACAAGTGTTCTAATTTATGAATTGTATGTACTAATGATAGCATAAATGCTCCCACACCCAATCCTCGACGATAACGCATAAGAGCTGGTAAGTAAACATGCATGGGACGGGCAATTAAAGCCAAAATTAAGCAGATTAGGGCGGCATAACCACTATAATCAACCATAGTTTCCCCTGTGCGGGATATGGTAATTATACCAATAATCATACTTACCCACCCTCCTAAACGAAATAGTTGACCACGCTGATCTTTACTCATTAAGGAGGTAGAAACACTTACTCCTAACATTGTTGGTAGGGTGCCCAAACCAAATGCCAACATAGTTATTGCCCCATGCCATCCATTTCCTGTAGCTGCTGCTTTAATTTGAGCAGCATATAAAAAACCACAGGGCATTAGGCCCCAGGTCATACCTAAAAGTGCTGGTGTCCACCATTTTGTATGTAATGATAAATTTACCATTACAGCACTTAACCGATTATGTAAACTATTTTGTAGCAAAGGGTGGAATATGGGAATTTTAGGTATTAAATGTGGTTTAACCTGTGCTAATCCTAACCAGATTAACATCATTCCAGTAATTATTGCTATCCATCTGCGTAAATCACTACCAACTCCTCCTAATTGTCCACCTTGTACCAATGCGGAACCAAGTATGCCTATAGCAGTACCAACTAGAGCATAGCTAAATACCCTACCTAAATTTAAGAGAATATGAAATTGTAGTTGTCGTTGCCAGGATTGAGTTTTCTCCGGGTAAGAAAAAGAAAAAGCCACTGCTAAAGGTCCACACATGCCAATGCAGTGACCAAAGCTTCCCAAAAAACCCAGCATAGTAATTAGCACTAAGTCCAACATAATTAAAAGAGTTGTTGGGTAATAACCGGTATGTTGGAATCAGGTTGGCGATTTTGTCAAAAGACAAGCTGTAAAACTTGGTATGGTCGACTATTCCTTAGAGATTGTTGTGGGAAAGGTCAAGCTCCAGTTTTGAGGATTGTTTAGTTCAAAAAATAGCCCTTGAAAAATCATTTTTATGCCCATACGAGTAGGTACATAGTATCTGATTAAAATATTTCCCGGTTCGGCGAATACATCATCATAATTTTCACTGTATCCAAAAGGACGGGCGCAGTACTGACGACCTCCAGGAATAGATAACATAAAAAACTGACTTTCTTTGTATGAAGCAGGGACTTGAAATATTCCATATATATGATGTTGACCCAACCAAGGTTGAACACTAACTTTAGTAGCTGTGACCTGAAAATTAGCCTTTTTTAATTTTGCCAGAGTTATGGGACTGCAATTAGAATCATTGACTGGCCACCAGATAATTACTAAGCAAGAAAGTGTAAAAATTAGACCATAGATAATCAAACGGCGCATATTGATGCAATTGTTTTATGAACAAGTAACAAACATGAAGTTTTTGTAAACCCATTTAATCTGGTCGTTCTCACCAAAGGAGGTTACAATCACTTTAAGTAAAGAGATTAATCTAACCATAACTAAAAACCATGATAAAGAATGCCCTAACCAGAAAAAACCACAAAAAAGCTATCATATTTACAGGATTATTAAGTGCGATCGCCTGGACACAATATTTGACAATGTGTGCCACCGTCCATGCAGCAGATAGGGTAACCATACGTTATGGATTCCTGGAAGAGTCGACTTCTGTTGCAGAGCTGAAAAAGGCCACGGAAACTGGGCAATTGCCAGGTAGTCTACAGATTTATACTAGTGCACTAAGCCAAGAACAACGTAACTGGTTGGTGCAAGGATTAAAAACTAGAATACCCATAAATGTGGTGACTTTAGATTGGTTACTGAATACTCAATTAGGTCAAACAGTAATCAATGACATAGCAACAGTTTTTGATCGTCGTCAGGATCAATCAGGGGTGCAAGCAGTTAGGTCCGGTTTAATATTGGCTGCTAGTTCACCAGAAGGTCTATCTATGCTCAGTTTTATTGCAGCATACCCCAGTCAAACCCTGAGACTGAATTTACCACAGGTTTTGACGGTAGCAAGGTTTTTAAATATAGATTTTTTGCAGACTCAGCAATTCCTACTGATGCACAGTCCCCAAAGTGATAGGCAAAAACCATCCATAAATATTCCATTTGATCCCACCCAACCGGGAACACAGAAAGTAGAAATATCTAAGTTAAACTTGAGTGATGATAAACGTAAACGTAATATTATCGTGGATATTTATTGGTCAAATCCTACCAATGGTGAAAACAATATTGAAAAACCCTTAATTGTCTTTTCCCATAGCTCTAGTTCAGCAGGTACAGACCTGCAATATTTAGCTCAACATCTTGCTTCTTATGGTTATGTGGTTGCAGCTTTACAAAATCCTGGTAGTAATTTTTTTACTAATAAAGGCAAAGTAGGTTTGAACCCTCAAGAATTTTTAGCTCTTCCCCAGGATGTAAGTTTTGTTCTGGATGAATTGGCGAAGGTTAACCAAAATCCTAATAATTCCCTACAGGGAAAACTAACCACTAATAAAGTCATGTTTGTTGGTTATTCCCTGGGTGGAACTACAGCATTAGCATTAGCTGGTGGTGAACTACAAATTGCCAGTCTAAAAAGCAGTTGTGAAAAAAATGCTGGTAAATTGAGTGATGTTCAAAGTTTTATGTGCCTGGCCAGACAATTGCCACAAAATAACTATCAACTACAAGATCAAAGAGTCAAACAAATAATAGCTCTAAAACCAGCTTCTTCCCTCCTATTTGGTGAAACCGGTTTGACAAAGGTAAAAGTTCCTACCCTAGTATTTACCGCATCTGCTGACCATGTCACCCCAAGTTTGACTGAACAAATTAACGGTTTTAATCGTATTGCATCTCCCAAGTGGTTAGCTGCTGCGGTGGGTGCTAGCCATTACAGTGTAGTGGATCCCCTAGTAGTCAATGCTTCTCTAAACACAAATAACACTCCCATTACCAGTCGAGAAGTAGTGGGAGAAAAATCAGCGGATGTGCGCAGTTACGTGAAGGCGATTACTTTAGCCATGGCCGCACAACTAACACCAGATGCTAATAAGTATAATGTTTTTCTCACTCCCGAATATGCCCAATTCGCCTCTACACCTCTTTTTCCATTTCGTCTAATTGCGCCCCTTCATAGTATCAATACTACAAGCAAGAACTAGTTAAGGGCACCAAAAGCTATTCTTAATCCCCAAAATACAATTAAAACTGCCACAGCTAACCAATCGGGTGGTTTTAATTGTAGTTCGTGCCATTTGACCTGATGTTCATTGGGACTGGTAAAACCCCTCACTGTCATCGCATTTGCTATTTGTTCTGCTCTCAATAGCAGATTTTCTAATAGTCTCTCCATGACAATTAACCAGACCCTTATACCCCCTTTTAATCCCAGTTTCTTCCAGTTGATCGCCCTGGTCATTACGGAACGGATCAGATTTTGAATCTCTTCTAAAACTAGGGGAATAAATCGCAATGATAGGGTTAGTGTAAGGGTAATTTCAGTAACAGGAATGTGCAACTTTTTTAAAGGCTGCATTAAGCTCTCTATACCTGATGTTATCTCCTCTGGTGCGGTTGTTAATAAGTACAAATTACTGCTATATATTAATGTAAATACAATAGTACTTAAACTAGTTGCTAAACTTAATGACCGCAGACTGATCTTAACCGGACCTTGATGAAAGATTATATACTTGTACTTTTCATTTGTAGGTAAGGGCAATTTAGTTTTATTTTCAGAATTTGTGGATGGTGCTGGACTTAATATTTGTTCACTTGCTGGTAGGCGTGGTTGATAGTCTATGCTCATACCATCTGGACTAATAGAAATGATGGCGAACACCATAATTGACAATACTAGCAACCACCCCATTTGTTGACGCCATACCCTAAGAGGAATTTTGGCAATCAAGGTAAAAATAATCAGCAGTAATACCAGTAACACACGCCAGTAGTTGTTGGCAAATACATAGCTGGTCAGAAAACTTAACAACCAAATTAATTTCACCCGTGAATCTAATTTATGTAGCCAAGTTTGAGGAGCATCTAAATATAACCCCAAAGGAAGCGATCGCAATAAGTCCATGTGTCAATTCCTAAATTCCCAACTAACTTTCTCATGTTACTGATGAAAAGGTGTTTCAGACACGAGTTGCTCGATTAAGAGTACCAACTTCCATTTCTCTAACTTTTTTGCTACGCCATAAGATGCGGATTGGTGTTCCCTCAAAACCCAATTGCTTGCGAAACTGTCTTTCTATGTAACGTCTGTAATTTTCATTGAACCGTTTAGCATCATTAACAAACAATGCAAAGGTAGGTGGTTGGCTACTGACCTGGGTACCATAATAGATTTTACCCTGTTTACCACTGCGTGAAGCTGGTGGTGAGTGCCAACTGACTGCATCTGTGAGAACTTCATTAACCACGGATGTACTGACACGGCGTTTATGGGATTCAGCAGCTTTATTAACCAGGTCTAAAATCTTTTCTACTCTTTGTCCAGTTATAGCACTAACAAATATAGTATCTGCCCATTCAGTAAAGTGTAATCTTGCTTCTAAGCTTTTTTCATGGTCATATATAGTATAAGAGTCTTTTTCTACAGCATCCCATTTATTCACCACAATTATACAAGCACGTCCATCTTCAATAATCCGTCCAGCTAATTTTTGATCCTGTTCTGTAACACCATCCAAAGCATCCAGCACTAATAGCACCACATCAGCACGGCGGATTGCTTTAAAAGCACGATTAATACTGAAAAATTCCGTCCCGTATTCCACATGTTTCTTTTTCCTAATTCCCGCAGTGTCAATTAACCGGTAGGCTTGTCCTTCTCGTTCAATTAACGTGTCAATAGTATCCCTGGTAGTTCCAGAAATTGGACTGACTATTGCCCTTTCCTCGCCGACAAAAGCATTTAAGAGACTGGATTTACCCACATTAGGACGTCCAACAATAGCTACTTTAACTTCTGTATTTTCCTGTAACTCTTCAACTTGAGGAATATATTGAATTAAGTCATCAAGCAAATCACCCGTACCACTTCCATGAATAGCGGATATGGGGTAAGGTTCTCCCAGTCCCAACTCCCAAAACTCACTAGCTTGAATAATACCTTGATCTGGTGATTCGCATTTGTTCACAGCTAGGAGAGTGGGAACAGGTTGTTGACGTAACCATTCAGCAATTTCCTCATCTGCAGGAGTTAGACCAGTTTGTCCATCTACAACAAATATGGCAGCACAAGCTTCTGAGAGTGCGGTTATTGCTTGTTGACGTATGAGAGGGAGAAATTCCGTATCATCATTAAACACTAGACCTCCAGTATCAACCACCAAAAACTCCCGATTTTGCCAAAATGCTGGACGATAGGTACGATCTCGTGTAACACCAGGTTCATCGTGAACTATTGCTGTTTGATCCCCTGCTAAACGGTTCACAAAAGTAGATTTGCCCACATTGGGGCGGCCGATAATTGCTACAATTGGCAGTGCCATAAATTCAATTCCGAATGCGGATTGTGCGGACGTGCTGGGTTATTTATATTTATTTTTCACCCACCACAATGTAGAACTCCTTATGATATCATATTTTTTAGTATTTGTCATTGCTGGCAAGTTTCCTCTTGCTTGTGATGAAAAACTACCCAAACCAAGAGCAATGTCTAAAAATGTCCACAAGTCAGCAAACAGTTTCTAACCCCCTTAAAACTCCTCTGCTCCCCCCCCTACTTGGTGCTTCAGTGGATGAATTAACCACCTGGGTACAACAGCAGGGACAACCAGGATATAGGGGTAAGCAACTACATAATTGGATTTATCACCACGGTGTACACAAAATTAGTGATATATCTGTATTTCCTAAAACTTGGCGCGAACAGGTTGCTGATGTTTCCATAGGTCGCTCATCGATTAACCATCAGTCTTTTGCCACGGATGGTACAGAAAAATATTTGCTCCAACTGGCGGATGGTGAAATTATCGAAACCGTTGGCATCCCAAGCGATAAGAGGTTAACTGTCTGTGTTTCTACTCAGGTTGGTTGCCCAATGGCTTGTGATTTTTGTGCTACTGGTAAAGGTGGGTTCAAACGCAATCTCAATCGTGGGGAAATTGTTGACCAGGTACTCACAGTACAAGAAAATTTCCAACAACGAGTCAGTCATGTGGTGTTTATGGGAATGGGTGAACCATTGTTAAACACTGAGAATGTGATTCTGGCTCTCAAGTGTTTAAATCAAGATTTAGGAATTGGACAACGCTCTTTGACAGTTTCTACTGTAGGTATTCGTGACCGTATTCGTCAACTGGCTGAACACAATTTACAAGTTACTCTTGCTGTTAGTCTACACGCACCCAACCAGAACTTGAGAGAACAAATAATTCCTAGTGCTAAAACTTACCCCATAGAACAATTATTAGCGGAATGTCGAGAATATGTGGAAATTACAGGAAGAAGGGTCACTTTTGAGTACATTCTTTTAGCCGGTGTTAATGATTTACCAGAACAAGCTTTGGAGTTATCCCAACGGTTGCGGGGTTTTCAAAGTCACGTCAATTTAATCCCTTACAATCCCATTCAAGAAGCAGACTATCAAAGACCAAACCGGGATAGGATCCATGCATTTGTAAATATTTTGCAACAGCAAAAAATAGCCGTCAGCATCAGATATTCTCGCGGTTTGGAAGTAGACGCAGCTTGTGGTCAACTCAGGAAGCGGCAAAATGTGATTAAACAGAAGTTTACATGCTAATTTTAGGTTAAACTAATGTCTTTTCAGCATAAATGCCTGGTGCATAGGCTTCAATCACTCTACCTGTACGAGTACAGTTGATCATTAAATAGTCACAAGCTGGACATTGGGTTCTAGTAACTTGACTCTCAGATATAAAATAGCGCTCCGCCATTTTGCCACAATTGGGACAGTGAACTTTACTATGTAAGACTGGCATTTTAAACTCCCTGGATAACTTTTTGTTAATTTTTTCACCCAAACCAAAAAAATTTTTTTCCGATTTTGCTCATCATCTCTGAGCTAATCTTATTAATCCTCATTCCTGAGATATATCAATTTATATTAGCTGTTCTATCGAACAGGTTAATTACTGATCCCCAGACCTTAATCTTTGAGACACTGTATCTTAGCCTGCACTACAAAAGTATCAGCTTATTTAATTCAACAGCTACAAATATGAAAAAACTGTATTACAAGTCACAGAATTTTTTTCTTAATAATCCATTAATAATATTGCAATAGGAGAACCGCTTTTAGCCCTTGTTTTAGCGGCGCTTCGACTAGTATAGTAACAGCCCACAATCGGGATGACTGGATTCGAACCAGCGGCCCCTTCGTCCCGAACGAAGTGCGCTACCAAGCTGCGCCACATCCCGTGAGAAAAACACAAGCAATAAAAATAATACTCCCCCTACTATAACATAAAAACTATCAGTTTTTCTAAGTTAGAATTTAATTTACAAACATCTTGCTTGGAACTGGAGTAAGATATATTGTATTGGGTGGAATTTACAGCGATGTCTTAATAGTCTCCGCACCTGAAGGTGCAGAGATTGTCACAGATATCACACAACTCCACTCCTGGCCAAACGCTAGTGCTGTAAAAGAGAGGGGCAAGCATTATGACAACTACAAGCATTTCTAAGAAAGAAATCGCCGCCATGACACCAAAACATGTCAAAGATTTGGCTGCTCGTCTGGAACTAGATAATTATAGCAATGCTTTTGATGGTTTAAATGATTGGCATCTACTACGGGCGATCGCCTTTCAGCGTCCAGAGTTGGTGGAACCATACGTTTACCTATTAGATTTGGAACCTTACGATGAAGGATAGAAACCGTGAAATCAATCTACCTTACAGGGAGAGGGAGTCCCTCACTTTTAGCCGCGTCAACCACCCATTTCTTTTAACATCTCTTCTACCCTAACCATCCCGTCCGCATCCCTACCAGTACGATATAGTCTTAGGGCTTGTCTTAAAGCATTACCAGCCTCTTGCATTTGTCTACGCTGTTTAAACATAGCACCTATTAACTCATACACCCGTGGGTTATTTCTATCTATTTTAGTTGCCTGTTCAAAAGCCCATTGTGCAGCATCATAATCTCCCAAACGGGTTTGAATTGCACCCAATCCTAAATAGGCATTGAAATTATTGCGATTAATCTGGATGGCACGACGGTAAGCCTCCTTAGCACCTACTGCGTCTCCTAGATTCCCTTTAATATAACCAACAGCGTAGTAAAAGTCACTGTTGTTAGGATTGATAGAAATAGCTTGGCGGTAAGCAGATAATGACTGTGAAAAATTGCCTTGTTGAGCATACAAATAACCAATGCCAGAATAAATTTTGGCATTTTTAGGCGCTAACTTGGCTGCATCCTGATAAACAGCAATAGCACCGCTGTAATCTCCTGAATCTACCAGTTTTCGTCCCTGCTCTAACAATTCTCGTAGCTTACGATTATCA
>Ga0169931_10001804_pt1 | contig 35343 bp, 30 predicted proteins | sample Kivu_15m_20L_FD_129675 | JGI IMG/M metagenome (GOLD analysis project Ga0169931, IMG submission 129675) | Freshwater microbial communities from Lake Kivu, Western Province, Rwanda to study Microbial Dark Matter (Phase II) - Kivu_15m_20L... | ecosystem: Environmental > Aquatic > Freshwater > Lake...
ATCTCCACTCACAACTTATAATAATGGTAATTGGTATCAAGTAATGTTTACAAGAGATGATAGTAATTGGTATTTATATGTGAATGGCGTACAAGTAAATACAAAAGTAGACCCATATACTGGAAATGTTGTAAATGCACAAGAAGTGTGGATAGGTAGAAGTGCATATTTAGGTGGTAATTATCAATTTGTTGGAGATATTTCAGAAGTAATGATTTATAATAGAGTTTTAACTTCATCGGAAATACTTCAAAATTACAACGCTACTAAAACAAGATTCGGATTATAATGGCAACAAATACCTGTGAGGATCTATTCGGAGAAAAATTAATTGAACCCCTTCTAAAATTTTGATATATAATGGATATGCTGACTTTAAAGACTAAAAGCTTAAAGAATGGTTTTAAATCGTAGATATATAGAATAAAAATAAATCCCTCAAAATGGATAGAATTAACTTTGACACTAATCTAGACCAAATAAAAATGGAAAAGGCTAAGGCTGCTGCAAATAGTTTAAATGAAAGCTGGGCAGGAACCAAGGCATTTGGACCCGGCGCAGCTGGATCCTACGTTGATGGTCTACAAAAAGAGATTGCTCAAGCATCTGCTCAAGGAACTAAGACATCTAAACCAACTTTCTCTGTTGGAGTTTTAGAAACTGCAATGGCTTTGAATAATACATCTTTCGTTGAATTACCTGAAGCTAAAATCTTAGTTGAGAAATACATTCATCATGTATCAATTAAAGGAGTTTCTGAAGCTTTCTTGATCGAATCTATGATCTCTGAATTGGAAAACTTTAGCTGGGAAAAAAATGCTAAAAGTTCTTTAACAAACCTAAAGAAAGCTTACGAGAAAAACAGAAAAGAAATCGAGGTTGCTAAGGCAATTGAAGAAATCAATAGATCCGGCGGTAGAGATCTTTTCTCGTCTGTTGTTGAATCAATGAGAACTTGGTTAGACACTGAAAACAGAGTTTCTGAAAAACTGGTTAATGACCTTAAGAAATGGTCTTTCAATCCAACAGTTAGAAGCTTGGTTGAGAAGTTTACACAGCTTGAGGGAAGCAATGGTAAATTCTCTATCAATGTTAATTCTGAAAATTGTGAAGTTAAATCTATCATAGCTCCAAGCTTAGTTTTTGAAACCCACTCGGTTTTTGTTACTTCAGACAGATTCTTTAAGGCAACTCAAAAGGGAGTATCTGTTATGGAAAGATCAGAAGCTTCTAAACTTCCTGGAAATTTCTTAAAAGCAGCTTTATCACTTAGCAATCCTGCTGTGAGAATCAACGAGAACGGTTTAGATATGTTCATTGGAAAAAACAAGCTTTCTGTAGTTTTTGAAAGTGACACCGAAACAAAAGCAGTATCACTTAACGGAAGAAGAATTCCGGAAGACAAACTAGGATTTATTCTTTCCATGGAATTAAGAAATTCTTTCCAATCTTCAGCAAGCGTAGTAGAACAAGCTACCGAAGTAGTAAAAGCTGCTAACTTCCTTTCTGAAATTGATTTTGGTAAAAAAATCGTATCTAAAGTTTACGAAGGCGTAGAAGCTAACGTGTTTAGATTTGGTCAGAAAGTTTACGTTCACAGAGTTAATCCTGCAATGAAAAAGAATGAGCTTTTTGAAGGAAACGGCACACAAGCAGTTAATATAGTTAAGGAATTTTTAGGTTTTGATATCTCAGAATCCATGGCAGATATTCTTGAAAATGAAGATAGAGTTTTAGCCATCATGAAAAATGACAAGGAGGCTATTAAGAAAAATCTTGCTATTGTAGAAAATGAAATGTCCAAGATTGCAAAAGCAATTCAAACTAATCCATCACTTACAGAATCACAAGAGATCAAAGAAGCTCAATCTATGCTTCAAAAAGAATCTGAGTCCTTAAAATCAAAATGGAATCAAATTAATGTTGAAATTGAGAGATTCGAAAAATATGCTAAAAAGGTCTCTTCAGTAAACGAAAACGAGGGATATCAAATTAATACTGATGTTAAAGTTAGAAGAAACGGAGAAAAAGGTAAAGTTGTAGGTGTTAATGGTAATTCTAAAACATACACTGTTATGTTTGAAAATGGCAGAACCGGGGAATATTTCTTCAATGATGTAGTAGATATTTCAGATGAAATTGAAAATATTGAGCTTAAATCAGTAAATGATTTAGGCGAAGAATCTATGGAAACCGTAGAAATCGAAGGAACAGAAGCAAACGAGGGTTTAGATGTTGATATGAATTTAGCTGAAGCACCTTCTAAGTCTGCTGGAGGATCTGCTAAAGATATTGACAACTTAGGAAATCACAACTTAGCTGAAGCTCCCAATAAGCAAGCTAAATCTGCTAAAGATCCTAAAGGGGTAACAGGAAATCATGAATTAGCTTCCGCTCCAGAGGGAAAATCTGGAAGGGATAAAAAATTCATCGATAAGGAAGGTAATATGAATCTGGCTGAAGCTCCTGGCACAAGTGCAGGTGCAGCTCCTAAATTTATTGATAATTTGAAAAATCACAAGCTTTCTGAATCTCAAAAGAATTCTCATATTGAAAAAGCGCCTAAAGGAAAATCTGAAAAACCTAAAAAATTTGTAGAAGATTTAGATGATGCTGAACTAGCTGAAGCACCGAGTAATCATAAGAAAAATGGTAAAAAAGACCATGAGCCTCTTAATAGAGCAACTCTTGCAAAAGCACCCGCTTCAAAAAAAAAGTAAATAGTATTTCTGAAAATTATGAGAAGTTCGTTTCTGAGGGTATCGGAAACGAACTTTTTCTTTTCCAGGAGGAGCTGCAGGATATCTTGGGTAAATTAAAAGAATTAGAAACAACTAGCCATGCTAGTAGTAAAATAGGATTGAGTACCATTGAAGACTCAATAAAAAACCTAGAAGCCCTACAAAAAGATGTTGATGGACAAATAGGTAAACTACAAAATAATTTCCTACAAAACTAATGGAGTATGTTAAAAACAAAGAGCTTAAAAGGGCATTGCTAGAGTCCAAAGAAAAAGGAAGATTAACGGCAGAAACAGTAAAGATGTTTACACTTATTGTTAATGGCCTTTCTAAAACAAAATCTTATAGGGACATAGAAGACAAAGAAGATTGCATTGCATTCGGTATGGAGGATCTAATTAAATATTGGGATAGATTCGATCCCAATAAATCAGATAATCCTTTTGCATTCATCTCTCAAATAGCAAAAAACGGAATGCAGAAAGGTTGGAAGAAAATACACTCTACTAGATCAATAAAAACAATATCATTTTCTAGATTAACTAGAGACGATAACCAGAATTACAATGTCTAAGGTAAATATTAAAAATATTAAACCTAATGGTAAATTCAAATCTGGAAAATTTATACCACGAAATCCTGAAAAGTATATCGGGAATATTCATGATATAATTTATAGATCCTCGTGGGAAGGAAGGTTTTGTCAATATTGTGATCTAAATCCCAATATTTTAAAATGGGCTTCAGAAGCTGTTCAAGTAGAATACTGGAACCCAATTGATAAAAAAACTCACACTTATCATCCAGACTATTATATAAAGGTAAAAAAAGCTGACGGATCAACAGAAGATTGGATTCTTGAAATCAAACCATCTGCACAGTACAAATTGGAAAAGAAACCGACTATATCTGGTAACTTAACAGAAAAGAAGGTTAAATCTTATAATCAAGCCATGGAAACGTGGATTATTAATAGAGCTAAATTTGATGCTGCTACTCGTTTTGCTGAAAACAATGGTTACAGATTTGGAGCCGTTGATGAAAATTTTATCTTTAGATAATGGATTTTAAGAAAGAAATCAGAGAAGCAATCGAAAAAGCAGGATCCCCAGGAAAATTATCGGAGGAGAGCTTTTTACATTACACTAATAATTATTCAGTTTTAAAGAAGTCTGATTCCATTAAAAACTTAATACAGGGAAAGATTTTTACTTTTTATTACGATTCACCTAAAAGGATGGATCAGGAATTTGTAAACAAAAGACCCGTTATTTTTTACGAGGGTTCGGAAATAAGCCCACAAAGAACCATAATCAAAGGCATAGATTTAGTTCTGCTGACCCCAAGAGATAGAATTAATTTTTTTATTAGACTTCATTCTGTTTTCGGTAAAACCATGGACCAGAATGAGAAAAGAGAGATTTCTTCAAAAATGCCTCTTAGATTCAATTCTGGGATTTTAGAAACTTTAATGGGAGGTATTAAGTATAATCATGCATACCGTGGTTATAAGTTGGAAAAAATAAAAGGTCTTTCCGAAATACCTAGGGATGAGTGGAAGTATTTAGCATATCTAGATACCAAGTCTTTGGAGGGGGCTATTTTGAATGATATATACAATAAATTCGGATAATGGCAGGATTTTTAGAAAACAACAGAAATAATCCATTTTTTAGTAATGTCCTGAATGCTCTTAGAAAAATAGGGTCATTTGGAATGAGCTATGGGGATATGGTTGTTAAAAATTCCCAGGCTGTTGGTACCACGGAAGCTATTTTCACACAGAGGGGAGGAATTTTAGACGAAAACTTTCTTTACACCCTAAGAAAAGCGGATACTACTGCTAAACAGTATATTGCTTATTTTGACAAAGATTACAAAAACAAGAAAACATATTTAAGAAATTTTGCTCTTAATCCCGAAATAGAATTTATTCTCGATACCGTTTGTGATGAAGCAATAGTCTATGACGATAAAAACTTCTTCTCATATTTTGTCAGTACGGATATAAACGGAATAGGGGAAAAGAAAGAGACAAAAATTCAAGAGAGATACAAAGAAATCTATAACCTTTTTGGATTCAATCAAGATATCTCAGGCTGGCACTTTTTCAGAAATTTCCTCATAGACGGTATTTTATCTTTTGAAATTATTTTTGATAGCAAAGGAAAAAATATTATAGGTTTTAAAGAACTAGATCCAGCTTCCTTACTACCCTCAGTGGAAAGACAAATGGACGGTTCTTTTGTGGAATGTTGGATTCAGTATCCTGATAATCCTGCACTAACTAGAAAATTATACGATTCACAAATTATCTATATTTCCTATGCAAAGGGAAATACCATGACGAGAGTAAGTTATATCGAAAGATTAATTAGATCTTTTAATCTTCTAAGAATCATGGAGCACACTAGGGTAATTTGGAACGTGATGAATTCTTCCTATAGGATGACAATGACAGTTCCTATTGGAACTAAATCTCCACAAAAAGCCAAGCAAAGTCTTGCTGAATTGATGAGTATTTACAAAGAAGATATCAGACTAGATTCTGATTCTGGGGAACTTTTTGTAAATGGCAGACCTAACATACAATTCTTTAAGAATTATTTAATGCCATCCACCCCGAACGGGACACCAGACATTGCTCCTTTAGCTGGGGCGGGAGATGCAACACCGTTTAGTGATCTTAAAGCTTTAGCTTATTTTGCTGATAAATTGAAGCTTGATTCTAAAATTCCCTATTCAAGATTTGATAGGGAAGATAGAGGTACACAAGGCACTTTCAGTGGTAACGCTGAAGGATTAGATCAAGAAGAAATAAGATTCTTTAAATTTATAACCAGATTAAGATCAATCTTCCAGGACATTCTTGTAAAACCCCTTTGGATTCAATTTTGTTTGGATTACCCAGAGAACAAAAAAGATTTCATGGTTAAAAGCCAATTTGGTCTGGATTATGTGAAAGACAATTCTTTTGCGGAGATAAGATATATGGAGATTTTAAATGCTAGAAAAGATCAGGTAACAAAAATCTCAGGATTGACGGATTCAGAGGGTAACCCTTATTTTTCATTAAGATACGTGCTTGACAAGTATTTGGGTATGACTGATGATGACAGAGTAGCTAACGAGAAAGCCAAGGAAAGAGATGCTGAGAAAAAGAAGAAAGCTGCTGAGGAAGAAGCTAAGAAAGCAGAAGAATCCGCTCCGGCAGCGGAAGCAGGGGAGGAAGCAGGGGCAGAAACCGAAGGTGGAGAAGAATTTAAACTTTAATAAATGGCAGGATTTATAGATGATTTTTCACAGAGGAATCCTAATATAGGAAAAATCCTTAAGAGTGTGAGCAAGATAGGAAGCTTCGGAATGGAGTATAAGGATCTTGTTGTGAAAAATTCTCAAGCCATCGGTGTTTCCGAAGCAATGATGAGAGAAAGAATGGGTCTTACAGATTCTGATGAAGATTTCATTTTTAGTTTAGCTTCACAAGACACAAGTAATAGAAAATATATTGCTTATTTTGATAAAGACTATCCTTTTAAAAGGGAGTTTTTACGCAGATTTGCTTTAAATGCAGAGATCGAATGGATTCTTGACATTCTTGCTGATGAGGCTATAGTTTATGATGATAGAAATTTCTGCTGTAGCTTATCCCTTGTTAACATGGATCTTAAGGAAGACGTGGTTGATTCGTTGAGAAACAATTTTAGAAAAATCTACATTTCCCACGGATTTAATAATGGTATTTCTTCTTGGCAATATTTCAGACAGTTTCTTATCGATGGATTTTTATCTTTTGAAATAGTTTATTCTGACGACGGAAAACAAATTGTTGGATTTAAAGAATTAGATCCCACATCATTAACCCCGACAACAGAAAGAAATCAATCAGGAGAAACCATTCCTATTTGGATTCAATATTATGGAGATAGTACAAGGGAAAGAAAACTTTATGATTCTCAAGTCATTTATATCTCATTTGCTAAAGGAAATAGTGCAAGCAGAACAAGTTATTGTGAAAGATTAATACGTTCACATAATCTTTTAAAGATAATGGAGCATACCAGAATCATCTGGAATGTGATGAATGCTTCTTTCAGAATTAAAATGACCATTCCAGTTGGTTCAAGATCCCCACAAAAAGCAAAGGAGACATTAGGTGAGCTGATGAGTATGTATAAGGAAGATATTAAGCTGAACACCGAATCGGGAGAGCTCAGCGTTAATGGAAGACCAAATTTACAATTTTATAAGAACTATCTTTTCCCAGTTCAAGGCGGAGAATCCCCTAAGGTAGAAACAATTAATTCGGCAGGACCAAATCTTAATATTATAGATGCTGTAGTATACTTTTTCAATAAATTGAAGGCAGATTCTAAAATACCCTTTAACAGATTTGCTGCTAGATCTGGAGGAACTGTAGGAACATATAAAATAGGTGCTGAATCTGCGGAAAGAGACGAAATCAGATACAACAAATTCATTAATAGAATTAGATCCATTTATCAAGAGATCATGCTAAAACCTCTTTGGATTCAAATGACTCTCGACCATCCAGAATTGAGGAATGATGCAGTTTTCAGATCCCAGCTGGGAATTAAATGGAATTCTGATAACCAATTTGGAGAATCCAAAGAGATCGAACAACTGATTAAAAAAATAGATTTTATAGCTGGACTTTCTGAGATTAAAGAAAAGAAAGGTGATGAAGAGAATCCTTATTTCAGTCAAGATTTCCTAATCGATAAATTCCTTGGATTAACTAATGAGGATCGCAGGGTAAACGAGATTTACAAAAAGAAAGACAAGGAGGAAAACGCAGAAATTAAAGTCGAGGGAGAAGATGGAACATCAGCGAGTGCCTCTACAGAAGCACCAGCAGCGGCAGAAACCGAAACCGCCCCAGCAACCGAGACTGAAGCACCGGCAGCGGAAGAGCCAGCAGCTACTCCAGAACCTCCAGCAGAGCCAGCAGAAGCAGAAGCTCCATAATATATTTCGAAACATTTTTATTAATCGGGGATTTCATGTAAATTTGGTGTCATAAAAAACATCAAATGAAGAAAGAACTGGAATTACTTTTAGAAATTGAAAACTGTACTGGTGAAGGATCACAGAAGAAAAAGCAGGAATTAATTTCTAAAAATCTCACCCCCGAATTAGAGTATATCCTCTCTATTTGTTTTGACCCATTCGTCACGACAAAACTCCACAAGCTAAATTACGAGGACCGAGATTTTAAGGAAAATTCCCAATTATTTCAGGAATTTGTAGACCTTTGTGAGACCCTTAAAAAAGCACCTGCTATAAACGATCATTTAAGGGGCGTAGCTGAACGCTTAGTGGAATCCACTGGTTATCACATAGAATTAAAAAAGGTCTTTGCTAAGGTGCTTACAAAGCGTATGAACATAGGTATAGGTGCCAAAATGATCAATAAGGCGGTGGGCAAAGAATTAATTCCTGACCCCAGTCTTATGCTTGCGGAGGATGATCATAAAGTCCTCGATAAATGGGGATCTATAGTTTGTGAGGAAAAGTATGATGGGGTCAGAGTTATTTGTGTTGTTGAGAACAAAAATCCAAAATTCTACACTAGAGCATTCAATGAATTAGATTCAAGGTTTCTTACCCGCATAGCAAATCAAATCCTAGAGCTTTCTCACGGGATTGATGGTATTTTCTTCGATGGAGAATTAACGGATCTTGACAGAAAAAGTGTTAGCGGAAAGGTCACACAGATGATGAAAGGATCCCCAAAAGAAAGTATCGGGGACGATCTGCTATTTAATATCTTCGACGTTGAACCCACAAAAACCATCAAAGATGGTAAAGGGGTAACAGTCTATACTCAAAGAAGAGCCCTTTTGGAACAATTCTTTAAGGATAAATCTTTTGTAAATATTAAAATTGCTCAGAAGTGGGAGGCAAAAACCAAAGACGAGCTAATGCCCATTTATGAACAAATAGTAGCTAACGGAGGGGAAGGCGTTATCATGAAAGATCCTACTCACTTCTATGAATGCAAAAGATCTAAAAGTTGGATCAAGTTTAAGGAGGTTCAAGACTGTGATTTAGTAGTTACTGGTTGGTATCCTGGAGAAGGAAAAAGAGAAGGATTCATTGGAGGTTTTATGTGTAAAGATCTCTCTGGAGAATATGAAGTTAAAGTTGGATCTGGATTCACAGAACAGGATTTGATCGAACTTTCTCGCAACCCTGATGATATAATTGGTAAGGTAGTTGCTATTCAATATAACGTTCCCATTGAGGATAAGAATGGCAATAAATCTCTTTTTCTACCAAGATTTATTGAGGTAAGGAATGATAAGAGTGAACCTGAATCATTAGTAGAAAAATTTAGCAAGAAGAAATGATAAACATGCTTTTAACAGAAAAGCTTAGGCCGAAAGAGCTCAAGCACATGATTTTACCGGAAAGAATCAAAGATGCTTTCAAGAACGGTTTACAACAGAATGTATTGTTGACTGGATCTCCAGGATCTGGTAAAACCTCGCTTGCAAAGATTCTATCGGAGAATTCGCCCAGACTTTTCATTAACGTTTCTGACGAAAGCTCTGTTGACACGGTAAGAGAGAAAATCACAGGATTTTGTTCCACTGTGTCAATCATGAACGATGAGAATCCCACAAAAATAGTGGTACTAGATGAGTTTGATGGTGCTTCTGACCAATTCTACAAAGCTCTTAGGGGAGTTATAGAAAAATTTGCTAAGAACACTAGATTCGTAGCAACGTGTAATTGGATCAATAAGGTACCAGATCCAATGAAAAGTAGATTTGAGGTTTTTGTTTTTGATCCTGTTAACAAGGAAGAGGAGCAGGATCTTAAAGATCAATGGGAAAAAAGAATAATACTTATTCTAGGAAAGCTAGAAATTTCTATCGAGGACAAAGCCTTGCAATCCTTTGTTAAGAAGTATTATCCTGACATGAGATCAGCTTTAAATTGCATACAAAGATGGCAAATCCAGTGCACAGAAAAAATAACGGATCAGAAGGTATCAGAGACTGCCTGGGATTATGAAGAGATTTATGAAATGCTCTTTCAAAAATTAGATCCTCTTAGGAGTTACCAAACCATAGTTGGACAATATTCCAATTCAGTTGGTGAGATAATGGAATCTTTGGGAAGGGACTTTATAGAATGGATTAGAGAAAGAAAACCCGAAAAAATCTCTATAATTCCAGCCGTTGTTATTCTGGTTGCACAACACCAATCTCAAAGGCATCAGGTTATCGATCCTGTAGTGAGCCTGCTTTCACTTTTTTATTCGATTCAAAAATTAACTCAATAATGGCTTTTAAGGATAGTAAAATAATTTTAGTTGGTAGGGGTGGATCTGGAAAAGATTTCATGAGAAAAAAGTTTGAACAGAGAGGATTTAAATACTGTGTTTCCTATACTAGTCGTCCGAAAAGAGAAACGGAAAAAGAAGGAAAGGATTATTATTTTAGGGATGATACTTTTTTCAATAACAACGTTCATAAATTTTATGAAATAGACGATTTCAATGGTTGGAAGTATGGGAGAACTATAGAGGACTTCGAAAAATCCAGTCTTTTAATTATGACACCAAGAGGGGTTGCAAGCATAAAACCAGAGCACAGAAAAAAGTGTTTTATTATTTTCATAGATCCAGACAGAGAAATTCTAAGAAAAAGATTGGCAGAAAGAAAAGATGTAGACAGTGCAGAGCGTAGATTAGAGGCTGACGATATGGATTTTATGAATTTTAAAGACTATGATATTAGAATTAAAAACGAAGACTTTTAATTATGATAAGTGTTGTAATAGACGGTAATTACCTGTTTCATAAAACGTTTGCTATATTTTCAGATTTTGGATCTAAGCAGCCGGGAGAGGTATTATCTAATCAATCAGACCAGGGAATGTTTATGAGAAAGATCATCACAGATCTTTGTTATTCCCTTAATCAGCTCCCAATAACTGGGCATGTTATTTTTTGTAAAGACTCTAGATCTTGGAGAAAAGATCTAAAAATAGAAAGAGTAGATTATAAGGGATCTAGAATCAAGGACGAAAAAGTTGATTGGGGTTCTTTCTTTGATCTTTTGGACGAATTTGGAAAATTTTTAGAAATGAATGGTTATGTCTATTCCAAATCACCAGGAGCAGAAGGAGACGATCTTCTTTGGTTTTGGAACAAGAAGCTAAAAGAGATGGGACACAATGTGGTTGTTTTTTCAGGAGACAAAGATAGTCATCAATTAGTTGAATCATCAGATAATAGATGGACTATTTGCTGGAATGCAAATTCTAAGAATAATAAAATATTTTGTGGGAGTGGATGGAAAGATAATTTTATTGATAAAGAGGAAGAGTCCTCGATTTTTAATCTTGATTTTGTGAAGGACACTGAAAAGGATAAAATGATAAAGATATGCTCTTCTGCAACTCTAGAGGAGATTGATACGAAAAAATTAACCTTCGAGAAGATTCTCACCGGAGATGCTAAAGACGATGTACCCAGCGTTTTTTCATACGAAAAAACCCCAGGTAAAGTTTTCAGATTAACCAAAACAAAGGCAGAGTCAATTTATGAGCATTATAAGACATCCGGATGGGGAAATTCTGATTTGGAAGATGTTTGGAAAGATGAAGAGTTTTTAGATTGGATCTCAGGATATGTTTTGAGAAGTATGTCTTATACCGATACTGCAGTTAATAGAAAAGAAGTAGCAAAAAACTATTCAGAGAACGCACAATTGGTTTGGTTATCAGATCAAGTGATTCCAGAGAAGGTTCTAGCAGATATGGAATTTTCTTTTGTTTCTAATAAACCTGAAATTAGATCAATTTTAGTGGATAAGAAAAATATGATAGGGAGATCTAGATGGGATTCTTATGAAGCTCCGTCTGCTTTTAATCCTTTTAAGAGCTTTAGATAATGGAACTTTTTGACGTTTTAAAATCATTTTTTTCAGAAAAAGACTGGGAAGAGGTAACTAAACATGATAAATCTAGAAATTTCTTCATGATCAATCGTATCATGGCCATATCTTTTCCTTTACAAGCAAACGCATTTAATAACACCAAAATAGATCCAATTCCAGTTATAGATTTTTGGAAATCCACTCTAAATCAAAAATATAAAGCTACCCCGGGGTGGTTCTTTACCTCCACTAAGAAAAAGGATAAGAAAGAGATATTTGTCCCTTCCGAAGAGACTGCATCTTTTATAAAGTCTAAATACGAAATCTCTGATCGCGAGATAAAAGAGCTTGGTCAGTATTATCCTAAAGAATTTAAATCCTTCTGTAAGTCGATAGAAGATCTGCTTTCTTAAATATGCTTATTCTTTCTGTGGATATATAAGAAAAGTATCCACCAAGAATGAAAGAATTAAGGGAATATACCACTGCTATTCAGTCAGTTTCATCCGCTCAGTCTAGTCTAAAGGATTTAACCACAGATCAAAACTTCCAGCAACTATCTGGGGCAATAAATGATCTGCAGAGTGCATTTGGAATTAAAATTGCTGATCCGTTTCCGGAATTTAGTAATTCCACTCAGGGACAATTTTTTCTTAATCTAGTCAAATCCAATCTTATCCAGCTTCCTGCTACTGGACCAGTTAAAATAAGGCTTGATGGAAACAATGGTGGAATTACGAGTGCTTCTATATCTGTTAGAAACAGTGCTTTTATCGGGGGAGATATAGAACTAGAAAACAAAAACGGAACGGGCGGAAGAGTAATATTTAGGGTGGATAGAAATAGTGCTATCACAAAGCCGCCGATCCCAGGTCAAGTTAGATTTGTTGGTAACAACTTTCAGGGATATGTTTTTCAGGGCGAGGTAGCGTCATCTTTTACTTTCGAGATTCTTTCAGGATCAACGGGAGGAACCCTAACCATAGCACTGGACGCAGTAAATATAGCAACAGTAACTTGGCAAGGAACCCCATATCAAACTGCACAAAAAGTAGTTTCTGAAATACTTTCACTACAAGGGGCAATCAATGATCCAAATGTGAAAGCGAGTTCAGACATAGGAAATGTTACAATCGAATCAGTCCCAGGATATGCTAGTGCTTTAAATGGATCTGAGATTACTATAACAGTCTCCAATATTGTAACTGACGTTACCACAGGGGAAATGTTAGGTGGTATAGACGGTGCTACCGACTGGGTAAATTTCTCGGGATATGTCGGATCAACTGGACCAACAGGGGCTACTGGATCAACAGGTTCAATTGGAGCTACCGGACCAGCAGGAGGATCTTCAGGAACTGCAGGAACATCTGGCAGTTCGGGAAGTTCTGGATCTACGGGAACATCAGGATCTTCCGGAACCTCTGGACAAAATGGGTCCTCTGGAACATCCGGACAATCCGGATCTTCTGGTACTTCGGGTGGCGATGGCCCTGCTGGACCTCCGGGTGCAAACGGAACATCAGGGGTTAACGGGTCCTCAGGTACTTCAGGTTCTTCTGGAATAACCGGAATCAACGGCTCACATGGAACTTCTGGATCAACAGGAACTTCGGGATCTACCGGAACATCTGGGGTGGATGGATCTTCAGGGACTTCGGGAAGTTCGGGATCAACAGGAACCTCCGGTTCCTCAGGGGCTTCAGGAACTTCAGGATCGACTGGAACTTCAGGATCATCAGGATCGATGGGTACATCGGGTACTGCAGGACTAGACGGTGACAGATACGCAACTAGTGCATACAGCTTTGATGTTACTCACACTACAGCTTCATCCCTCACTCTTAGCCAATCTTTGGTTGGAACCTCAGTGTATTTTAATACTGACGAATTAAATCTCTCATATACTGTTGCACAAAACGTTGTTGTTGCAGTAGACGAAAATAACTGGATAGCTGGTATTATTCAATCATTCGATGCAGGAAATGGATATGCAGATATTTTAGTGAACGACGTTGAGGGTACTTCGACATATGGAACGTCCCAGCAATGGGCTATGAATCTAGACGGGTCCGTAGGACCAGCAGGTTCTGCAGGATCTTCAGGAACGTCAGGATCTTCAGGATCTTCTGGTAGATCTGGCTCATCAGGATCTTCAGGAACGTCGGGATCTTCAGGATCTACGGGAACATCAGGATCTACGGGAACATCAGGATCTACTGGAACATCTGGTTCATCAGGAACCTCAGGATCTACTGGAACATCCGGTTCATCAGGAACTTCAGGATCGTCCGGAACCTCAGGATCGTCCGGAACCTCAGGATCTACTGGAACATCTGGTTCATCAGGAACTTCAGGAGAAAATGGATCATCAGGAACGTCTGGAGAGAATGGTTCCTCAGGAACTTCAGGAGAAAATGGATCATCAGGAACGTCTGGAGAGAATGGTTCCTCGGGAACTTCAGGATCGTCCGGAACCTCAGGATCTACCGGATCCTCCGGCACGTCCGGATCATCAGGAGCTAGCGGAGCAGCAGGATCTTCTGGAACATCCGGAATAGGAGGGGCATCAGGAACTGCTACCGAAGTTGCATTCTTCACTGCAGCAACTACACTAGGATCAGATTCTGGTCTATATTGGGACAACACAAACAAAAGATTAAGCATAGGTGCAGGAACAAATCCGACGCATCCTTTAGAAGTTGAAGGTAACGTTTCTAATATTTCGATCTATGCTAGTCATGACATTGCAGCTTTTTCTGATATTTCAGTTAAAGATGAGATTCAAACTATAAGCGATGCAATACAAAAGATAAAACAGATCAGAGGGGTAACCTTTGTAAGAAAGGATTCAGAAGATAAAAGTAGGAGAGCTGGTGTTATTGCCCAGGAAGTGCAAAAGGTTATGCCAGAGGTTGTTTCAACAAAAGAAGATGGAACCATGATGGTAGCTTACGGAAACTTGATATCTCTTCTTATTGAAGCAATAAAAGAACAACAAGAGGAAATTGAAACTCTTAAGGCAAAAATAAAATAAGATGATTAAACATATGCCTAAATTGAGTGAAGTTGATAAGAGTCTAGTTCAAAGGGCTATAAACACTATAGACTGGGAACAAATAGCCAAGTTTTATAAAATACTAAACAAAAAAATAGGTTGCGAGCAAGTTAAAATAAACGGAATATCCAAAGATGAAAAAGTAACTCCCGAAACTGCAAAGAATGAACTTTATAAAGTTTTAGAGTACATCATAGAAAACGATCTTCCAGAAATGACTTACGGACCTTGGGTTATTATGTGGATAAATGGAGAATGGGAAATACCGCAAACAATAGACACACAAAACGAAGAAGAAGTACCAGAGGAAGTTGATATTCCAATAATGGAATCTAAACTGCAAGTTCATTTTGTTCCGCAAAGTGTAACTGTAAAAGAAGAGATTGACATTCCAGAAAACTTTTTTGAACTTGATGATTCTATTATTTTGGAGGGAAGACTCAAACAATGTATTGAACAAGAGGATTATATCCTGGCAGGAAAGATTCGTGATGTTATAGAAGAACTAAACAAAAGAAAGAAATGATTAAGAGATTAAATGAGCAATTTGCTCAAACGTTTGCTGGTGATGGCTTTAATAGTTCTAACGGAGTTTTTAGAGTTAGATATAAATCTTTTGACGATCTTTCACAAGCAAGAGGAAGAGAAATTCATCCGTACGATCATGTTAAAGGAGAGGAATTTCAAACAGGGGACGTTGTTTTAGCTAAAATTAAAAATCTAAGAAATAAAATAAAAGCGGAAATAATTTCATCATCTAGAACAACAGACGGTAAAAGAACAGTTTTTAAAGTTAAAAGTCTAGCTGATAATAAAATTTATACAGTTCCAGTTTATGCATTGGAATTTTCTAACGATCAAGGAAATATAGCTAAAAAAAATATGGGAGCTTCTACTATTTCAAATAGACAAAAATTTTTAACAGGATTGAAATACAATAACGGTAATTTTATTTGGGGTTCTTTGGAATCTAAATCCAATTCCAAAACTGACATTCTTTTGCAAGAGGGTACGGCAAAAATGGAAAGGCCTGGAATTATTGATCCGTCGATTAAAGTTGTTTTAATCGACACAAATATTCCCGACTATGAACAACATATAGAAAATTTTAAAAAACTTGGAATAGTTTATTTGGTTCCTGAAAACAAAACTCTTTTTATTCATAAGGCAGATCCAAATTTTGCAAAACTGACTGACAATCACTTGATAGTAATAGAAGCAGTGGAAGTTGCAAAGGGGCTTTCTAAGAATCATAGAGACGGAAGAGTGCAAGATATTCTAGCTGCACAAATTTTAAGAAACAAAGGACTTAAAGAAGCGTATAAAATCATAGCATCAAATTTTGAAAAAAAGCACGGGGTCTCCTATGGAGAATCATTAGATGAGCTATTCTCAGAAATTGAAGGTTATCTTTTATAAAATATGTCAATAGAAAGGATCAGAAGAAAGATTCCATTTCCGGAGCAGGCAATCCCTAAAAAAATAGAAAATCCACAAGCAGATTATCCTACAGGAGATCCGGGGGAATTTCAAAAATTTGTAGACCTCCACAAAGAAGGATCATTTATTATTTGCGGGTGTGGTGTTTCATTAAATGATTATCAATTTGATAGTTTTAATAAGCACATAACTATTGGGGTTAATGACGCTGGGCAGAAAATAAATTGCAAATATTTGGTTGTTGTAAACGAACCTCATACATTTAAATGGGGAAGATGGGAATCAGTAAGAAATAACGATTCAGAATACACGTTTACTCATATAAAAAATCTACCCATCGAAAAGAAGGAAAGAATAGTTCTAGTTAAACTTGGAAAATATGAGGGATTGAATCTTTACAATTACGGATTTATTGATTACACCACTAACTCCCCGTATATGGCAATAGTAATTGCTTGTCAAATGGGTGCAAGAAAAATTGCACTAATAGGGGTAGATTTTACTATGAATCACTTTTTTGGGGAGACAGGGAAACACCAAATTATGCGAGAGATTGAAAGGGTAAAAGAACAATACTCAAACTTAGGTAAACATTTAATTTCTAGTGGAATCAAAATAGCAAATCTTTCATCCGAGAGCCTAATTGAGTCTTGGCCCAAAATGACCCTGGAAGAATTTGAAACAATCTAAATTCTTTTTGTTATAATTTAGATGAACGCTCATAAAACGGGAATATTAATTAGATTCCCTCTTATTCACAAAAAAGGAAAGAAACACGCATATAAAGTCACTTTTAGTGATTTCATACTTAGAAAGATTCAAGAAGGGCTAAGTCTTGGATATAAGTGCCTGATATTTGAAATCTCTGACGATGATTTTGATTGTTTAGATTTTTCTGTTGGGGGAGAGGATAAAAAATCTATTTCAGATTATCTAAAATCAGGAACTAGATTATCCTTTTATATAAAAGGGAAAAAGCATTTAACATCAGATTCAGAAGACGAGACAGAACAAGCAAAATCCCAAATAATTCACTGCTTAGATTTTATCAAGGAATTTGATCTTGAAGGTCAGGAATTTCCTCTTATTCTTCATGTCGGGGGAGCAAAGGGGGATAGAAAAGGCACGATGGACGATTTTTGTAAGAAGCTTGAATCTTTTCTATCTAAAGAAAGTATCCAAAGAATAGCAGTAATCAACGACGAGAAACCCAGTCTTTTTTCGGTTAAGGATTTACTTCCTGGGGTTTTTTACAAAATCAAAATTCCCATAGTTTTTAGATCCACATCTTATCCAACAAACCAGGGAAATCTAACGCTAAACGAGTCTCTTTTTCTAGCAGCTTCAACATGGAAAAGAAACATAAATCCTATTTTCATTTATCTTCCAGGAAACACCAAACTTTCTGACGATCAAACAAGGCCATTTGATTTAGAATTGGATTTTGTTTTCGATAATAGATTACCCGAGCCTTAAACATTTTTTATCTTCGGGGTGTTTTATTATTTTTACCAATAAACTTACATGTTATGCCCGAAATAAATGAAGTTAGAATAATGTCGGAATTTATCAACAGAAGAGCGGGGGAGGTTGATCACTTTCATAGCATTTCTAAAAATCCGGAACATAAGAGCAAAACAGATCTGATCCTTCCATTTTCTAAATTTCAGTTAAGAGCGGATTCTAGGGGGAAAGAATTAAGATTGAGATTTATAGATCTGGATTTTAAATATGAGGAACCATCTAGCAAGGATATGGTTTTCACCATGGGAATGAGTGGAAATTGGAATTATTCCAAGGATGTTTTTTCCATTCCAAATCATACTCATTTAAGAATTGTTGATTCTAAATACGGCATTCTCGGTCTACATGATGTTAGAAGATTTGCTAGATGGGATTGGAGAGGATGGAATCCAGAAAGAGGCCCAGATCCTGACACAGAGTTTGATGCTTTCGTGGACAATATTTATAAGAACATTCAAAGTGATAGAGTTTTTAATAAACCTGTTTACGAAGTACTGATGAATCAAAAATATTTTAATGGGGTGGGAAATTATCTGAGAGCAGAGATTTTGGGAAGAATAGATTCCGATCCCACAGTTCCTGCCAGAGAATACATTCTTCTCAATGGTCCAGAATTTTTTGCCATTCTTTCTAAGGTAATTAAAGAATCCTATATCTTAGGGGGAGGTCAATTTAAAGATTGGTACAATCAGGCAGATTTAGAAAAAAAGAAAAGTAAAGAATTTCAAGCATGGATGAAATTCTATCTACATAAAGAAAGATGCATTGCAATTAAAGATTCCTCCAAAAGAACTTTTTGGCTGGATAAAAAATGGATAAAATGATAAGTAAAGATTCACTAAGGAAATGTCTATATTTTGATATAGAAACAGCAGGAATAACAAATACTTTTGAGGAGCTTGAGGAATTTGATTCCAGGTTAGCAAGACTCTGGGAAAAAAGATGTAGATGGCTAAGAACCAACTCTGGAGAAGAAATGAAAAGCTATACTTGTAGTGATTTTTGGAAAATAAAATCTTCCCTTCACCCGGAATTTTCAAAAGTTGTTTGCGTTAGCTTCGGAGCTTATGGAAACGATGATGAATTTAAAACCCAATCTTTTACAGGAGAGGAATACCAAATTTTAAACGATTCCAATAAAGTATTTAATAATGCTGTAAATAAATCCTGGAAATTAGCGGGGCACACTATTAAAAATTTTGATATACCCTTTGTGGGGAAGAGAATGATAATTAATAGGATAGATCCCTCCCCATTAATAGCATCTTTGAACAGAAAGCCTTGGGATTCTCCATATTTAGATATCTCAGAAATTTTTGCATTTGGAGGGTGGGGGCAGACACACACATCATTGGATTTGATGTCTTGCGTTTTAGGTATTGAATCCCCAAAGGATGAAATGGACGGATCTATGGTTCATGAATATTTCTATGATGGGAAGATCGATGATATTAAAAAATACTGTGAAATGGATGTGACGGTTCTGATGAAGTGCTTCGATGCGCTTTCTTTTTAATCAGATTACAACTATAGTAGGACACCCTAGGATATATACTTTTAAAATATTCCTAGGGTGTTTCATATACAAAATTTTAAAGACTGGTCACTTAATGAAGATCGTTTCTACCAAAAGGAACTAAATCCTGTTTTTTGGAGAGATAACTCATTTGATCCGGGAGTAAGAGAAAAACTCTTAAACATAGCTCAGGATTTTTATTCCATCTTTAAAATAGAATTGCCCATATCCGATATACAGCTAACGGGATCTTTAGCTAATTACAATTGGACTCCTAAATCAGATTTGGATGTCCATGTCCTGATAGATTTTTCTCAGATAGATTCCAACCGAGAACTAGTAAAAAAAGCTTTCGATGGTCAAAGATTTATATGGAACCTAAGGCATAACATTGTTATTAGGGGATATGATGTTGAGCTTTATCTTCAAGATATAAACGAGCCCCACATATCATCGGGCCTCTTCTCCCTAAAGAATAACGAATGGATTAAGGTTCCTTCTTATAATCCACCACAGATAGATGAAAAAGATGTGGATTTAAAATATGAAGGAATTATAAACGACATCAACAGTGTGGAGGTGGAACTTTCTAAAACTGATATCCAAATAGATCCAAGAGAGGTTCACGAGCATGCGGAAAGAGTAAAATCTAAAATCATGAAAATGAGAAAAGAGGGCTTAGAAACCAGGGGTGAATTCTCGGTTGAGAACTTGGTCTTCAAAAAGTTAAGAAACGAAGGATATATACAGAAGCTAATTGATCTTATATCGAGATCATATGAAAAAATTTATAGTGAATAAAAAAACAATAAAATGTCAGGAATTTACAAAGGATATAATCCAGTATACGAATCCCTAAAAAGAGAGATTTTTGAAGCGGAATCTAAAGTAGACTTAAGTGTCTTAGGAAGAACCATTTATGACACGTTCGTTAACGTTATCATGAATAGCTCAGACGAAGCAATTAAGACCCCAGACGGCTTCAAAGCTTTTATGGATAAAGTTTTACAATCTAGTTCACTAGAGGGAATCAGAAGTGAATTTCAAAGGAAACTGGACATGATTGCATCTAGCGACAAAGCTCAGGCAGAATCAATTAATGCATCAAAATCATATTTAGATCAGCTTTTTGCACAACTAATGGAATTAGTTGGTAAAGACACAAAAGGAATGAAAGATGTGTTAGGAATGATGGGAGGCTTTGTTGGATCAACAGTTTCTGGTTTACAAGGAGTACAAGCTCAATTAGCACAAAACGAAAGTTTAGTAACTAAATATATTGCTGAGGCAGACGAAGAACTTACTGGGGAAGAATCTAATTCAGAAGAGGGTTTAGCAGACAAATGGTACACCCAGCTCTCTAAAAACGTTTTAGACACAGCAACCTCATTTGCGGGGGAAACATCCGCTGCAATGAGCAACAAAAATCTAGCAGGAGATGCTGGAATCGTTGCTTTCTCAGAATCGGCTCAGAAATACCTAGATCAGGCTAAAGATTTAGCTATTACTAGCGGTAGAAGAGGAGTTCTAAAATTAGGAAAACTTCAAACTGCTTCTGGTCCTATGAGGGGCAAAGATTACAAAGTTAAAGCTCAAAACCTAATAAACGAAATTATTAGACAAAGAGAAGAATTCCAAAAATTAAGATATAGACTTTCTAATGTTCCTGCTCCCCCTACTTCAGTAGTAATGTGTCCAGCAGGAATGGTATTTGACAAGACTAAAAATGCTTGCGTATTTTTGACCCAACCTCCTAAAATTGAAGGCGAAGGACCTGGACCTGGACCTAAACCCCCAGTACCAACACCGCCAGTTCCTTCAACAGGATGTACTTTCCCTGTTGCAATTGGAGCTAATAAATGTTCAGAGGTAGCAAATCTACAAAGCAAGTTAATCTCAATGGATCCTTGTATCGCTGCTATCCTTAATAAATCAGGTGGCGCTGATGGAAGATACGGAAAAGTAACTGCTAAACTGGCAAATATTGCTTATGCTTATCTAAGTGGTGCAAATACTTTCGATGCTTCCGGGGCTTTAACCAAAGAAATGTTCGATCTTATTATGGCAGGAGGTTCAGTACCTCCAGTTACTTACGATACTGCTGCAGTTAAAAAAGAATCGGTTGATGTATCTAAAGTAATGGAAAATAAAATATTCGAAAAAGAATATCAGGTTGGACCTGTTATTTCATTCGATGATTTTTCTGAGATATTATCAGAGGCAACTACCGAGGTAAGTGCTGCACCTGCAGCTTTACCACCAGCTCCGGTTAAGAGCTTAGGATCTTGTATTTGTAAAACATACGAAGACGGAGTTATAGATCCTAGTTGTAAAGGAGGCACAGTAGTACCGCCAACCCCTACTCCAACACCTGAACCTGATCCTATTCCAACCAGAGATGATTGGAAGGGACTTAAATATGTAAACACTGGATCTTATCCAGTTTCATTCGACGAAAGTCTATTGAGTGCTTGGACAAAAGAAGTAGTTCTTACCGCTGCTAGCTTTGCCCTACCAGGATCCGGTTATCTTTTAAAGGCAGGTACTACAGGATTAAGAGGACTTGGAATCAAGGCTGCATCAAAGGTAGGAGCTCAAAAATTGGCAACTAAGCTTGCAACAAGAACTGTTGTAACTGCAGCAGGTAAAGAGGTAGCCAAGACTACAACAACTGAAGCCCTTAAGAGATTAACAAGAATGACCTTTGCTAAATATGGTAAGATTGCTATTCCAACAAGAGTAGCAGGAGGACTTATAGGAGGTACAGTTGGATCGGCGGCATTAGATTTTCTAGCAGGTAGAAATTCATATGTAATCACAGTGACTGAAGGCTATATAGAAAGAACTAACCTCTTAGGAATGGTAAACGGTATGGTTGATACCATAGATGGTTACGTTAGCGACGATGACTGGGCAACAATCACTACAGTTCTTGCAGTTATTAAAGGTGCATGGACAACAGATGACTCAGACAAGCCAGTCTCAGCTTGGGCAGAACTTAGAAGACTGTATCAAGAAGCAGAGGGAGAAGATTTAGTAGCAGACATTGATAGTGTTATGGCTAAATTTGGAGACGTCGAAGGCTATCCCAAGATCAGATCTCTTTCACCTCTTTCTTCAGTACAAGACCTTGATTGGGATATAGCTGCTGCAGAGACCAAAAAGTTTGCAGAACTGTTAGACAGAAACGAGACTGCATTAGCGGAGAATTTAAAAAAACTCCCTGAAAATTACGTTCAGGCTTTCGTGGAGGGTAATTTCGTAGAGTATGACGAAGAAGGAAACATCGAAGGAGAAGAAGAAGGTACGGGATCTCCTGCAGAATCTGAACCAAAGAAAAAGGGTCTATAAAAATAGATATATACAAAAATAAATAATAACAAAGAATGAGTCTTAATAACGAATTCGTTTTAGTCCTTGAAAAATCTTCACATAACATGAAGATGGAGAAAAGCGGGAGTGATTATTTCCTTGAAGGAATTGCTGCTGTTTTTGGTAAGGAGAACTCAAATCAAAGAGTCTATGAGGAAAGAGAGTATCTTCCTCATCTTCAATATTTGAAAGAAAAGATAGATCAAAAAAGACTGGTGGGCGAATTAGACCATCCTAAAGAATTTGACGTGTCTCTTAAAAACATCTCTCATATTATTGAGGACCTTAATTATAATCAAGGAGATAGAACTCTTCGTATTAAAGTTAAACTTTTAGATACCCCAGCTGGTAAAATAGCTAAGTCATTAGTTGATGCTGGCGTGCCAGTTTCTATTTCTTCAAGAGCTGCTGGTAACGTTTTAGAAAACAAAAAGGTTCAAATTAAAAAGATCTTCACCTATGATTTAGTGGCAGATCCTGGTTTTGAAAACGCACAACTTGAGAGAGTTTATGAAAGTCTTGGATATAATGCTGAACAAAAAAGCATGGCAGAATCTGTTATAAAAGGACTCCCTTTAGTTAATGAAAGTCTAGGATTGGAAAATGATTCTAATTTTAAGATATATAGAATAAACGATCAAGAAAAAATAAAGAAGCTTCTAGACAAGGAGCCAAATAAGAGTTTAATCATGGAAAATAATTTCGTTACAGCGGAGGAAATGAACGGATATTCTAAACTAATCAAAAAAGAAATGGATGCCATTAAAGGATCCATCGAATCTTTGAAGACTGTTAAAGGAGCACCTGTTCAAGAGTCAAGTTCCTCTCTTGAAGAAAGAGTAGCAAAATTGGAAAAGTATGCTGACTATTTGGCAGAAAATCTTGAAGCCTCTATTAAATATGGAGAATATCTAGCAGAGAATCTAGAAGATTCCGTTTCTTATTCTAAATATTTAGCAGAGAATCTTGATAAATCTATTTCTTATGCTAAGTATCTTGCAGAGCATTTAGATAACAATATTTCTTACTCTGAGTATATTGCAGAAAACGTTGACAATAATATGTCAGCAGTTAAATCTCTAACAGAGAGACTAGACCAAGGAATTGCTTACACTGAATATGTAGCAGAAAACGTAGATAAGAATATTAAGTACAGCGAGTATCTTGCTGAAAACTTAGACAAAAATATTTCTTATTCAGAATACCTTGCAGAGAACGTAGACAAGAACATTTCTTACTCCGAGTATCTTGCTGAAAATCTAGACAAGAACATTTCTTACTCCGAGTATCTTGCTGAAAATCTAGACAAGAACATTTCTTACTCCGAGTATCTTGCAGAGAACCTAGACAAAGGATTGGCTTACGCTGATTATCTAGGAGAAAATCTGGATAAAACAGTTCAGTACAGCGACTATTTAGCTGAAAAGCTTTCTAAAAATATTAGCTATGCTGAATACATTGCCGAAACAGTTAATTCTTCAAACGGCACTAAAGAAATGAAAGAAGCAGTAACTAAAGCAATTTCAGAGAACACAAACACTTCTGGATTCGCTGGGGATTACAGTCAAATTTCAAGTAAAATCGACAACTTATTAAACACCGTTAGTAAACAAAAGACGGAAGAAATAGCAGAATCTAAGAATTTTCCTTTCTTGGGTCTTATGAGCCAAGCAAATCAGAAACAATTCTTAGCACTGCATGAGGGCCAAAAACAAAAGGTCGCTAAAGCGTTGAATGAAAGCAACTACTCATCCGAAAAAGAGGTAGTTGACATCATGGGTAAAGCTCTGGTTGAACAAAATCAATCTGGAGAAAAGTTCTTAGACATGATGCCAGAAAAATATAGAGGAGCTTGGGAAAGCATGAACGAAGGTCAAAAAGCTTCAATCATTGCTCAAAGCAAATTCTATAGACTGGACACACCTTACCAAATCCAGAACTTCTGGGCTACTAGGGGTATTTCAGTTCCAAAGGCAAATGTGGAAAGAATAGACGAATCCCAAAATCAAACAATCTCAGCTCCACAGCCAAAGGCGGTTTCTAGAGAATATCTACAAAACCTTTCTGAAGCTTTAGAAGCTAGATTCAAAAAATAACATTTTTTAAATAAAATGCAACTAATTAATCAACATGAAATCTATGAAACCTGGGCTCCAGTACTTGAGAGCAAAACAGGTATTCAAGATAAGGGCAAATTAGATTGGTTAACCAAATATTGCCATTATCACTCATTAAACGAGTCTGCTGGTGCGTACAACACACTTGGCGTACTTGGCGGTATGGGTCAAATTGCTGCTCCTTCAAACGTAGGTCTTTCTGGCGGTCCTGGTGGCTTCTATGCTGGTGGTTCTTACTCTGGTACAGGTCTTGGTTCTGGTGACAAATTCCCTTCACTTCTTCCGCTTGCTATTCAAGTAGCTGCTAAGACAGTAGGTTTTGACATCGTTCCAGTTATCCCAATGAGCGGTCCTACAGGAGTACTTAGCTATCTTGACTATGTATATGCTGGTGGTAAGCTTTCTGGTACTGATACAGTATCTCCTTACACAGCTTCTTCTCCTGATCTTATCAAAGTTCCTTCCTCAACAGCTTCCCCAGTAACTGGTTTAACTGTAGGATCAACTTACCTTCTAGGTGCTTCTGGTCTTTCTTCAACAAAAGATCTTGATAGTGCTGGTGTTGGTGCTCTTGTAGCTGGTAAATTCGTTGGTAACTCTCGTATCGATGGTTTCCCAATTTTCCAGGTAATCGCTCAAACAGTAGGTTTCTCAATTGCAAATGCAATCGATGCAGACGCAGTTATCTACTCTGGTTCATTCAATACTTCAACTAACGTTTACACAATCTCTGCAACAGTAGGTTATGCAAACGGTGCTGCTGTATTAGTTAAGACTCTAGAAGATCACGTACAAGGTGCTTCTGGTGCTGGTCTTGACAACACAAACTCATGGCAAGGTCCATACGTAGACGGTACAAAAGCCTACGATCCTATGTCAAGAGGTACAGCTGAAAGTACTTATTACAAGTCTCTTGGACTATCTACTTTCACTAAGTTCGTAGAAGCTGGCACTTTCCAAGTTGCTGCTTCTGTGACAACTGAGCAAATCCAAGATCTTAACAAGCAATTCGGTATCGACGTAGTTTCTATGATTGAGAACGCACTTGTTAATGAGGTTTCTCAGGCGATCAACAAGCACATCCTTTCTAGAGCATTTGCTCTTGGTTGGTCTAACCACGCTGAATTCAAGAACACTGAAGGTACTAACCTTAACTTGAACTTGAAATTCGCTGGCGGTGGATCTAACTTAACTTTTATCGGTAAAGATAACGCGCAGCTTGTAATCGCTGGCGGTACTGCTATCGGTACAGGTGGTTATGAGAACCAGTCAACTGTACAAAGAAGACTATTCTCAAGAATCCTTGCTGCTGCTAACGTGGTTGCAAACAGAGGAAGAAGAGGTCCTGCTAACTTCATCGTTACTAACTCTCAAGTTGCCTCTGCTTTACAGGATATCTCTCAGTTCACTTTCGCTCCTTTCACAAACACCCTTACTCAGAACAACGGTACACTTTACCCAGTTGGTTCTATCGCTGGTATGACAGTTTATGTTGACCAGAACATGTCTTTCGGAGACACAAGAGTGTTAGTAGGAAGAAAAGGTGCTGATGACGAACCAGGTCTTAAGTTCATGCCTTACATGATGGCTGAGTCAATTCAGACTATCTCAGAAGGTACTATGTCACCTAAGATCGCAGTTAAATCTAGATACGCTCTAGTTGAGGCTGGTCATCATCCTCAAACAATGTACATCTGCTTCCACGTAGAAGTACCTGCAACTGGTATCGCTTAATCTTAATTAAGTACCCAATTATAAAAACCCTCGATTTTATCGAGGGTTTTTTGTTGCCTTTTGGATTCATTCGGGATATATAAAGAAAAAGTTGTGCTATGATGATTCTAGAAAATTTCAAAGTGTATTCAGAGTGTAAAGACACTCTAATCGAATCCTACGGAGATATAGATATTGCTAAAAAGAAAATTCTTTCCCAGAATTCAGATCTTGATGAGTATATCGTCGAAGAAAACTTAATTGCTATCAAAGAAGGTCTTGGAGATAAGATCCTTAATTTCTTTTCTAAAGTTGTTGGAGGGGATATTAAAAAAATAAATACCATTCTTGCCGACATGAAATCGGAAGAAACTAAATTCATCAACGACGAGCATGAAGGAGAGTCAAAATTTTATAAGCTTAGCGCAGCTTTAGCACAGTTAAAGAGAGATAGGTCAGACAAAAGCGAACAAGACTCTATCTTAGTTAAACTTAATAAGGTACAAAAACTAATAAAAGATCTTGTTTCTTCCCATAATTCTATTATGGATGATTTGGAAAAACAAGTCGGAATTATAATCAAAGGCAATAAAAGAAAAACTGAATATTATAATTTAAAAAGAGCAGAAGATTCTGTGGAAACTAAAAAATTGAGAGTTGATTTTAAGAAAAAATTAATCTCTGATGAGGATAGCACACAATACCTTTCTGATATTCAAAAGATTTTAGGAAATCCTAAAGATGCCGAGAAAGACCTAGAAAAAGCTCAGGATAATTTATCCAAGGAAAAAGACAAAATTGGTGCTTCTGATGAAGTTAGCAAAATGCCTTCGAAGAAAATAGAATCAATCCTTGACACATACCACAAAGAAATAATTAAGTCTATTAAGGACATTAAAGCACATTCTGATGAAAGTATTAGTGTGTTAAAAGATTTTAGAGATAAAGATGCTGCTGACAGTTCAGCTTATTCTAGCATGAAGGATATGTTCAATACTAAAAAAGAAAAAGCAGTGGGATTGGTAGAGGTTGCTATCTCTAAAATTGCTCAGGTTAAGACAGAAGAAAATGATAACGTCCAAGATAAAAATAAAGCAATAGACTATCTTATAAATATTAAAAATAAGATGTCTAAAATTAACTATATAAAATGGCCTTCAACGGATCTTGACAAAGAAAAAGAAAGAATGGATAAAGTAATCCAAAAAATATCAGAGGAATTCCAAAAGGCAGCTTAATGAAAAAGTATTCTGAATTTATATCTGAAAGTCACCTAAACGAGGGATTTTTTAAAAATCTAGTAAACCGAGTGGGATCTTTTCTTTCTGGAAGTAAGTCTAAAATCCAGGACAAGATCAGCAAGATGGTGCAGATAGAAAAAGACTTTATTGATAAATCAGACGAACTTAACTATGATATTTTTTATAGCGAATCTAAAAAAATGCAAGATCCTGTGATGATGAATAATGCCAGACAAAAGGCATTAATGAGTAAAAGAGCTTTAGATGCTATGAAAATAGCAAAAAATTCTGAGATGAATTTCGCTTTAAAGGAAATTAAAGAAATATGTGGAAACGACACATCCTTGATAAATTTCTATCAGAAAAATAAGATTGCAGCAGATTCTCAAATAGCTCAATATGCATACGAAAAGGCAAGAAGATTCAAAGATTATGAATATGAGAATCAATTTTATAATCAATGGAAGGGCTTAGAAGCTGAATCTAAAAAATACAAAATAGAAACCCCTTACAAAGAAGAAACATATCTAAGAGACGAAGGAAATTGGGGTATGTATGATTTACCACTAAGAGAATTCACTAATCAAATCAGTGGACTTCCTAAAGCAGATATTGCAGAAATGCTGGAGGATATAGCAGCTCTTAAATATGAGATGGACAGAGATTACAAAAAGAAAACAGAAGAGCTCAAAGAATTAAGAGCTATTTCTTATAGATCCGGAGATATTCAAACCTTCCAGATGGCAAAGAGTAGAAACGAAGATCTAAAAGACGAATACCGAAGAAACAGTAGTTCTATAAATCAAAAGATTACCATTTTAAGGAACAGACTGAAGAATATATAGATAAAATAAATAAAAACATGGAAAATCCTCTTTTTGAAAGCTTAGTCTCTAAGGCTAATGAATATAAAAATCCATTTCTTGTTGAACAAGAAGATAAGGCACAGCCAGGAACGGTTTTTGCGGATTATGTGAAATCTCTTGCTAAGATGGGAAGCGATTTAGTTACAAATTTAATTAGCGCAATAAACAGCTATCCAGCAGGCGAATCTAAATTTAAGGACCAGTATAAAGCTGATATGGCAACGAAATTGCAAGGATTGGTGGATTCTGTAGACGATACTAAGCCTATCGGAATTCAAATAGATTCTCTTTTCAAAGCAACAAAGCAAGAGGCCCAGAACTTTTTAAGTGCTTCTAAAGCAGACACCGAATATGTCGGACTTTTAGGTGATTGGAGAAAAAATTTATCATCAGGTTTTGAAAATTACGAGAAAGCAATTAAAAGATCTTTAGAGTATGTTAAAAAGCAAGAGGATGCTGGACAGGCTAAAATGGAGGAAAAAGAGTATAAATTATTAAAGAGCTATATACAAATCAGTTTAGATAGTTTTAAGAAAGCAGAAAGCGATAAGGTACAGACACTGGAAAGCTCTTCTTTTGGCTTTTATGGATATTCAGATCATAAGGAAATAATCGAGCAATTGATCAATAATAAAATAGTTATTGACTTTAATTCTTTCAATAAGATTGTAAACGAAGCTAAAGAAGATAGAGTTGCTAGGAGAAATGCAAGAGCAGAATCTGCTAGGGTAGAAACACTAGAAGGATTGGTTAAGGGAGTTCTTGAACTTATAGCAATGAGATCAGGAGATCCCTCCAAAAAGAATTTTAAATCTCTGGCAATGAACGGAGAATTTGTTTCTTTGATAAAGAGTGTTGCTGAAGTTAGAGCCGAATTATCAGTAGATGATGATCAGAAAAAGAATATAGATTTTGGACAAGTTGGTAAAACTATTTCAAATTTAGAAGCTCTATTCAAATCTAAAAAAGAAGAATTCGATAAAGCATATGATGAAGAATCAAAGACCCTTAGAAGTTTTAAAACACTATCAATTGCAACTCCTGAAGTTGAAAAATACAAACAAGACGGTGATAATGCTTTTAATACGCTTTCCATGCTTTCTCAAAATGCTGCTAATCAAGCTGCAATAGAGGGAAAGAAGCCAAAACCAACTGCTGGTACAGCCGGAACTGCTGGTACAGCCGGTACAGCAGGTACTGCAGGCGCTGCTGGATCAGAAATTAAAATATCGGAACCTGTTAAATATGATGCTAAAAACAGGGGGAAAGTAAACGACGACGTTAAAAAAGTCCAACAATTGATTATAGATAAAATTGGAAAATCAAGCAAAGGAAAAGACAGTGAACTTTATAAGAAATTTTCCAAATTTGGGGCAGATGGAAAATTTGGACAAAACACAGGAAATATTATATCCTCTATTAAGGCAGGATTAGGATTGAAGGATACTTCTTCCGATATTACCCAAGAATTAGTGGACAAACTTTCCTCTGAGGTATTTGAATCCCTTTACTCTGTTAGAGAAAAATTTGATTGGGATGCATATAATACAAAAGCAAATTCTTCCTCTTCATCAAGTTCCAAATCTGGATCATCAGGATCTGGATCAGGAGGAGAAAAAAAGCCCGGGGTTTTTAATTGTATCAGAACTGCAGATAACACAACAAAGGTTTCTGGAGGTAAGGCAACCATAGAAAGGGAAAATAAAAACAAGCATACTTTTAATGCAGATGGGACATATTCTTTTTTCTATGCATCAAAAAACGAAACATTGAAAGGAACATGGAAATGCACACCTGAAGGATTTGAAGCTTATACAGATTCGGACAAGGACACGTTCTACGGAAGGCCCGGGGTAATGGACTGGAAGAGCAGCATGGACAAGGCAGAGAAAGAAAAATTGGATGCAGCAACCAAAGCAGCTGCAGACCTTGCAGTAAAAGCCGGTGAAATATGTAAAAAGATTTTAATAGAAATGTCAGGAACTACAGAGAACGAAGAAGCTGCTGCTGAAATATTTAGAGATGAAGTGACCACTGTTGAAATGTTTAAAGCAGTTGAATCCTTTTGGAATAATAAATGGTGGCCTTCCCGAGTACAATTGCAAGGCTCTCCAAATTATTACAAGAAAAAATCAGTGGACGAAATAACAAAGTTTATGAACTATAAAGCTGGAAAAGTTGGATTTGGATTGAGGGATCTGGTTAAATTTTTCTTTGATGCTGGTCAAATAGCCTTACTAAATGGATATCTACCAACAGGTGTTAAGAAGTTTTAAGTCATTTTAATAAATACGGAATTTTTAGTACTTTTAGGGATATAAATTTAAAATTTATGTCCCTTTTTGTTGTAGAGGGAGCCAGAAAGTCAGGTAAAACTTTTTTCGTCAGCTCTCAAAATACCTTTCCAGTTTTTAAGTTCGATTTTAACGGAGCTTATACAAACTTAGAACTCCCAGAGAGCGGGGAGATAACACATGGTATCGGATTAGGCAAGGAATTAATGGTTCATCAGTTGAATCGAGATTCTTTTTTACCAGATTTAATCATGGATCGCGGGGTCATTACCAACTCCGTTTGGGGAATACTTAATAATAGGGTATCGCGGGATACTGTTTATCAGGAGCTATCTTATATGATAAAAAACAATCTTTTTAAAGATGTCTTTTTCTTTTATGTTTATGGAACATATCAAGGGGAAAGGAAAAAAGACGTTTGGGACCATATGGATAAAATGATTCCCAAGGAAATAGAAATCTTTGATGAGATCATAGCATATCTTTCATTAGCTGGTGTTAAGATTCACAAGATTGAAAACAAATTTGATCTTGAATCGCTATCCGGATTTCAGACTATAATTAAGAACTTAAAATAATGTGCGGAATACTAATTGCCCATAATCCTTCAGAAGAAAGGATAAAATCAATTTCCCATAGAGGTATTGAATATTACACTCACTCCGATGCTTCTGGGTTAACTCTCTGTCATCACAGATTACCCATCCAGACTGCAGTCGGAGACGGATGGATCCAACCTGTAGAGTTATCCAAGAACCGATATCTCCTATTCAATGGGGAAATTTTTAATTATCCCCTACACTATGGATCAGACACTGAATATCTTAAAGACCTTTTCGATCCGTTTGATTTTTCATCTTTGGAGATGTTTGTTTCCCTATATGAACCTCACATTAAAAGCTGGGATGGGTTTTGGGCTATTTGCCTAGTGGATATGACCAGAAAGAGTGTTATTTGCTTTACTGATCCACTTGGTAAGAAGTGTCTTTATACCAACGAATTGGGCGAAATTTGTTCGGAGATGAAGGGATTGATAAACGAAAACTCCATAATTAGTTCTCAATTTATGGGGGGAGTAAGAAAATGGGGATATGTTGCGAATGAATCTACCCCATTTGAAAACATTCAAAAACTAAAGCCTAACTTTATTTACAAGTGGAATTTTAATGCGCCAGACTTTAAGCAAGAATATGGCCCTTATTTCGCATTTAAACCCCCCAAATTTCAATTTGAATCTGAGGATATGTTACTAGATTGGGTTTGGAATAAACTTGAGCTATCAACAAAAAATAGACTATTAAGCTTGGATTATCCTATCTCCATCTTATTGTCAGGAGGGTTGGATTCTTCTATCATAGGAGGATTACTTCTTAAGCTGGGCGCGGATGTTAGCTGGTACACCATTAATAATGGTCCGGATGACGAATATGTTAGAGAATGTGAAGACTATTGGGGAATAAATGTAAATCGCCTGGAGTACAACATGAGCGAGGTGGATTTAGATTTGAACGAGATTTATTTTAAATGGAATGAATCCCCCGTTGATATGGGAAGCGTAGTTCCTCAATATCATCTCTTTGATGCTATCAAAAAGGGAACCAATACGAGAATAGTTTTATCAGGGGATGGAGCGGATGAAATGTTTGGTGGATATAGGAGAATAAACGAATACGACTCCCAACAATCCGACATTTTCCACGAACTCACCTATTATCACCTTCCAAGATTGGATAAAATGAGTATGGCACATACTCTGGAGCTAAGAAATCCTTTTTTAAATCTAGAGTTGATCCAGCTTGCAATGTGGCTTCCCTTTGAATATAGAAAGAATAAGATGATTCTGAAAAAGACTTTTAAAGGCCTAGTTCCCGACTCTGTTATCGAAAGGAAGAAACATCCTTTAAAGAACGATAAAATAGTGAAGGATCCCAATGATTATAGGATTGAAGCTATTAATTACTTTGTAAAGGGATATGAAAATTACCTTTTAAAATAGGTCTATACCTGCCGTAGAATCACCCTTAGCTTTAAGAGGTGAATAGTTCATTGGCTCTTGTGATAGCAAGAAAGTTTTGCTAGAGTCTACAATTAATCCTGCCTCCTCCATAAATGTTCTGTTGATAAGCATAGGGGTGCTTTTATAGGTTCTGTCTACCAGGGAGAATTTTATTTTTTTATAGATCATTCCATTGAATTCTACATCCATAAGAATAACCGGTCTTTTTTCAGTTTGATCTCCAACTTCAGCATGAGAATAATCAACTATTCTATTACTAAAGGATTTTCCTCCTAGTGTCCAATTTATAAATCCTTCCTCTTCGATGGAATAGTCTGCGTGTAATGAACATGCCATTGCCCCGTTTCCAGTATCAAGCTTACCAATGAATTTACCAACCCCTTTTACATCAAAAATCTCTCTGAAGCCTGCTACTTTTCTTGGATAATTCCAATTCTTCTTATTTAAGATGAAATCTAAAACTATTGAAGTGACATCTAAACCCGTTGCTTTTTCTATTCCGTCAGTTCCGGGTGATGCATTTACTTCCAAAACATAGGGTAAACCTGTATCATTTTCTATAATGATATCAACACCACACCAGGAACATCCTGTTGCTTTTGCTGCCTCGATAGCAAGATGCTCTATTTCAGGAGAGATTTCCACTGCTTCCGCTCTTCCCCCAAGGGATACATTGGTTCTAAAATCTTTCTCGATTTTGATCCTTTTCATTGCAGCTATAACGGTGTAGTTTGTTCCCGCTCTCTCATTTTTAGTCCCAAGCACATGAATTCTTAAATCGTGGTCTGCCTGGATTTTTTCCTGAACAATAAGCTCAGTGTCCGGGGATAATTTCCAAATTGTTTGCAGTGTAGAAACCAAGGATTCTTGTGAATCTGCTTGGAATACGCCTATACCTTTTGTTCCACTAAGTAACTTTACAACCACCGGATATTTTCCCCCTATTCTAGAAACTGAGCTTTCAATATCTTCCTCTGATGAAATAAGGGAAGTTTTGGGGGTGGATATTTTTTTCTCTTGTAGTTTTTGAACAGTATCTAATTTATCTTCGCAAAGAAGAACAGATTTTAAAGAGTTTACCGAGACAAACCCTAGGGATTCCAGCTTCTCGAAAAATTTAACGGCGGCAGTGGAGTTTATGGAGGATCTTCTAGCAAGGATGATTGAGTTTTTAGGCTCTATTTCATATTTGTTTTTACTCCCCTTGTTTCTTATATAAAAGCTTCCAGATTCTGTTTTCTCTATTTCCCCCTGCGATGTATCAACAACAACACATTTAAAATTCATAGTGGAGGATTTAGCCATCATTTTTTTAACAGTCGGAGCATAAGAATTTTCCTTAGACTCCAATTTTGTTGTTAAAATTATTAAGGATATTGGCTTTCCCTGATTAGGTTTTTCCCCTTGAAATATGAATTCTTCTTGTTCTGTAATCACTACCTTATTTGTTTATCTATATATCAACGTGTTCCCCGCAAGAAGAGATATATAAATAAAAAAGTAAAGATGAAGGTACTAAGGTATTCGGAATTTAGTTTAAACGAATCTCATGATGAGTACTTTAAGCTCTTAGAAGGACTAGACGCTCATTACCAAAACATGGTCGAAAATGGATATAGCCAGGATCAGATTGATGAGGGCATTATGGATTTGCTAGGTAATCTAGGAAAAGGATTCACCGACAGAATGAAAAACTATGCTGCTGGGTGGCTTTTGAGGCAATTGGGCCTGCCTTCCGATAATAATTTTTTAAGTGAATTTGCAAAGAATATTATTGAAGAAATAAGCTTCACTAATATTGGAAGATACTTTGGAGAAGGGTCTTGTAAATATTGGGTGGATGCTATTGGAAAGGGATTAGTAGAAACCCTAGAAGAAAAAGCATTTGCTGCTATTTTATCTAGAGGGATAGGAGTAGATATTAATATGAGCGGTGGCTTCATGGGAACTTTAGCTGGATCCATGCGTGAGGCTTTAACTAATTATATAAACTCCACCCAATTCATGGAATCATTAAGCGATAAACTCCAGGGTGTGGTTTGTGGAAAAGGCACTTCTTTCACCAACATATTTGGGGGTAATTTTTCAACAAAGGATATAGAAAATGCTGCTATGGGAAAAGAGAAAAGTAGTGGTATTCTGGATATATTAGGTATATAATACTTTAAGATGCATACAAAAGATATAAAAAAGAGAGAAGTATTAGACTTTAAGCAATTTCTTAAAGTTGTAAACGATCCATGGAATTCTAAAAATTTCAACAAAGAAGTTAAAAATAGATCTCCATTTCACAAGATAAAGCCAGAGCAGCCTTATGATTACGTAGGATATAAAGATGGGGTTTTTAATCAAACATCTAAAATAGACTATCCAGGTAAAGGATCACAGGAATCTGGGATCGCCTCTGATATGGGCGACGCTACAGAATAATTTCCATAAAAAAAGATATATAAATAAAATACAAATACAATGGAAAAAAAGATATTAAGTTTTGAAGAGTTTTCTAAGCGATATGAAGAAGGAACTCTC
>Ga0169931_10001805_pt1 | contig 35331 bp, 29 predicted proteins | sample Kivu_15m_20L_FD_129675 | JGI IMG/M metagenome (GOLD analysis project Ga0169931, IMG submission 129675) | Freshwater microbial communities from Lake Kivu, Western Province, Rwanda to study Microbial Dark Matter (Phase II) - Kivu_15m_20L... | ecosystem: Environmental > Aquatic > Freshwater > Lake...
TAGGTAACCAGATGATGTAGCTTCTTTAAATAGCTGATCGCATCCTCCACACTGAACATGTCAGGCATGGAAACAATCTCAAGCAAAGGTTGTCCAGCGCGATTTAAATCAATACCCGCTCCATCTGCCCCGTGAAGCGATTTGCCAGCATCCTCTTCTAAATGTGAATGATGAATGCGAATGATTTGCTTATTTTCGCCCTCACCAATTTCAATTTCACCACCCACTAGGATAGGGGCGTGATGTTGCGTAATCTGATAGCCTTTGGGTAAATCTGGATAAAAATAGTTCTTTCTTGCAAACACATTGCGCTCATTGATTTTTGACTTGGTGGCAAAACCAAACATGATTGCCTTGTTCATTGCCTCAACATTGATGTTGGGCAATGTTCCGGGAAGCCCTAAATCAATTTCACAGGCTTGAGAATTGGGTGCAGCTCCAAAATTTGTTGAACTGCCAGAAAAGATTTTGGTGTTACATGACAATTGAACATGAACCTCAAGGCCAATCACAATACAACGATTCATGATTTATCTCCAAGTGAAACAGGATGTCTTTGATGCCAGTCTGTGACTTTTTGGAACTGATGTGCCACTTGTAACATTTGACTTTCACAGAATCGGTCTGCAACCAACTGGATTCCAAACGGAAGACCATTTACAAATCCACCAGGCATTGACATCGCAGGAAGACCTGCAAGATTTGCTGTAATCGTAAAAATATCTGCCAAATACATGGCAATTGGATCGTCGATACATTCACCGATTTTAAATGCAGTGCCTGGGGTCGATGGGCAAAGGATCAAATCAACCTCACGAAATGCTTTTAGGTAATCATTGCGAACAACCTGTCGAATTTTTTGTGCCTTTTGATAGTAATCATCATAATAACCACTGGATAGCGCAAAAGTACCAATTAGAATTCTTCGTTTAACCTCATCGCCAAAACCCTCTGACCTTGAGTTAATATACAGGTCCTGAAGTGTGTCAGCTTGCTTAGAGCGGTGTCCATAGCGAACGCCATCAAAGCGGGATAAATTTGACGAGGCTTCGCAAGGAGCAATGATATAGTAAGTTGCTACTGCATACTTTAAGTTTTCAAGATGGATGGATTTAAAACGAACCCCTAGCTTCTTAAGTTCCTCAATGGCATCGTCAATTAATTTGGCACATGCTGAATCTAGCTGGTCAGAGAAGTATTCCTCGGGTAACCCAACAACCAGTCCATCGATAGAGTCATTTAATGTTTTGGTGAAATCCGGAACCTGCATTCTAGAAGTCGTTAAATCATTTCTATCAAAACCGGACAATCGATTTAAGATAATCGCACAATCTTCCGCTGTGCGTGCCATCGGCCCAGCTTGATCAAGACTGGATGCAAACGCCACCATGCCATAACGAGAAATCCGACCATACGTTGGCTTAATTCCAGTAATACCACAAAAAGAAGCTGGCTGCCGAATTGAACCTCCGGTATCTGTCCCAATTGAAGCAATCGCTAAATCTGCGGCAACACAGGCTGCAGAGCCACCTGAAGAGCCACCGGGAACATGTTCAGTATTCCAGGGATTGGCACAATGACCATAGTAGGATGTTTCATTGGAAGATCCCATGGCAAATTCATCCATGTTATTTTTACCCATCACAACCCCACCATCATCCATAAAACGCTGAACCAAAGTCGCATTAAATGGAGACATGTAGCCTTTAAGCATCCTTGAGCCACAGGTTGTGGGCATATCTTTGGTTACAAATAGGTCTTTCATTCCAACTGGAATACCGGTCAAGGGTTTTGCATGTCCTTGTTGAATCATCCAATCGGCATGCTTGGCATACGCCAATGTCTTTTCATGATCAACATGTGTAAATGCATTAATTTTTTTATTAAAACGATCAATTCGATCCAGGTAGAATTTAGCGATCTCAACCGATGAGACCTGCTTTGCCAACAGTGCCTGCTGTATGGCAGGAATGGTTTTCAAATGTTCCATTAATTATTCCTCAATCACTTTAGGTACTTCAAACAATGCACGCGCACCATTGAATTGATCAAAATGTTGACTCAAATGATCAGTAATATTAGATTTATCAACAACATCCTCTCGCAGCTGACCAATCAGTGTCACCTGTGAATCAACCAAACTAATTGAGTTGGTATCACATTCATTCATGATCTGACATAAACCCAAAATTTTTTTTAACTTATTTTGTAGTTGCCCAATTTCTGAATCTGCAACCTTTAATTTGGCAAGTGAAGCAGTTTTATGTATGACATCGATTCCGATGTCTAACTCCTTAATGGCCATAGCGTATCCTAAAATGATATCCTAAACATATAAAACAAGATAACATTTGTGTCAACTGATGTTTTGTTATAAATTAGGGTAAATTAGGAATTGGAAACAAAATGAAGCCGTTTAATTGGTTTATGAAAAAACTGTCATCCCGTCTTTCAATGGGAAATCAGTACTCAATTGATCTTGGAACTGCATATACTGTCATCTATAAAAAAGGTGAGGGGATTGTTCTTAATGAGCCTTCCGTTGTCGCACTTAAATCCGATGAAAAAAGAAACCATAAATATATCTGCGCCATTGGACATGAGGCGAAGACGATGTTGGGTAAAACACCCAAATCAATTGAAGCGATTCGGCCCATGAAAAATGGCGTTATTGCTGACTTCAATGTCACTGAAGCCATGTTGCAGCATTTCATTAAAACAGTGAACAAGGATAAATTATTCTCATGGGCTCCGGTTATCATCATATGTGTCCCCTGCGGGTCAACTCAAGTAGAGCGACGCGCGATTAAGGAATCTGCGTTGGGTGCTGGTGCCCGTAAAGTTTACTTAATTGAAGAGCCAATGGCTGCAGCCATTGGGGCAGGTATGCCGGTAGAGTCTGCTCAGGCATCTATGGTTGTTGATATTGGTGGGGGCACGACCGAGGTTGCCATCATTTCCTTAAACGGAATCGTCCACGCACAGTCAGCGCTGGTTGGAGGTGATCGTTTTGATGAGGCAATTATTAACTATGTTCGTAGAAATTATAACTGCCTTATTGGGGAAACCACGGCCGAACGCATCAAGAAAACCATTGGTCAAGCCTACCCTTCCCAAGAAATAAGAGAGATGCAAATCTCTGGCCGACATGTGATTGAGGGCGTCCCACGCAGCATCGTTATCAATAGCAATGATGTTCTGGAAGCTTTACAGGATTCATTAAATACGATGATTGAATCAATCCGCTTCGCACTTGAGCAATCTCCTCCTGAGTTGGCTGCGGATATAGAAGAAAAGGGGATTGTATTAACCGGAGGCGGTGCGCTTCTTTCAGGATTAGACCGTTTGATTTCTGAAGAAACCCGGTTGCCTGTCTATGTGGCGCAAGATCCATTGACCTGCGTAGCTCGTGGCGGCGGTGAGGTTCTTGAAAAACTCTCAATTGAAACCCTAGAATTTTTGAGTCAAGAATAATGTCAAGAGCTTTATTTAAACCAAAGCCCAGTCAAAAGGGTCTGCATTTTTTCTATATCGTGATTATTGGCGCCTTATTTTTATGTTTTGAGCAAAAACTCTTTGTTAGTCAAGCCGATGCACCATCAAATGACCTCGGCCCTGAAATACAGATCAAGTTAACTGAGCTTGAAAACATTCGTGATCAGTATAATAAACTGCGGCAAACTCTAAAAATGCCGCCACTACAAAATCTTCGACTGTCTGATCATGTTGAGATAGAGCAAATGCAGGACGCAGCCTATATCCATACACAAACACCAACCAAAGGCACCTTGCTATTTAGCGGCAATCGCTTTATCGGTCGAATTATTCCCAATAGCAATAAACAACAAATATTGACAGCTTTTGACCAGAGCTCAGCACTATTGGTAAAGATCGGTGATCACACAACACTGCTTTTCGGACAGGGTAATCATTCAGCGCTGTCTGATAAAATTCCGACTGACGACCGTGTTCATGTTGGGCAGACTGTGGTTCTGGCCAAGTCTTTGATGACACCATCAGGCTTTGAGGTGGGAAGGGTAGCAAGCATTCAAGAGGTTCCTAACCAAAAATTCATCCAGTTGGTGATAGAGCCTTTTGACAATAAATCCTTGCCACAGTTTGCTGAAACCTATTCTTATTTGTAATCCTGAAAAATCTTAATCCGACGAGTACGATCATTGACATCTCCAACCAGCTGTCCACAAGCAGCTGAGATGTCATCACCCCTGGTTGTGCGAATGGTTGTAACATACTCATCACGCAAATATTGCTGAAATGCCAGAATCTGATGGCGATCACTGGTTTGATATTGACTGTTTTTGAACGGATTAAAAGGAATAAGGTTAATTTTACCCGGCGCTTTTTTCAATAACTTTGCAAGTTCTTTTGCATGCTCGATTGTGTCATTTACCCCTTTGAGCATGACATACTCATAAGTGATTTGACGCTTTGTCTGTCCGGCATAATACTCAGCACAAACAGCCATTAGTTTTTCCAGTGGATATTTAAGATTAATCGGAACAAGCTCATTGCGAAGGGCATTGTTTGGCGCATGCAATGATACAGCAAGTGCAATTTGAGGCATATTCTCTTTGAGTCTTAGCATGGCAGGGACAACACCTGACGTTGAGACGGTGACTCGACGATAAGCAAGCCCATAAGCATTATCATCAATCATCAATTTTAAAGCCGTTGTAACAGGCTTTTCATTGGTCAGGGGCTCGCCCATACCCATCATGACCACATTGGTAATTGGCTTAATGCGATTGGGATAAAGCTGCTTTAACCGTATGTTGGCCAGTCGCAGTTGTCCAATAATTTCACCGCAGGATAAATTGCGGTTAAATCCCTGCTTCCCGGTCGAACAAAAGCTACAGTCAAGCGCACAACCAACCTGTGACGAAACACATAGTGTTCCGCGTGTCAGTTCAGGAATATACACCATCTCAACCGCGTTGGTTTCATCAACAGTCAGTAGCCACTTAATGGTTCCATCCTGACTAATATGCTCATGCTGTATTGGCAATTGATGGATGCATGTATTTTCAGTCAGCCATCCTCTAAATGCCTTGGGTAAATTGAGCATCTTGTCAAAATTATCTTCAAATTGCTGATGCAGCCAATGAATCAATTGAGGTGCACGAAAAGCGGGTTGATCAATCTGAGCCAGCCACTCTCTTAGGCCCTGCTCAGAGTAATCGAGTAAATTAATTTTATGCTGCATTCACAATTTCATTTTTTGAAAAAAAGAAGTTAATTTCAATCTTTGCATTTTCTTCTGAGTCACTTCCATGTACTGCATTGGCATCAATATTATCAGCAAAATCTGCACGTATGGTGCCAACTTCAGCCTTTTTAGGGTCAGTAGCCCCCATCAGAGCACGATTTTTTTCAACAGCATTGTCGCCCTCTAAAACCATCACCACAACCGGTCCACTGGTCATGAAATGAATCAAATCATTAAAAAAAGAACGTTCTCGATGAATGGCATAAAATTCACCAGCTTGAGCTTCATCCATATGCAACATTTTCATTGCAGCAATACTAAGCCCGTTACTTTCAAACCTTGAAATAATTGCACCAATATTGGATTTGGCCACTGAATCAGGCTTTAAAATTGAAAGTGTTTGCATAATAAAAATCCTCATTTTGCTTTATCATATTAATTTTCCAAAGAAAATCAACTAAATCATGGATATAATTATTAACAATCATGTCAGTCATGTGCTAGTATCAATTGGATCATCTTGATTTTTACTATGATATATTACTTATTCCTTAATCCAAATGTTTCACTGGCCTCTGCCTTTTTCATTTTCCCAATATTATATTTCATATTCATCGATATCATCTATTTAACTTTTGATAGTTTACTTGGGCCTGCGGTATCGCTGCCCATCGGCATTTATTCAGTTATGATTTTCTGGGGGCTTTGGTGTTATGAGGTTTGGGAACATGCTGCAAATAGTCAATTTCGATCACTTCGAGCGCTTGCTCGGTTTTTCATTATCTACATGGCAGCCTCGTGGTTGCACCTGGCTCATGGAATACTTGACCTAATTGAAGAGGGAAAAATTGGCTTTACAGACTTTAGTTATATTGAAGAAGAAACTATGAAATTGATTCAAAACATGACAACAAAGAAGCAACTGAATCCTTAGGCATATTCAGTCCAAGTGAAATTCGAATGCTCCTTGAGATTTCATCCGGGCCCAGTCCCATGGCAGACAGAACATGTGATGGGGCCAAATTGGTTGTTTGACACGCTGAGCCAAAAGAAAATGCAACATAAGACGCAAAACCCTCTTCTATTAATTTGCGGCTAAAGCGATGCGGCAGCTTAATGTTGATTGTTAAATGACAGGTGTTTTTTCCATTAATCACAGCGCCCTTGGACTCAAAGTAATTTTTGATAACATGATATTCTAGTTCAAGCTGATCTTTCTGGGCCATATAAGTCTTTAGTGTATCACTCAATGCAGCCTGCATTCCACGAATTTGATGATTTGCAGGGGTGCCGGGGCGAATACCATACTCTTGCCTTGATCCATAAAATATTGGCTCAATTCGGCGATTTTTTTTAATCAACAGTGCACCGATGCCTTTGGGCCCATAAAACTTGTGAGCACTGATGCTCATAAAATCAATTTCACTTAAATCAATAAGCGGCATTTTCCCAATCATCTGTGATGCATCCAAATGAACTATGCCACCACTTTGATGAACTAGCTGGGTTAATTCATGTATGGGCTGTATCACACCTGTTTCATTATTAACAGCACAAATGTTGACCAATGAAGGTCCGCCTTTAAGGTAATTTTTAAAATAGGTATCATCAATCAAGCCCCCAGAATCAACTGGGAGTAGGGTGGTTGCAATTGATGATGAAAGTGCATTTAAGACCTCAAGGCTGACTTTATGATCTGTTGCCAGTGCTGCAATGCCTTTGAGTGAGCGCTGATAGGCCCTAAATCCACCTTGATTTGCAAGATTAATGGATTCAGTTGCTCCGCTTGTGAACACCAAATAATGGCTATGGGCCAAGCGCAGTGATTCTAATATGTGGTTTCTTGCATCTTCAATATGCAAATGAACGTCTCTGCCCAGGGCATGATTGATTGAGTTGTAATTTGCATAGTCATGATCAAGGGCGTTAATCATGGCGTCTCTTGCAGCAGAACATAACGGAGTCGTTGCGGCAAAATCAAAATATAATGGCTCAGTCACTTTTTCTCCACTGGATTTTCCGACGTCAAAAGTCCAAATAACAACTGCAGCTCTCTTCGGTCAGGTCTTAGTCTCCTTAGCATACAGCGTATTTTTGGCCAGGTGGAGTTGTGTTTAATAAGCCCCTTTCGCTGTAAAATTTGTTGGAAATGTGACTCAAAGCAAATTTTCTCATCCGCCTCAGGCATTTGATTTTGAGGAATGCTGACATGGTTATCCGGAGTAATAAAAACCTCATATAAAATCACTTGCACAGCGTGTGATAAGTTCAGTGAATCATTGAAATCATACATCGGAATTTCAATCACAGCATGTGCTCTTTCAATGGTTTCATTAGAAAGCCCAGAGGTTTCATTGCCAAATAAAAGAGCAACTTGATGGTCTTTATTCAAAGCGCCTTTGATAAAGCCAGCTGCGGCCCTGGGGTGATAGTGATCAATCTGTAAATCCCGAGGGCGCTTACTACAGGCAAAAACAAGATCCATCTGATTCAGGCACATATCCAGATTCTGAACAACTTGCGCATTTTGAATAATGCCAAGACCATGCGTTGCCATTTTATTGGCCTGTTCAGAGGGAAATTCTTTGGGTTGACATAAAATAAGCCGATCAAATCCTGTGGTTTTCATTGCTCGGGCTACAGATCCAATATTGCCAGGGTGTGAGGTACGATCAAGTACAATGTGGAGCATTATTTTTTTCCAACAAGCATGCCCATAATCTTAGGTGAGGCAGCTAAAAGCAAATCATCGTCAGTCAGATTAATCTGTTTTTCATGAATCGTGCTGGCCACATTCCCTTTTAAATCAACAGTTTTCAGATAGCCCCCGGACTCTTTGATGATCAGATGAGCAGCAAGAATCTGCGCGTAATCCATTTTGGCAAGTGCAGCAGTCAAACGTGACTCAGCAACCCAGGCAACATTGAGTGAAGGGCAGCCTGTCATCCGATATCGGTGGGATAGTTTTGAAAACCCAGGTAAATCCACAATGGGCCATGTTTCATTCCCTATAAAAACCCCCTGAATTTTCTGACCACAGCGAATCCGCGATTGGTTTGAAAATGCCCCCTGATTTGATTCAGCAGAATAAAGTCGATCTGCCATAATGTCATATATAAACGCCTTCTGAACCTCCCCATACTCGCATAGGGCAATGCTTAGGCACATTTGAGGTATTTGGTACATGAGATTGGTGATGCCCTCAAGTGAACTGACAATCCATGTGCGATCAAAGGGCAATTCATATAAGCCGGATTTTAAATCAAGTTCTATCACCTCAGCATCTTCTTCAAGTTCACGGATAAAAGCGCCAATTTCTTCAAACATGGTTAGTTTTGTTCTGGAAACAAAATTGAACATCGCTCCCTGTTTGTGATCCTGCAAATCAATTCGATCATAAACTTGCAAAGCATAACTATTGAGTTTCTTTAATAACGGCCAAAGTTTTCTTGTCATAGGAGTTTGCATTTTATAACACCGGTCCTGTTGCTTTTTTGCGGAGAGAAATAAGGTGATTTCTTTCTAAACCAATCATCATCGAAAATGCGCCAGCTACGTAAATGGAAGAGTAGGTGCCCACAACAATCCCAATAATCATAGCCAATGAAAAAGCAAACAGTGACTCACCCCCAAACAAAAATAGTGCAATCACCACGGACAAGGTTAATCCCGAGGTCATAATTGTTCTTGATAAGGTTTGATTGATTGAAAGGTTCATGCAGGTATTGACATCAATTTCTTGATACTTGCGAAAATTCTCCCTTACCCGGTCAAAAACAACAATGGTGTCATTGAGTGAATAACCAAATACAGTTAGCAACGCCGCCAAACCGATAAGATCAAATTCAATTTGCCAATAACTAAATACCCCAAGAATAACAATGGGATCATGAATTAAGGCCAAAATGGCACTGACTGCAAAACGCCATTCGAATCGAAACGCAATGTACACCAAGGTTAATAAACTGGCAACAATCAACGCCATAATGCCACTTTGGTACATGCCATCACCAACTTGTGGACCTATAAAGACAGCTTTGGTAATTGTAACATCTTTAATTGATGAGGTTAAAGCATTGGTTATCTTTTTCACCGCTTCATTGTCATGCACATAAGCCCGAACCAAAAGTTGTTTAGAAGAGCCAATATTTTGAACAATCGAATCTTTTAGTAACGGGATTTGATTCAAGTCAGCGTGCAGGGATTGTGCCGAAACAGAATAAGGGAACTCAAGCTCAAATTGAGCGCCACCTGTAAAATCGATCCCCATTGGGATGGGGTAAATCACCATTGATAAAACACTGATTAACATTAACAATGCTGAGAAAAGAGCAGCAATTTTTTTGTGCCCCATGAAATCAATTTCAGTTGCTTTAAAAAATTCCACAATTACATTCCTATTGATAGTTTTAGATCAGGGCGATTACCATAGCGCCAGTCTACCAGCAACCGTGTGATGCATATTGAGCTATACATGGATACCAATATACCGATTGATAGCGTCACTGCAAAGCCCTTAACCGTACCACTACCAAGGCCAAACAGGACAAACGCAACAATTAATGTTGTTAAATTTGCATCAACAATGGTTGATAATGCTTTATCATAACCAATTTCAATCGATTGATATGATGAACGATTTTGCCTTAATTCTTCCCGAATGCGCTCATAAATCAGTACATTGGCATCCACTGCCATGCCCACAGTTAAGACAATTCCTGCAATACCAGGCAGGGTTAAAGTTGCATCAAGCAAAGAAAGAGCGCTTAATATCATCATCACATTAACCATAAGCGCAATATTAGCGACAAAACCAAAGAAGCGATAGTAAATTGTCATAAATAACAGCACAATCAATGAGCCAAAAAGCAGAGATTGAGTACCTTTCTCAATATTAGCCTCACCCAAACTTGGACCAATGGTGGTTTCCTCTACAATACGTATCGGTGCAGCAAGAGCTCCGGCTCGAAGCAACATGGATAAATCCTCAGCCTCCTTCATATCACTCATCCCAGTAATCACAAAGGAATAGCCCAAAGCAGACTGGATAACAGGCGCGCTAATCACACGCATGTGGTCAATGAATTTAGGAGATGAGGCATCATTGGGATTAAATTTAGGATTTGGGACCTGTTCGACATAGGTTACTGCCAGACGATCCTTGATATGAGAACGTGTGAACCGATTAAACTCGCGTCCGGATTGAGTGTCTAGCTGAATTTGAACTTGTGGGCCATGTTCTGACATGATTGCATTAGCATAGATAATCGACTGGCCAGTTAAAACAACGTTTGGCTCCAGGTGATACTGGTTTCCTGACAGATCCTCTCTTAATTCTGAATCTTTGGTTGGGGTTGTTTTTACAATCTGGAATTTCAGCGTTGCTGTCTTACCGATCAATGACTTTGCCCGGGCAATATCTTGTACACCAGGTAAATCAACACTGATATGGCTATCACCTTGTTTTTGAATCACAGCTTCGGCAACCCCAAGCTCATTCACTCTTTTATTTAAACTTTCCATGGTTTGCTCAACAATCAGTTTTTGAACATGAGCATCCGTTTCTAGCTTGGCACTCACATGGATTTGAGTATCAGAGGCGGTCATGAATGAAAAAGAAGAAAAACTTTGTTTCAATGCAGGCAAAGCAAGCATCAACTGCGCATTGTCTTTAAAATCAATGTTCGCAGCTGCTTGATCGGCACTGATAGCAAAAGACTGATACCTGAGGCCATGATCAATCATATGATTTTTCACAGCATCTAAATCACCCTCAGCTGTTTTGGATTGAGCACTTTTAGCATCCACCTCAATTAAGAAGTGCACACCGCCTCTTAGGTCAAGCCCCAACTTCATTGGCCTTGCACCAATAGCAGCAAACCATGATGGCACCTCACTTTTTAAATTTAATGAGAATGTTGCAACTTCAGGTGATACATGCGAGGTCAAATAATCTCGAGCCAGCAGTTGGTCATCGGTTGAGGAAAAGAAAATCAACTGTGAATCATCCAAAGGCTCAATTCGAATAAATGATATGTTTCCCTGCTTAAGTTGACATTGCAAACAAAAATCTTTAACCGCTTGATTGACCTCTATAACTGGAGATTCAGGATATAAATTTGGAAATGCAAATAATAATGCTAAAAATGCAACAAAGCCATGCACTAGCAGGCGGGAATAAAATCCAATTTTCATAATATTTCCCCAAAGCTACCGAGGGTCGGAATCGAACCGACACGGTGTCACCACCACCAGATTTTGAGTCTGGCGCGTCTACCAGTTTCGCCACCCCGGCGCAATGTCAATATATCAAAAATTGAAAATATCTCAAGCTTTATTCTGGGTATTTTTATAAGCATGAAAAATAAATGAGCAGATAATCCCTATCACAACCCCAATCATCACTGAAAGGGCATACTCAGGGACAAGCGCGTAGGTTGAATCGACCTGACTCAATAGTGTAATCATTAACAAACATGAAATCACTGACAAACGAAATCCTGGCAAGATATACTCAAGAGCCCCTGTCAAAATAACAGCCACAAATATCATTATGTAGTAAGCCCAGCGGAATGTATCTGAAATCAATATTTGCATATACACCACTGTCACATAGCCGAAATAAATACCCAGGAAAGAGCCTGCTGCACGCTCAAAGGCATCAATTAACATTTGATCCTTGCCCGTAAATTCACTCAGTGATTGCACAGTCACCACCGAGGTAATAACTGCCCAATGTACCGTTTGAAGTTGAAATTCTTCACAAACTAAAAGAGTGCTAATTGCAGATATCGCTAAAATAAGTGGATACATCCCGCTTTTGCCCCAAAAATCCCACATCATTCAGTGTAGCATAAATACCAAGCTCTATGAGAATTATTAAACCAATGCGAGTCAAAAGCAATCGCCATTTGACAATACTTTTACTAGAAAATAACATTCGAACCAGAAGGTTACCACCATCCAATGGCGGTATCGGTAATAAATTAAAAACACCAACCAGCAGATTAATTCTAGCAAACAACCTGAAAAAATCGCCCCAAACAGCATGCTCCAATTGATTCATAAATGCCATCCAAATGCCCAATGGCCCAGAAAAATCATCCAAACTTACCTGCCAGGTGAGCAGCCCCCAAATTGCAACCATTTGTAGCTTAAATTGAAGTACGATGGTCATATACGCATGCCAAATGGCATCCGATAACGCCAATGCCTTTATCGTTTGCGGATTCAGCATAAATCGCAAACCTATTACAGGACCACTGTCCGCTTTTCCTGGACTAAATTTGACTTGTCTAATCTGGCCTGCATCTTTTATATCTAACATCATTGGGCTTGATTTTAGCTGATTGACAATATATGGAATGGATAGGGCATTATTAACGGGATAATGATTGATCGCAATCAATTCATCACCCGGCTTGACTTTCCCCACCAGACAGGGATTGATGACATCTGTTATGGTCATTGCCTGTATGGGCATGATTGGCATCATATGAAGCTGCTTGAGATAAGAACCGGACACTATCTGCTCCAATGAAAAAATCACCTCCTGCTTAGTTTGATTAATCCATACAGTTGCATGCACCCCCTGTATTGAAGCAGTCATTAAATAATGCATAAGCTGTGACCATGTATATATGGGCTTATTATCCATGATCCGCACATCTTGAGTGGTCTGATTGCCATACATCAGGCCAATATAATCATCATGGCTAGGCAATAAAGCCCCAGCAAATAAGAAAAAAAATGCCAAGACAAAATTTAATAAAGGACCAGCTGCTATTGTTATAGCTTCCTTCCAGCGCTGCTCAAAGGTTTGAACATTCACATACCCACCCAAGGGAATTGCATGGCATTTAACGACACAAGAAGCGATTGCAAATTTTCCCAAATAGGGCCCAAAACCAAAATGAATCGATTTAACATTCTGACCCAGTTTTCGAGCCAGCAGCCAATGACCTACTTCATGTAGAAAAATAGCAAGACTGAAAAAAGCAACGAAAATAATAGCACCCATCTACCCATTTTAGACAATTTTTATTGCATTGCCATCATCTTGATTTTAAAATCAAGAGCTTTAGAACAACGGATATGCATGAAAACAGTCGAATTAACTATCAATGGAATCAGTGATCAATTTTATGGCCGGTCTTGTCTTGATCAGAAAGAGGTTCATGTGATTGGAGCTTTGGATGGTGAAATTGTCGAGGCCACGATCATCAAGCGGGGTAGGAAAAAGCTTCTGGCTATTGCAGGGAACATCAACCAGTCCTCACCGCTTCGCATCCATCCACCTTGCCCACATTTTTTAAATTGCTCTGGCTGCACCTTACAGCATATTTCTTCAAAAAGTCAGCTTGAAATCAAGGCAAAATGGCTTGAAAAACAAATCCAATTTCAGGTGGGATATACCCAATCAAACCCATGGCACTACCGCAGGCGTGCAAGACTAAGTGTGAAATATGATGCTAAAAAAGATGAGTTGCTGATTGGATTTAGAGAGCATAAGGGTTGGTATGTTGCTAAAATGGATGGCTGTATGATATTGCCTGAAAAAATTGATGCATCATTGCCTTTTTTAAAGCAAACACTTGCAAAGTTAACCATCAAAGACTCCATTAGTCAGGCAGAAATCTCATCGATTGCAAATCAGCATGCGATTATCATTCGTCACTTAATGCCATTACAGGCGGTTGACATTGAAACCCTCATACAGTTTGAGAAAAATTCTGGACTACAGGTATATACTCAAGGCAATGATTTAAAAATTCATCGCCCTGGAGATTTTAATACAGCATTTGAGCCACAGATTGCCCAAGTTGGCACCCATGAGTATCGGATTGATATTCACGACTTTATACAAGTCAACGAAAGTGCAAATACAGCTCTTATTCAACATATTCAACAACACCTAGTGCCAGATCAAATAACCCATGATTTTTTCTGTGGGATTGGCAATATTAGCTTATCAATTTCTAATATTGCCTGGCAAATTTTTGGGTATGAGCTAAGTGAAACCATGGTGAGAAAAGCAGAGAAAAATGCACAAATTAATAAAGTCAAAAACTGTGAATTCATTCAAATCGATTTATTTAAAGCTCAGCAAAACGATTTGAAACTAAAACCAACGGATGTTGTTATATTAGATCCACCAAGAAGTGGTGCAGAAGATTTGTGCCACTTGTTGATCCAGAACTGCGTCTGTCAGATCATTTATGTTTCTTGCAACGCTAAGACTTTAACCAGAGATCTACAAATATTGTCAAAACGATACCATATTGCCAATGCTCATATTTTTGACATGTTTAGCCATACCAGTCATTTTGAAACATGCGTGATACTGGTACCTAAAATTCACTAGACACTTCTTCGTTGTCATCAAGAAAACTGATCAATGATTCTGAGCGACTGGGATGCCTTAATTTACGCAGTGCTTTGGCCTCGATTTGACGAATTCTCTCACGGGTTACATCAAACTGCTTACCGACTTCCTCCAGCGTATGATCCGTATTCATTTTGATCCCAAATCGCATCCTTAAAACCTTAGCCTCACGAGGAGATAATGATGCGAGCATGTTTTCAACGGCCTGACTTAATCCCTCACTCATGGCTATATCAATAGGTGCAGGAGTGTTCATGTCGCTGATAAAGTCGCCAAGACTTGAGCCACCCTCATCATCATCACCAATTGGGGTCTCTGTAGACACAGGCTCAGATATCTTCATCACTTTTCTGATTTTATCAACCGGCATATCCATGTGCTCACTGAGCTGCTCGGGTGTTGGTTCACGACCTGTTTGCTGCATGATTGTTCTTGAAATACGATTTAACTTATTGATCGTTTCAATCATATGAACAGGAATACGAATGGTTCTGGCTTGATCCGCAATGGATCGAGTAATGGCTTGACGAATCCACCACGTTGCATAAGTTGAAAATTTAAATCCTCTGCGATATTCAAACTTATCAACCGCTTTCATCAAACCAATATTACCTTCTTGAATCAAATCTAAGAACTGTAGTCCACGGTTGGTGTATTTTTTTGCCAAAGATATGACAAGCCTCAGGTTGGCTTCAATCATCTTGCTTTTAGCACGATGGCTTTTGTTTTCACCCAAAGCCAGGGACTTGGCAATGCTCTTTGCAAGCGCAAGTTCAACACCCACTTCTTTTTCGATATTCTTCAACGAACGAATGCTTCTTAAAAAGTCAGACTCAACTTCGCTTAACCCTTGATAAATAGTTGGATAGGACTGGCTTAATACCAAAAGCACATTTTGACGATAATTAAACCCAGTTACAATTTTTAGCGCCTCTTTGCGCGAAGCTTTACCACGCTTAACTATCAGATTAAAGAGGGTGGTTTCATGCTGCTGAATTCGTTTATTAATTTCTTTAATCTGATTTGAAAACAATTTAATCACTTTACTAGAAAGCTTAAAGTTTCTTAGAATTGAACTAATATCACCCATCGTTTGTTTATAGGCAGGGCTAAACATAGCGTCATCATCTTGCTCAATCAGCCTAAATTTTTGATTCAACAAACGAAGTTGCTCAACACGCTCTTTTAAAATTTCAGGATCTGGCCCTGAGTCAAAAAATATACCCGAATCAGAGTCATCTTCTTCTTCAATAGGAGGCACTTCCTCATCACTTTCATCAAGCAACACTGGCTCTGCTGGCTGATCAGCCAGAAGACAGTCAGCCTCTAGAATCAGATCTAAAAACCCCAGAACAACATCATTCACATCTTGCTCATGCTCAATGGCTTGATCAATTTGATCCACCACATATTGGGAAACACCAGGCATTTTACTCAATGCCTCAACAACGTCTTTATTGCCTTGCTCTATTTGCATGGCAATTTCAATCTCACCTGAGCGATCAAGCAGTGAGCGCTTACCCATATCTTTCATGTAGGAACGCACAGAATCAACAGAGCTGGACTCATCCACAGATAGGTCACCAGAATCCATCGGATCATGCTCATTTTTCTCATCATCCTCAGCAAGTTGAATGTTCTTACTGTCCAAGTAATCAACAAGCCTCTCAAAAGATTCTTCGCTATACTCACCTTTATCAATCAAGTATTGTTTTAACTCACGGGCTGTTAATACCCCATTTTCTTGACCATATTTAACCAAATCAGAAAGTTCTTGAAAATTTGAACCATTTGTATCAGACATTATATTCCTTGCTGTAAATTAAGTTTAAGTTGCTGCTTTAAAGAATTTTTTTCATGAATGAGTGCTTTAAGATTTAACCGCTGCTGGTTGTCGCTGTCATGATTTATCCTGGAGATAAGTCTGTTAATTTTAGTCTCTAAATAATTGATAGTCAACTGAATAATCATATTATCTGTATCCATGGCATTATTTGAAGAATGGTGATTAATCAGCGCTTGACTAAATACTTCGATAGAAAAACCCAGCATGCTCAATTTATGCTCCTGCAAAAATGCATCAAGTTCCTGCCCAGTTAACGGTTGATGTAAAAGCATGAGCATGGGCAAATGCTCAATAGGGCAGTGCGCCTCAAGTTCTTTTTTCCGCCTTTCATTAACGCCACCACTCCTGGCAGAGGCAAGTAAATTATACCACAAATTAGGTAAAATTGTTTTCTCAATAACAGGGTTGACCCCAGCAGGAGGCTGAGGGGATTCCGGTTCAACGGTTTGTTCCAGCCAATCCGAGCCAAGCCCTGTTTTTTGCGCCACAAACTGAATCAATGCCCTTTTTGTCATGGAGTTTGGCATTTCATTCACCCATGGTTTAATTTTCAAAGCCACTGCTATCAGGTCAGATGGACCCTGACACGCAGATAAGTAACGTTGATCCAAATATTCAAATAAATCTGGCGCTCTTTCAATCAATGTGTTAAAGGCATTGACTCCATTTGTTAATATAAATGAATCAGGGTCATGTCCCAAAGGGAGGGTCACAAAATAAACTCTCAGCCCATCGCGCATGACTTCAAGTGTTTTTATCAAAGCTTTTTCACTGGCATTGATACCAGCCTGATCACCATCAAAGCAAAAATAAACCTGATCAAAGTAACGATTTAAAATACTGATTTGATTTCCAGTGATTGCTGTTCCCATCGGAGCCACCGCCCCGCATAATCCATTTTGCCATAGGCGAATCACATCAATGTATCCCTCTACAACAAAAGCAGTACGCCCTTTTGATTGCCGAGCCTGGTAAAGGCCATATAGAACATTTCTTTTGTTAAATAATTTTGATTCGGCTGAATTCAAATATTTGGCATCTTCAGAATTAGATAGGTCTCGCCCACCAAATCCAATAATTTGTCCTTGCATGTTCTGAACAGGGAACATCAATCTATGACGAAAGCGACAATAGGTCTTATTAGGGTCTCTTGAAGCCGGGAGAAGAAAGCCCAAATCAACCAATTCTTGCCTTGAAATCATTGACTGTTTTATCAGTAAAGAGGCCTGATCAATACTTAAGCCCAACAAAAATTGTTTGGCACTTCTTCCTGTGATTTGCCGTGATTTTAAATACTCTATCGCAACTTCATTTTTAGACATGTGCGAATAAAACAGCTGCGCTATTTTTGCCATCTTTTCGTACTGGCCACTCAGCGGGTCATCATCTGTCGCTTCGATCACAATTCCAAGAGCCTGAGCCATAAAAAAAATGGCCTCATGAAAGATCAAAGACTCAAAATGCATCACCAGATTAACAGAATTGCCAGATTTGTGACAGCCAAAGCAGTAATAAAAATTTTTTAACGTGTTGATGGAGAAAGAGGGGGTTTTTTCAGAGTGGAAAGGGCACAATCCAAACGCATTGGGCCCCTTAAACTCTAATTTCATGTATTTTTTTGCCCAAAAACCAATATCTTGAGCATTAGTGACTAAATCAATTTGTGATTTAGATATCCTGGTCATTTATTGAACGAAGCATATTGATGTCAATGACACTCTCAAAAGGCACTTTTGCACCCCGCTTGCTTCGAAAACTATTCTCTTCTAAACGCCGCTCAAACATGGCACGCTTTTTTAAATGTCTTTTAACGGCAGCTGCTTTATCCTTGCGTCTTTGAGTTGTTGGCTTGGTGTGATATTCCATTTCACGCCAACGTCTTGGTAGTCCATTCTTGTCGCATGTTCTCTTAAGTCTCTTGATGGCAAGCTTAACGTCACCGTTACACTTACTCACTTCTACTGTCATCATGATAATAAAAACCCTAAAATTTCTTTGAGATATCTGAACTATAGCAAGTATCTGAAAATAATCAAGCAGTTTTTACGTTTGCATCTTCTCCCTTTAATAAAAAAACTTAAGTGACTGAGAATAATACCACTTTTCAAATATAACTATAATAGAGCTATTTTTAACCATTCGCGCTCTTGCCAAATGGGGTTCTATACATTATCTTGTGGTGATGTATAAAGCAGCCCTACATGATGTGGTTGTAGCAAAGGAGACCATTATGACAGAATTTACAACCACGATAAAGATTGTTGAGCCCGCTTTATTAAAGAGACTGCCTGCTTACTTAAAAAATAAACTCAATCAGGCAATGGAGCAATTTAGTCAAGAGCGATCCACCCACTTAATCTGTGAGGCCCTCAAGTTCTCTTCTGAATTTAACCTGGATGCTTTTAATTTGGTGCTTCAAGAACTAACCCAGTTACTGTACAAGTTTGAATCATCAAACGATGAGCGCTCAACATCATTTATTTATGAATTTCTATTGTACTTCTCAAATATTCATCCTCTTGAAACTTACCCGGATGATAACAGCCAAATTCCCAGTGAATATCGAATCGTCACCTCATGTCAACACTGTTTTGACATGCGGGCACTGATCCAAAACGGACAGGTCATCAATTCAAAATTAATTAACCCAATCAATCAGTCGGCCTTTTTCAAACTTGATCAAAAGCGTATTTTTAATATGGCTTATGCTCTTGGCCTTGAGTTTAACCAATCTAAAGATGAGATCAGCTTGGCAGGGGATTCATTTGCTGGATTTGACTCCAAACGCTACAAGATCATTACCCGCAATGGTTTTATTGTTGACTTTAATGAGCTTGAAATATCCCAGGCCATTCAAGCTGCAATTGACTCTGTATACCTTGATCCTGATATGCACGAGATAAAGCTTGAAAAAACACGGTATGTAACTTACACCGTACTCAATAACATTAAGAAAAAATACCCAAAGGGTGCCTTCATCCACATAGAGACCATCCAAAATATTGTTGAAAATAGCTTAATGGAAAAACAAGAATTTGATGTTGCCAAGTCTTATGTGATTTACAGAAATAACCGCACAGTTGCAAGAAAGGCCAAAGAGGTGACTTACGAGCCTATAATTCGGGTATCACTGCCCAATGGTCAGGCTCAACAACTGGATATGGATGGTTTAAAACTATTCCTAATAGACCTTGCCAAAGGCTTAGAGGGCATCAACATTGACTCCTTAATTACTGAAACCTATCGCTCTTTGTATGATAAAATCCCTTATAAAGAAGTGAATGATGCCTTGGTTCTTGTTGCCAGAACACGCATTGAGTTAAATCCCCAGTATAGTTTGCTTGCAGCACGCCTTCTAAAGCATAAACTCACTGAAGAGGTCATCTCAACCCTCTCAAATGAATCCGCACACATTCAGCTCAAGCAGGCAAATTTTGACTATTCTCATATTTTCAGTCAATACATTGCCAAAGGCATTGAAAATGAGCTGCTGACTCCTCATCTGCTGAACTTTGATCTTGAGCGAATCGAGGCAGCAATTGATACAAGCAAAGACCAACACCTGACTTATCTTGCGATGCAAACCCTGTACGATCGTTACTTTGTTCACATCAAAGGCAATCACATTGAGCTGCCCCAGTTTTTCTTTATGCGGGTTGCGATGGGTCTATGTTTGAATGAAAAAAACCGCAAAGAAGAGCTGGCCATTTCATTTTACAACATGCTATCTAGCCTTGACTACATGTGTTCAACACCGACTTTATTTAATTCAGGAACCAATAGACCGCAACTATCAAGCTGTTTCCTCAGCACCATGGGCGATAGCTTAACTGAAATTTTCCAAGGCATTAGTGATAATGCGCAGTTATCAAAATACGCCGGCGGTCTTGGCAACGACTGGACCAATATCCGTGCCAATGGCAGTTTCATCAAAGGCACAAACGGTAAATCCTCCGGCGTTATTCCGTTTCTGAACGTCACTGATGCCGCTGCAAGTGCAGTGAACCAAGGTGGCAAAAGAGATGGTGCAATTTGCGCATATCTGGAAGCATGGCACGGCGATGTCCTTGACTTCCTTGAATTGCGAAAAAATACCGGCGATGACCGCAGACGTACTCATGACATGAATACTGCTATCTGGATACCTGATCTACTGATGCAACGGGTTTTTGAAAAGAAAATGTGGACTCTCTTTTCACCAGACCAAGTTCCAGGTCTACATGATGCTTATGGAGAAAAATTCACAGCACTTTATGAAAAATACGAACTTGAGGCCAGCGAAGGAAAGATCAAAGGCAAGCAAATCGATGCCTTAACATTATGGCGCAAAATCTTAAGCATGCTATTTGAAACAGGCCATCCCTGGATTACTTTCAAGGACCCTTGCAATATTCGCTCTCCCCAACAACATGCCGGGGTCATTCACTCATCCAACTTATGCACTGAAATCACTTTAAATACCTCTGCTGATGAAGTGGCAGTTTGCAATTTGGGGAGTATTAACCTATCTGCGCACATCAGCTCCGACGGAAGCTCGTTTGACAAAAGCAAGCTTGAAAAAACCATCGGCTTAGCCATTCGATTACTTGATAACGTCATTGACTGCAATCACTACCCCATCGAGGCTGCACGCCGATCAAACTTACGTCACCGACCCATTGGTCTTGGCGTCATGGGGCTTCAAGATGCTCTGCATAAACTTAATATCGCGATTGAATCAGAGCAAGCTGTTGAATTCTCTGATCAAATTATGGAGCAAATCAGTTATTTCGCCATTGATGCCTCAATTAATCTTGCCAAAGAACGGGGATCATATCCATCATACGAAGGTTCACTGTGGAGTAAAAATATTCTACCAATCGACTCTCTTCAATTATTAATCAAGCAACGAGGCGATTATATTGATGTTGATACATCCAGCAAATTAGACTGGCAACCCCTCAGGGATAAACTGGCCAACTATGGTATCCGTAACTCCAACTTAATGGCAATTGCACCAACAGCCACCATTTCTAATATTTGTAATGTGTCACAATCCATAGAGCCTACGTACCTAAATCTTTCAGTTAAATCAAATATGTCTGGAGAATTTACCATCATTAATCCAGCACTGATTGCGGAATTAAAGAAATTAAATCTCTGGGGTCCAACTATGCTAAATCAGCTTAAGATGGAGGATGGTAGCATTCAAAATATCACGCAAATCCCACAGCATTTGCGTGAAAGGTTTAAAACAGCATTTGAAATAGACCCAACATGGTTGATCAAAGCCGCCTCACGCCGGCAAAAATGGATTGATCAAAGCCAATCACTTAACATGTACATGGCGCGACCATCAGGCCGTCAACTTGACATTCTCTACAAGGCCGCATGGATTCATGGACTTAAAACAACTTACTATCTTCGAAGTTTAGGCGCCTCATCTACTGAAAAGGCCACTTATGAAGACCGTAAACTAAATGCTGTCAAGAGGGATGTTAACCAATGTTCTATTGACGATCCAAGCTGTGAAGCTTGCCAATAATTTAAACCAGGAGATGATATAATGAGTACATCAACAAAACCCACCGGACTAAGCGCAAAAGAAGTTGCAAATGCTGGTATCGCCCATATTGTTTTAGGCACCAAAGCTGCTGATGCGAGCCAAAAGAGAATCATCAACAGTGGTGAAGATTGGGATCTAAACCAGTTGGTGCCATTTAAACACCTATTCGCATGGGAAAAATACCTCGATGCTTGTAAAAATCACTGGATGCCCAATGAAATTGACATGACCAAAGATATTAACCTTTGGCGAAGTGACGATGGATTAACCGCTCAAGAAAAACGGATTATAGAAATGAGCTTGGGTTTTTTTGCAACAGCTGATTCACTGGTTGCTAATAATCTTGTTCTTGCTATCTACAAACACATTACCAGCCCTGAGTGTCGACAATACCTGCTCAGGCAGGCATTTGAAGAAGCACTTCATACCCATTCTTACCAACACATCGTTCAAAGCCTGGGCTTGGATGAAAAGCGCATTTTTAACATGTATCGTGAAGTTCCCTCTGTTGCAGCCAAGGCCAATTGGGCACTGCCTTTTACCCGCAGTCTTGCTGATAAGAATTTTAGCACCGGTACACAGGCTGACAACCAGCGCTTTCTTCGAGACCTGATTGTTTTCTATCTAATATTTGAAGGTATTTTCTTCTACGTTGGCTTTGTACAGATCCTTTCCATGGGAAGACGCAATAAAATGACTGGAACCTCAGAGCAATTCCAATACATTTTACGGGATGAGTCGATGCACTTAAATTTTGGTATAGATATGATCAACCAGTTAATTATAGAAAACCCAGAAGTTTGGACACAGGCCTTCCAAGATGAAGTTCGCTCACTGATCCGTCAAGGCGTTGAACTGGAATACCAATATGCCGAAGACACGATTGAAGACGGTATTCTTGGACTAAACCGACAAATGTTCCGTGAATATCTTGAAATTATCGCCAATCGACGTCTGGCACAAATCGGACTTGACCCAGAATTCCCAAATCATGTAAATCCCTTCCCATGGATGAGTGAAGTCATGGACCTGAGGAAAGAGAAAAACTTTTTTGAAACCAGAGTGACTGAATACCAAACTGGAGGAGCTTTAAGCTGGGATGATGAATAATTGTCATTTTCCACTTCTCTTTAATAAGGAATATGTTACAATACTGTTCCCCTAAACCTCGCTCTGTTAAAAGCAGGGCAGCGGGCGCTGACTTTCGGGTCAGCGTTTTTTTAAGAATATGAAGCATACCATCGACTACATCGGCATTTATGGCCCAACCGCATCTGGCAAAACAGCAATCAGTCTAGAGTTAGCCAGACAATACCCGATAGAAATCATCAGTGTTGACTCAGCGCTTGTCTATCAAGAGATGGATATAGGTACAGCAAAACCAAGCATTGAGCAACAATCAACATGTCAACACCATCTGATTGACATTATAACCCCAGATCAAAACTTTTCAGTGGGTCAATTTCATGAAAAAGCCATCAGTCTCATTAAGGACATTCGTTCACGCCATAAAGTCCCACTTTTGGTTGGAGGAACCGCGCTTTATTTCCAAAGCCTATCTAAGGGATATGCCAATCTGCCTGTGATTACAGATGCAACATGCAGCCATGTTACAGCTCAGATTCATGAGCAGGGTCTGGAGAGGGTTTTTCAACATTTATGCAGCATTGACTTAAGACACCAGCAGATTAAACCCAATGACAAGCAACGCATCAACCGCGCTGCATGTGTTTATTTTCAAACCAAGCAGTCAATTTTTGACTTCTGGACTGACCAGAAAGCACAGCTAGATGGTCACATATTTTCCCTCAATATCCTTGAGCGAACAGTATTAAAAGAACAAATAAATCATCGATTGTCTCAAATGTTAGAGCAGGGCCTCATCGATGAAACAGAGCATATCATTCACAAATACCACTTATTGCCTGAACATAATAGCATGCGCTGCGTTGGCTATCGACAAATTTATGATATGCTCAGAGGCATCATGCCCAAAACCGACCTTAAAAATAGAATTTACTATGCCACTTGTCAGTATGCAAAACGTCAATTAACCTGGCTGAATCTTTTGAAAACAGAACGTATCACTGAAAAAAGCCATCTGTATAAAATAGACTTAAGCATTAATAAAATGCTATCTGAAAAAACCTTTTAAGTTTAGTTTCAGATTCAAATATCTAAAATAAGGCTGGATGTTAAATTTTAAACCTGTTATTATTGAATAAATTGCAATCTTTTTTATAACAAGTGAAGGAGTAAATAACATGACTGTCATCAAAGGGCAAACACTACAAGATCCATTTCTAAATGCATTAAGAAGACAACGGGTTCCTGTGTCAATCTACTTGACCAACGGTATTAAACTACAAGGCGTCGTTGCAGCATTTGATCAATATGTTGTCTTGCTAAAAAACAATACAAAACAAATGGTTTTTAAACATGCTGTTGCAACAATTGTGCCATCAAGAAATATTTTATGGGGCGAGGGTGAATTATCTGGCGCAGCTGGATCAACAGAGAACTTTACCATTCACCAAGATGAGCAAGAGCCAATTGAGAATTTCTAATTGAGGAACCTCACAAAAGCGTTATTGGTTTATATACAGCATCAACAATCAGCACTTATGTCTCCGGATGAATTCATTCAGCTCTGTGAGTCCTCTGGTGCTAATTGTGTTTTTATTTGCCAATTAAACCTTCGCAATATCAATCCTAGAACATACCTCTCTAAAGGCCTTCTTGAGTATCTTAACCAGGTCAGCTCTCAGATCCGTCCAGATATTATTATCTTCAGTCATGAGCTTCAAGCCAAGCACCAGAAAAACTTGGTTGAAACACTAAAGCAGATACCGATTAGTGACATCAACGAAGTCATTCTTGATATTTTTGCCAAACGTGCACAAAGCCATATCGGAAAAGTTCAAGTTGAGTTAGCACAAATGCAGCATTTGGCTACGCGCTTGGTTGGAGGCTGGACTCATCTTGAGCGTCAAAAAGGTGGTATTGGCCTTCGTGGACCTGGAGAGAAGCAGCTTGAAACAGATCGAAGACTCCTCAAAAAACGCATCACCAAGCTTGAGCAAGACCTAGAGGCACTGAAAACACATCGCAGGAGCACACAGAAAAAAAGACGCAGCCTTCCGATATTTCAAGTAGCATTGGTTGGCTACACCAATGCAGGAAAATCAACACTATTTAATCAGTTAACTGGACAGGATGCGTTCACTGCTGACCAGCTTTTTGCCACACTGGATCCGATGGTAAGAAAATTTAAAAATTCGGAAAACTTGCCCATTTGCATTTCCGATACTGTTGGGTTTATGTCTAATCTACCGCAGGTTCTAATGAATGCTTTTCATGCCACTTTAGATGAAGTTTGCGATGCGCATCTGATTTTGCATGTTATTGATGCATCTGACCCTCAGTGTAAGAAAAAAGAAAAGGTTGTTATTCAAACCTTGAAGTCACTGGATATTAATCTTGACAACATGCTCACCGTCTACAATAAAATCGATGTTGAGCCAACAACCTTTATTTCTGAGGATACAATTTGTATCAGCGCCAAAGAAGGAACAGGACTCTCCTCCTTAAAAACAATCATAACCGATTGTTTTAAACAGTATACGCCTTGAAATTTATACATCTTTGCGCTATTAATAGGAAGGATATAGAAGGAATCTCAATGACCCAAACCAAACCCGTTCCCTATAGGAATGATCCCTGGTCACGACCTGATCGCAATAATCAACCCCCAGAGCTTGATAAAGTGGTCAAAGAATTTTTTAAAAAATTCAGCAATAATGGCAGTGCCGCCTCCAACTTTTCCATAATCATCATCCTTTTTGCAACCATTGCCATTTGGGCTATGGCGGGCTTTTTCGTGATTTCAGAAGGACAAACTGCTGTGATTCTAAGATTGGGAGAATTTAATCGTGAGCTGGGTAGGGGACTTAAGTGGTACGCTCCCATTATTGAACAAAAATATCTTGTATCCACTGATCGTATCTCAACCTATGAATATGAGGCCGAAATGCTCACGACGGATGAGAACTATGCCAAAGTTAAAGTTGCACTTCTTTATCGTGTTCTATCTCCATCGGACTATCTGTTTAATGTAAAAGATCCTATCGATACTCTAAAAGAAGTCACTGCCAGTGCACTGCGACAGGTTGTGGGTAAATCCACACTTGACGAAGTTCTTTCATCAGGAAAAGAACAGGTGCGCAAGGAGATTGAGGAAACTGTGGTTAGCACCCTTGGAAGCTACAAAATGGGAATTCAAGTAAGAGGTGTTAAACTGCTTGCAGCACTCCCACCCACACAAGTTTCTGAGGCATTCGAAGATGCCATTAAAGCCAGGGAGGATGAGCAGCGATTTATCAACATTGCAGAAGCTTATTACAACGAAATACTTCCAAAAGCCAAGGGAAAAGCCAGCCGTATCTTAAATGAAGCCACGGCCATCAAAGAATCTACCATTTTAAATGCTAAAGCTGAAGTTGAGGGCTTTAATGCACTAATCCCAATATACAGAAAAGATCCTTCACTTTTGACCACTCGATTGTACATTCAAACCATGGAATCCATCTTTGCTAAAACACCGAAGATCCTCATGAATGGCGATAAAAACATTTCATACATACCGCTTGCTGACTTAATTAGTAATGCGAAAAGGAGTTCATCATGAATAACACGAATTCTGCAGTGACATTATTGACAATTATACTTGGGTTTTTAATGCTTCTATCAAGCAGCATCTTCATCGTCACTGAGGGAGAGGTTAGTATGGTTCTTCGTATTGGAAAATTCATCACTGAAAATGACAACTCGCCCGTGATGTATCAACCTGGACTCCACTTTAAGGCTCCTATACTCGATAAAGTCGTTAAGCTTAGTACTAAAATCCAATCGATCAACGAACAGGCCACACGAATTTTAACCAAAGAACAGAAGCCGGTTGAGGTTGACTATTTTGTGAAATGGAAAATCGTTGATTTTGAAAAATTCTATAAGGCAACAATCGCTGCCTCTTCTTCACGCCCCGATTTATCAAACGCAGTTGAGAATCAGCAGGCAGAATATTTTCTTAAAAACAACGTAGCTGATGCACTTAGATCTATTTTTGGCGCAAAGAATCTTCATGAGATCATATCAGGAGGACGTGATAACATTCTCCACGAGCTAAGAGAGAAGTCCAGTGAGGGAGCGCAAACCTTTGGTATCCAAGTGATTGATGTTCGAATCAAAAAGCTGGATTATCCCCGTGAAATATCAACATCTGTTTATCAAAGGATGCGAACAAAGCGTCAGCAAGTCGCTAACCTTTACAGAGCCAACGGTGAATTTGCAGCGGAGAAAATCCGCTCAAATGCTGACAAAGAGTATCGCTTGATTATTGCTGATGCTGAAAAAGAAGCCGCTAAAACCGTAGCCCTGGGTGAAAAACAGGCCTCTGAAATATATGACCAGGCATATTCTCAATCCAAAGAGCTTTATCAATTATATCGCAAATTAGAGAGCTATAAGAAAAGTCTAAGTGAAAAAGATTTATTACTCATAGATCCTAAGTCTTATTCATTCTTTAATGAATTTATAAAACTTGAGAACAAATCATCCAATTAAAAGGCGTTTCACTTGGATCGTATCGTTGATGGGCCTCATGTGAGAACTTTTTATAAATAGGGCAAAGAGGAGAGGGTAGCACATTATCTTATTTTCTTGTCCTTCATGTTGATTTTTATTAAGCATCCACCTAACTTCTCAATTGGTCACAGCTCATATGAATTTTTTACATTATATTTGCTTTAGCTTATCTTGGCTTGCGCTTATTCAATTTGAATCAACTTATATTTATCCGGTTCTGACATACATTGTCCTATTTATAATCACCTCAAAGCAACCATTGCAATGTAGCAAAATTATTCTTACCCTCACTGGTATAGGACTTTTAATAGACTTCGTTTTTATATATTTTCATATTATTGAATTTGCTAACCATAATAGCCCCATACCGCCGCTTTGGTATATTTGCCTTTGGCCTTTATTTGCAACTGCTGCACAAAGTTCACTGAGGGTATTTATCAATACCCACATTCTTGCTCAAATACTCATGGGCGCATTTTCCAGTTACTTGGCGTTCCATTTTGGAACTCAAATCAACCAAAATGTTCACGTTCATCATTTTTTACCAATCATCATTTGCTGGGCATTCATCTTTCCATTGTCATTAAAGCTCAGTAAAAAGCCGACTTGAGAAAAGATCATGATGATTGCATGTCTGATTTATAAAAACCTTATATAATAAAAATATGACTCAATTAATTGCACATCGAGGGGCCAGCTTTTTTGCACCAGAAAATACAATGGATGCATTTTACCTGGCATATCATATGGGCTTAAAACATATGGAATGTGATGTTGTTTTAACAAAAGACAGCATTCCTATCATCATTCATGACAACACACTGGATAGAACCACCAGCGGCACTGGTGTGGTCAGTGAAACTTATTTTAGAAACATTCAATCTCTTTCTGCTGGTAAATGGTTTGCTAAAAGTTTTGAAGATTCCCATGTCCCAACACTTCAAGAACTTTTAAAATGGCAAAAAACACAACACATCACACTTAACATAGAAATAAAACCCATAGCACTTCCATTACTTAAAAAAAACCTCTCTATCATCATGAATTGTATTCACAAGTATGGCGACATCGATAAAATCAGACTCCTAAGTTTTCAACCTGAGATTTTTCAGCAGCTAAAAATAATCGAAAATCAATTACCGTGTGCTCTGGGAGTTACTCACTGCCATCAGCAAACAGTAACTAAAGCCCTCCAAATAGGTTGCATACAAATTAATATGCACCATGCATTTATTAGCGCCAACCATGTAAATATGATTCATCAAGCAAATCTAAAAATAGGGGCATATACTGTTAATGATTATCATGAATTATTAAGACTAAAGTCATTACATATTGATGAGGTATTTACAGATAACCCACACATTCAAAATTCCTGATCTATGGTTCCATTTTTCCTGGGCAAGATATTGTCTTGCTCGGGAAATTTTTAGAATCTATCCTAGAATTAGCATTATGATCAATAGTTTTTTCCATATAAATTTCCTCTGCGCTAAGGCAGGCCGCCCTCCCAAGTTTTCCGCTGCCCAACATGTCATCCTCAACACATGATTGCACAATTACTGTTAAATCCGACCCTAGTTTTTTTGATGAGGCCTCAATTGCAGCTTTTGTATCAATTTCCCAACCCAATAGAGGAAGAATAATGCTTGCAACAGGGAGATAGCCAAAATGGCCCTTAGAGTTACAAACTTTCGATAGAGTTTCAAAACTGCGATCAATCACAATTTCAAACTTATCTAATTGATTAAATGGTTTTTCTTCTTTTTCTCTTTTTTCTATAATATTTTGCAATACTAGAGCTAATATGGCTCCACCCATCGACCTTCCAACTAAGCAAAGCTTTGTTGCATCGCCTAATTCGTCCCCTATTTTCTTTGTATAATGATTGACCAAATCTGCTGCACTGATCGCAGATGAAAGTTCAGGATCTGAATGCGAAAGATTTAATTGTTTATAAAAAATATCTTGAGTACATTTAGGTGGAATATAAACTTCATAAATGCTAGATAAAAATTCAGCATTACCACCAAGAGTTACAAATAATTCATCCTTATTATAACTAGATAAATTTGTTTTATTTGATGTTATCCTTTTAAAAGCACTGGCTGGAATCAGAATAAAATGAGCAAGCTTACAAATTAGCACTGTTATGGGGTTAACAATTTCTCTATCAACAAAAAATGAAATTGGCTTAAGAAAAATAAAATCAAAGGCACGACTCACCAAAGTAATCGCAAGCAGCACCAAGAGAATAACATTTAACCATAGCTTAAGTATCATTTCGCCAAAGGAATGTTTATAAGGTATAGCTGGATTATATGAATTATTATCGGGCATGGCGAATAGTTATTTTATTTTATGGTTATTATATTTTTATTATAGCAGTTATTTTCATCTTTGAAATCAGTGCTACATAATACTTCCAGTAAGAAGAATTACTGGAAGTATTATCTTATAGATAGCCATTATCTTCATGCTCAGCCCTTTTTCTGGGCATCAGCATTACTATCACCAAGCAACAGAATCTCAAGCAGGCTATTGATCGCATTTATTGCAACTTTCATCTGAAAATAATGAGTGACTGTTTATTGTGACTGATTTTTATTTAAATAACGTAGCACGCTGTGCATAAAAACAATCTCACATCTCAACAAAATGCTAAACCAATTTCCCACATCAAGACTTAAGTTAAAATTCCGTCCCCAATTAAGGCCCTTTTGGACTTGACTCATTATCCTCATCACTGAATTCAAAATCTGAGAAATCCAAGTCTCTTTCTGGCTCTGATTCATATCCACAATAAACCCTAAGTCGCCTGTGATGATTATTTCGCGGGTCATATTCCCTCTCCAAAAAATCACCCAGGCCAATTTTTCCAAAGAATTCACACAGAACATTCTTTTGACTTCTTCTGATAAGTACGAAAGAGCTTTCTTCATCGCTTTCGCTTTCATGATATACACGAAATTTTTCTATACATTCTTCCAATTCAAGCTTTGTAAACTGACCAATCTTTGTCTTGAGAGTACTGCAGATAGTTTCTTTAAATAATTCAGCACCCTGCCCCTGCATCCAAACATCTTGAATCGTAAAGAACCAAAAAATACATTGATTTAATAATCCACCTTTTTTATAAAGAAGCGGTGCTTCAGTTACCAATCGATTGAATGCACCTGTCGCAAATTCCCAATACCGGCATAAACTATTTGGATTCTCTTGTAAATACGACTGTATTTGCCACACCAAACTAAATTCCGGATCTTGTAAATCTATTAATTGATTTAAACTCACACATTTTATTAGCCAATCCTCAACCATTTCCTGATATGAATGGTGTAGTCGTGTTTTCTTTAATGATCCCAGTCTATGAATACAATCATAAATATCGATTGGAAGCTGTTTAAATGCTTCTAGATTAAGGTCATCTTCATCATCTTCAGGTTCGCAAATCCTCATCATTATAAATTCATATAGCACATGGTATGCTTTTGCTTTTAAAAGATCATGGCGGATCTGACCAATTCTTCTTAAAATATCAATATTTAAATTACCGGCATATCTCAGAACTTTTCCTTGATATTTTTTTATCAGCTGATCGCTCAGAAAGTCGCCCTTATTTAAGGGCTCAACGTACTGCTTATCTATCATCGCATCTATAGCCACTAAAAGCTCATTAAAATTTTTGACTTGTCTTAGACAATAACACATGTGTGCTACCAATAGCACACGATGTGGCTCTTGACTTTGACTTGATCGGTGTAGGAATTGAAGTTCCTGTTCATTGTGATGAGAATCTCTTATCAGCGCAACGGCGGTTTTAAATAAACAATTGTGAAATTTTAAACTATGAACCTCAGATCTAAGACCCATATATGGATCACTCTCCCAGCTTGCTTCTAAAAATAATTTAAAAAATTCGTAACTTTCTTTAGCTTCTTCTAACCTGGTGTATAAACTTTCTCTTACAGCTGGAAATACTAAATCATATGAATCCTCATCCCCTCTTTTATTTAGCTGGATTTGATGTGTAAATATACGCTTAAAAATATCATTTTTTTGATCTTGCGTTAACCTTTGAAAGGCCACTGGAAGAATACCAGATTCAGGTTCAGCATCTATATAAATATGGCTGCTGTGCAATTTTTTTCCACCCAGCGACCATCCAAGCAATACAGTGCCTGAATCTGATGTACGGATGATAATCTTCTGACCTTCAGTTTGCTCAATCTGATTTTCTGGATCTTTGAAAAGAAATTTTTTCCCAAAACCATATTCTGAGTCTTCAAAATACAAATCTCCGCTAAAATCTCTATGAAATTTAAGTACAGGTATGGCATTAACCATATAGGCATTGTGAAGCAGACCATAGGGCCAGAGCCGTGAAAATCGAATTCTATTGCGAAAGTCATCAATTTCTAATCCATCATCAAATACCCGCAGATTCCTTTTTACTGGAGAAACATCTTCATCCAAAATCTGAGTGTCTTTAGAAATTTTTTCATTGAATGATACAGCACTCACTGCTTTTGAAAAGTTTTGATAAAATCTACCATCATCAACCAGATCACAAGAAAGCAAGTTAAAAAACGTTGTTAAAAATTCAACCAAACGATTGACTGCTGTTCTTGGCTCAATACCAGCTGTTAAGCGTAAAGCGCTTTTTGTTATATTGATTCCTGAAAATGAAAAACCAAAGCTATTGCGCCCTGATAATTGAATCCTTAATTGACGACCATAATGCAGCAACTTTTCATGTATTTCTTCAAGAGTTTTCTTACTTTGGAGCGACTCATGCAGATTTAATGACACATATACAGTACGGTCATCCTGAGTAAAGCCCACACGAACTTTACCTTTTTTTTGCTCGGACAACAGGCTTGCTTTTAGACTTTCATAAATATAATTCACATTTTCATGAATTTTTGAAAAAAATCGTTCACGCAGCTGGCTAAATTCTGTTTTGGCTAAAAAGCCAAACATCACTTCTTTTCGCCTGGGCTCTTTTAATGGCGATGTTAACTTTATCACATCACTTCCAAAGGCAAAGCATAGACCCATCGAAAGAAAGTCCACACCCATCTGCATAAGCTTTGTAAGACTCATGATAATATAAACATTGAGCCCTTGATGTCCTGATAGTTGCGCTACCCAATGTCGAACCAACGCTTCAGTTGGATTATTTAAAGTAAGATCCAATACCAAATCAAGGTGAACATCTGCAAGAGGCTGACCAGGTTCCTTCCACTTCAATACCCATGTACAAACATCATTTGGTCTTCGAAATTCAAAATCTGCATTATTAGTATGCATATCTGCAATCAGTATACACTGCTTTTTAGCTGGAAAATGTTTGATTTTGCTTAATTGTGTAACCTCATGTAATCCCACCTTTTTACTAAACCGGAATTTTTTAAATTTTTTTTGGATCACTTCAAAATATATAGAATTAAGGTAATATATATTGCAACCACCATCAGTTGCATTTACCAAAGCCGATATAACATGAAAGACAGCATTCATTGCATAGGGATACAGATTATAAACTGTTTTAAATTTAGTGCTTTCTGGATCAGCAGTAAATAATTCTCTAAACATAGATTCTTTGGGTTTTTGATCAACAGATTCGTACAAATCAATATTCAATAGCTTAATTTCTATCATTCGCTCATATGCCATAACCCATTGTTTAAATACCAGCTCATGTAAATGGGCTTTAATATCTACAAGGCAGCGGTCAATATTTCCTTTAAGTGCTTTATCTTCAGAGCGAACTAAGCTTTCTGTTGTCACATCCTCCTGAAGCCAAAAGAGAACTTCATTCAGACCATGATGCTCAATTAAACGACGCCACCATTCTGTTTGATTAGACGGGCCACCAATCAAGCCACTTAAGCTATCGCGCAACTCACTGAATTTCTGCCAATCTTCTTCACACAAAAGTTTAAGCTGAAGATATGGCATCACAGCAAACTCTACCAAAGTCCAGGTGATTCTATCATTGACAGGATCCCCTGATGGGAAGCTTTTAACCATTTGCAAAATCAAAAGACGATAAAGATCTGCTGATTCACCAATGTTCTGCCTGTCATTTTCTAAAATTTCACAAATAGTTCCAGGATAACTTGATGGCTGGGGCATCCCCTTAAATTTCTTCAAATCTATAGAGGGTAACGGGGCTGCGCTGGCAGGATTAATCTCTTTGAAGATACGATCTAATGGAAATTTATCAATATCCCCGCTTAGCAAATTAACCATCAAATCAACCAGTCTTGTGTAATCTGGTAGGAATCCACGCCCAGATAAGTCGCTATAATCAGTAGATTCAGGAACAAATCCAGACTTCATCCAAGATCCCAACAATAAGATCTCTGTATTAGAATCACTATCCTCAAAGCAATAGCATATCGGACCTTCTGACCTGGTTTTTAAAAATTCATTCACACCGTCTTTTTTTATTTTTAATAAATCAGCCAAAGTCCCCCTTTTAATTAGACCCGGCCTTTGGAACCCTAGCTTTTCCTGGGCAAAAATTATAGCCTCTCCTTGGACCAAAACTATAGGATTAATTTCAAAATATGATATTAATGGATATTTTATGAGTTTACTTATTATGGCCTTGTACAGCGTTGAACTTGAAACAGCATTGCGCCAATATCGATTGGTTTTAAACTCCATCACAAAAGGCTCTGAAAGAGTAAAAACTTGTCGCTCTTCGAGCGTTAAATTAGCATTTCTTTTACCAAAGCTTAAAAGATAGCGCAAAATGGCTTTTTTACGTCTGTTATCAGAATTATGAAAACAAATTGCTGCCGATCCAAAAATATCTGCACCTAAACAATCTGGTTTCACCCTCATGATGACAATCCCTCCCTAGAAAAACGCTCTCATCCTAAAATATTAAAAAGAAAATAGTAAATAAAACTGCCATCAAACCCGGTCAAATTAATTTTTGGCCATTTTTTCATTTAAAAAACATGAGACACCACCTTCATGATATTCATATTAATTATCTTATAGGCCCTGGGCTTTTATCTTGAATAATGCCAGTGATCTGCTATAATTTAAATGTAAATTAGCAATAAAAATATTAATAACATAAAAAAATATGAGATCAAAACTTGAAAACCCCATATTAACTCTTCGATTAGACTTGCATCTTTCAGATCATTGCAAATCCACCCGCAGTCATCTAATTTCCCATTTAACGGATGGACCTTGGGACATCCCAAGAGAATTTGAAAATGAGCTAGCTTCAAATGCAAAAATATTTGCTCTTAAGGAAACTGATACCACATTATGCATGTCCTTAAAAAAGATATTAAATGCACTTCAAAATGCCCAAGCTGGTTTTAGCACAGTTGAAAATATCGACATTACTTCCTCAAGAAGCACAGCTCAAATAGGGAAAGATCTTTTTAGGGAAGTTTATACCAACATTGATCAGGTCTTTGACGCTATCCATGAAATTAATCATCTTGTACCAGAAATGAAATCGCTTTTTTTTAGTGAAATCTCAGAATTACTCCAAGTGGCCGGCACTTTGGCCAATCATTTCATTGAAAATCGTCAAAAATTTCATATGGACACCCCATCCATTTATCAAATGGGGAAAATAGTAAGGAAAACAAGAGACATTCCGACAATTTCTAACTCAACCCTTGTAATATCAGCCATAGAGCACA